>Ga0116153_10000219_pt1 | contig 85386 bp, 52 predicted proteins | sample AD_UKC028_MetaG_FD_89896 | JGI IMG/M metagenome (GOLD analysis project Ga0116153, IMG submission 89896) | Active sludge microbial communities of municipal wastewater-treating anaerobic digesters from USA - AD_UKC028_MetaG | ecosystem: Engineered > Bioreactor > Anaerobic > Digestate | place: USA...
CCGTTGGTTTTGAGACCTTCAAACTACAGGAATCCTAGCGCGCAGCGCCCCTATATACTATCAATAAATCATTCATTGTCATAAGTATATGAGCATTAACCACTTAAAGTGGGTACGGGTCAGGCAGTAATAGACAAACGCCGATATGAACCAGAGACCCGCAAAAGCGATAGGATTGAAAGGATTTCATGCGGCTCCTATACTTTGGGCGATAGACAATTACTTGGGATACAGGAAATCATCCGGCGATGGTGCAATCTTACTTGCTGATAAACTGTGCTAACATAAGGGGATGAGTGGATTTGATGCTGCATGAATTGTCTCAGATGACCCGCGCCCAACGCCTGAAATCTCGCGTGCTTGACGCGCCTTATACCGTCTGTATTGAGCGTGCGCGTTACTGGACAGAGTCTCATAAGGCCACCGAAGGGATGCATCCCTCGCTTCGCGCCGCAAAAGCGTTGGAGCATACGCTTCGCAATGTAAGCATAAATATCCTTGACGAGGAGTTGATTGTCGGTAACAGGTCAAGCGCCATTCTGGGCACGATACTGCCGATCGAGCGGGGGGAATTAAACTTCGTTTTGGAGTGGGACTTGAATTCGGTGACAAAGCGCAAAGATCGCCCATTCCAGATATCCAGGCGTGATCGGAAGGAACTGCTGACCGAGATTCTACCTTACTGGAAGGGCAGAACCATCAGGGATTTGCGCAAGAAGCGTTGGAACAATCCGGCCACGCGAGCCAGGCTCAATCTCGCGCCGGGAGTATCCTTCAAACGCTTTTCATCGTTCGACATGGCCGACCTGCTCAAGAAATGGTATCCGGTGATCAGCCTGCGTCCGGGTTATCTGCTGAAGGGCGGAGAAGAGCTTGTCTTCAACAACCCGGGGCTGATCATGGATGTTTTCGACGTTCAGGGGCATCTCTGCATGGGCCATGCGCGGATCATCCGGTGCGGGTTGAAGTCCGTCGCTCAGGAAGCGCAATCCAGACTGGCGGACATCAAGGCCGCAGGCGGTGATGCGAATGCTGAGGCATTTCTGGAGTCGGTTGTCATAAGTTGCGAAGCGGCAAGGGATTTCGCCGCAAGATACTCAAAGCTGGCGGACAAAATGGCGGAGTCGGAGAATGATCCTCAACGCGCTGCGGAACTGCGCAGAATAGCAGGGCATTGCCGTCGGGTTCCATGGGAACCGCCCCGGACGTTCCGTGAGGCCGTTCAGTTCCTCTGGCTTGTCCAGACTGCCGCTCTGATTGCCTATGGCATGGGCAGCTATCTCTCCGTCGGACGCGTTGATCAGTTTCTTCATCCGTTCTATGCGGACGATCTGGCAAATGGAAGCATAACGCGGGAGGAGGCGACGGAGCTTGCCGAAGAACTGCTGATCAAGCTGAGTTGCAATCTTCTTCTGCTGCCCCCTCTGGCCAAGGCAACGGCGGGAGAGCTTGGGGGGGATATTCAAGCAATAACCATTGGCGGGGTTGGCCGGGATGGAAGGGACGCAACAAATGAGTTGTCCATGATCTTCCTGGATGCCGCTCGGAACATGCGCTGCATGAGCAACAGTCTGTCGGTCAGGATTGACAGGGATACGCCGGACGAATTCATGATGAAACTCATGGAAGTATTCTCATGCACCTCCGGCCCGGCGGTTTATAACGACGACGCGGTGATCGAGGCGATGATTCAGTGCGGACATTCCATTGAGGACGCGCGCGATTACGTAATCATCGGCTGCGTGGAGCCGACCTCGGAGGGCAACACCTTCGGCTGCACGTCAGGCAATGACGTGTCGCTCGTCGGCGCGCTGGAAATGGCCCTGAATCGCGGGAAGCTGCGTTTCATGGGGCGTCAGATGGGGCCTGATACCGGCGATCCATGCGACTTTGAGCGCTTTGAAGACGTGGTTGAGGCGTTCCGCAGGCAGGTTGAATTCTGTGTCGGAGTTGTTGCGGAAGGGATTGCCGTAAAAGATGAAGTCTACGCGGAAATCTGCCATTGCCCATTTGTGTCCGCAACACTGGAGGGATGCGTTGACAAGGCGAAGGAAATGACGCGCGGAGGCGCAAAATACAACTTCGGCGCGATCAACGCCATGGGTTTCGGAACAGTGGCGGATTCGCTGGCCTCAATCCGGAAGTTCGTCTTCGAAGAAAAGCGTTTCACCATGCGCGAGATGATGGAAATGCTCGAAACGAATTACCGCGGGCATGAGCGGGAGCGTTGCCTGCTGGCGGAGCGAGGCCCGAAGTACGGGCGGGATGATGACGAGGCGGACGGCATTGCAGCGCTGGTCATGGATATCTTCTGCAAGGCGGTGAGCAGTCATAATATCGCAAGAGGTGGGACGCTTCGTCCCGGATTCTTCTCATACGGCATGCACGTCTATCAGGGCATGATCATGGGAGCGACTCCGGACGGACGCAAGGCCGGGCAGTCGCTTTCCAACAGCCTTTCCCCATCGAACGGCGTCGAGACCGGCGGCTTGACGGCCATGCTTCGGAGCGTCTCGAAACTGGGGTCGGAACTGGTCGGCAACGGGTATTCAGTAAATGCCCGCGTGACGCCGAAGGCGTTCGAGTCCGAGCAGGGGAGGCGGAAAATGGCCGATCTGCTGAGGACTTACTTCAGCTTGGGCGGGATGCACATTCAGCCCAACGTCGTGACTACGGGGACATTGCGGGCAGCGCAGGAATCGCCTGATGAATATAAGGACCTGGTCGTCCGCATAAGTGGTTACTGCGGTTACTTTACCGACCAGGGTAGGCTTGTGCAGGAAGACATCATTTCGCGGACGGAATTTGAGCGCGGATAAAATACTGGACGAAGAACCGTTAAAATGCCTAGAATCAATATGGCCGTTTCCGCGTGAGTGAATTTGAGAAGGATATTTGCCGAATTCGGCGGAATCATGTAGAATACGATCGTTCTCATGTACTTCACATTCACGCTTTGAATGAGGAATAATGCCTTGGGACAGACAGAGAGAAAACTGAAGTTTGACAGCCTGGCCGTTCACGCCGGCGAGAAGCATGACTATGGTTCGGTGACGACACCCATAGCGCAAACCTCCACGTTCATTTTCAGAGACATGGCCGAGGCCGTCGCATACGGCACGGGCAAGGTTCAGCATTACGAATACGGGCGGTATGGCAATCCGACCCGCGAGACGGCTCAGATCAAGCTGGCTGCTATTGAGGGAACCGAGGGTTGCATGCTTTTTGATTCGGGGATGAGGGCCGTCACCTGCACTATCATGGGGCTTGTCAGCATGGGGCAGCATGTCGTTCTGACCGACGACGTCTACAAAAAGACGCTCCAGTTCGCGCAGAACGATCTTCCACGTTTCGGGATTACGGCGACAGTCGTTCCGATGGGCAACTACGAGGCCATGGAGAAGGCCATTAAGCCGGAGACCAGGCTACTTATCTCCGAGTCCCCGACGAATCCCTACCTCAACATTGCCGACATGGGCAGGATGGCCGAAATCGGGCGCAGGCATGGCCTGATCACGATCATTGACAGCACCTTCGGGACGCCCTACAACCAGCGGCCAATCGAATACGGCATTGACCTCGTCATCCACAGCGTGACAAAGTATCTGGGCGGGCACAATGACATCCTGGGCGGCGCGCTGCTGGGGCGCAAGGAATTACTGGACAAGGTCACAACCTATCATAAGACGACCGGCGGGATACTCGATCCGCACAGTTGTTACCTGCTGATACGCGGCGTCAAGAGCCTGGGCGTCCGCATGGAACGGCACAACGCTTCCGGCCTGGCGGTGGCTCAATTCCTTGAGAAGCATCCCAAGGTCAAAAGAGTCTACTATCCCGGCCTGGCCAGTCATGTTCACCACGAACTGGCCGCAAGGCAGATGAAGGGTTTCGGCGCGGTGGTAACGTTCAAGGTTGATTCGGACCTACATGGAACGATGCGTTTCCTTGACTCATGCAAGCTCTGTCTGCTGGGACCGAGCCTCGGGGGATCAGAGAGCCTGATTTATCATCCGGCTCTGATTTCCTACTACGCCGAGACTCCGGAGCGGCGTCTTGAACTTGGCATTACAGACGACCTCGTCCGCCTGTCCTGCGGCCTTGAGGATACGGAAGACATTATCGCCGACCTTGATCATGCGCTTGAAGTCGCGTTCTGATCGGGATGGCGGGGAGACGGACATGCCCACTTTCGATTATGTGTGCCGCAAGTGCGGGCACGAGATGGAATTCCTGATTTTCAAGGCTGAGGAGGAGGCGGAGCTTCGCTGCGGGAAGTGCGGCGCGAAAAGGTTGCAGCGGCAGTTATCCGCCCCGGCGATCAAGGTAAAGGCCGGCGCCGAGGCCGTGCCCTGCGGGGAACGTTCCCCATGCTGCGGCGACAGGGAAAGCTGCGATCCATCCTCATGTCCCGCGGCGAAATTCCGTTAAACCTTCCCGCACCCACGGCTTCCCTCTCCCACAAAAGAATCTTCCCTCTCCCACCGGGAGAGGGGGAACCGTGACGCCCGCTTCGGGCGGGCGGTGGGTGAGGGGGGGAAGAGTCAACCCTTCGCGCGGCGTGGCGGATACCGTCGCGCTTCGATCCAGGCAGGCTTTCGCATGGAAAAACGTTCAATGGTATTCGGTCCGGTTCCGTCGCGCCGGCTGGGCAGGTCAATGGGCGTTGACCTGCTGCCCTTCAAAACCTGTAGTCTGGACTGTCTGTATTGCCAGCTCGGATGCACGACCAACAAAACCATCGAACGCCGCGCATGGGTGGAGGCGGATGAGGTGTTGGCGCAGGTTGCGGCAAAGATTGAGGCTGGGGCCAGGCCCGATTATTTCACGCTCTCAGGCTCCGGCGAGCCGACCCTGCATCTGGATATCGGCAGAATCATCCGCGAGATCAAATCGCGGGCAAGCGTTCCCGTCGCTGTCCTGACCAACGGGACGATGCTCTGGGACGGGGCGGTGCGCGCGGCGCTGGCGGACGCGGACCTTGTCGTGCCGTCGCTTGACGCCGTTGACGAGGATAGCTTCAGGAAGGTCAACCACCCACATCCGGCAATCAATTTCCCATTTTATCTGGACGGGTTACGGAAATTTGCCGAGGGACGGTCGGGGAAGATGTGGCTGGAGGTCTTCATCCTGGCCGGTATCAATGACGACGACGCATTTGTCGAATCGCTGCGGAAAATCGTGGCGACGATACCCGCCGACCGCGTTCAACTGAATACCGCCATCCGCCCGCCTGCGTACAGGGAGGCGCGCGCCGCTTCAAGAGAAAGGTTGGAAGCAATTGCCGCCATGCTCGGCAGCAACGCCGAGGTCGTGGCTTCCTACAAGGATATATCTCCCGACGCGGCCATGACAACGACTGCGGCGGAGATTCTTGAAATGCTCAAGCGCAGGCCATGCAGCCTTTCAGACCTGTCTTCCGGATTGCGGGCGGACAGAAATATCGTGGCAAAATGCGTCGGCATGCTGGCGGAGCGGGGCGAGGTCGCCGCCGAGGAGCGCGAAGGCGCGACCTATTATGCGTGGCGTCAGAAGTGAAGGGCGCGGCCCCGGCATGGAGCTTGATTTCGATATTGTTGTTGTGGGCGCGGGTCACGCGGGCTGCGAAGCCGCGCTTGCGGCGGCGCGGATGGGATGCCGGACCGCGCTGCTGACTATCAATCTCGATGCAATCGCCCAGATGTCCTGCAATCCCGCGATAGGTGGACTGGCCAAGGGGCAGATCGTCAGGGAGATTGACGCGCTGGGCGGGGAGATGGGCAAGGCGACGGATCGTTCGGCAATCCAGTTCCGGATGTTGAACACAAGCAAGGGGCCGGCCATGTACGCTCCCCGCGCCCAATGCGACAAAAAGTTGTACCAGCGCGTGATGAAGCAGGCGTTGGAGGCCCAACCCGGATTGGCCGTGCGGCAGGATATCGCCGACGACCTGATTGTTGAGGCGGGAAGAGTCGCCGGCGCGCGCTGCGCGTCGGGGCTTGTATACCGCGCAAAGGCGGTCATCCTGACCACGGGGACCTTCTTGCGGGGTGTGATTCACGTCGGAGATGCCAGGACGACAGGCGGGAGAATGGGGGAGTTGTCAGCCGATAAACTCTCGGGAGGTCTTGAGACCCTCGGGCTTGAGGTCGGGCGATTGAAGACCGGAACGCCGCCGCGCATCAACAGGCGCTCGATCTCGCTGGAACGGATGAAGATACAGCCCGGCGATCCTGAACCAAAACCATTCTCGTATGCGAACGAGAGAGTGAATTACACGCAACTGCCGTGTTACATGACGGCCACCAACAGGCATACGCACGAAATAATACTTAGCAACCTGGACCGCGCGCCGCTTTACACCGGGCAGATCAAGTCTGTCGGCCCGCGGTACTGCCCCAGCGTTGAGACGAAGGTCCTGCGCTTCGGGGAGCGCGAGTGGCATTCGGTCTATCTTGAGCCGGAGGGGCCGGACACTCTGGAGATGTATTGCAACGGCGTTTCGACCAGCCTGCCGCAGGACGTTCAGGAGGAGATGCTGCATTCCATTGCCGGGCTGGAAAACGCCGAGATCATGCGCTACGGCTACGCTATTGAATACGATTATCTCCCGCCGACGCAATTGCTTCCGAGCCTGGAGTGCAAGAAGGTCCGAGGACTCTTCCTGGCGGGGCAGATCAATGGCACATCCGGTTATGAGGAGGCAGCCGGGCAGGGACTGATGGCGGGGATAAACGCCGTCCTCTCGCTTCGCGGGGAAACTCCGCAGACGCTTGGACGAGATGAAGCATACATCGGCGTGATGATTGACGATCTGGTCACGCGCGGGGTCGCGGAGCCGTACCGGATGTTCACGTCCCGCGCGGAGCATCGCCTTCTGCTCAGGCAGGACAACGCGGACCGGCGCTTGACGCCGCTCGCAAGAAAGCTGGGACTGATTGCGGATTCGCGCTGGGCCGCATTCCAGAAAAAACTGGATGAGATCGAGGTTGCAAGGCGGATTATCAGAGAAAAACGTTACGGGGCAAATTCCCTTGAAGAGATGCTGAGAAGGCCGGAGATGAACTTCAGGAAACTTCTGCCGCTCTGCGAGTCGCTGATTTCACTGCCGCTTTCCAGAGAGGCGATTGAGCAGGTTGAGATCGAAGTGAAATACGAGGGTTACATCAGACGTCAGGAGTCGCAGGTCGAGAAATTCCGCAAGATGGAGAATGTAAGAATACCGGATGATGTTGATTATGCCGGGGCGAAAGGCATGAGGGCTGAGGCGCGGGAGGCGCTGGGGCGGGTCAGACCGGCCTCGATGGGGCAGGCTTCAAGGATTCCGGGGATCACGCCGGCGGATATCGCTCTGCTCGACGTCTACCTGCAAGGGCTTAAAGCAAACTCCCGCGAACGGGACTGAATCTGGGTGCGGGAGTTTCTTCACCAATTATACAGAGCGTCATAATATTTGCTCACAGGACACTCGGCCATCACCCCTCTTCCACCGCAAGCCGTTCACCTTCTCCCCGGGGAGAAGGTGACTGTGCCGCTTGCGGCACGCCGGATGAGGGGGTACAGATATGGCGCAACAATCATGCGCAGCTATTCCTGACGCCCTGTATATCTGCGGCGCTCTCTACTCCGATCCGTAGAGCGCGTCCAATTCCTTCTTGTGGTGCTCGATGATCGTCTTGCGGCGCAGTTTCGCCGTGAGGGTTGCCTCGCCGTCCTCGACGCTGAAGACCTTCGGACGCATGATGAACTTCCTGACCTTTTCCCAGGGGGACGCATTGGTCAGGCAGCGCTGGACGTTGGCGTTCATGAATTCGACTACGCGGCTGTTCTGCAGCATTTCCTCGTCGCTCTCGAACTTCATCCCCCAGTCCTTCACCTGCTCGCGCAGTGGTTGCATTTCGGGGACGATGATCGCGCTGAGGTAGGACCGGCCTTCGCCGCAGACCAGCGCTTCGGCAATGAATGGTGAGCGGCACAGAAGCCCTTCGAGAAGGGCGGGGGACACCTTCTTGCCGCTGGAGTAGACGATGATGTCCTTCTTGCGGTCGGTGATGAAGAGGTAGCCGTCCTTGTCGAAGTAGCCCACGTCTCCAGTATGCAGCCAGCCGTCAACGATCGTCTCGCATGTCGCCTGCGGGTTCTTCCAGTAGCCTTTCATTACGTGCTCGCCGCGGGTGAGGATTTCACCGTCTTCGGCGATCTTGATCTCGCATCCGACTTTTGGTCTGCCCGCTGATCCGATCTTGTAGTTATCGGGGGTGTTGAGCGTCATCACGGAGCTTGACTCGGTCATGCCGTAGCCGGTCAGTAGCAGGATGCCGCGCTCGACGAAGTATTCTCCCAGGTAGACGGGCAATGGGGCGCCGCCCGCGATGCACCAGCGAAGCCTGCCGCCGGACATGGCCTTGACTCTCGCGGCCTGCTCGGCCTCGGGCAGCTCGGCCAGCGCGTTGCGGATTTTCTCGTAAATTCTCGGAACGCAGCACGCCATCGTCGGGCGCGCTTCGATCAGGTTGGCGACGAAGGTTTCTCTTGACTCGCAGATGGCGACTTCCGAACCGGAGCGGATAGCGGTGATGTGGTCAACCTGATGCCCGAAAACGTGGCTCAGCGGAAGCCAGTTCAGCCCCACGTCGCTCTCGCCCATGTCAATCGTGTTCACGACGCACTCGGCGCCGTAAAGCAGGTTGCCGTGGCTCAGCATGACGCCTTTCGGGGCGCCGGAGGTTCCGGAACTGTAGATGATGGTGGCCAGGTCATCGGGCTTGACATTACGCTGGCGATTGGCCTGTTCGTCGTGAAGTTTTCGAGAGCAATGAATACCACGGTTGACCAGGGCGGACCAGGAGATCGCGCCATACGGGCCGGCGATGCGAAGGTTCGTGTCAAAGTGGACGACCCAGCGAAGATCAGGCATGTTGTCGGCTTCTTTGGCGATCCTGTCCGCCTGTACCTGGTCGCTGACGAAGACGACTTTGGCGTTGGTTTCTGCAAGCTGAACGCGGGCCTGGGTTTCGGAAAGACGGTCGTGCAGGGGGACGCTGACGGCGCCGGCGGCCAGGGTTGCCAGGTGGGAAAAACGCCAGCCGATGCGGTTGTCACTGTAAAGGCCGATGAAATCGCCCGGTTCCACGCCGACGTCAATAAGCCCGCGCGCCGCGCAGGTGGCGATATTGTAATAGTCCTTCCAGCTTACGGGGTGGTAAAGGCCGTCCGACTTGAATCTCAGCGCGCATTTGTCGCCGAGACGTTCGGCCTGATAGGCGAGAAGTTGCGGGATGTTTTCCGTGAGCATGGACACGCGTCTCCGTTGCCAGTGAAATCAGACGGAAATCCCGGACCGGGGCAAAGCTTGTATGCTCGTCCCGATCCGGGATTATTGTCAATGCGCGGGCGTCCGTCGTTTGAATTATCGGACGCATCCATCGTTGCGCAACATTGCGCAGTCAGGAATCGGATCCGGTTAGTTGCATGACTCCAGGACAGTGGCCATGCCCATGCCGCCGCCAATGCAGAGGGTGGCCAGGCCGTAGCGCCCGCCCTTCTGCTTAAGCAGGTGGGTGAGTGTTACCACAATCCTTGCGCCGCTGCATCCGAGGGGATGTCCGAGCGCGACCGCGCCGCCGTGCAGGTTGATTTTCTGTTTCTCAATGTCCAGTTGGAGGACCTTGAGGCATGAAAGGGCCTGGGCGGCAAACGCCTCGTTGAACTCGAAGATGTCAATCTCTGACATTTTCAGGCCGGCGCGCTTGAGAGCTTTCATCGAGGCCGGGCAAGGGCCGATGCCCATCTCGCCTGGGTCAACGCCGGCTGCCGCGGAGGAGAGAATCCTGGCAAGGGGTTTCATGCCAAGCTCTCGGGCCTTGTCCTCGGACATGATGAGCACGGCGGCCGCGCCGGCGCTCAACTGAGAGGAGTTGCCTGCTGTGACCGTGCCGACAGCGCCGAAGGCCGGGCGAAGTTCGGCAAGGGCCTCGATGGTTGTCGGGCGGATGCCCTGGTCGCGCGTGCAGCGGACCTTGCTTCCGTTGTCGTCGCGCCCCCACGTGGGGACGATTTCGTCGGCGAACTCGCCTTTTTCCGTCGCCTGGAGCGCAAGCTCCTGGCTGCGCAGCGCGAATTCATCCTGAAGTGCGCGGGGAATCTGGTACTTGATTGCCAGATATTCCGCCGTCAGGCCCATCATCATGACGGCCGGGCTCCATTTGCGATGGAGTTTCGGGGAGGCGTCATAGTCCTTGTCCATGGCGATGTGGCCCATGTGTTCGACGCCGCCGGCTATCTCAACGTCGGAGTAACCGAGCATGATGTTCTTGGCGGACTCGGCGATGGCTTCCATGCTGGAAGCGCAGAGGCGGTTGACCGTCACAGCCGGGACTTCGACCGGCATATCGGCGATCATTGCGGCCATTCTGGCTACGTTGTAGCCCTGCTCGCCCTGCTGCTGCACGCAGCCCCAGCGGATCTCGTTTATCAGGCCTGGTTCGATTCCGGTGCGTTCGACAATCGAGCGCATGCAATGGGCGGACAAGTCGTCGGCCCTTTCGTCCCGGAACATTCCGGTGTCGGCCTTGGCCGTTGACATCGGCGTCCTGAGCGCGTGAACGATTACTGGCTGTTTCATCTGTATGTTCTCCCGGAGTCTAGTCTTTGTAGAAGTTCTGACCCTTGGCGGCCATTTCCTTGAGCAGCGGGGACGGCTCGAAACGCTCGCCCAGCCCGCGGAGTTTCTCGAGTCTCTTGACGACCTGCGCCGCGCCCAGCGTGTCGCTCCAGCGCAGCACGCCGCCGCGGAACGGCGGGAAGCCCGTGCCGTAGATCATGGCGATGTCAACGTCGCCCGGATCGCGCACGATGCCTTCTGCCATCAGGCGGCTGGCCTCGTTCACTATGGGCAGGAACATCCGGTCAGTCATCTCTTCCACGCTGATGTCCCGCTTTTCGGTGCCGCAGGCGTCAATGATCGCCTGAAGGGCTTCCTCGTCCGGCTCGCTCTTGGGCTTGCCCTTCTTGAAGGTGTACTTCATGAAGCCGCTGCCGCTCTTCTGGCCCAGCCTGCCGGCCTCGAACAACTTCGGAAGAAGCATCGGGGTGGCCGACCTGCCCGGATAGGCCTCCATGAGAACCTTTCCGGCGTGGACCATCGTGTCAAGCCCGATCATATCCGAAAGGGTGATCGGTCCCATGGGCATACCGAACTTCGTGGCCGCCTTGTCAATGGTCTTGATCTCCGCGCCTTCCTGGAGCATCTGGACGGATTCGCTCAGGTAGGGCATCAGTATCCTGTTGACTACGAAGCCCGGGCAGTCCTTGCAGACGACCGGTTTCTTGCCGATGAGCTTGGCCAGGGCGACTGTGGTCGCAACTGTCTGGTCGTTCGTCTTCGCGCCGCGGATGACTTCAACCAGGAGCATCTTGTCAACGGGGTTGAAGAAGTGCATCCCGACGAAGCGCTCCGGTTTGCTCAGGCACTCGGCCATCTTCGTTACCGAAATGGTCGAGGTGTTGCTGGCGATGATGGCGTCGTCGCGCATCATGCTCTCCAGCTTCTTGAAGACCTGCTGCTTGATGTCCAGCCGTTCTACAACGGCCTCTACGATGATGTCGGTGTCCTTGCAGAGGATTTCATGGCTCAGTGTCGGAACCAGCAGCGCCAGCGCCTGCATTGCCTCTTCGGGGCTCATCCTCTTCTTCTTCAGGCGCTCGCCGATGCTTTCCTTTATCGCATTGACACCCTTCTGGACGAATTCTTCCTTGATGTCCAGCAAAGGCGAGACGATGTCCTTGCGGATGAACGCAGTGGCGATTCCGGCGCCCATGATACCCGCGCCGACAACGCCCGCCTTCTTGATTTCCTTCGGCTTGATATTCGGATCGTCAACGCCCTTGTCTTTCTTGATCCGATTATCCATGAAGAAAATGCCGATGAGGTTGCGGGAAATTTCCGAGCCGGCGAGGGTCGCCATGATCTTGCGCTCGTTCGCCAGGCCTTCCTGCAGCGGCTTGTTGACTCCGTCCGCCATGGCTTGAACGCAGGCGACAGGGGCGGGGTACTGGCCCTTGGTCTGGCCCTTCACGAAGGCCTTGGCCCCTTCGAACGCGAAAAGGTGCTGGTCTTCGCTCAGACCCATCGAGGATTCCATCATCTCGCGGCGTTTAATCCAGTCGCCGTTTTCGAGGGTCATTTTCAGGATGCGGACTGCCTCGTCCATGGCCTTCGCCGGGGGAACCACGTCGAAGAACAGACCGAGCTTTTTGGCTTCGTCGGCTTTCAGTGTCTTTCCGGCCGGGGCCAGTTGAATGGCTTCGCCGATGCCGATCACGCGGGGAAGGCGCTGTGTGCCGCCCCAGCCCGGGATGATGCCAAGCATCACTTCGGGCAGGCCGATCTGCGTGTTCTTCCCCTCGACGCCGAGGCAGTAGTCCATTGCCAGCGTGATTTCGCATCCGCCACCCAGCGCGTTGCCGCCGACGAGCGCCAGCGTGGGGAATGGAAGCCTGGACAGGCGCGTGAATGTGTCGTGGCCAAGCTCGATCACCTGCATGATCGCGCCGGGGCCGTATTGCTTGACCCCCGACATCAGCTCTTCAAGGTCGGCGCCGGCTATGAACTGGCCTTCCTTGCCGCTGCGAAGGATCAAACCCTTCAGTTGCTTCTTCTCAAGCTCCCCGACCATGTCGTTCAGCTCCTTCATCACGTGGCCGCTGAAGACGTTCACAGGCTGACCGGGGCGGTCGAAGGTCAGGACGCCGATGCCGTCCGGCCTTTCCTCCAAAATGAAGCTCTTTTCGGTTGCTTCCGCCATTGCCTTCCCTTTCTTTCAAAACTCTGAAACGACTTTTGGACTCGATTCCTCGGGGACCGAAGTCCATCCCGTTCTAACGGAAAAGACCGGAAAACGAGGCGGCGTCACGTTCGCTCCGCCAACGTGACGGACTTCCACCCCGATATTCCACGATTACGTCACGCGATACGATTGCCCGACTGTTTCAAATCCAGTAATGTTGCGGGATGGCGGGGTAAATTTCAAGCAGAATCAGGGCGGTTTTCAGGAAAAATCTTCCCGGTCTCAGATCATCTTTTCCCTGAATTTTCTGGCTGAATGAGACGGGCGAGCAGGTACTGGTAGAAAAAAGCCCGTTCGGGATGGTCAATAATCGGCCGCAGATATCGCCATTTCCCCTGTTTGGAGAGCATCCGCGCCATCTCTCCCGATCCACCCATTTCCCCGGCCCGTTTCTGATACGCAGCGAAGATGACGGGATTATCCCACACCGACAGAACGTATGCGATTCCCGATTGTTCTAAAATCTGCGCCAAGTCGGTTTCCGAAGTCGCTTTATGCAGCGCGTGGAAGCGCGGACTTTCGCTGAAGTTGTAACGCCAGTATGGGCCGTTCCGGAGCAGGAAAAGCGCCGCTCCGCCGGGTTCCGAACAGGACGCGACCAGCGTTCGGTCGGCAGCCCCTTCGTTGATGGCGAAGAATTCGTAAAGCGTGAATATATCCGGGTACATGCCACGAGCGCCCTCAAGCCCGGAGACATTGCGCCCTGAACTCAACGCGCTGATCGCTCCCGCCGCATAATCCGTCCCTGGCGTTACGGCGAAGGCGATTGCTATGGTCATCATCGCGGGCGCTCCGGCCAAGGACGGTTTCCCGCCTTTCCCGTCGTTCTTCAGTATGTAACCTAAAAGGCGTCCGCAAAGGTTGCATATGCCGGCGGAGGCAGGAATGCATGCGGCAAGGATTCCCGGCAGGAACATTTTGTCGCTTACATCCCGCGAAGACGGCCATAGAAGCCAGCCCATGTTCACAGCGATAAAAGCGATGAGCCAATACATCCCTGGCGTTTTTATCGCCGCAAATCCGACAGCGGCCATAAGGCAGATGAAGACTGAAACCGCGCCGCCTTTCAACAACAATGACGCCAGTTTCCGCCCGCCGGCCTGCTCCGCGCCGTCCAGGCCCAGCAGAGATGCCGTCCTTCCGCTTTCCTCGTAACCGGGGTTCATTGCGGAGGCGAAGTGAACTGCTTCCCGTTCATCGGCTGTCAAGCCTGCCGGCGGGTCGAACATGGCGGCTGCATGGGGAAAGACCGGATTTCCATACTGCGCATAAAGGAATATGTTCCACGAAAATGCCGCCGCCGTCGCCAGTATCAGCAACCCCGCCGCCCTGCGTCCAATCGCGAAACGACATACGGCGCGGACCGAGTCGGAGAGCATTCCGCCATTCCTCATCGCCGGGATGGAGACGATGATCCATGCCCCGATGAAGACGGGAACGAGCCATGCGCGACTCATGCCTGCCATTGCAAGTGAGAGCATCAGCCCCGCCCAGTCGCGCATTTCAGGCTTCTTGAGTGTCCGCAAAGCATAGAACACATGCGCGGCGACGCACAACGGCGCGAGCGCGTCATGCGTCATGTGCCCGCACGGATACAGGTTTGCGGGGGGGGAATAGAAGAGCAGGAATGCCGCAGCGCCGGTCCAGACGCCTCCTGGAAGCTCGCGCCCGCATGCCATCAGGAACATGAGCGCGCCGAACATGCAGATGATCGGGATCAAATTTGCAGAAGACTCGCCCAGCACAATGTCGTCAGTCCAGAGATAACATGACGCGGAAAGAAACGTCGCGCCGGGATTGTAGAACAGGTGGTCGTTGTGGTGGCCTATGTCCAGAGGGTGAAGCCACGGGAAGGCCCCTTGCGCGGCGATCCATGCGCCGCCGTCGTGGATGCTCCAGAAGTGTCCGCTCACAAGCGCGGCGTACGGCCAGAGAGCGGCCGTCAGTAACACGGGAGAGCAGGTTATCACCGTAGCGATCAGCAGCGTCGGACCATGTCGCGGACTGTCGGGATTGACATGCTTCGTTGCGCTGTCGTCGGCGATATTTCGTTGCTTCAGATAAAGTCCAAGCCACGCGAGGCAAAGTGCGCACCAGCAGGCGAGCCACATTTCGCGGGTGAAAAGTCCGGACATGGACAGCGGATATGCGATCAGACAACCCGATACCGGAATACCCAGGAAAAACAGCGCCGTCTTTTCCAGGCTGTCCCTTCCCAGCGCTGATGCCATGAGCATCGCCGGAAGCGATAGAAGGGCGAAAGGTAGCGCCGGTGGGATAAACATGCAGATGACAACGGCGATGGCGACTGCCGCGGCTGCTGATGTCTTTTGGATGGCGGGCATGAAGTTCAGGCAGATTGGGTTAAACCAACGCCCCGTTTTCGATCAGCTTTCTTCTGAGATCGTTGGCCGGTAGTTGCGGCGCTTCGATGCCTTTATCCGCAGCCATGGCCGCCGCCGTTCCGGCCGCCTGGCCGATTGCCAGGCAGGTTCCCATAACGCGAGTTCCTGCCATACCTTCATGCGTCGCGGAGATACAGCGACCGCTGGAAAGCAGGTTCGGGAAACTGACTGACAGCAGCGAACGGTAGGGAACGCCGTACCAGTCGCCCTCGGGCGGATGCATCTTTTCGATCTTCAAGTGCAGCCCGGCGTCCTTGAAGGCGCAAGGCTGTTTCATGGCGCACTTCGAGTTGCAGAGATGCCCGGGGTGCGAGTAGCCCATCGGGCAGTGAATGTCTATCCACCAACTGGCGCGGGCGATTGAGTCGTCAAACTTGCGTCCGGCGAGTACATCATCCCCGGTCAGCGCGTATGGGCCGACTATCTGGCGCGTTTCCCGCACCCCCACGTTTGTTGGAAGCGCGGCAAGGAAACTATCCTCCATGCCGGGGACGTTTTCCTTGTAGAACGTGAATGTTCTCCAGGACTGCTCTCGCACAAAGATTTCGGCCTGTGTGAGGGTCTCAGCATCTACGGCGCTGCCGCCGAAGCGGGTCAGGTTGGGGGTGGATTCATCGCTGCGGACGGTGGCGGAGGGCTGGAAAAAGCTTGGGTTGTAGGTGTGCAGGTAGTCGCTTGCGCGGGCTTCCTCGATCTTGCGGCGGACGGCGTCATGCGCCTCCTTCGGGCATGGCTTCACGCCGCCTATGCGGAACATTGACCCCATTGATTCCCCCCGTCCGTCGAAAGGCCTGCCGTGCGTGGTCTTTGCTCCGGCTCGGAAGGCCGCGTCCGCGTCGCCGGTGGCGTCAACGAAGAACCTGCCTGCCACGGCCTGTCTGCCGGACTTGTTTTCAATGATCAGCGCCTTGATCCTGCCGTTCTCAACGACGGCATCCGCTATGTAACTGTGGAACATGATTCGGACGCCGGCTTCGAGGACGATGCGGTCGGCCATGACCTTGAAGATTTCCGGGGAGAAGCGCACGCCCCAGTCCTTCAGAGCCGCCTCCCATGGAACCGCCCCACCCATTGATGCAAGGCGGTCGCAGATTTCGCGCGGTATGCCCCCGATAATGGCGACGGGCGCGTTATGGGCGCGATGGGAAAGTATGGGGCCGATCATGCCCGCAGTGGCCATCCCCCCCAGAAAACCGTATCGCTCAATCAGGATGACCTTTGCGCCGCATCGGGCGGCGGCCACAGCCGCGGTGATGCCGCCCGGCCCTCCGCCGGCCACGACCACGTCGGCTTCTGCGACAATAGGTGTTTCACGCGCGGGTTCCGAGATTGTGTTCACTGCATGACTCCTTGCAGGCGATGATTCTGCGGGATTGGCTCACAATTACAACGGCGGCGATTATAGAAGCGGGGATTGACAAGTCGCCAGTCAAATCGGAGCGCAGGTGAAATGGAAATTCCCTTGACAGTTGCCGATATATTCTGAATCATATTCCATGTGGGTTGTGAAAGTGTTCCCGGGGACTCATTTGACAAGCAACTGTGGCTGACGGGAAGACACTGCTATGCAGTCCGCGAGTGAGGAACCAAAAAGCGGAGCAGAGAGACGGCAGGCAACGCGATTTCCGACCGTGGGAATCGGTTTGCTTTACTCGCCGGCGGAGCATAGAAACCTTGACAATCCCGGACGCGACTTGGTTGAAGCCGCCGGGGTGGACATGAGCATGTCCGGCCTTGCGTTTGACGTGCGCAAATCGCTGGACGCGGGAAAACAGTTGATGGTCATGGTGGAATCCCCCGGAGGCGGAGCCGCGGAAAGGCTTCTAACCGAAGTGAAGTGGTGCAGGCAGATAGGCAACGGGCTTTACAGAGTCGGAACGGCGATCATCAGTTCCGAGGCGATGACGATGCTTGAGACGGATGCGGACGTTGAAACCGAGCCGATAAGCGCTGGCCCGGAAGCTCCATCAGAAGCGCAATTCCAGTGCCCGGCGTGTCACCACGCAGCCACGTTCGTTCTCATCGGAGTTCAGAAAGTCGCATGGGCGCAGGGGATTGTCCCCATTTACGATTGTTCAAAGTGCGGAACGTCGCGGACCATCACGTCCATCCTGAGCTACAACCGGCAAAGAATGCACAGCGGGAAGAAACAAGGGATCATGTAGGCGTTTTCTCTTGGCAAAAACATTCAGGGGAGAGCGGTGGGGAAAAAACGAGAACGGGTGAAGCAGACAGCCGGGGAAACCGAACTGCTGAAGCAGAAGATTGCCGAGCTTGAGGCGGCCCTGGCAGGGAAGGATGCGCAACTTGCCGAATTAAAGGCCCGGCATGACCTCCTCTCAAACATCGTCAACAGCACGCTGGACGGGCTATGCGTAATAGACCGCGAATTCACTATAATTGCCATAAATGATTCCGTCAGAAGTCGGGCCGGGAACGCAAATATTGTCGGCAGGAAATGCTACGAGGTGTTCAGGAATTTCTCCTCCATGTGCGGCGACTGTCCCTCCAGGAGGGCTATGGAGACCGGAAAACCGACTTATGACGTAATCAGGAGGAGAAACAGCGACGGCGCGGTGACTTCATGGGTGGACATGTATTGTTATCCCCTGCGATCCCCCGACGGGAAGATAATAGGTTCGGTTGAATGCAGCCGCTACGCCGATACACACGGGCTGGCCAGCGGGATGTTCGATGAGATGGCCGGGGCTTATACAAGCATCATTGAGAGCGGAAGAGATGCCATTGTCATTGTTCAGGATGGCGTGCTGAAATACATCAACAAGGCGGCGGAAACCGTCACCGGTTATTCAGCGGCGGAACTGGAGGGCAGTCCTTTCACATCTCTGCTGCCGCGAGAGAGTTGGACTACAGAGGAGGAGAACTACAGGCTGTTTCTGACGCGCGCCGAGGGGCAGGGAGAGAACGAGTTAAAGATAACGCGCAGGGACGGTCGGGAGTGCGAACTTTCCGTGTTCTACGGAAGGTTGCTATTCCGGGGCCGTCCCGCTGTCATTGCGATCGGCAGGGATATTAGCGAACACAAGGAGATGGAACGGTCCCTCGCTAATGCTGAGGCCAGATGGCGGGCTTTGCTCCGGGGAATACCTTATAAGGTTGCGGTCACGGACAGGGAAGGGCGGATTATAACAGTCAACAGGATTGAACAGGGACGGGATGCGGCGGAGATCATTGGGCATACGGTCTGGGAGTTTGTCGAAGACAGTTACGCCGATGAGGTGAAGCGGAATCTGGAAAGTGTGTTCCAAAGCGGCGCGACGCTCACAGGAGAAGCCGATTATTCGGATCCCGCCGGAAATACGCGCCGCCTTGAATACAGCATGACGGTCGCCGAATTCGGGGATGGCGTCGAACATGCGATTGTCACCGCCAGAGATGTATCCCATCGCCGAAACCTTGAGGATCAATTGCGCCTGCTTAACATGGCGATTGAGCAGAGCAGCGAGGGTGTGGCGACCGTTGATCCGGACGGCAACATCCTTTTTGTCAACAGGGCTTTCGCTGAGATGCACGGCTATTCCGTTGAGGAGCTTTACGGAAAAGACCTATCAATCTTCCATACGCCTGACCAGATGCCTGCCGTGAATAAGGCCAACCGCATCATCTGCGAAAGGGGTTGGTTCAAAGGCGAGATAATGCACGCTCGTAGGGACGGGACGCCGTTCCCGACATATATGTTCAATTCTCTCATCCGGGACGCGTCAGGCAGGATCATGGGCATGCTGGGGACCATGCGCGATATCTCTGACGAGAAATTGATGCAATCGAAGGTCAGGGAGAGTGAAGACCTCTACAGGATTCTCTTTGAGAAATCGCCCATCGGCGTGGGGTTGGGCGCGATGGACGGAACCATAATCACACATAATCCCGCAATCTTAAAATCCGCAGGTTACATGGAGGGCGATCCGGATGTCCCCAAGCGGATTATTGATTTCTACGTTGATCCTTCTGAATATGATCGTTTGGGAGTGATTGTCCAAGAACAAGGTTTTGTTGACAACGCCGAGGTCATGTTCAAGCGCAAGAACGGAGAGCATTATAAGGTTCTCGTCAGCGTCAGGCCGGTCGTATTCAAGGCGGAATGGTGTTTTCTGGCTATAGTGCAGGACATGACGGAGCGCATTGAGGCGGATCGGAAGGTGAGAGAAAGCGAAGCCATGTTCAGGACGCTTTTCGAGAGCGCGCCGCTGGGCATCGGGATTTCGGACCGAAACGGCAAACTTGTCGCTTATAACGACGCCACATTTCTTCCGGGAGGCTATACCAGAGAAGAGGTGGATGAGCATCCGTACATAACCAGGTTTTATTATAATCCCGCGGACAGGGAAACAATCATTGCGCAGGTCAGAGAGAAAGGCGGGATTCGCAATGCGGAGGTGAAATTCAAGCGCAAGGACGGGAGCGCGTTCGACACGCTGCTGAGCGTATCGCCGATAACATTCCGGGGGGAGCAATACCAACTGGCGATTGTTCAGGACGTTACGGAAAGCAGAAGGATGGAGGGCCAACTGCGGCAGATTCAGAAGCTGGACAGCATAGGGCGTCTGGCCGGCGGCGTCGCGCATGATTTCAACAACCTGCTTACCGCCATCATGGGCTACGCAGAAACGGCTCGCGGGGCGTTATCGGGAAATCATCCTGCCAGCGGCGACATTGATGAGGTCCTGGCCGCTTCGCACAAGGCCGCGAACCTGACCCGGCAGCTTCTGGCGTTTTCCAGCCACCAGATGATAAGTCCGCGCCCGGTGAATCTGAACAATATCGTGTCGAACATGGACAAGATGCTGAGAAGGTTGATTACGGAGAACGTGGAGTTCCAGACCGTGCTTGCGGATGATCTTGGAACGGTTCGCGCCGATCCGGGGCAGATAGAGCAGATTCTTGTGAACATGGTCATCAACGCCCGCGACGCGATGCCGGACGGCGGGCGATTAACCATCGAGAGCGCGAACAGGTCGCTTGACGCGGAGTATGTCCGGCTGCATCACGGCGTCCATCCGGGGGATTACGTCATGCTGGCTGTCAGCGACACGGGATTGGGCATGACGGATGAAATAAAGAGCAGGTTGTTCGAACCTTTTTTCACAACGAAAGCAAAAGACAAGGGGACGGGGTTGGGACTTTCAACCTGTTACGGAATAGCGCGCCAGAGCGGGGGACACATACAGGTCTACAGCGAGCCGGGCAGGGGCAGCACGTTCAGCTTATATCTTCCCCGCGTGGCCGACAAGGCGATGCCGTTGGACATGCGGGAGGAATCCGCGATCCTGCCGGAAGGGGATGAGACGATACTCCTTGTGGAGAACGAGGAAACCGTCCGGCGGATGGCGTCCCGCGTGCTGACGCAGCAGGGCTACGAGGTTCTGGAGGCTTGCGATGGCCGGGAGGCGCTGGACGTTGTCCGGCAACGCGGTATTGATAAGATTGACATGCTTCTGACCGACGTTGTGATGCCGCGGATGGGCGGCAAGCAGCTTGCCGACAGGTTGCGGGCGTTGCGTCCGGAATTGAAGGTTCTTTTCATTTCAGGATACTCCGATAACGCCGCCGCGCTTGCCGATATCATCCGCAAGGGCAGGGAATTCATGCAGAAACCGTTCTCGCCCCTGAAACTTGCCGTCAAGATACGGGCGATATTGGATGCCAGGGAACCCTAATGTTCTGATGCCCGGTTTCGCCGTCTTGCGCCGCCCCTGCCGCCGCCCTGTCCTGGGTCATGCTGAGCGCCGCCTCGTCCGTCATGGATTTCACCGTTCCGCTCGCCGTATTCTTTATCCAACCCGGCGGATGACGGTTGTACGGCAAGCGGAAACAACAGGAGAACAAGAGACAGCGTAGTCAGAAGGATGACAATCACGAATCGCGCGGCAGCATTGCGAATCGAGTTTCGAAGGATTGTCGCAACCATGTTCCAGTGCATAATGATGTGCAGGGCAAGGAGAAGCAACAAGACCACTCCGATCGCCAGATGTATCTCCCCCCATTCGTGCCGACCCTTGCCCAGGAACGCGAGTTCGACATTACGCCCGTAGACTTCAATTCGCTCGCGTCCTGGAATAAGGACATGTTTCAGAAGGAGGCCAACGCCGGCGAGAAAACACATGCACAACAACATCAAGGCGTCAACAAGCAGGTTCAATCGGGGACTGATCTTCATATCCTGAGTCCTGGCGGTTTCAGTCCGGTTATTCAGCGCTTGAGGAGGCGTTTCCGAATTCTGTTCCTCTGCTGAGCGCTTCGGATTCGGCTGCCTCGCCTTCCAGGAACGCGCCGAGTTTGCGATAACGTCCGGCGCGGGCGGAAAGCAGATTATCAAGGGGGATGGCTGCGAGCGCGTCATGGCTGCGGAGGACAAATTCGCGCAGGGATTCGGCGGCTGCCGCGTGGTTCCAGTGCGCGCCGCCGGGGGGTTCAGGGATGACCTCGTCCGCGACGCCCATCCCGGCAAGTTCACGGGCCGTGATCTTCATGGCGTCCGCGGCCTGAGGCGCCTTCTCGATGTCGTGGTGTAATATCGCGGCGCAACCTTCAGGCGTGATGACGCAGTAATACGCATTCTCGAACATCCCTATGCGATCGGCCACGGCCATGCCTAGCGCGCCGCCGGAACAGCCTTCGCCGATGACGACGGCGATTATCGGGGCGCGCAGGACGGACATTGCGGCAATGCTTTCGGCGATGGCAAAGCCTTCGCCGCGCTGTTCGGCTTCAAGGTCGGCCGCCGCGCCCTTGGTGTCAATAAGGGACAGTACCGGCAGCCCGAATTTTTCCGCAAGTAGCATGACGCGAAGCGCCTTGCGGAAACCTTCCGGATGGACCATGCCGAAGTTGCGCATGAGGCGCTCCTTCGTGTCGCGCCCCTTCTGCTGGCCAACGATGGCGAATCGGCGTCCGGATATCGTTCCAAGACCGCAGACGACGGCCTTGTCGTCCGCAAAACGGCGATCGCCGTGAAGCTCGATGAAGTCGTCAACAATGCGGCTGATGAAGTCGAGCGCCTGCGGGCGCTCCGGATGTCGGGCCAGTTGGACGCGCTGGTATGCGTCCAGGGATGCTACAATTCCGCGGGCTGTGTCGTTCAGGCGGGTCTGGAGCGCGGTGAGATTTTCCTGCGCGTCTTTTCGTCCCGCATCGCATTCGGCGCGCAGAGCGTCCATTTCCTTTACAATATCGAGGATCGGAATTTCGAATGGATATGCAAAGCGTTCAGCCACGACGCTGCCGTTCCTTCCGGTTTAAGCCCAAGTGACCAGTCCGGGCTGGAATGTATGCGGGAGGGAATCATTGTGCGGCATGACGCGCACGGCGAATCCGTAACGGCCTGCCTTGTCGCAACGCACGTTCGCCTCAAATGCGTGGACCCCGTCTCCGGAACTCCCCTTCGATTCCATGTTAATGAGGGATGCGTGGGCGATTTCCCTTGCGTGATTGAGGGCGCCGCAATAGACCTGCACGCGCACGTCTTCGGGCCTGACCGGTCCAAGCCGGACGTGTGCGCGGATCCTGAAGGAATCCCCGGCGGACATCGGGTCCTGCATTCCGTCAGTGGCCACGTCCAGAACGGCGATGTTGCGCCAGTTGTCTTGCAGCATGCGCCTCCATCGGGCGATGTTTCCGCATTCCTGCATTCCGTTGGCGCAGAGGGCATGCCAGTTTTCCATTGCGGGGATGTAAAACTTCCGCAGGTATTCGGAAAACATGCGGTGGGTGTTGAAAACGGAGCCGAGGCGGCGAATGGAGCTTTTCATGCGGCGAATCCATGCCTTGGGAAGACCGTCGCGCCCGCGGTCATAAAACGCAGGCACAATCTCCTTTTCAAGAAGATCGAAGAGCGTGCCGCCCTCGACGCGGTCCTGCACTTCATAGTCCGCAAACTCGTCGCCCCTGCCGATTGACCATCCGATGTCCTCCGCGAAACCTTCGCACCACCAGCCGTCCAGCGTGCTGACATGTATGGCGCCGTTGGCGACCGCTTTCATGCCGCTGGTTCCGCTTGCTTCCAGTGGCCTTCTGGGCGTGTTGAGCCAGACGTCACAACCCTGGACCATGTAACGGGCCAGCTTGATGCTGTAATCCTCAAGGAAAACGAGGCGCATTCTGAAGTTGTCGTTCCGGGCGGCGTTGACGATTTCCTTGATCATCTCCTTGCCGGGGTTGTCGTGGGGGTGGGCTTTGCCGGCGAAGATGAGCTGGACTGGGCGCTCGGCGTCCGTAAGAAGGCGCGCTAGGCGCTCCGGGTTCCTGAGCAGCAGGTTTCCGCGTTTGTAAGTTGCAAAGCGGCGGGCGAAGCCGATGGTCAGCGCGCTGGGATCGAGTATCTCGTCTGCCATGGCCACTTCCGACGGGGGAGCGCCCCGGTTCTCAAGCTGCTTGCTCAGGACGCGGCGGGCGAAGGCGACAAGGCGTTCGCGACGCCGCTCGTGCGTGCGCCAAAGCTCCGCGTCCGGTATCTGGTCAACGCGGTCCCAGACTTGTGTGTCGCCCGGTTCATCCATGAAACGCGGTCCGAGGTATCGCTCGAAAAGGTCAACAAGGTCATGGCTGGTCCATGAGCGCAGGTGGGTTCCGTTGGTTATATGCTTGATCGGGAGTTCGTCCAGCGGGACGCCGGGCCAGACGTTGCGCCACATCTTGCGGGATACGTCTCCGTGCAGTTTGCTGACGCCGTTGCAGTAGGCCGCCATTTTAAGGGCCAGAATGGTCATGCAGAAGGATTCGCCAGGATCGTTCGGATTCTCCCTGCCCAGGGCCATGAAGTCGTCCCAGGGGATACCGAGTTGCCCCGTGTAATCACCGAAATACTTTCCCATTAGGTCCGGGGGGAAGCGGTCATTGCCTGCGGGTACTGGGGTGTGGGTTGTGAATACATTGGAAGCCCATGCGGCTTCCTTCGCTTCCCAGAAGCTTAGGCCGTATTCCTGCATCAACTGTCTGGTCTGTTCCAGGGACTGGAAGGCTGAATGACCTTCATTCATGTGGCAGACGGCGGGTTTTATCCCCAATGCTCCGAGCGCCCTCATGCCGCCGATGCCCAGCAGGATTTCCTGGCGTATGCGCGTGTCAAGGTTGCCGCCGTAAAGTTGATCGGTAAGGGACTGATGCTGTGGCGGGTTTTCCTTCAGGCTTGTGTCAAGCAGGTAGAGGGGGATGCGTCCGACGTTGACGCGCCAGACAAGGGCGACGACCGTTTCCCGTCCCATCGGGACGGAGATTCGAACGGGGTTTCCGTCCTTGTCCTTGACAAGCTGGACGGGCATGCTTGCCCATTCGTTTTCGTTGTAAGCCTCCTGCTGCCAGCCGTCCGGGCTTAAGCGCTGCTGGAAGTAGCCGAGGCGGTAGAGCAGGCCGATAGCGACCAGAGGGGCGCCTATGTCGCTGGCGGATTTCAGGTGATCCCCGGCCAGGATTCCGAGTCCGCCGGAGTAGAGGGGAAGGCATTCGTCAATTCCATACTCTGCGCTGAAGTAGGCGATTGTCCTGTTTTTGCCGGTACCGTCGTCGCTGCTCGGAGTAGCCCCGGATTGGACGTATTTGCTGAACTCATCATACACCTGGAACATGTGCGTCATAAAACCTTCATCATTGCGCGCATCTTCAAAGCGAGTGGCTGGCACTGAGGACAGCATGAGAACAGGATTGCCGTTGGTTTCTTCCCAGAGGTCATAATCAAGCCTTCTGAATAGATCTATGGCTTCCCAGTGCCAGGAGAACCACATATTGTAGGCCATCTCGCGCAGCGGTTCGAGTTCCTGGGGGAGGCGGGGTGTCACATGGTATACTCTGATTCTCATGTTTCCTCCTGGCGCGTCGGCATGGCATTCCCGTGCGCCGGCCGGCGCTTACAAGAACATGATCAATTTCATCCCAGAGAACAAGCATAGGCGTGGCGGCATCCCGCGTCAAGGGTTGAATGGCGAACGGCCAAATGTAATTTGAATATGGAAACTATTGAGGATTGACATTATAATCTTCATTCCGAATACAGGAGCGGAAGGTAAATGCGCCTGTTCGGATTCAAGCGTCGGCGTTGGCCCGCGCAAAAGTAGATTCATTAACTCTTTTCCAGTTCGGAGCGAGAGAGAATGGCTATGCGTTTTTTCGGCTCAAGATGGGCCGGGCTTGTTCGAGCTTTAAGACGAGACGATAAGAACGCTATCCCGGATGCCGGCGCGAATGACGAAGACGCGGGAGGTTCGTCCCCTGATGCCGCCGGGAGCAAGGACGACGAGGAGCTTGAACCTAATCCCGCGCCTGCGACGGAACGCGTCACAGACGCGCTGAAGAAAGCAGTTGAAAAGGCGGCATCTCCGATCGAGGGGAGAATCATTGCCCGCGAAATAGCGCCTGACAAGCCGACCAACCCGGCTGAGAAGGCTTTTCAGTTCGTCGAGCATATGGTCATTGCTCCGCTTTACAGCGGGCAGGACGCCATTGGTTTCAACCAGATTGCCCGGTTGATGGTCGTGTGGGGATTGATAGTAGGCGGTCCGCTGCTTCTGCTTGGCCTTTCGTTGAGCAGAGAGTTCACAGCGGGGGAATCATGGAGGTTGAGGGATTACGGCGTAATGGATCAGGCCCAGGTCGCCCGCAACATTGCGGATGGCAGGGGGTTTGTGACGGATGTCATGGATCCTTACGTGCTGGCCGTGACGGGCAGGATGCCTGATACTCCCGCGATTCATAAACGGCCGATATACCCGATCATTCTTGGAGTGTTTTTCAAGATATTCGGCGCGTCTGATGCAACCGTGATAGGGGTTTCCTGTGTTTTCTGGTTGATTGCGGTCTGGTTGACCTATGCCATGATTATCAAGTGGGGGGACAGGCGCGTGGCTGGGCTGGCGCTTGCGTTCATGGCTGTGAATCTGACGTTTATCACCGCCGCGACTGATGGTCTGGACCTGTGCTTCAAAGTCGCGCTGATGACGGGTTTTCTATGGATGTTGGGTCACGTTGCCATGACGTCCCCGCCTGAAGAAGGCGTTGTTGAAGACAGCGATATCCCCAAGCTTTCGACCCCATTCCTGTTTTTCCTGGGGGCTTTGGCCGGCGTGATGGTGCTGACTTCCTATGCGATGCTGATCGTTGTTCTGCCGCCGATTCTGGCGGTCCTGGTTTTCCAGAAGCGGGCCAGATGGATTGGCGCGGTCGGCCTGTTCGTGGGTTTTACGCTGCTTGTGGCGCCTTACCTGGTCTGGGTGTCTATGAAGACCGGGAATCCGTTGTTCAACATCGCCACGGGAACCCTCCTGTCCGACGTTCAAGGCGGATGGCTGCGGGATGAATATCTCAGGATGACGTATTTTGGAGAGACAGAGGGCGGAAGAAGCCTTTGGAAGCTGATTGTCAACCAGTTTCCCGGAATTCTGAGGAAGGCCCGAAAGAACTCAGACAATGTGATGGTGGCTTTCATCAATTGTTGCGGGCTGGCCGGCGGGGTGCTGTTCGCCGCTCATGCGCTGGGCGAAGCGCTTACAAAGCGCTCAAGGCGCAATTTCTATCTGCCGCTTTATATTAGTATTGCGATATACTGCGTGTTGGCGGCATTCACGGCGGGCCCGACCCGTGAATTGACTATCTTCGTGCCACTGGTGGTCTTAGGGGCGGCGCAGTTGGTCGGAGACGTTCTGGACAGGCCGAAAGAGCATCCTGCGTGGCAGATGGAATGGAGCGGGCCTGCATTGCGATGGGGATTGTGTCTGACGCTCGTGTTCGTGGCGACTCTGCCTTTCCTGGGCGGATTTGCCACCACGTCTCAGGCGCGCTACAAGCTGCCGACGCTCGACTTTCTTGATGCGCAATTGATCAAACGCAAGGTTGACCGAGAGATCATCGTCTGCGATCTGCCGGAGATGACGTCGTGGTATGTCAAGCAACCGTGCGTGCGAGCGCCTTTCCGCGACGTGGACCTGGACAAGGTTCTTGACGTGGCGCGCCAGAATCAGCAGGACATAGCAGGCTTCTTCCTGCTCAGGGACGGCGATCCCGCGTCACGGATTCCTTTCTGTTCGTGGCTGGCTTATTCCTATGTTCCTGACGGAGTGTTTCGAAACACCAAGGCAGTGAAAGGCTCGCGCCGCGGCATGATCTACAGGCTTGCGGCGGGCAGGCTTCCGGAGGATGAGAAGGAGGAGGGACAGCAGGACAAGGGGGTCGGCGCAGTTGTGCTGCTGGACATCATGGACGCGATCAGCAAGGACGACCGTGTAACCGCTTTCCGAAAGGCGGTGGAATCGTTCAACAAGGGCGATTTCGCCCGGTCCGGCGAGGCGCTTTCCTATGCGGTAAAGCAAAAGGAATTCTTGCGGGCGCAGATTCTCTTTATCCAGTTGCAGACCACGCTGGAAGGATACGAATTTGCGGCGGAAAGGGCTCAGTGGGTGGCCGATAACCTGGCCCCGGACCACGGGCAGGTGCGAAGCCTTCTGGCAATGCTATATGCCCGGCTGGGACGATACCCGGAGGCGCTTAATGAATTCAGAAGAGCGCAGGCGTTGTCCGCCCCGGTGGATACTTATACCCTTGCCAAGACGCTGGCCAGCCTGGGCAGAAGGAAGCAGGCTGCTCAGTTGTGCAAGTCGCTGCTCCAGCGTATGAGCCAGCAGCCGCAGCCTTATCCAAAACCGCTCCAGGAACTGATTTTCCTGTGCTTCCAGGTCGGATTGCACGACGACGTGCTTGATCTTGGCAGGCAGATAATTGACCAGTTTCCGGATGACGTTCTCCTGCAGCAGCAGATCGGACGGCTGATGACGGAAAGCGCGCTGGAATCCGGCCGCGCGGCGGAGACGATTAACCTTGTGCGGGAGATGTATGCAAAGTGGCCTCAGTGGCGCGAGGGCAGGAAGCGTCTTGCGGACCTTTGCGCTGAGACCGGGCAGTACCAGGAGGCCATCAACCTGTATCGTGAATGGGCGCATACCCGGGAGGAGAAACAGGAGCTTTACGCGCTTCTGGCAGCAGTCTATGCAAAGAATGACAACGGGGAGCAACTGGAGAAGGCCTGTCTGGACGGGCTTCGAAAGTCTCCGTGGGACGTTCGCCTCCTGTTGTTGCTTTCAAAACATTACGCCGAGGAAGGGGTGAAGCTGGAAGAGGCGGAGAAGCACGCCCGAAACGCGGCGAGGATAATGCCGGGCACGATCGAGAGCGACGACACGCTTGCCTGGGTGCTGTTCAAAGCCGGGAAACTGGATGAGGCTGCGGAAATCCTGGCCAAGCAGGAAACGGTTCTTTGGAGGAACCCCGAAGCGGCATATCACTACGCCGTTATTCATGACGCCAGGGGAGACAAGGAAAAGGCGGGGCGATTCGTGAAAATGGCAATCGAGGCGGCCAGGAAAACACCGGCATGGCTGCCGCAGGCAAAGGAACTGGCGACAAAGCTGGGCGTGAAGGCGGAGCCATTACCCGTCGAGGAGCAGCAATAACTCCAGCGTCCCTGATGCGGGGGACATGGTTTCATGACCATGCCGAATGAGCCAACGGCGGGTGATAAGCGTCCTGTCCAGCCCGAGCGAAACGGGGGGGGGGATTCTCCCGAATTGCTTCGGGAGGAACCCCGCAGACGGGGGCGGCGCAGGAAAAGCTGCTCCAACCCCAGCAGGAGACGATTCAATCCCGCTTCACTGTTAAGCATTGACTTCTATCTCAGACTGTTGGCGGATTTCTTCTCGCCGCAGGGGCATACTTCCCGCAGGAGAAGCAGCAGGAGGCATCATCGTCATCATCGGAGCAGGAGGATCCGCCATGACATTCCTGAGCGCCAGGAATCAGGCGACGCGACGCCTGAGAAACCTGCTGTGAAGCTGAAGAAACCGTATTCGGGACCGAGGTTGACGGTTCAACAGGAGATTCTTGAGGCAGCCAGACGATTCGAAGAAAGAAAACAGCAAAACAATCAGAAAGGCGAGCCGCCTGATAAAGAGGATATTGACGATGAAGAGGACTTTGAAGAGGAAGAATATGATGCATCGGAGATAGAGCCTGCGGAAGAAGAACGTGAGGAGGATATCGGAGACATTGAGACGGATGCTCCGGCAGACGAAGACATTGACTCGAAAAGGGAAGACGCAGATGAACCGGACAATCAAGAAGACCGCGAATCTTCTGATAAGCCGGAGATTGATGAGGGCGTTGCCGAATCCGGCGACGGGGAATATGAATCCGGTGAAGAATCTGACGAGGAGGCTGATGAGCCTCGACGGATTGTCAAGCGCGTGAAGCGCAGAAGGGAACGCAGCGAGAGCGTCAATCCGGCGGAGAAGGCTTATAACATATTGATTTCGCCATTGTTCCCGCAGGGACGCAAGCTGAAGACCACTGAAGCAGGATGGCTTCTTGTGGCATGGATGGGCATCATTGTTCTGCCTGCTGCGATTCTTCTTGGCGGATGGGCCAGGGAATTTCCCACCGCCGACTCGATATCACTGACGATGCCGCTGGCCATGGATATGGCGCAGACCGCGCGAAACTGCAAGAATGGAAAGGGACTGACCACATATGTTCTTGACCCCCTTTCCATGCGATATCAACCGCGTATCGGGGGGCATTGGATGTCCAGACACGCTCCCGGATATCCGCTGTTTATCTCGGCGCTGATGGGTTGGTTCCGGGACATCGAGGCTGACACGGTGATTCTGGGGCTTGGGGCCATCCTGTGGCTCATGACCGGTTGGATCGTTTATGGTGTCGTCATGCGGTGGGGGGACAGGATCGCAGCTTTCTTCGCGCTGGGGCTTATCGCGACGAACGGATATTTCCTTCGAGCGTCTTTATCGGGAGTAAGGGCGTCATTTCTTGCGTTTCAGCTTGCGCTTGTTCTAAGCCTTGCTTCGGCGATCCTGATTCCGCTATTCCGCCGGGATAAGACGCAGGCGGGATCGTGGATGATTGTTGATTGTCTGGCCCTTGGGTTGGCGATCGGGCTGATGGCTGTCGCCAGTGTGGCAACCTTGTTGCTGACTGTTCCGCTGGCCATTGCGGTTGGCGCGCGGGCTGTCCGCGAAGGGGGGCGCATGCCGGTGACGATTGCCGTCGGAGCGGCGATCATGCTGATGCCGCTTGCCGTATATTCGGTCACGCTTCCCGGTGTTTCTCTGCTGTCATGGCCGGGGATCGCGTTACAGGAGATGCTTGGCGACGCGCTTGTTCCCTCGGCGGCGGTATACCGGCTTGGCTGGTTGCCTTGTGAATCGGTTCTGGGAAATTGCGTAATATACCTGTTTAGAATTGTCTTGAAACTTCCGGACAGCCTGCTGAAGGCTTTGATGGTTTTATGGTTGCAGGTCGGCTTGGTGGCCGGTGCCGCGTTTGTCGCCAATACGTTCAGACTGGCCGGTTCAAGGCGGCGGAGGCATAGAAGCGCAGCAGGATCATCTTCAACTGCGCAGGCATATTTCCTGATGCCGTTGGTTGTCGGGGCGATCCTGACGGCGCTCTGGAGCGCGTTGATATCGGACATAGGGATAGAACTCTCAATGGCTGCTCCGCTTTTTGCGATTGGAGGAGCCGGAACATTCTCGGCGCTTGCTGAAAGGTTGAAGCGGAGAAAGCAAATTCGCTCCCTGAATGCGCGAACAAAGGTCGCCATCTGGAACCTGCGCTACGGATGGCCTGTCGGGCATGGGATGGCGTGCGTCGGTCTGGCCGTGATAGGTTTGATGCCGCTGACCGGTCAGGATCGTCCCAGATGGCATACGGGTAAAACACCACCTGAGGTTGACTTCCTGAAACGCAATCTTGCGAAGATGGGGGTGAAACGGCAACTGTTGGCAAGCGATATGCCGGAAAGGGTGGCATGGCATGCGGACATGCCGGTTGTCAGGCTTCCGGTATTCTCCGGGGACCTTGCGGAAGCGGCCATGATTGCGGGAAGAGAAGGACGCTCGATTGATGGTTTTCTGTTATCACAGCCGGGCGAGGCCATGAGTTCATACTTCGGAGCGGACTGGCTGGATAAACTCTATTCAAATGTTTCGCCGGTCTGCAACACGTTTGTTGTCACCGGCTCCCGCTTCGGGATGATGTATCGCCTTGCCGGAAGGCCGGTAGTAGCCGGGCACAGGGAGCCGAACGCGCTGCTGATGGGGCGGGACGAAGTTTTGAAAATGTTCAGGTATGCGCGGTGGTCCTTTACTCTGGCGGCTCGCGGACTGCGGGAGCGTGATCCGCTTGGCGTTTTCTTCTCTGCGGCCAGGTTCCTCGGGTATGAGGAGCCTGCGCAGGAGTTTCTGCTCTTCCAGGTAAGGTATCATCTGCTTCAACGGGATTTCGCGGGCGGGATAGCAAAGGCGGGTCACCTGGTGAGACTTTCCCCTGATTACCCGCGGGCAAGGGCGGAATATGCCCGGGCGCTGGCGGTATCCGGGGATTTCTCAGGAGCTTACAGGCACTTCCGGGCAGCCCTTTCCAAGGACATCAATGTTCGCCTCGACTGGCCCCTTTATCTTGAGACTCTTGTCAGACTTGGGCGCGTGGAAGACGCTGAGAAAGGCGTTGACCTGCTCGGGAGGATATGGCTCAATCGGAAGATACCACTGCTGAAGGCGCGAATGAACCAGGTGATGCTATGCGGGCAGGTCGGCCTGCACCGGCACGCGATCAAGATTGCCAATACATTGCGTGACATGTTTCCAGAGAATCCGCAGGTTCACAGGACGGCATCATATCTGCTGGCTGTGGCTTATGCGAACGGCGGCGGGTACGCGGATGCCATTCCAATCCTGAACGAGTTGGTGTCCAAGTGGCCCGACTGGCAACAACCGCGCTTCGATCTGGCGGTGTCATATCGGAAAATAGGCGATTGGGAGAACGCCGAAACGCAGTACCGGCTCTGGGCGAAGACGGATGGTGAGAAACTGCTTGTCTTCAGGTGTCTGGCGGCCATGTGCGGCGAGAAGGGAGATCGGGAGGCGGCCATCAAGATCAGTCGGGAGGGTCTTGCCGCGTTTCCGGATGACCTTGTCCTTTTGAATAACATGGCCTCGGCGATGCTGTCAGAAGGAGCATCACCGAGCCAGTTGAAGGAGTCCGAATCTATAGCGCGCGGCCTTGTTGCGAGGCAACCGTCGGACATTCGCTTCGCCGATACGCTTGCATGGGGGCTGATGCGCCAGGGACGCGCCAGAGAGGCTGAAGAAGTAATGAAGCCGTTCTTTCCGGCGGCATGGCGGGAGCCGGAAATTGCTTTTCATGCCGGTTCGATATTGGCCGGCATGGGCCGGAATGACGCCGCAGCCAGATTACTCAAAGCCGCTATTGAGAAGGCTCCATTAGGCGCAATATGGCTGAAGCAGGCGCGACAGGCTCTTGAGGATTGCGAGGCTGGAGTCCGATGACTGGCGTTTTTCTCCCCGGCGACGGGTCGCGCATGAAGCGGCGCAGCATGTTGGCAGCCCGTGGGGATAGTCCATGCGCATGGGCCAGAGGAGGCAGGCGCTCACACAGGCGAAAAGGTTTGCTTTCACGATTCTTTGAAGGTTTTCAGTGGATTATCGAAGCCGTTCTGGCAGCGATTAGCTCGCCTATGAGGCGGAAAAGACGCCACAGGGATAAAGAGAAATCTGCGCGCATTGCCCCGTCAAGAAGGAGGAAAACGGAGCGCGGACCTGTTGCCAATTTTATATATGGCATATTGACGCTGCCGTTTGACGCTGAGAGGAAAGATATGGGCGTGGACGCAATCGCATTTCTTGCGGTCGCGTGGGCGCTGATTGCGTTTCTGCCTTGCATCGCCATATACATAGGCGGGATTAAACGACTGCCCACCGACCAGGTCTACGCCTTGAATGACCGTGGCGCTACGCTTGACGCCTTGGCGGCCAGGCGCCTCGCAGAGGGAAAGGGTTTGAACTTCGGAGAAGGCTGGGCGGAATCCGCTGCGCAAAGACCGTTACTGCATTCTGTGGAACTTGTCCCGCCATTATGGCTGGCCGGTAAGTTCAAACTATCTCCGGACATTGCTGTTGCCGGCGCGTCCATTGCGGGATATGTGCTGACTGCATGGGCAGTGTTCTGGGTAGTGAAACATTACGATGGTTTCGGCGCCGGGCTATTGGCGATGATCATGTTTTGTTCCGGGCCTGGGATTGCGGAAGATGCTGTTGACGGGCTTGGGACGCCGATGGCTGGGTTGTGGGCGATTCTTTTTACGGGTTGTTTCTGGGAACTTATACGGCGATCTTCTCTTCCAGTGGATGCTTCCGCGCGGGCAACGACTTTTGCTGTCGGAATCTTGGCCGGAGTTTGCGCTTCTTTTGCGTTCTTAAGCGATTATGCGATGGTCTGGTTTATCCTGCCCGTCTTGGTTGCGATCCTGGCTATGAAGGTTCCAGCGATTGCCAAATGGGGCATATTGTCTGGCCTGCTTGTCGCCCCCTTGGCATTGGTTGCCTGGCAAGGAGGCGCGTCTTCAGAACCGTTCAGGGATTTCGCGATTGCCTTCAGCGGTGGAAGGCATCTGCCGGCTTCACCGCAAGGCGAGGTAGGTGTCGGTTGGATTCTATGGCGGCGTATCTCAGCATGTTCCTCGGAGTTTCCGGAAAACCTTCATCCGATGCTGATGGAGATCGCCTTGGGAGTCGGTCCGGTTTGCGCCCTCATGTCAGTTGCGATTTTCTTCATGGGAAAGCTGAAGGGGCGGGAACTTTTCAGAAGGGGGATTCCAGCCTGCGGAGTGATTCTTGTTGCCGTATGGACGGCTTCAGGCGGAATGGATACCGGCGCTCTCATCGCCTTGTCGCCGATTATTTCGGTATTGGGCGCGGAAGGGGTTGCCTCGCTGATGCGCAGGGCCAGAGCCATACAGATCCCGCGCATGTCCGGGAGCATGCGAATCTGGTATGAGCGTGGAAAGCTGGCGCTCGAATGGGGCATCGTGTGTCTTATTGTGGCGCTCGCGTGGATTTTCCTGTCGGTGGCGAGTGATGATCCGCTATCGCCGCGCGGCGTGCCGTCCGCCTTGAAGGCGGTGGAAGGATTGGGATCTGAGTGCGCCGTAGCTACAGACGCGCCGGAGTGGGTTTCCTGGTTCACAAGGTGCGCCGCATATCCCTTGCCGGTCTTCATGGGAGAATTGGTAAGTCTTCAAGATAACCTTGAATTGAAGGGTGTGAATATCAAGGGGATATTTCTGTCCGGCGCAGTTCCGACGGGATTGAGCGGCGAGTTTCAGGCTCGCTTGGCTGAATTGGCCTCGACAAAAACGGTAGCGGGCAGGAGAACATCGGACAATGTTTTTATCCCGGTTTCTGAGATTCGTGAGTTGAACAGAAGCGGGCTGCCGCACCTGACGTTTGTTATGGAATCGGCCAAGGAGGATCTGATCTATAGAGCAAAGGAGTTTGTTTTCTGCCACGCGGCGATAGTGGATGGCATTAAGGGCGGGCGTGCGCATGTCCTCTTTTACCCGCTGGCCTGGTGGTCCGGTTTTGGCGAGCAATACGCATGGTTCCTATACCGGTTTGGTAGTCTGCTGGAGGCGAGGGGGAGATATGCCGACGCAATGTCTCTGGCAGGGGAAGCGGCGCGGGCGTTGCCGCGAAGCTCCGCCGCGCGCGCGCGTCTTGTGGAATTGTATCTTGCTTTTGACAAGGTTAAGTTGGCGGAGCAGTCCGTGGATATCCTTGAGGCGCTGCCCGGCTCGCAAGCGTTTGCCGAGGCGCGGCTGAAAGCTCATGCCCTCAGCGATAACTTCGAAAAAGCGGCGGCAGCCATTACGGACGTGGTCCGGATACGACTGGCCCAGGGGACGGATTTCCCGATGGCCTATATTAAGGTCCTGGATTGCTGCATTGATGCCGGAGCCATTGAGTTTGCCGGAAGGCTTGCCGCAAGGTTGGAGAATCTCTTCCCTGATGATGATGAATTCAAGCGGCAATTCTCGATCCGCCATGCTGAGCTTCTCGCGATGAAAGGCGATGGCGAAGGCGCGATAACATTGCTTGAGAGGCTTGTCGCGACCTGCCCGGAATGGATCCCAGCCAGGCTGAGACTGGCCGGGGCGTTGTCCGCTGCCGGACGGCATTCTGAGGCTGCCCGGACATTGCAATCAATGCCAGCCGAATTGATGGATCAACCGGACTTTTATGCTTTTCTGGCGGATGTGCGCGCCAGATCAGGAGACTTCAAAGGCGCCGAAGCCCTATGCGTCAAGGCGTTGGAGAAAACCCCCGATAATCCCTCTGTTCTGAACGTGATGGCCTATTGGCTTTCATTTAACGAGCGCAATCTTGAAACCGCTGAAAATGCCGCCTGGAAAGCGCATATTGCCGACCCGAGCAACATTCACTATGCGGATACGCTGGCCTGGATAATCTTCAAACGCGGGAGGATGAAGGAGGCAGATGCCTTGTTCGCCCCGATGCGTCCGGTGATGTGGCGTCAACCGCTCATTCTATACCATTATGGATGCGTGCTTGAAAACAACAATAATGGCCCGGCTGCGATCAGATTACTTGAGGACGCGGTAAAGAGGGCGAATGGAGAAGAATATTGGGTCCCACAGGCGAATCAAACTTTAAACAAGCTCAGGAAAGGCATCAGGAAGTGACCAAATCGTCAGGTGGAAATCGCTGGGTCGGCTGGTCCGGCGCTTCGATGCGGAACGCGCCCCTGGCAGGTCTCTCCGAGGAAGGACCCAGGAGAAAGCGAAGGCGTTCGTCGCGCAAACCGCTGTTCTTCCTGATCATTGAATTCATAAGCCAGGCGATCTCGAAACCGATTACAGCAGTTGAAATCACGATCAGGAAAGGAATTAAGCGGCTCGAAAGGCGGCGAAAGGCTCTTAGAAGGCGGGAACCGGGAGAGCCGCGACGGCTGATCATGCCGGACGGAGATGCTGATAAGGTCAAGTCCGATAGGAGGAGACACAAACACAGGACGCCCGGCCATTCCCTGGTCCAATTCTTCAAAGGGCTTCAGACGGCGGTTGAGACCACTCTTGTATATCCTCTGTATAAGAGGGGAAAGAAGATCAGCATTAATGAGACCGCGCTGCTGATCGTAGCATGGTTCTCCATTATTTTCGGGCCGCTGATGATACTGGGGTTTGCATTTGTCAAAAACTTCCCGACTACTGAAAGTCGGGTGCTGTCGTCCGATTCCGCGATGTACTGCGCTCAGATAGCTGGAAATCTTTCCGGGGGGCGGGGTTACGTTACCAGCGTGGTTGATCCGCTATCCCTGGCATCCGTCCGGAAACTGCCGGATCATCCCGAGCGTTCCATGCCTCCGATATATCCGCTTGTATTGTCGCTGCCGATGTCTCTTTTCGGGCGGAGCGATACGGTGGTGATAGCTTTGTCGTGTCTTCTGTGGTTTGTGACTGCGTTGTTGACATACAGGCTTGGTTTCAAGATGAATGATAGGCGCATTGCAGCGCTGGCGCTCGCCTTTTATTCATTAAATTCGAATATGTTAAGGACGGCATTTGACGGGGGGATTTCGCAATGGCTGGCGCTTCTGCTGGTTATCTATGCCGGATGCCTGATTGAAACCGCTAAGAGCATAAACGCTGAGGATGCTAAGGGGGAGATTATCGCGCCTGTATCGGTAACCCCAGCTATGGTGGGCGTTATAGCAGGATTGCTTGTCTTTTCCAACTACATGATGATACTGATAACGCTGCCCGCCGCAGTATGGATCTTCATCCGCGGGGGCGGGAAGGTCAGGGCTTCATGGATGGTTTGGGGATTTCTTGCGGTTGCTGCGCCGTCCTGTGTGTATCAGTGGGCGGAGACGGGAAGCCCATTTGCCACGCTTGGGGCTTTTAATGTTCTCGCCGGCGTGTTTATTCCGATATCGGATCTATCCAATGTAATGCATCCCCCGTCTGACTCGGCGCTGGTTTGCGCTGTCTATGGAGCATGGGAACTGGCCCGCAGGTTTATTATAGGCATATCGCTGAGGCTTGATATTGCAATGCAGCAGGCTGGAGTGGCGGCTTTTGTCATGTTCGTCGGGTTGCTCATTTCAGGTGGGCTGGTGAAAGAATTGCGGAACGATTTTCTTGCGCCATTGTATATCGGCATAGGGTTACTGATCATTTTACTGAACGTGGTTACCACACCTGATCCCATATTTGTGGCAATTTCTCCGCTGGCGTCCTTCTGCGCAGCCATGTATGGCGCGGATGCGATCGAGAGGTTCGCCCCGGCAAGGCGCGAGCATTCATCCCGCAGAAAGAGAGATCGCAGCGTCTGGAGCCTGGACTGGGAGGCGTTGGGAATTCGCTGGGGACTTGGAGTCGTTCTTGTCGTTATCGCTTCGGTTCAGTATGTCGCCCTTCTTGGCAAGACGGTAAGGTTGCCGGGGAAGCCTGAGCAGATGGCTGTTCTCGAAAAGGGGATTTCAGAGTTGAAACCTGAACCGGCTTCCGGTGTGGTGTATATTTCTGACAAGCCGGAGTGGCTTGCGTGGTTTGGCGGGAAGACAAGCGCGCGTTTGCCGGTCTTGTATGGCGATTACAAGGACATGGTTGAGGCCATTGAGAAATCCGGCGCTGGTTTTGGCGGAGTTTTTCTGGCAGGTTCGCCTCCGGGGATGGCATCAGGATTTGATGCCTGCCGCTGGCTTGCCGCGATTTATACTCCATTCGGCCTTGTTGCAGACACGGCTCCGGTTCCACCGTCAAGAGTTGGCGCGAACTTCAGGCGACCGTTCAAGATTCCTGGCGAGGGCAGCGAACCGGTTTTCGAGCCTGCGACGGGCAACCTCTATGCAAGACTGGCGCAAGCGGGATACCAGCGCTCGGTAAGACTGCTTTCCGATGTTCGTTCCGACATCATACTGGGAATGAAGACCGGGGATCCGTGCCGGCTTGCGTCTGTCTGGTTGTACGTCCGGGGGGAGGATTCCCTCGGGTCAATCGTGACACGCTGGCTGGATGTTCTTACAGATCAAAGAAATCTGGACGTTGCGGCGCTCTGGGGCGAGAGATTAGCAAAGGTCTTTCCCCGCAACGCTGAGATACAGGCGCGCATGATGCGCGTATATGCATGGAAGGGTTCGTTCAGCAAGGCTGAACAAGCTTACGCGAAGGCCAGGCGCATAAGCCCCAAGGTAATGCTCAATCCCGAGACGCTGGCTCTCCTGATGGCCCGACAGGGGAAGAAGGATCAAGCAGTCAACGCCATCCGCCTTGCGGCGATGGCAGACCAGAGAATGGGTCAACCGTATGGCGTTGTGAAGCTGCGCGAGGCGCAGCGTTATTATTCCGCGGGATTGTACGATCACGCGATCATCGCTGCTGAAGGCATGTTGAAGTCAATGCCTGAAGCAGGTGAAACGAAAAAACATATTTATTCGATTCTGGCGGGGGCTTTTTTGCGTCAGAAGCAGCCTGAGAAAGCGATCCAGGTTTTACAGACGGCCATCAAAGAGTTTCCTCTTGTGCTCGAATTGCACAAGCTTCTTGCCTATGCCTACAACGACGCAAAAATGCCGTATGAAGCAGACAGCACGATTGAAAGGATCGTGCTGGAAGAGAAGCGCGGACCAAGCTACTACGGGCTTCTGTCCGAATTGCGGACAAGACGCGGAGACCTGAAAGCGGCCATCGAGGCATGCAGGGATGGGCTTGCCAGATATCCCGACAACGTGATTCTGCTGAACAACCTTGCGTTCCTTTACTCCGAGTCTGACAACGAGGCGAATGTGCAATGGGCGGAATCAACTGCCCAGGCATTGCTGTCGAAAGAGCCGGATAACATACACATCAGGGATACGCTTGCCTGGGTCTTGCACAAGCTTGGGAAGCAAACAGACGCGGAGGCCGTTCTGCAGCCTTTTGAAAGGCTGTTGCCGGGCAATCCGACGATCTGTTATCACTATGGCGTGATACTGATGGGCATCAATAAACCTGAGAAAGCCCGTTTCTATCTTCGGGAGGCTGTTCAGGATGCTGAGGTGGGAACAGAATGGCTGGACAATGCTAATGAACTCCTGGAACAGGCAAACAAGAAACCGGAATAACACAAAAAATGGCCTGATCCGATCCAGCATGACTGGCAAGCCATCCTGTTCATTCAGGCCGCGCCGTGGGCGCGATCCGGACGGCTATGACGGCGAGAGTTCATTCGTGGCGCGGATTCTCGGATTATTCCCCGCGTTGATAGAGGCATTGCTGAGGCTTGTTGAGAACAGTTGGACCGGGTTGTCACGATGGCTTAGCTGGAGACGCGAGCGCCGGATTGAGCGCATGGCGGCCATGTCCCGGACATCTGAAATTGATGAAGACGCCGCGCCGGCTGCGCCGGGTCTTTCCCTGGAGCGGGCTCAGAGAATTGCGGGCAGGATGGAGCGATGGGTGAACCGTTTCTTCTTCGCGGCGGCGGAACGGCGACGCGCCGCGAGTCTGGAGAAGACGGATCGGGTTCCGGGAATTCTGAGCAACCTGACGGACGCTGTATTTAACTTTCTGACTGCGCCGTTGCTGGACACAGAGAGCAAGGTTAACGCAAACCAGATCGCACAGCTTGTCGTCGCATGGGCAGGGATTCTTTTTCTCCCAGCACTTGCGATAGGAGTCGCGTTCGTGCGGGAGTTCCCTACATCCGAGGACAGGATAATCAAGGGGGAGCTTGCGCGCCGAAGCGCAGACGTCGCTAGAAACATTTATGAAACCGGGCGTTTCAGCACGAACATCATAAAACCTATTGACATGTATTTTATTAAATCCGGCGGGGGCGATGCGGCAGGTTCAGAGATCATGATTCGTAATCATCCAGACCTGGCCACCGCGCCGCTGTATCCCATGGCGCTATCTACGCTTTTCGCGTTCACCGGAGTCAAAGAAAGCGTCATCCCCTTTGCAGGCGGGGCATTCTGGCTTGTTTCAGCGTGGTTGACCTACTATCTGGCGCTGAAGTGGCGCAATCGTTTTGCTGCGGGCATGGCTCTTGCGTTCTATTCCGTGAGCTATTTTGCCGCGCGCGCGGCGTTCAGCGGGTCGCCCGCGATATTCACCTCTGTGTTCTTTGTCTTGTACATGTGCATGTATGCGGACTGTTTTATTTCCAAGTCGCGCGATTCGGAGTCTGGCAAGTCCGAAGAATTGATATTGCCTCATCCGATTCATTTCTTCTTTCTGGGCATATGCGGCGGGCTTGTCTGCCTCTGCTCGTGGCCGATGGCCTTTATTGTGCTGCCGACGGCTGTCTGGCTGCTGGCGTCTGAAAATTCCGGTTTCAGGACGCACCGCGCGGCAATGGCCGGAGGGCTCCTTTTGACGTTGCTTCCATGGCCGGCGCGAAACGCGTTGATTTCGGGGCATCCGGGGTTGATCACGCTCTGGAAGTATGAGCTTCTCAACGGGGCATTCGGCAATCGCGACGCCTTCTTCAGGAGTTCGTCTCCGGTATCCGATTCGGTGCTTGCGCAGTTGTTCGGTTCTGCGCCCGACCATCTGGAGCGGATGTTTTTAAACCTCTCGCAGATATTGTCCGGCGCAGGGATGTGGAGCGTGCTCTTCTGGGGGGGGGCGTTGGTGTTGTGCCTTGCGGCTGCGTTCATGCTGACGGGCGAGCTTGGGACCGGCAAGTATAGAGGTTTCTTTTTTCCTTTCACCATCGGAATTGCCGGCTTCATTTTCCAGCAGGGGCTGACGATGGGGGACCCGATCGAAGGGGCGGCGCTCCTGCCTTTTATGGCGCTGGCCGCAGGCCAGGTCGTCGGTCTGTCGCTAAGCAGGGGTGTGCTTGCGACAGATAAGGCAGAGGAGGAAGCCGAGGTCAGCAGGCAGAAGGGATTCTTCCATGCGCTGTGGAACAATCCGATGGCAGGTCCGGCCTTCAGATACGGGATTGCGGCAATTCTAGTGCTGATGGGGGCCATCCCGCTCCTGAGCAGACAGATCAGCGTCACACGGCAGAGGGTGGACGTTGACAAAATGGACAAGCTTAAACAGAAATTGAACATGCGCAATAATATATTTATATTCAGTGATGAACCCGACCTTACGGCATGGGCGCTGAAAGCGCCCTGCATTGACATGCCGCTGTTGGAGTCGGATGTAAATGAATGGCTCGCTGCCGCGGAGAAAGAAAAGATTGAATTCGGGGGATTCTATCTTGCGCGGACCGCAGACAGTCTTGCGGGATACGGCGGGGCGCAGGAATGGTTGCGTTCACTTTATCATACCGGGAAGTACATGTTCGGCACTCATGTCGCGATCGTCATGGGCGGGGGCTTTATGTTGCGCTTGCCCGGACCTGAGGTCCAGTATGAATTGATGGTGTCCGTGAGCGCTGCCGGCGATCCCAAGAGATTGATCACCGCCGGCAAGGGCGCGCTTAGCGCCACGCGAGATGTTATCCTGGAGACAGGCAATGGACTTAAAAAAGGAAATATCGAGCCTGTGCTGAGCAATATGGCAAGGCCGCTTCTTATGAACGACATTGGGCGATGGGCGTTTCTGACGACTGCTCATGTCATGCTCGCCGGCGGGAAACATGAGGCGGCTGCGATGTTGTTGCGTCCGCTTGTCCTTGCGAATAGAAATGACAAGGCTGTTCTTTGTGCGATCTCTATCCTTTTCTATCAGACCGGCAGGAAGGAGAAGGCGCAGACGGTTCTGAAGGAGGCGTGCAGGAACGGGCTTCCAAAGGTGAGTATCCATACGCTGGCCCGGGCGGTTTCCGGCGCAGGTACTGACGAGGAAGCCGCTCTGCTGGCGCAGTTGGTTATCGGCCGTCGCCTTGCGGCCAACGCCCCTTATCCTCTGGCTTATGTGGCGGCGATGGACCTCTTGCATCAGTATGACATTCGCGAGTCAACCCTGCGGCTCGCGGAATCCATCATCAAGGTCTTTCCCAACGAGCGTGATGTAATCAAGAGAGCCAGGCTGGTCATGGCTGAAGTAATGCTCAAGCAGGGGCGCTCTGGCGATGCCCTGCTGATTCTTGAAGCGTTGCTAAACGAGTATCCAGAGTTTGATATGGCGATGATCAACTATGGTTTATGTTGCCAATCACTTGGCAGGTTCGAGGAGGCGGAGCGAGCGATGCGGGAATGGGCCAGGCGCGAGCAAAGTCGCAAGATCGTCCTGATCCGGCTTCTTTCCGAGATGTACGCCGCCAAGGGCGACCTGCGGGCGGCCGTCACGTTCACGCGGCAGGGGTTGAGCTATAACCCGGAAGACGTCATTTTGCTAAACAACCTTGCATACTATCTCTGCGATATGGCACAGTATGAAGAGGCGGAGAGGCTTGCGCGTATCGCGCGGCAGTATTCTCCCGGCAGTCCGGCGATTGCAGACACGCTTGCGTGGATACTTTACAAGACCGGAAAGCATGCCGAGGCCGCCAGAGTGCTCGATCCAGTCGCAGGACTTTCATATCAATATCCGGTCATGGCATACCACTGCGGCATCATTTTTCATGCCGCAGGACGCTACGAAGACGCCCAGCGATATCTGGAGCTTTGCATAAGCAATGCGAAAACCAGGGAAAGCTGGGCACAATCTGCGCAAAGAACGCTTGAAGAGGTCCGCAAGGTGTTAGAAGCGAAAAAAACTGGGAAATGATCGTGCTTAGAAGCGCAGGAGCGGCGGCTGTTCGTGTGCGGTTGTGGAATACTCTCAGTCGTATTGTGGTTGGACCATCCGCAGGCGGGTTGACATGGCGATATTGTTGAATGGAGGGATCGCAATAGACGCTGTGTTTCTCGACGCCGGGGAAACACTGATATATCCTGAACCACCCGTCGGCACGGTATATTCCAGCGTAGCCGCGCGATATGGAGTTTTCATTGCGCCGGATGAAATGGAAAGACTCTTCCGCATGCGCTGGCGCGAGCTTGTTGAAGAAACAAGGCGTTGTCCGGAGAAATATCTTCATCCCCCGGATCCGAGTGGGCGGCAGTGGTGGCGAATACTGGTGGACAGAATCATGAGCGGGAAAGGCCCGGCCCTGTATGACCGGATGTTTGAGGAACTTTATGAATATTATGCTCATGGAAGCGCATGGAGTATGTATCCCGACGTGAAACCGGCCATTGAAGCGCTTTGCAGCGCGCGCGTTCATCTTGGCGTCATCAGCAACTGGGACAGCAGGCTGGAAAAGCTCTTGTCCGCGCTTGGTCTTGCGGATTCTTTCCAGTCTGTGACCATAAGCAGTTATGAGGGCTATCTGAAACCGCATCCGGCAATCTTCCGGGCGGCCCTGGCAAAAGCAGGGGTTATGGCCGAGAGGGCAATTCTTGTGGGCGACCGTCCGGCAGAGGACGTGGATGGGGCGCGCGCGGCGGGGATGATTCCAATTTTGCTTGACCGACGGGGAGAGCAGACCGCCAATTGCCTGACCATAACATCACTGGCGCAACTGCCGCCGATGCTAGGGCTTGAATAGCGGCCGCTCGGATTATTTCCGAGCGATATATGCTTCGATCAGGGTGAGGGCAAGGAGCAGGGGGAGCAGTATGCGCCATAATGGACGATATTCAGCCCGCGCTTCGATCATTTCGCCTTTCTTGCCGACATTTCCTGCCAATAAACCTTCCGCGACGCCGCCGAACACTGAGAGTGTGGATTCATCCCGGGTTGCGTTTGCGGCGAATGCCCATGAGACCGGCCCATCTGCCTTGCCGGAGACTGCGCGGTATATCCCCGGCAGTTCGATCGGCCCATATTCCTCTCCAACCCCGCTGCGCATCGGAGCAGTCACGCGTCTGTCCGGCCTGCTGATGAAGATATTGGCGCCGGATGCTGTTGGGGGGAGGAATATTGAATTCCCTGTTTCGACGACCGGAGGCATGTCACCGGCGTCTCTGCCGAGGAGATTTCTGAGCAGTATGTGCAGCAGTGGAAGAAAACCGGGCTGGATGCAGAGATCGGACCAGTCGCGATCAATCGAGGTTGTCAACATCAAGCAGTAGCCTGCGCTGATGCGTCTGCCTAGCAGCAAAGGCGCTTCGTTGTCCAAAGTGATGAGGATTTCAGAATCAGGCGCCGGTTTTGTAAGAAAATATTTTTCGATCCTTCCGGATGTCAAGCCGTAAAGCGCCCCCGCGGAATCGGAGGACGCGCGCCAGCCTGGGCCGAACTTGGCCGCGCGCGCGGGTTGTCCCTGTGTTCCGCCATGAGGAGTATCGCTGGCGAATTCCCCCGGCATGATTGACCGCAGGGATTCCGGCAGTTCATCATTTATAAAACAATCCCCGAGCGTGATGAAGACTATGCCTCCTGATTGAAGGAATGCTGCGATCTTCTGCGCGGACGAGTCGTCCAATACGGAACAATTACAGAGGAATATCGCCGCGTATCCGGATGTATTCCTGTCGGCTAATTCCGGCGCGGAACAGATTTCGACTGAGAATGCGGATTTATGCTCCCTTCCGGGTTCCAGCGCGCGGGCAAGGTAATAAGTTTCCGAATCCAGGATTCTTGCGCGCGGATCCCCGTCAACAAGCAACGCGCGCGACGGCCCAGGGGGGAATACCGTGAAGTATAGGACATTGTCTTCCGCAAGCGCGTCGTCTTCGATGGAGCAGCTTCCGGAGATCAGACCGCCGCTTGGCGGATTGGCAATGTTGAATTCAACCGGCGATTCGCCTCCCGGATCAACCGAGTAGGAGACCGCGACTTCAGAACCGCCTTCCAGCATGAGCCGGCACGTTCCGGTCTTCTTTGCGGACGCGGAGTGGTTTCTGACGCTTGCTCCGATCCTGAGCCTGCCCGAATCCCCGGAACTTGACAACCCGGCAATGGAGCAATTATCGAACGCCTTTCCATCGGAAACGTCAACCGGGGTCAGCGATATGCCTTTTGCCGCAAGGTCTTGGACTGCTCCGCGCGATTCCTCATCCCATGTTCCGGAACGGAAATCGGATATTACGACGACGCGCCGCGACGCAAGCGATGCCGATGCCAATGCATCTGCGGCGTTCCGAAGCGCAGATGCCGCATTTCCTTTGAGAAAGGACGGTTCCAATCTCTCAAGTCTGGACAGAAGCATGCCGCCGTCCTTCTCAAGCGGGGGAGGGGCGTCGGCGCGCGATATCGGCAGCAGGGCAAGCTCATCCCGCGCGCCCATGCCCCTGATGATTTCTTCGCACCGGTCCTTTGCGGCGTCGAAAAGCGTCCGCCCGCCGACGCGCGTCCTCATGCTCATGCTGTCGTCCAGAATGATGACGGTCGAGGCCGGCGCGGAGCGATTCAAGCCGACGGGCGCCATTTTCAGCAGCGGTCCGGCCAGCGCGAAGGCGAGGCCCGCGACGATCAGGCAGCGCAACGCGAGCAGAAGCGCCTCCCGCAGGCGCAGGTGAAGAGTCAATTCCCTGCTGCTGCTCAGGAGGAAATCAATCGCCGCGAAGCGATGGACCGCTGCCGCCCTGCGGCTTCGCAGGTGCAGTATGATCGGCCCGGCGACGGCCAGGATGCCGAGAAGGAGCCAGGGATTGATGAAACTCATGCCTCATTACCGAGCGAAATTAGGAATTCAATACGCTCCGTATTTGTCTACCAGTTCCATGACCTTCCTGTAGCTCTCAAAGCTCACGTTGTCCGGGACGGAGTGGTCGCTATGGTAGATGTATCCGCCGCCGATTTTGGCCGCCGCGATCTTCTCCCCGATCTCCCGGCGCATCTCCTCGTCGTTCCCGCGCGCCATGACGCGCACGTCAATGCCGCCCATGTAGGCCATGCGATCTCCGTAACGCTTCTTCAGGTCAAGCAGGTCCATGCCCGCCTTGACCTCCAGAGGTTGCAGGCAATCGAATCCGGCGTCAATAAGGTAGGGCAGGAACTGGGTCACGCGCCCGCAACTGTGCAGGATCACGGGGAGCTTGTGGCTGTGGAAGAAGTCGCACATCTTCTTGTGCGACGGGAAGAGCAGGCGGCGATAGACGGCGGGGGAGAAGAACGTGGCGTTCTTGTAGCCCATGTCGTCGTAAAGGAACGCGCCGTCGAAAACCCAGCCACGATTCATCATTTCCCCGGCGTTCAGGATGGTCAGTTCCGCGATTCTGTCAAACAGATCAGCCACCCAGCCCGGGTCTTCGGCCATGGCGATCAGAAGGTTGTCCGGGCCGCAGGTGGAACTGCTGTAGTCGTAACCGACGGCGGCCGCGTAGTGGCAGAACATCCCGCGCTCGCGCTGTTTGTTGTAGTTGTCAAGGTGTTCCTGCCCTGGGATGCGGGAAGCGTCCCATTCGAGGTGGTCTTTATAGAGATCGAAGCCGGCGCGATCCTTTATCGTGTGCTCGATCAATTCGGGCGTGGATGTCTTGCCCTTCCAGTTCTTCATCACGGCGCCGTTGCCGTTCCGGGTGATCGTGTATTCGGGCGTGTCCTCGATGGTCTCCGTGGGGAGCCTGAAGGAGTTGTCCGCCCCCGCGCCGCAGAACTCGTAGCCGAAGAACTCTCCTGGTCCCTTGTCCGCCGGGAGGCCTTCCTTGCGCCAGCGCTCAATCGTCGTTCCCCACGGGCTGTCTGTCTTCGGGATGCGGTCGGTTTCCTGATGGCGCAGTTGCAGCGTAACGCGTTCTCTTGAGTTCACGGGGATTGTCTCCTTGTCATGCAAATCCTGATGAGAGGGATCATGTTTTAAACTCGTGGAAGATATCCGCCAGCCGGGCGGCTTTTTCCGCCGGGAGAGTTCCCTTTGTTGATGCTACCTCTGCCGTCAATCCGCCCAATTTGCAGTAAAGTGGGACGGCGTCGGGAAGCGCTTCCCGAAGCGCTTCAAGGTGGCGCCGCGCGATTTCAGCATCGCCGCGGCTTATCGGGCCGGTGAGGCACGCCGGAATGCCGGCGCGTTTAATGTTATTTAGTGTGCCGGTCATGAGAGGCAGGAGGGAGGCCAGCGCAATATCGCGCCTGATGCCTGCGGCGATATCAATCCGGATGGCAAGCTCGGTAATCGCCACGAAGTAGTTGCTGGCGACGCATGCCGCCGCATGGTAGAGGACTTTGCCTTCAGGGGGGATGCTAAGTTCCACTCCGCCCAAGTCACGCACGAAGCCCTGGAGCACGGGCATCGCCTCATCGTCGCCCTCTATGCAGCAGAACGATCCGGGGAGATTTTCCAGAGCCTGTTCAACGGTCGCAAAGCTCTGTAGCGGATGGAGCGATCCGACGCGCGCTCCACAGGCGCGGGCGGGGGAAAGGATTTCCGAGGAGAGCGCGCCGCTGCAATGAATGACAATCGAGCCGTCTGCGATTGCTCCGCATGAGACAAGCGCCCCGGCGACGCCTTCTATCGCGTCATCCGGGGTCGTGATGAAGACGGTATCGGCGTTCCGCGCGATGGATGAAGAATCGGCGGTCGCGACTTCAGCGTCAACCATGTCCAGCGCCTGCTGCGCTGAGACACCGGAAAGGCTGGAAATGCCGACAATCCGATGCCCGGCCTTGCTGAGGATGTTTCCAAGCGCGATGCCGACCTTGCCCGCGCCGATTATAGCCAGCCTGCGATTGGTTCTGCCGAATTCAGTCAATGACTTGCTCCGTCCGGCGTCAGGTCGCGATGCCGGTCTTTTCCTGCGCAACTCCGCCGCGTTCAGTCCGGCCCGATTGCGTAGAGTCGGCGTCTTCATCCTCGACAATTCTGAGGCTGACGTGGAACGTGGAGCCGGTTGATCCGTCGCTTTCGACGTCAATGCTTCCGCCATGTGCGCGAACGATTCCGTGCGCGATGGCCAGGCCAAGCCCGGTTCCGTGGGATTTTGTGGTGAAGAACGGCTCAAAGATTCTTCTCAAGGTTTCAGGAGCCATTCCAGGGCCTGTATCCTCGACCGTCAGTACCAGGTATCGCCTCTCCTGCTGTTGCTCCGTCATGGGCGCATGAGATGATGCGTATGGCCCGGCCTGGCACATCGCCGTCACGCGCAGGCGCTTGACCGTGCATTCCTTCATCGCGTCCAGAGCGTTGATGATGATGTTCAACGCGACCTGGCGCAGGCGCGTCCTGTCCATCACCATTTTCATGGGCCCGGCCTGTATATCCTTGACGATCTCGACGCCTTGGGTCAGGCCCAGCTTCTCGCCCATGGAGATGATTTCGTCAATAACCTCGCCGACCGCGACAACTTCCGGCTGGGTTCGCGCGGGACGCGCCAGGTGCAGCAGGTCTTCAACGATCTTTTTGCACTGGAACGCCTCTTCCTGGATCGTGCTGACGTCCTGATACTCGTCGCTCTCCGGGTCGAGAGAGGTCAGGAGCATTTTCGTATACCCGAGGATTACGGCAATGGGATTGTTGATTTCATGCGCGACGCCGGCGGCGAGCTGGCCGATGGTGACCATCCTCTCCGCGCGCAGGAGTTGTTCCTGATTGGTCCTGAGCCGGCGGGTCATATCGTTGAAGCGAGCGGCCAGATGAGCGAATTCGTCCTGGCCCCTTACCTCGATGGTCCGGTTAAGGTCGCCTTCGGCGATTGCTTCCGTCCCGGCGGCCAGCTTGTTAATTGGCCTGACAATAGAACGCCGGGTGACCAAGATAGCCGCCACGGCTACCACCACCGCCAGTCCGGCAAGGACGTATGCCTGATATGCGCTCGATTTTGATAGCCTGAGCGATTCCTGATGAGCGTCCCATGTTTTTCCCTCCAGAAAACGTCCAAGCCGGGCGTTGAGTTCGTTTATGGTGATGAGAGTTTCCCTGCTTGCCGACATTACTCTTTCAATCTGCTCTTTGTCTTTTTTTGTGACGGCCTCGTTCAACTGGTTTGAGCATAGGTCGTGTATACGGTCAACCTGGTTGCGGAGTTCGAGAATCCATCCTCTTTCTATGGCGTCTTCGCTCCTGGCCTGAAGTTCGTCTGCCAGCCGGTCAATTTCCTCTTTCTTCCCCTCAACTTCTCCCAGGTAAGAGTAGTTGCCGGTCCTTTCGAAATCCAGTTCAATAAAGAATAGGTCCTGGGCCAGATTTCCCAGGTTAAGGGCGATTTCCCTGCTATCCTGGCGTTCTTTGACTTTTCGGTTGGATTTCTGCATGTCTTCAAAGCGCGACAGCGCAACGTAGACCGTGAAGGCGAAAACGCTCAACACGATTCCGAAGCCGATTCCGAGCCTGACGCTCGTCACCGATCTGAATTGTCGCGTCTGGGGCTGTTGAATCATGGCGACTGCTCTGACGGTGCGAATTGCTCAAGGATTCCGGCCATCTCTTCCGCCGGAATCCACTGAATATGGCCGTCTGAGTATAGCACATTGCCGCCGGGTTTTCCGTGTGCGGCTGAATCCGGATCGGCGGCGACGGGCAGGACGCGGTCGCTGTCGCGCCTTCCAGAGGCAAGGTAGACGTATTCAGCCAACACCCCGGCATCCTTGGATGACGGACAGCGCAGAGCGGAGGAATCCCGCAGGTATGTTGGCGCAAGCTCCAGAAGCGAGGGGGGGTACCTTCCGGCGTTGTCTGTGCGGTACTTCGTAAGCGAGTCGTGTATCTGGCGAAGATTATCCCTGCATGCCATTTCCCTTTTATGATAAACGTATGGCAGGAAGGCGATATCTCGAAGATGATACACGCCGGTGCCCAAACCGAGCAGCAGGCCGGCAGCAGCCAGCGGAAGGCCGCGCGATGCCCCACGCCGTATCTCCGCCAGGGATATGATCCCAAGTATAATCGCTGCCAGGCTGAAGACAGCTAACTGCGGCCAGGGACCGAAGGCGCCAAGCCCGCAAAGAGCGGCTCCAATGGCCGTCTTTGAAAAGCCAACTTTGAGTCCGCTTCGATCAGTTTCAGATGCTGCCTCGACCTGATCCGCCAATTCCCCATCCATGCGTCTCTCAGTCGCGCTGTCGGAAAGGGAAAAGCGCAGCATGGTGTCTCCAACCTGTATGACATCGCCCGATTTCAGGAAGTGGATTCTGACTGGGCGCCCATTAACAAGCGTGCCGTTGCGCGTATGCAGGTCTTCAATGGCGTGGAAACTGTCCTTTATGAATATTCGGGCATGGCGGGAAGAAACGCTTTTGTCTTCGGTCAGGCGCAGGTCGCAACCTGATGCCCGGCCTATTGTCGCCGGGCAGCGCAGCGTGATGAGGATGCCCTCGCGCTCTCCGGAGTTGATCGTAATGTATGCTTCCATATATTTGGATTATAATGAAGAGATATTGAAGCGGACAAGCAATAGCCTGAGTTGAACCACTGCGTTGAACATCAGGATGTCCGTGTCGCCGCGCCGCGCGTTGTCAGCCGGGTTGCGCCTGAATCATGAAAGGTTATACTGGCGCTGCGTTTAAACTGATTTATTCTCCCGCGTCAGGCTGGGATGCTTCATGGAGTCAATGACGATCTCTACAAGCAGCGCCATACCCCCACAGGGCCTTCGATCGCTTATGCGCGAAAGCCTGCCGGTCGTCGGCATTGCCTCCATTTTCATGCTGCTTACGTTGGTTCCTTATATATATGGGTATCTGAATTCGCCGCCGGATGCTGAATTCATGTTCGTCCACACATTGAACTCAGGGGACTTGCCTACATACCTTGCTCAGATTGAGCGCGCGCGCAACGGCGAGATTCTGATAAGAAATTCCTATACGCCTGAGAAGCCGAATCATGGATTGTTCCGTCCGGAGTTCGTGCTGATCGGCAATGTCGCGCGGTTGACAGGGATTTCAAATCCGGCGGCGTATCACCTCGGAAGGATTGTTTTCGGAGTTGCGGCGGCGATGGGCATATACCTGCTTGCGTCGCTCGTTTTTGAAGCCCCGTCAGCGCGTCGTCTGGCTGTTCTGATTGCCTTCACGTCTTCCGGCGTCGGCTGGTTATACAAGGCCCGATATCCAGGCCCGATGAACATCCTTTCGGCTGATGTTTTTCAGCCGGAAGCCATTGTGTTCATGAGTGTCTATGAATCGCCGCATATGGCGATATCGTATGCGCTCATGGCTCTGCTCGTCTTCTTCCTGATGCGCGGATTGATGCTGGCGGGATGCGCCGGTTCAGTGGGCGTTGCGTCGCTAAGGGCGGCCATCATATCTGCCGTCATAGGCGGTATCTGCGGACTATTTCTTCTTCTGAGCCATCCTTTTGACCTTATTGCCGGCGCGTCGGTCTGCGCTGTCTGTGTGGGACTGGCCTGGATAAGGTTAAAGTTTCCTTCCGGACGCATCATTCCTGTCGCCATGATAGTCGCGTTGCTCTGCGTTCCGGCTCCAATATATACGTGGGTCAGCATGAGGAGCGACATCACGCTCCAGAAGTGGGCGGAGCAGAACGTGCTTCCAAGCCAGCGGCCGATCGGCTATGTCCTTTGCTACGGGTTCCTCTGGATTCCCGCTGCCTATGGCTGTTTCCGATGCGCAAAGCGCGGGAGCTGGATGGCGTTATTGCTCGGGGCATGGGTCATGATTCATTGGGTTGCCATATATCTGCCTGTGAACTTCCAGCGCAGGATGACGGAAGGCTGGCATATTCCAATCGCTTTGCTGGCGACTGCCGGCCTCCTCGAGATTAACACCGAGCTTGCCCGACGCTTCAGGGCATGGGCCGCGAACCGCAATCTCAGGTTGACCATACTGGTTCTTGTTCTGATCCTTCTTGCCGGAACGAACATCTACCATGTTCGACGGGATCTGTATTTCTTTGCGACACGCGATTATCGCGCTTACATGCCCAAGGGCATATGCGAGGCCATGGAATATGTCCGGGACAACACGGGCATAGACGAGGTGATCTTCACGGACGAGGTTCTGAACAACCACCTCCCGGCAGTCAGCGGAAACCGCGTTTTCGGGGGGCACAGCATTCAGGGCGTAGTGTTCGAGGATACATGGCAGGGGCTTCGCGCGCTGCCGGATGGGCGAACGCCGGAAGGCCCGCGGGCGGAGGCTGAATTCCTGCGGGCAAAGGGCGTGACGCATTGGCTGGTAATGAAACGCGCCTGGAAGGGGCCGAGGCAGTTGCTGGGTCTGCGCCCTGAGGCCAGACCTTACCTGAAGAAAATCTTTGAAAACGAATGGGCATCGGTATGGAAGGTCATCCCTTTGCCGGCACAATCTCCACATAAGGCAGCCGACCCGATTCCATGAAAAGATACCGAACAGTCGGCGCTGATATCCTGTCCCTCTCGGTCCTGGCGTTCACTCCGTTGCTTCTGCCCGAAGCATTCCCCTGGTTATGCATCCTCGTCCCGGCGTATCTTTTATCAAGAAGGTTTTCCGAAAACCTGGAAGAACGTGTTATCGCAACCTTCATTCTGATTCCAACCATCAATTCAATTATCCTTCTTCCCTTTTCGATTATCGGCGGACTGAATGGGATACTCCTTCTTGCCATTCTCGTGGTTGTCGCTGTCGCTTCCCTGGTCCATGGGCAAGGCGATGGGGCGGAGACGCTCAGGCTCGTTTCTGCTGACGATGAGTCGGGAAGGGGAATCGGAATATCGAAAACCGGCCCCTGGGCAGGGATGGCGTGCTTTGCGGCGATGTTGGTTCCAGCGTGGTTCAGCGTCGCCAACCCAGGGCAGGCGATATGGTACGGCCATGCCTGGAGTATTCACGATGGCGGGCGTTTTTTCGCCGGGAAGGGGATATTCCCCTGGCTTTCTCCAATCCAAATCGGTCACCACAACGACCACCTTTTTTACAATCCGGCGGCAACATTCCTGTCAGCCGTGTGCTATCGCCTTTGCCCCTCTGTGGGGGAACCCGAGATAGCGGCGAACCTGCTTCCGTCGCTCTATACTTTTGCGACGGTCGTTGCGGTGGGCGCGTTCAGCCGCTTCTTCCTTTGTTCCGCCATCCCGGGTTTTCTCGGATACGCGATGCTGCTTGGCTGTCGGCGCTACTGGGCGTCTTGCTTCACCATTTCTCATGATACGCTGACGCCCTTTTTTACCCTGGCCGTGTCTCTTGCAGGATTGAAGTGGATTGCCGCGAATGATCGCAGGCAGGGGGCGATCTTTCTTTTCGGGCTGGTGGGCGCGGGATTTGTGCGTCCATATCTTGGGGCGATGCTGCTGGCTGCGATCGTGCTGACTGCCGGAGTCTCACAGGTTCCACCCGGTTCAAAGGCAGTTGCGCTTGTTGAGGCTGTGCGTCGCGCCAGAGGGGCGTTATTCCCATGGTTTCTGGTCACAATGCTCCTGATGTTGTCATGGAACATTGTCCTCGCAGTCAAGTATCGCAGTCCGGTATACCCGTTCCACGCAGGTCTTTTCGGCAATCCGCCGGGAATCTCTGCGGCAGATTTGAAAATTCTCAGCGTCTTTGCGGATACGAATCCGGGATACTTGTATGAAGGTGGGGACCATCTCTCGAAATTGCGCTGGATGACTGGTCTTAATGACTTCTTCCCCGGGTCGGCGTCTGACCTCCGCGCGTGGTTCCAGGGCGAACTGCTTTGCCCCGCGCACGTTGTCCTCATCGGTGTCGCGGTCATTCTGTCGCTCCTTCCCCGTTCGAAGCGAGTCTTTGGAAATGTCATTCCATTAATTGTCTTTGCCTTTGCTCCACTGCTATTCTGGCTGGTTGCCGGGCCGAAGAATGCGAGCCATAAACTGTTGGTTCCATCGGCTGTTCCGCTGAGCGCGCTGGCCGCATATCCGATATTCGCGATGCTGCGATGGGTTTCAATAAGGATCAACGCTGAAAAACCGGAATCGGCTGAAGCGTTCCAGCAGGTTTCATCCGCTGTCGCGCTGGTTGTCGTTGCGGTCTGCTGTCTCTGGCCGCTAGGCCCATATGTGCAGTTCATCCGCGACGTTCGCCTTTTCCACGAGGATGAGGCGTTGAAGTATTCTGCTCCGGAGAATTGGGCAATGGGCGAAGCCTTGCGAAGGACCCTCGCTCCGGGCGAGAACGTTCTGATAGCGCCGTGGTCCGAGAAGGGCGCCCTCGCATTCTTTCTTTTTAGGGAGCGCCCTTATTGGGAATATGCTCATTACCAAAGTCCGGAAACCTATGACCTTCACGCAGCGGCCAAGCCTGATGAAGTCTTCGCGGCGCTGAAGAGAATGAACATACGCTACGTTCTGGCAAAAGACCCGTCGGACAACGACTGGCCATGCTTCAGGAAGACCTTCACAGACAGGGGCATGGCTGAGTTGTTCCCCGTTATGTTGTTTCGGGATGAAAGGCATTTCAGGCGGCTTCCAGCATGTCCGCCACAAACAGGATACAGTCTTTACGAAGTCATTTACCCGTAATGGATTCGGCAGAGAAAGGAGTCGGCAAGGTGGAAAAGGTCAGATACGAGGAGATGCTTCCCCACGAGATAGTCGGGCGTCGGAAAAGTTTTCCGGCGGCGTTCATCGGGCTTGGCGGGTTGGAATGGCATGGAGAGCATATGGCCGTCGGCAACGACGCTCTTAAGGCCGAAAAGTTATGCGAGCTTGCCGCCGCAAAATCGGGTGGTTTCGCGTTTCCGACGCTCTGGTACGGCGAGCCGCGAGTGTCCCACCTTATCGAGGCAACCACTCGCGACAGGCTGGCCGTCATCAAGAAGATGCGATTCAAGAGAAGCAAGTTTGCGCTCGATTACTTCGGCAATACGGCTGAAGAGCAGGAGGCCTTTTATACGAAGCTCATCTATCACGTTCTAGTGGAAATGAATACCCTTGAAATGAAGGCCGTGTGCCTCCTCTGCGGTCATTATCCCCTGCATGGTTGGGCATCGAAAGCAGTCGAGGAATTCAACTCCAGATTCAAGGATTCTCAGGCTTTTGCGGGAATAGAGTTTCATTATCCGTCGAAGTCGAAGGATGTCGGGGGCGATCATGCCGCGAAGTGGGAAACGTCATATCTCTGGTACCTGCGCCCGGATTGCGTTGACATGAGCGTTTTCCGCGGCCGCGCGGACGAGACGCTAGTCGGGGTGCATGGCGATGACCCCAGGACGGAGGCATCAATCGAGATCGGACGCAGGGCGGTTGACCTGATTGTGGTCGGTATGGTGAAGAAAGCTGGAGAACTGATACGGAAGGCCGGCGGGAAAAGTTGAGCAGAAAAATGAGCAGATCCGCCCGCAATCAAGCGTTTGTTATCGCCCTCGTTTTCTTCTGCGCCTTTGCAGGGACGGGGGCTATCCAGCCTTACGTCGTGCCGATCCTGAAGCTTGAATCAAAGACGGGAAGCGAAAGGCTGGCATCTCTTGTGATGGCTTTGGTCTACTTGTCTTTCGCGTTTGCGCGGCAGTTCGTCCCGTTCGTTGTCCGCAGGCTGGGCATCAGGAGGAGCATTAATCTTGGCGTGGCCGGGTACGCATTCTTTACGGTGAATCTATATTTCTGCGACAGTTTCGCAGGACTGCTTGCGGGGGCGATTGTCTGGGGCATTGCGGCGTCGGTTTTCTGGGGGAGTTCAAGCATGAGGATGCTTGAGCTTTCGCAGAAGTCGGCCTATGGCAAGGCCGCAGGTAATCTGTATTTCGGGACGCAAGCCGGCCTGGTTCTCGGCGTTATCGTTCAGGGCTTTCTTTGCGGCAAGTCGCCGTCGTCAATTGCCGATTATCGCGGGGCTATTTGCTGGGCAATTGCTGCTTCATCGCTAGGCGTTGGAGTTTCGTTCCTGATCCGCCCGTCGGAGAACGAATACGTTGAAAGCGAGCCGGCGCAGTTCAAAAAATGGTTCTCTGACCGCCGCATGATGACGGTGGTCTTCTGTCTTTTCATGAGTTCTCCGGCGTATGGGATCTGTCTGCGCCAGTTGAATACGCAGATCGCCGCAATCTCCGGCGCTGGGAGCATCGGCTTGACCCTGGCGCCTTTCTACATTGCGCAGGTTACGGCGTCTCGCTTTGCCGGCTCGCTTTCCGATCGCTTCGGAAGGGCGCGGGTCTGGAGCGTCGGATTCCTGCTGGGTTCAGGCGGGATGTTTCTGAGCCGTTACGTCGGCTCGACAGCGGCTTACGCATTGGGGGCGGCATTGCTGGGGTTAATGTTCGGGACGATACCGACCGTCTGTTTGGCATGGGTTGGGGATGAAACGACGCCTCGAAACAGGCTGCCGTTGCACGGATTCCTTTTTGCATGGCGCGACTTCGGCGTCGCTCTGCCGATGCTCTTTGGCGTGAAGCTGGCTGATCCGTCAGTGCTCATGATTTTCGGCGTCGGCGCCGCGGCGTGCGCGGTTCTCGTGCGTCTGATGCCGGAACGGTTGACGGTCAATGCCGAAATGAAATGATATCTTCGCGATCTTCAATGTGGTTGCGCGAAGGAACACCCCGGTCTTAAAATCACGCCAATGCGGGCAACGGTCATGAGGCGCGATTGCATGCCCGAGCAGCCGCCGTCTCTTCAGACTCGATTTCTCTTGATGTTTCAGGATGTTAAGGGTAATCAAGCATTCAGAAGTCCGTCCGGAGCTGAGCGTTCCAGGCAATACTGAGGAATTCAGGCTGGAGATAAAGATCATGAAGTTGTCCACATGCGCATATTCCTATCGCGATCTGCTGAAAAACGACAAAATGACCCTCGAACAATTCCTGGATACCTGCCGGGATCTAAACTTTGACGGGGTGGAGTTGACGGCTTATTACTTCCCGGAGCTGACGACCGAGTATCTGCACCACATAAAGCGCGAGACATTCAAGCGTGGCCTTGACATATCCGGCACGGCTGTGGGCGGAAATTTCAGCAACGCCGATCCCGAGAAACGAAATCAGCAGATCGAGCACGTCAAGCAATGGATAGAGCATTCGGTCCGCCTCGGTTCGGCTGTTCTGCGCGTTTTTGCGGGTGGAGTCCCCGAGGGGCATGAGAAGGTGGAAGCCGTGCGATGGGTGATTGACGGTCTGGCCCAGTGCGCGGAAAAAGGCGCGAAGGAGGGCGTCAGCCTGGCGCTTGAGAACCACGGCGGATTGACATCCGATGCCGAGGGAACGCTTGAACTGATCCGTCCGTTCAAAAACAACCCGTGGATAGGTCTCAATCTCGATTTCGGCAATTTCACAGGGGACATCTACACGCAGTACCGCGACTGCGCATCCCGCGCCGTCACCACGCATTGCAAGGTGACCTGCCGGGACGGGGAAGCTCGCCGCCTGATTGATTATCGCAAGGTGGTGCGCATCCTGCGCCGGGCTGATTACCAGGGCTACCTTTCAATCGAATATGAGGAACCGAGCGATCCTGTTGACGGGGTGAGCAGTTTCGCGGCATACCTGCGCGGATGCATCATTGACGCATGAGGATTTCCATGCTTATGGCGCATACATTCGTCATGCGCCGATCAACCGGCATAGTGCGAGCCATGAAACAGAAACGCGCCTTCGCGCTTGCCGTCGTTTTGCTTCTATGTGTCTCAGGATCGCTTGCCGGAAGCGATGGCGACGCGGTTTTTCTGGGCGATTCGCTTGACGCATTTGCCGCGAAGGTGAGCCAGGGGTGGGGCACATTGGGGCGCGATACCGCAGCAATCCCGCCGGACGGACGGCGCGCTAGTCCGATCCTTATTGAGAAAACCGGTTTCAAAAAGGGGATGGGCAACCATGCGCCGGGGGAGATCGCCATTGACCTGCCGCACGGAGAGTTCACGCGGTTTGATGCCAACGTCGGGATTCAGTGGCAGGGCGGCGCGCGCGGCAGCGTCATATTCCAGGTGTTTGTTGACGATGAAAAGCGATTCGACAGCGGGGTGATGACCGACAGCGACCCGCCCAAACCCGTCAGCGTCCCGCTGGACGGCGCTTTAAAGCTAAGGCTTGTTGCCCTTGACGCCGGGGACGGGATTGCCTGCGACATGGCGAACTGGGCCGACGCCCGGCTCGTCCTTGCGGCGGACGCTTCGCGGATCGGCATGCCGGTCATTGATCTCGGCGGGCCGCATATTCAAAGCGCGGATGTCGCCGGATTTTCGCTATATGCGCGGGAGAATGGCGCGCAGATCGCTTCGCTGGGACGGTTCGCTTTTGCGGCCTGCGTTTCAGGCGAAGAAGCGGCATCTGTCCGAATACCCATCAGCAATGCGGGATCAATCGGTCGGATTGAGGCTGAAGCGACGCTGGCGATTGGGGAAAGGGCGGAGGTTGCGCTCTTGCTGGACGGTTGCGAGGCTTCCGGAGCAATCCTCGTAGAGAATCAGAAAACGGCGCGGCTGCAAATCATGCCTTCTTCCTGTGGTCTGGCGCGTAAAGAATCATTGCTTGAACTGCGGACGAAGGGCAGGGGGGGGGAGGGGCTTGTCAGGTGGCGCAATGTCGGATATGCGAAGGGGGAAAGCGTCCGGCGAATGGCTTTGATGCCGAAGACGAAGAATGAAGAAGTCTTTCCCCCGCCGGAGCTTCCGGCAATGCGCGGGGCGCTCCATGAAGCGCTCATCGAGTGGGACTGGAGGATGCAGGACGGCATCGGGACGGAGCGAGAACCAGTATCATTTGCCAAGTCCATAGGGCGGATTATCAGCCGTGGAGACAGACTGATCGCCGATCTGGCAAAGTCCGGGATTGTCCTTGAGATCGAGTCGGCGCAGTGGCAGGCGTTGAAGGATGAGTTTAAAGGTTTGGAAGGGCAGGGGAGTAATGATCACACCGCGTGGGAGGATTTGTGGCTTCGCGCGCATCGGTTGCGTCGCCGCATCGCGCTGGCGAATCCGCTGACCCGAACGGGACCGCTCGTTTTCGCAAAACATTCGACGCCGTATTTCAGCCACCAACTGACGCAATACATCGGAAGTTGCGCCAGGGCAGGAGGCGGATTGTTCGTCCTCGAATCGCCTGGGGAATCAATGGCATGCCGCGATATGACCGGCGGGAAACTTCCTATGGGCAGCGTCATGCAGCCTGAGGTTTCCTACGATGCCCGGCGGATACTCTTCGCGTTCTGCGAAATCCCATATACGCCTTCGGAAGCCAATCGCGAGACATGTTTTGACCGACGCTACCATCTTTACGAAATCCAACCAGACGGTTCCAATCTGAAGCAGATCACCGACGGTCCATATGACGACTTTGCGCCGAAGGAACTGCCGAACGGCAGAATTCTGCTGCTCTCAACGCGCAGGGGCGGATTCCACCGCTGCGGGCGCGGGCCGTGCCCGGTTCACACTCTTACGCTGGCGGAGTCTGACGGCTCAAATCCGCGTCCGGTTTCATACCATGAAACTCACGAATGGGATCCGTCGGTACTGGCGGACGGACGTTTGATATACACGCGTTGGGATTACGTTGATCGTCACGCCGTTCATTATCAGCAGCTATGGACGGCGATGCCTGACGGCTCCAACCCTTCAATCTTCTACGGTAATTATACGTTCAATCCCGTCGGGGTATGGGAGGCGCGGCAGGTCTCCGATTCTCCGCTGGTGATGGCCACGGCTGCCGCGCACCATGCAATGACGGCCGGCTCAATCATACTTCTTGACATCAACAAGGGACGCGACGGTGCCGACCCGATTACCCGTCTGACGCCTGACGCGCCGTTCCCGGAAAGCGAGACTTCCGTAGCGCCCGTAGGCTGGCATGCACCCGGCAGCCCGAAGGAATACGCAACACCTGAAGAGGCCTTGCGCTGGCCGGGGCATTGCTACCGAAGCCCTTATCCGCTCTCGGAGAAGTATTTCCTGGCGTCATACAGTTTCGATCCGCTGATCGGAGAGCCGACCGGCAACAAGGCGAACATGTTCGGGCTTTATCTGGTTGACGCTTTCGGCAACAAAGAGTTGATTTATCGTGACCTCAACATATCCAGCCTCTGGCCTGTGCCGCTTCGGCCCAGACCCAGGGAGGCTGAAGTGGCGTCAATCGCTGACGAAGATGCCGGGCGAGAGGGGACGTTCTTCCTTCAGAATGTCTATGAAGGTTATCCCGCCTTGCCGAAAGAAAAGATAACGAGGCTGCGGGTCGTTCAGGTGCTGCCAAAGACCACGCCGAACGCCAATCAGCCGACAGTGGGGCTGGCATTCGCTTCGCCGGGCAAGCAGGTGATCGGCACGGTTCCCGTTGAAAGCGACGGCTCGGCGTATTTCCGAGCGCCAGCCGGAATTCCATTCTGCTTCCAGGCGCTGGACGAGCGTGGACAGGCTGTCCAGACCATGCGCAGCATCACGTACCTGCAACCGGGCGAGAAGGTTTCCTGCATCGGTTGCCATGAGCGCCGGACGACGACTGCCTCCGCCGGAAATCCACCGCTGGCCTTGAAACGCGAGCCGTCGGTGATTGCCCCCGGGCCGGACGGGTCGAATCCGCTGAGTTACGCGCTACTGGTTCAGCCTGTGCTGGACAGGAACTGCGTCAAGTGCCACGGCGCGGACAAACCGAAGGGGCCGGAGGGGAAACCAATCATTCTGACCGGGGAAGCGGAAGGCGCATACACCAGGTCCTACAACGTGCTGGCCCCGCGCACGGCTTTCTCGGCATGGAGCGATCTGGCGGGGAACGGGGAGCCGATGACATTCCCGGATCGCTTCGGAGCGCGAGCGAGCCAGGTGATGAAGATGCTGCTGAAGGGGCATAACGAAGTGAAATTGACGCCGGAGGATATCGAACGCTTGGTCACATGGATTGACGCAAATGCGCTTTTTTATGGGACATTCGATCCCGCGGATCAGTCACGCCAGCGTAACGGCGAGCGCATTGCGGGGCCGAAGTTGCAGTAAAGTGGGAGCCTGCGGACAGGATGTGTCCGTATCGGACGTCCCCTGCGTCATGACGCTTAGCCGGTTTGTGCGCGTTGGGGGAATGCGTATAATCGTATGCGTGAAGCGAACCATAGCATACGTGAATCATGCCAACCGCGTGTCCGGAGCGGAGAGGAGCCTGCTGGCGCTCTTGGATGGGCTTGACCGGTCGGCATGGGAGCCTGTGGTGGTCTGCCCGCCGGACGGTCCGCTCTGCGACGAGGTTCTCTCGCGGGAGATCAGCCTTAAACCGCTGGAGATGGTCCGCTTCCGCCGCAGCGTCAATCCTGCCAGACTCATGCGTTATGCGACGACGTGGCGAATCGGAGCCAGAGCGCTGGCGCGCGTTCTGGCCGCGATATCGCCCGATCTGGTTCACGCCAATTCCACCATCGCCCAATGTTATGTTGCACCGGTCAGGCGTCGGATGCGTATCCCGTCTGTTTGGCATTTCCGCGACCTTCGGGGGCCTGCCCCGGTCCTCGCATTCGCCGGTCTTCGTGCTGACAGGATCATCGCCATCAGCAAAGCGGTGGCGCGGGCCATCCCTGCGCGAGTGCCGGGATCGAAGGTCCGTATTATTCACAACGGCATTGATCCGGATGCATTTGCGACATGCGCTTCGCCGTCGGAGGCGAAAAGGGCGCTCAAACTGGCCGACGGAGTTCCTGTGATTCTCATGGCGGCGCAAATGGTTCCGTGGAAGGGGCACGGCGACCTCCTCCATGCGCTGAAAATCCTTACTGATAGAGGTGAAAGGTTCGTTTGCCTGATTGCCGGGGATGATCTGTTCGGGGATAATCCTGAGTATTCCGCGCAGATTAGGCGCATGTGCAATGAAATGAAGTTGGAAGGTTGCGCCCGTTTTCTCGGTTATCGGAAAGACGTCCCATCGCTGATGGCGATATCGGATGTCGTTGTCGTGCCGTCGCTGGCGGAACCGTTCGGACGTGTTGCGCTGGAGGCCATGGCGCTGGCAAAGCCGGTCGTCGGGACTGACGCGGGCGGGTTGCCGGAGATTGTGCGAAATGGGGAAACCGGCCTGCTTGTTTTACCGTCGAACTCGTATGCCCTTGCCGATGCTCTGGCAACGTTGTTGCGCGATTCCGACAGGCGCGTTGCGTTCGGCAGGGAAGGACGGCGCGTCGTTGAGAGGGAGTTTCATATCCGGACCACGGTTGAACTGACCTGCCATATTTATGAAGAGTTGCTTGACTCAAAAGTGAGGGGGGGGGCATGAGAATCGCCATTGACGCGCTGAATCTCAAACCGGGGGGCGGGGGTGTGGAGTGGTATCTGCGCCATTTGCTGACGGCCCTCAGTAGAAAATCCGGAGATGCTGAATTCACTGTGTTTTTGAATGAGAATCCCGGGGAACCATTTCCGCCCACGCGGAAGGGATTTGACTGTATAAAAGTTAGCAGTATCGGCGGAAACAGACTATGCAGGTCTTTTTATCAACAGACGCGACTTGATAAGGTTTCGCGTTCAGCGGGGGCCGACGTTCTGCACTGCGGGGCATACGTCTGTCCCGTCCGCCATAAGCTGCCCATTGTCGTGACGGCGCATGACATTCTTGCGATCTCGCATCCTGAGTTCTGCAAGCCGCTTAATGCGTTTCACTACAAAATGATCTTGCCATTATGCCTTAAATCGGCGCAGGCGATAGTCGTTCCCTCGACGTGGACGAGAGAGCAGATCATATGGCGGATGCCGAAACTGGAGGGCAGGATTAAGGTAATATCGCCGGGTGTTGCGCCCGAATTCACTGCGGAAATCAAGGAAGAGGACGTGTCCAAGGTTCTGGGCAGATTGGGGGTTAGACGTCCGTTCATCCTGTTTGCCGGCAGTCTGGAACCGAAGAAGAATCCGGGCGCGATGGCAGCCGCTTTCGGGATTCTGAAAAGGCGGCACGGCATTCCGCACTCGCTGGTCATCGCGGGAAGGATCAACTGGGGCGTTGATGCCGCGCTCGCCGCTTTGAAGTCAATGGGCGATGATGTAAGGTTGCTTGGACCGGTTGCCACTGGTGATCTGGCCTGTCTTTATCGCAGCGCCGATTTGATGATTTTCCCGTCTTTTGCGGAAGGATTTGGGATACCGCCTTTGGAGGCGATGGCCTGCGGATGCCCCGTTGTGGCTTCAGACATACCGCCGATTGTCGAATCGCTGGGGGACTCGGCGGTACTTGTTCCTGCCGCCCATCATGAGGCAATCGCTGAATCGGCAGCAAGGATTTTCTCAGACGAAGCCTTCAGGCAGAGCTTGATTGAAGCAGGGAAGCGGCGGGCCTCAGGTTTCACGTGGGAGGCGACGGCTCAATCGTATCTGAAAACGTATCGAGAAATTGCCCGCTGATCCGGTTATTCGACGCGGTTCAGGAATACTGCATATGTTCGCGCTTGTCTGTAATCATATGACAGACTCATGTCGGCTTTTGTTGACGTTATTTCGCATCGTTGCTACATTGTGAGTCATCATGGTCTACAAGTTGCGAATGCCGAAGATTGACGCTAATGTTGAGCACGGCCAGATTTCACGATGGATAAAGTCTGGCGGCGATGAGGTATTGCCAGGCGAACCGGTGGTCGAAATCATCACGGACAAGGCGACCTTCGAATACGAATCGGAGGAGGGCGGGAGGTTGCGGCGAATTTATGCCCCGGAGAAAAGCGCAGTTCCTGTTGGTTACGTGCTGGCTACCATAGGCGATGCCGACGAAGCCGAACCGGAAGACATCCAGCGCGAGAATGAAATCCTTATGACGGCGTGGCAGAAGGCAAGTGACGCCGGAGTCGAGGCTCTGCCTGCCGTAACAACGGCGCCTCACGATGACGATTCAAAACGCGTCCGCGCAACACCGCCCGCAAGGCGGATGGCTCGCGAGCGGGGCATTGACCTGGCGGACATTCCCGGCGCATTGAACGGGAAGAGGATAACGGAGAAGGACGTCGAGGACTATCTGGCATCCCGCGGCAGGACGTGACTGTCCGCAACGGGATGGAAATGGCAGGGGATTTGCCGATGGAGTTTGACGGAAGGATTAATCTTGAAGGACGTGTGGCCGTCGTCACCGGAGCGTCGCGCGGCATAGGCCGGGCTATTGCCTTGGGGCTTGGCCGCTGCGGAGCGGCGGTGATGCTTAACTGCCGTCAGAATGTTTCCGCGGCGGGGGAGGCGGCTGCGGCAATACGCGCCGGCGGACAACTGGCATCGGTCTTTGCTGAGGACGTTTCGCAGCCTGCGAACGCGGCGGCTCTCATCGAGCGGACGGCGCAGGAATTCGGAAGGCTTGACATTCTTGTGAATAACGCCGGGCTTCTTCACACGGTTCCGTGCGTCCTGATGAAGCCGGAGATCTGGGAGGAATCTCTGCGCGTAAATCTCTCCTCCGCCGCGTTCTGCTCGAAGGAAGCCGTCCGCCCGATGATGAAGCAGCATTGGGGCCGCATCATCAACATCACTTCTGCGGCGGCCATCCTCGGCGATCCGAATCACGTGGCATATTGTTCCGCAAAGGCCGGTCTTTTCGGGCTGACCCGCGCGCTGGCAAGGGAGACGGCCAAGAGCGGAATCACGGTCAATGCCGTCGCGCCGGGATACACGGAAACCGACATGATTTCCGGGATGAACGAAAAACAGCGGGAAACAGCGCTGAAGATAGTGCCTCAGCATCGCTTCGCGCAACCTGACGAGATCGCGCCAACCGTCTGTTTCCTGGCTTCCGAATTGGGTGGTTACGTGACCGGCCAGATATGGAATGTTGACGGCGGCATAACGACTTAGCCGAAAAGGGAGAACAATTGGCCAGGGACGTGGCAATAACCGGGATGGGTGTCGTGTCCTGCGCAGGTAACGGCGTCGCAGTCTTCTGGGATACGGTGGCGGCCGGCAGGTGCGAGCTTGGGGCGTTGACACGTTTGAACGTCAGTGAGTTCTCGTATCCCGTTGGGGGAGAGGTTCGCGGGTTTGATGCTCCAAAATCCGGCGAATCAGGGCTTGATCTTGCGGCGCAGTTTCTTCTTGCGGCGTGCCGGGAGGCGTTGGGCGGCGGGCAGGCAAACCTTGAATCCCGCCATGATTGCGCCATTATCGCCGCCACAAATTTCGGTTCGGCATCCGTCCTTGAGAGATTTCTTGCTGATGCGGCGGCGGGGCGTCGCCCTCCAAAGGGGGCGCTGACGGCGTCATTGCTGAAATCTGACGCCGAGAGCGTGGCGCTCAAGCTCGGACTTGGCGGGCCGAAGGTTGCCATGAGTCTTTCCTGCGCGTCCGGCAACGCCGCGATAATCCACGCGGCGCAATTGGTTCGCGACGGCGTGGTTCCGGTCGCGCTGGCGGCGGGGTATGATGCCATATCGAGATACGTATGGAGCGGGCTGGGCGTATTGCGCGTGATGAGTCAGAAAGGCGTTGTAAGGCCGTTTGACCGCGACCGTTCCGGCACGCTATTCAGCGAAGGGGCAGGAGCGCTTGTTCTGGAAAGTCGTGAACACGCCGCCGCGCGCGGTGCGCGCGTAATGGCGCTCTTCCTTGGCGGCGGAATGAATAACAACGCCTACCACATGGCGCATTCACAGGAGGACGGTCAGGGAATCCGCGATTCCATGCTGATGGCGCTCGAAGACGCCGGACTTTCCGCCGAACAGATTGACCACGTCAACGCTCATGGCACGGCGACGAAACTGAACGACCCCACCGAAACGCGGGCGATCAAGGCCGCGCTCGGACAACGCGCGCTGGAGATACCGGTCAACTCGATAAAGGGAACCGTCGGCCATGGCATGGGCGCTGCTGGATCGTTCGAGGCGATTGCATCAATCATGGCGTTGCGGGAAGGCATCATTCCTCCAACGATCAATTTTGAGACGCCTGATCCCGAATGTGACCTTGATTGCGTGCCGAATATGGCCCGCCGGGCGGCAGCCAAAACCGTCATATCGAATTCTGCCGGTATCGGCGGATGCAACTGCGCCGTGATATTCGCGTCGGAGGACTTCCGGTGAGAATTGCGATCACGGGAATCGGCGTCGTCTCCGCTATCGGCTGCGGGAGGACCGAGTTCAGGGAGAATTTGCTTGAGGGCGTCGGAGCGATCGAGAGCACGGCATTACCGGATGGGACTTTGGTTGAGGCCGCGCTTATTAAAGGTTTTGATCTAAAGAATTATGTCGAGGCCAAAAAGGTGTATCTTGACCGCAACAGCGCCCTTGCGATGGGCGCGACGGTTCTGGCCATGCGGGAAGCCGGTTGCAAGGCGGCCCCGGTCAATCCTGCGCGCCTCGGCCTGAGCACGGCGACGACCTTTGGGAACATGGCGACTGCGGCTGCGTTCCACCAGAAGCTGGTTGAGAAAGGACCGCGGCTTGCCCCGCCGCTCATCTTCCCTCATGCCTACGCAAATGCGACAAACAGCCTGCTCTCCATTGAATTCGGCGTTCGAGGGCCGAACTGTAACTTCAACTCCGGATTTACTGCCGGAGCGCACGCGATTGCGTGGGCTGCGGGGCGGCTTGCAGAGGGCAGGGCGGACGCATTTCTGGCCGGAGGGACTGAGGCGTTATGCCCGGAGATTCTGTTGGGAGGTTTGAGCGACGGCATTTTCGGGTCGGAAGGTTTTGCGCCGGGCGAGGCGGCGGCAATGCTTTTCATGGAGACGGAGATTTCGGCAACAAAACGATCTGCAACTCCCCTGGCCTTTATCAAGGGCATGGGATTCAGTTCAGGATCGCTCGATTCGGTTGCCTCAGCCATAGACCGAGCAGTTCGAGCGGCTGGGATCTCAGCGCGTACAATTGATGTGGCCATTGCCGGTATTCGCGCGAGCGGTCGGATTGACTGCGGACAGGTTGAAGCGATGCGAAAGGTCCTGCCGGCGGACTGTCCGATCATCGCGCCACAGGTCTTTACCGGGGCGACTTTCGCCGTTTCCGCCCCGATTGATGTTATCATAGCGGCTCTGGCGGCATCGGACGGGAGATATCCTCCCCCGATAAAGCTTGTGGATGGCGAGATTCGCGTGACCGAGGAAGCGATCAATAAGAACGCAGTCAACACAGCAGTAGTTTCCGTTGACCCGAACGGAGACGCGGTTGCGCTGGTGATCGGGGGATGATGCGATAAACTAAATGCCATCAGAGTCGGCTGACAAATTCATTGCGGCAGACCTTCTTCCATGGGAGGAGATGCTGCGGTTGTACCGCGACATGTTGCTCCTGCGGTTTTTCGAAGAGCGGGCGTTACGAGTATTCCTGGAAGGCGCAGTCGTGGGGACATGCCACGCCGGAATCGGGCAGGAGGCCATTCCGGTCGGCATCTTCTCTGTTCTCAGGCCGGACGATTATGCCGTCAGCACCCATCGCGGACACGGTCACATGCTGGCAAAGGGGGCCGATCCACGCCGCGTCATGGCTGAGTTGTTCGGCAGGCGCGACGGCTACGCCGGCGGCAGAGGCGGCAGTCAGCACATGGCGTGCTTCGAGGTCGGCTTCCTCGGCTCCAACGGCATCACCGGCGGCGGAATCCCCATCGCCACCGGCGCGGCCCTGGCCTGCAAAATGAAGCGCAACGGGCGCGTCGTCGTCTCCTTCCTGGGCGACGGAGCGTCGAACCAGGGAACATTCCACGAATCGCTGAACATGGCGGCCATCTGGAAATTGCCGGTCATATACGCCTGCGAAAACAACCTATACGCCATGTCGTCGCCCTGGAGCGAAATGGCCGCGGTGAAGGACGTTGCGGAGCGCGGCGCGGCTTATGGAATCCCGGCAGAAGTCGTTGACGGCAACGACGTTCTTGCCGTCCGGGAGTCCACAGCCCGCGCGGCGGCAAGGGCGCGCTCCGGCGAAGGCCCAACGCTTATCGAGTTCAAGACCTATCGCTTCTGCGGGCACAGCCGCAGCGACACCATGCCCTACCGCACGAGAGAGGAAGAGGCGGAATGGCTCATACGCTGCCCCATCCTGCGTTTCAGCGAAAGGTTGCGTTCCCTCGGGATCCTTGACGATTCATCGGAAGCGAAGCTTCGCAGCGATGCCATGCGCATAGTCGCTGACGCGGAGGAATTCGCCCGCAATTCCCCGGAACCAGATCCTGAATCCGTCGCGGAGGGCCTGTTCGCGTGAGAGAGATCACATACGCCCGGGCGATCCGCGAGGCGCTGGCGCAGGAAATGCGGCGCGACCCGAACGTCTTCTGCATGGGCGAGGATATCGCCCTCTATGGCGGAGCATTCAAGGTGACGGAGGGATTGCTTGACGAGTTCGGTCCGGAGCGCGTCCGTAATACGCCGATCTCTGAAGGCAGTATAACGGGCGTCGCCACCGGCGCGGCCATGCTGGGCATGAGGCCGGTGCTGGAGCTGATGTTCTGCGACTTCCTGGCGCTGGCGGCGGACCAGATTCTCAACCACGCCGCCAAGTTCCGCCACGTCTACGGCCAGCAGGTACGCGTTCCGCTGACCATCCGGACGCCCTCCGGCGGCGGACGCGGCTACGGCCCGACGCACAGCCAGAGCCTGGAAACGTGGTTCATGCGCGTCCCAGGCCTGAAAATCGCCTGCCCCGCCAGTTCCGCGGACGCCAAGGGATTGCTCACGACTGCCATCCGCGACGACAATCCCGTCCTCTTTATAGAAAACAAGATGCTTTACTCCCTGAAGGGCGACGTGCCGGAAGGCGAGCATCTCGTTCCCTTTGGAAAGGCTGCAATCCTGCGCCGCGGCGACGATCTGACCATCGCCGCCTATTCCCGCATGAGTGTCGAATCGCTGAAGGCCGCTTCGATTCTGGCGGGGGAGGGCATATCGGCGGAGGTGATTGACCTTCGCACTCTCTGCCCCCTGGATGTTGATACTGTAGTTGCATCAGCGCAGCGGACGGGACGATTGTTGATTGTTGAAGAAGGAACAATCACATGCGGGCTGGGTGCGGAGCTTGGCTTCCGTGTATTCGAGAGAATCTGGGACTACCTGGAATGCCCGCCGCGAAGGCTGGCGTGCCCGGACGTCCCAATCCCGTGCAATACAAAGCTGGAGGCGGCGATACTGCCGTCGGCAGTAAAGATTGTGGATGAGGCAAGGGCGATGATGGAGGCGGGATAAACAGGAAGTGTCGCAAACATCCGGAGTTCAACCACTTGGAATTGGATTACTCAAAGGATCCGTCCCCCCGGCAGATTGGTTGCGGACTGGTACTGCCTTGTTTAATCTGTATTATAATTGGAGCCAATCTGGCGCTAAATAAAGTTGTGATCCCTCCTACGCGCGGGTCTTTTGAGTTTTATCGCATCTCTGAAAATCCCTACGTCATTGGCGGGTTTGTTACCGGGAAGGCCGCGTGCGCAATCGGATTGTTTGCTTTCTTCTGGATGGCCAATCGAGAAACTCTTGGTCGTTACTGGCAACCTGTATTACTCGGTGCAGGTGTTATTGCCGTACTCGGTTTCATCATTCCCATCGTGCTTTTCTTTTTGGACTAACATTTCATAAGGGATCTTCTGATGCCCCGCGACAAGGTTGACAAGCTCATTGCAGAAATCGGCATCTGCCGCGCGTATCCGCAACTCTACGTCGCGGCGATTCTGTTCACCTATCGCTGCACAATCGCATGCCGGCATTGCTGCTTCGGGTGTTCCACGTCGCGTCCGGACGTTGTGATGGACCCGGAGAAATGCGTCCGCTATCTGGGCGATCTGCATGAGCTTGGCCGCGTCATACACATCGCTGGCGGTGAGGCGATGATGTACTGGCCGCAACTGCTCAAAGCCCTCGAAATAGCCGCCGAAAAGGGCGTCCAGCCGCATTTCATCGAGAGCAACTGCTCGTTCGCAGTGAGTGATGAAATCTGCCGGGAGCGCTTCGGGCTGTTCCGCTCGATGGGTATTCAAGGGATGCTTTTCAGCGCCGATCCTTACCATCAGGAACACGTCCCGCCGGAGCGCTTTATCCGGGCGCGGCGGATCGCGTTCGAATTTTTCGGGGAGCAGAATGTGGCGTGCAGCCGGGCGTCGGACGATGAGATTCGCGCCTTGCCGGAAATAACGCGGGATGAGGCGAGGCTGCGCGAATACGCGCGAAAGCATCCCTCGATGTTCGTCGGCAGCGCGTTTGACCGCCTGAGCCGGTACATGGACGAATACCCCGTGGAGAGTCTTCCGAACGGACGCGGATGGCATCTTGAGCATTCGGGGCAGGATTGCGCGACCGAATTCAACTCGCAACAAATATGGGAAATCCACATTGATCCATACGACAACGCGCAGACCAACTGTGGGGTGATACTCGGCAGGGCGGACGAGACGCCGGTGGCGGAAATGGTATCGCGGGGGCTGAGAGACGCCAATTTCATAACGCGGATTTTGTCCGAAGGGGGGCCGCTGGGGCTGGCGCGCTGGGCAGCGGAGATGCACGGATTCGCAATCCCGCGAACCGCCGTGTCCAAGTGCGGACTGTGCTTTCTTACACGAAGGTTCTTGAGACAATTCTATCCGGAGATACTCGGGCCCGCAGAGGTGTACTGCTGAGTATGAAGAACTAGGCGGGACTACTGAGGGGTGGTAAAACGCTCGCCTAGGATTCTTGTCCCTCCTGCTCCTGCTGACCGGCTTCGTCCGCTCCATGTTCGGGCTTCTCCTCTGCGGCTCCATTATCGCCCGGCAGGGAATTGGACGTGTATTTACATTCAGGATAATTGCTGCAGCCGTAGAATGTCTTGCCGCCTCTGCCGCGTCGGGGGACTATCTCTCCGCTGCAACCTTCCTGCGGGCATTTCAAGCCGGTTTTCTCGACCGGCTTTGCGTTGCGGCATCCGGGGAAGCCGGTGCAGGCCAGGAAGCGTCCATGCCTGCCGGAGCGAATGACCATCGGCTTTCCGCATTTGTCGCATTTCTGATCCGTCATTTCTGGTTGCGGCGCTGAGGCGACGCCTTTGGCGGATTTGGAATACTTGCACTCCGGATACTTCACGCAGCCCAGGAAGCGCCCGCGCGGCCCCCAGCGGAGGGACAATGCCGCCCCGCATTCAGGGCACTTGCCATATGAACGCTGGCGTTCCGCATCCCCGTCCGCGGATTCAGCCGCAGCGTTCGGATTCGGCTTTTCCTCTGCCTGTTCGGGGGCATTTGGGTCGGGTTTCGGCTTGGTGTTCCGGCACTTCGGGTATCCGGAGCAGCCGAGGAAATCGCCGCGCTTGCCCTTTCGCATAAGCATCGGGCGCCCGCATTTCTCGCAGTTGATGCCCGTTTCTTCCGGACGTCGCATTTCGACCGGCTTGCCATCCGTGTCAATGCCCATGATGTTGCTACAAGCGGGATAGGCCGAGCAGGCGAAGTATTTCCGACCCCTCCGATTCGACTTGATCAGCAGGGGCGCGCCGCACTTCGGGCATTTATGCTCTGACTCAACACGCTCCTCCTCCTGGACCTTCAGATCAACTATGTTGGAGCAGGTCGGGTAATTGGAACAGCCCAGGAACATATTGCCCTGCGGATCGAAGCGTACTGCCATTGCGCTCCCGCACTTGGCGCAGACGGCTTTGTCCCCGGCGTCCGGCGGGAGGGGGGGGCGTTGCATTTCGGTCTTGGCGGCTTCAAGGTCGGTTTTGAACGGCGAGTAGAACTCCCGCAACACGTCCAGCCACTGAGCCTTGCCGGTTTCGATGTCGTCCAGTCTTTCCTCCATCGTTGCCGTGAAGCCGACCTCAATTTCGCGGGGGAAGTGCTTTACGAGCTGATCCGTGACTGCCAGACCGAGGTCGGTGGCGTGGAATTTGCGCTTCACCTGGCGGACGTAATTTCTCTGCTGAATTGTCGAGATGATGGTCGCGTAGGTGCTGGGACGACCGATTCCCTCACGCTCCAGGGATTTGACTAAACTGGCCTCCGTGTAGCGGGAGGGAGGTTGCGTGAAATGGCGGCTTGGTTCGACGTCCAGAAGGTCAAGTTGAGCGCCGACGTCGAGCTTCGGCAACTCCTGCTCGTCCTTTTCCTTGTCTTCGTCCCTTCCCGTCAGGCGAATATGACCGTCGAAGATGAGCCTGCGGCCGCGCGCGCGGAGATTGCACGCCCCGGCTTCGATTTCGGCAGAACGCACCCAGTATCGGGCGGATTCCATCTGGCTGGCCACGAAGCGTGTCCAGATCAGGCGATAGAGCTTCAACTGATCGGGTGAAAGGAAGGATTTTATGCCGTCCGGCGAGAGATTTACATCGGCAGGGCGGATGGCTTCGTGCGCGGCTTGGGCCGCTTTCGGGGACTTATATTCACGGGCTTTCTCGGGGAGGTACTGGCCGCCGTATTGCTGGTTGATGTAGTCCCTGACGGCTCCGAGCGCCTGATCGGCGATGCGGAAGGAGTCGGTTCGCATGTAGGTTATCAGTCCGGTGGGGCCTTCAGGACCTAGCTCAACACCTTCATAGAGCTGCTGAGCGATCCGCATGGTCTTGCTGGCGCTGAAGCGCAGTTGAGTGGATGCTCCCTGCTGCATGCTGCTGGTGTTGAAGGGCGGGTAGGGGGCGATCCGGGATTCTTTTTCCTGGAAGCTCGATACCTTTAAAGAGGAGGAATTGAGTTCTGTGACGATCTGATTTGCGTGTTCCTCGCTTTGGATGCTGATTTCCTGCCCATTTTTGCCCCAGATGGAGGCGATAAAGGCTTCATTTTCAGCCCCTGAAGGCTTCACGCGGCACTCAATCTCCCAGTACTCCTCCGGTTTGAACGCCTGGATTTCCCGCTCACGTTCTGCAATAAGGCGTACGGCGACGGACTGGACGCGCCCGGCGCTCAGTCCGCGAACGACTTTGCGGGAGAGCAGGGGGCTTAGTTCGTAGCCCACGATGCGGTCAAGAATGCGGCGGGCCTGTTGGGCATTCACCAGGTTGGAGTCAATCAAGCCCGGGTGTTTCAGAGATTCCGTGATGGCCTGCCGGGTAATTTCGTTGAAGGTGATGCGGTGGGTGCGCTTCTCGGACAGTTTCAGGGCTTCGGCGACGTGCCAGGCGATGGCTTCCCCCTCGCGGTCGGGGTCGGTGGCCAGGTAGACGATGTCCACCCCTTCCATGTCCTTTTTCAGGGCTTTTATGACCTTGCCGCGCCCGGTCAGGATGCGATATTCGGGCTTGAAATCGCGCACAATGTCCACGCCGAACGTCTTTTCCGGCAGGTCGCGCACGTGCCCCATCGTCGCCCGGACGATGAAATTCTCGCCCAAGTAACGGGATATGGTTTTTACCTTGGTTGGAGACTCGACTATGAGAAGCGACTTGGCCACGATTCATCTCCGTTGAGGCTCAGCCCCTGACGCTACCGGTGCTGAGGCAGTCCGCCGAAAATCATGCGGACCAAACAAAAAGACCCGCTGAAAGACGCGGGCATGGACAAACATATTAATGATTCAGACGATGCGGGATTGTATCCAGCAGTTTTAGAAAATGTCAAGACGCGTTTGATTAAGCATTGCCGGCGCGCCCGAGTTCTATATGATCCAATCAGTGACCATGTGCCGGGAATTGTCGGCGTTTGCCGCGTCTATTTCCGGGCGGCGTTCGGGTTAGGTGTTGGCATGACGGCCCCGACGTTTTCGCGCCAGACTCTCAGCTTCTGACGCATTTCCTGTGCCTTGTCCGGCATTCGGGAGGCGAGATTTTCCTTCTCTCCAACGTCCGACCTCAGATTGAAGAGTTCAAGGCGTCCGTCCTCATACCATTCGATGAGTTTCCAGTCGCCGTCGCGGACTGCTCCGCCTGGCGCGCCGCCCTGGTTGCCGTAATGGGGGTAGTGCCAGAATATCGGCCCTCTGTCGGGGATTTTGCCCCCCTTCAGGAGCGGGGCGAAACTTATCCCATCCATGTGCTGTTGCGGCATCTGCGACAGACCGGCGATGTCCAGGACGGTAGGATAAAAGTCCGTGCTGATCACGCTGGAGTCGCATACGGTTCCAGGTTTTGCCACATCCGGCCATCGCACGATCATAGGCTCGCGTATTCCGCCTTCGTAAAGCCAGCCTTTGCCGGCCCTGAGAGGGATGTTGCTGGTCGGGGATCCTTCGGCGGTGGACAAGCCGCCGTTGTCGGACATGAAGAAGACGGCTGTGTTTCCGGCAAGGCCAAGCCCATCCAGCGCCTTCAGCACGTCGCCTATGGCGCTGTCCATGGCTTCGACCATGGCGGCGTAGACCGCGTGGTCCTGCACCTGCCGGGTCTCGCTCTTGCCTTCGGGGAGCGTCAGGGGGCCGTCATGTTTGATTCCCTGATTTTTGCGAACGTATTTTTCGACCAGGTCTTTTCGGCCCTGAAGTGGGATGTGGACAGAATGGAAGGAAAGATAAAGCAGGAACGGGCGATTTCCATTCTGCTTCAGAAATTTCACCGATTCGGCGGCAAGGCGGGCCGGCAGATGCTCGCCGACGGGGCCGTCCTCCAGCTTCGGGTTTTTGTAGGGGGAGAAATAGCTGACGAGGCCGCCGCCCTGGTACCCGCCCTTGTTAATGTCAAAACCTTGCTCTTCGGGATAATAGCCCTCTCCGCCAAGATGCCATTTTCCGGCAAAGAAAGTCGAGTAACCTGCATTTTTTAATGCCTCGGCAATGGTGATTTCCTCAAGCGGAAGGCGGTTAAGGTATGGCGCCGGCAGGAGGGGCATATTCGCGAAGCGCTTGTGTGTCATCGCAGCTTCAGGCTGCGGCGCGCCGAAATAGTCGGTCGTCTTCATGCGCGCGGGATATTTGCCTGCCATTATGCTTGCCCGGGTCGGGCTGCATACGGGGCATGCAGCATACGCGTTCGTGAACCGCATTCCTTCCGATGCCAGCCGGTCGAGATTTGGCGTTTCATAGAATGAACTGCCGAAGCAACCCAGGTCGCGCCATCCCAGGTCATCAGCGAGGATGAAGACAATGTTGGTTGGTTTGTGCTCCTGGGCTGCGGCGAATGCGGAGGGGATGGACAGAGATGCTGCGCCGGCAAGGGCGTTGCGTAGAAAATCGCGCCTGTTCATATCATTGATCTCCCCGGAATGTTTGGTGAAATGAGGTGTGCGCTACGGTTATGCGGTGTTCCATTCAGGACCGACGGGGGCGAAGCGGAACATGCCGTATTGAGCCTTGCTCATGTTGAAGTCATCAGTTCGCCTGATGATATCCCACATGCCTGCCGCCATCTCTTCCGCGACTGAGCGGCATGACTGATCGCCGATCAGGTTGCGCATCTCGCAGGGATCGCTTTCAAGATCGTAAAGCTCGTCCTCATCAAAACCGTTGAAGACGTACTTCCACCGTTCCCGCCAGAGGATGCGCTGGGTGTAGAAAAATCGCTGTCCGTGGCATTCCGCAAACGCTTCGGAGCGCCAACCTGCCGCATTGCCTTCAAGCAGGGGTCTTAGAGAACGGGCCTGACAGGGGAATTCCTCGCCGAGGAGCATTTCGATGATTGTCGGCGCGAGGTCCATGGAACTGACGATTTCGGAGCGGACTTCCCCCCGCTGCGCGCCGGGGCCGACGATGATGAGAGGGGCGCGATACGCTTCCTCGAACGCGGGGATGCCCTTGAGCATCAGGCGGTGCGCGCCCATGTAGTCGCCGTGGTCGGCCGTGCAGACGACGAGAGTTTCGTCCTCCTGACCGATGCTCCGTACGACATCCAGAAGGCGTCCGACCTGGCGGTCAATCAAAGTGCAGAAGGCATAGTAGCAGGCGGTCGCCTCGGCGAATTGCGGCCAGTCAAGCTGATCCCAGACGCGGCGGATTCGGCGATAGATCGCCGGTCTGTCTGAAAGGTCGTCATCGAAGCTGGCCGGGCGTGGAATGGCCGCCGGATCGTACATTCCAAAAAATTCTTCGGGCACGACATATGGATCGTGAGGGCCTTCGGTTCCTATGAAGACCGCCCAGGGGCGGTCAGAATCACAATTCTGTTTCAGGAATTCGATGGCGCGGGAGGTCCAATGATACTCGCCGGTCGCTTCCTCCGGCTCGCTGGTCACGCCGCATAGGAGGAAATCGCGATAGCCTTTCTGCTTCACTGAACAACTGCGCAGGAGCTTTTCTTTCCGATCTCCGAAGCCATGAGAGCGGCGATATTCGGCAAGAGAATCGTGGCCGACGTCGTAGACATCGAAGCCGAAGTTTTCCAGGCGCTCGGAGCGTTCTATGTGCCACTTGCCGAAGTAGGCTGTTCTGTAGCCGGAATCCTTGAGCCGGCGGGGGAAGACGGGCAGTTTCGCGTTGAATTCGGCGCGGTAGGGGGCCACGGTATGTGTGCAGTCAACCATGCCGTGCGTGTGTGGCAGGACGCCGGTCATAATGCTTGCCCGCGTGGGGGAGCAGATCGGATTCGGGGCATAGCAGCGATTGAACCGGACGCCGCGCGCGGCAAGGCGGTCAAAGTTCGGCGTGATGCATGGGCTGTCCGGCGAGAGCGTATCCGAGCGTTGCTGGTCGCTGATGAAGAACAGCAGGTTCGGACGCGGCATCTGTATTCGCCTCCGTAGGCGCGCCTTCAGAAAGGAATGATCATGGGGCGCGTTTATGCCGCGCCCCATGACGTGCGATTCTGTTGAAGAAATGTCCTATTTGGCGGTTGACTTGCCCCTGTTGAGCAGCCAGCCGGGGCCCCAGAAGGGAACCGTCAGGGTCTTGAAGATTATCGAGATGACTTTCGCGACGTATTCCCAGTCAACGAGCAACTGCGCGGCGATGAAGAGGCTGGAATAGCTTCCCGTAATGATGCCGAACAGCAGCGCGAAGTTCATCGTACGGAGAGTTGAGCCGCCGAAGAAGTAGAGAGTCAGCATCACAAGGAAGGTCGTCATCGAGGTCATGATTGTGCGCGCCAGGGTCTGATTGAGCGAGTCGTCAACCAGTTTGGCGTCAAGTTTTCTGCCCCGTACGCCGCCGAGATTCTCGCGGATACGGTCGTAGATCACGATCGTATCGTTGATGGAGTAACCGATCAGCGTCAGGAAGGAGGCGATGACCGTGAGGCCGATCTTCATGTCGCCGAACAATCCGCCGGCAAGCGAGGCCAACGAGATGGCAGCCAGAGTGGTGAGAACGTCATGCACCAGCGCGATTACGCCCGTCACGCCGTAGCTGAACCCGTGGAATCGGAAAGCGACGTAGGCGATGATGACGATCCATGAGAAGACCAGCGCCAGCCATGCGCGGGTCTTCATTTCGCCGGCGACCGTCGCGCCGATGCTGACTATGCGACGGATGGGCGTGGGGTCGGCCAGTTTCGCCTGAATTTTCGGCAGAAGCTCATCGGCCCTTTCCTTTGTCAGGTAGACCTTCACGCGGTCATATGTGGCTTCCTCCAGCAGGTGTTGCTTGAGTTCCGTCGCCTGCTTGAGTTTGACCTCTTCGAAAAGCTCATTGATCCTGCTACCGGAGACGGCGGTTGAGAAGGTGAGCCAGCGGGCGTTTTCGTCCTCGGGGACTGCTTCGACTGCAGCAGCCGCAGCGGCGGCGTCTTCGACTGCCGGTTGCGCCGGCGTGGCCGGTTTATCGGCCTCGGCTGCGGAGATAAGAGTCGCTTCGATCTTTTCCTGGTACAGGTTGCCTTGGAAGGCCTGGATTATGTCATCGCGGACCTTGTCCTGCCGTTTGCCCGGGCCGAGTTCGTTCATGCGGACCGTGTATATGCTTGACGGATGGCCGACGGGGATGACGACCGAATGGGCCGGAAGGCCGTCGCCAAGCCTTTGCAGGAATTCGTCCTCATTCAGCGGCTCTGTGAGGGAGACGCTGAAGCTGTTGCCGGCGCTTGCGATCTTCGGGAGTTCCATCTCGCCCTGAAGCTTGTCACGAGCGTCGCGGGCGACGGCTTCAACCGCCGAAAGATCGTAGAAGCGTCCCTTGTCCGGCAGGACGGTCGTCTGGCGTTCGCGAATGCTGAACTTGGTTATCCCTGCCTTGCGAAGGACGGCCTCCAGCATCAAAGGCGTCACCGGTTTGTCGGACTCGATCTCGACGGTAAAGATTGCCGGAGCGTTTGCCGCCTGTCTTTCCTCGGACTGTCTGAGCGGTTGGACCGGCTCGGACGATTTCAGGGCGACCTTGATTTTCTCAAGAGGCAGGGAGGACTCGACGGCCCTGACAAGGCGCATGATCTGAGCCGCGTCGTCAATGGATTCCTGGCTGCGATCGTGGCGAATCTCGAAGTCGTTTGTTTTCTTTGTCGCGTCGCCGCGAATGACTGCAATCTCCTCGCTTGAGAAGTCCGCCGCTTCGGCGCCAGTAAGCAGGTCGTAAAACTCATTCTTTGGAATTTCGCGAGCCAACTCGATGCGCAGCGTCTTTGTGGCGGGGTCAAGATCGAGGGATTTGAACAGCCCCGCGGATTTTAAGGCAGCCTCAATGTCGGCGCGTATTTTCTCATTCTCTTTTTCGGGCCCTATGTCGCGCACGCGTATGGCGAACTCTGACGGGTTTTCCCCCGCCGTTGCCGCGGTTTCGCGCGTGCGTTCGCTTTGCACCTCGAAGAATTCGTAGCCTTTGGTCCGCATGGCTGCGCGAACTTCATCAGCCGGCGTCGGCTTTGCCATGCGCACATGCACGAGGGCGCCGCCGGTGAAGTCAATGTCGTAGGCGTCCTTGCCTCGCGCAAAATGCACAACAAGGCCCAAGATCACGAATGCAGCCGAGCCGGCGTAGGCGTATTTGCGCATGGCAACGAAGGGGAAATTCGGCTTGGAGAACAGCGAGCGCATCTTGAACTCTTGGATAACGCCGCGTCCCATGAGCCACTCAAGGATCATGCGCGTTACAACCAGCGCCGTGAACATGCTTATGACGATGCCCACGCCCAGCGTGATGGCGAAACCGCGCACCGGGCCTGTTCCCACCATGTAAAGAACGATTGCGGTAAGCAGCGTCGTGATGTTCGAGTCGAAGATCGTCAGAAAAGCCCGGTCGTAGCCGTTTTTCAATGCAAGTTTGAGCTGCCTGCTGCGGTTGCATTCCTCGCGGATGCGCTCGTAAATGAGGACGTTTGCGTCAACCGCCATGCCCAGCGTCAGGGCGATGCCCGCGATGCCGGGCAGGGTGAGCGTGCTGCGCATGAGGCACATCGCGCCGAGCAGGAAAAGCAGGTTGAGCATGAGGGCGACATTGGCGACGACGCCCATGTAGTAGTAATAACCGGCCATCAGAGCCAGGACCAGAATGGCTCCCGTCACGCTGGCCATGATGCCTTTGCGCACGCTGTCGCCGCCCAGGCTCGGCCCGACGGTGCTTTCCATCTCAAGCTCAAGGTCAACGGGCAGGCTGCCGGCGCGCAAAACTGCTATGGTCTCGCGGATTTCCTCCTGCGTGAAGCTGCCCTCGATGATACCGGAGGAGGTTATCCTGGACCGGATCGTCGGGGCGGAACGCAGCGTGTTGTCGAGAATGATGGCGAGCGGCTTGTTCTGGAAGGTTTCGGTGAGAGTACCAAACTTTGCCGCTGCCCGCTGCTTCAATTGGAAGCCGATCGCCGGGCGTCCCTGGTTGTCATAGGAAGGTTGCACGGAAGCCAGGTCGCGCCCGGTGATCGGGGCTTCGCCGGCGCTTACCAGGAGCCAGTCCCTTCCCGGGACAAGTTGCTGACCGGGGGCGCGCCTCTCGAATGGGTCATAGACGTCCATCCGGACGTAGCCGGGCGTGGGAAGTCCCTTCGCCGCGTCGTCATAGAGTTGGGCCTGTGCGCGGTCAACGCTACGATCCGAAGTCGCGCAGATTTTGAATTCCAGCTTGCCGAGGCGTTCAAGCTTCGCCTTCAGTGTGTTCACGTCGGTCTGAGTGGCGCGCGGGACCTGGATAAGGATTCGGCCGTAGCCCTGCTCCTGAATCCGGTATTCCTTGGTTCCGCTCGGGTCAATCCTGCGGCGCAGGGTGTCAATCGTATCGCGAGTCAGGGCGGCGACGTTCGTGTCCCCGGCCTTGAGGCGATAGACAAGCTCCGCGCCGCCGGCGATGTCCAGACCGGTCCGGATGCGGGCCGGAATGATCGTGTAGCGATCAGCTATGATGGTTCCGTCGGCCTGGGGATTCATGTCCCGGTATTCGACGTGCGGGGTTGCGAACGGGAATGGCATCGGGTTTTCGCGGATAAGTTCCGGTTTCTCCGACATGACGGTCTTGCCGTCGGCGCTCAGGCGGACCCTTTCGACGCGTTTTACGACATCGCGGGGGGGATACGCCGCAAAGGCAGCAAAGATGGCTAGTACTAGCGTGAAAATCCACATCGGACGGTTGCTGTGCATCTCTTGTTCTCCACCTGCGGAAGAACCGGCCCGCAAAACAACAATGAGCCGGGTTCGATTGGCAATTTTTCAAAGGGGACGTGAAGGGGAAAAACGCTGCCGTCGCGCGCGGGAAATTGCTTCATGGGCGACGGAAGAAGACGGAGGTTATGCGAGATAGGAAGGGGGAGCGCGACTGCTGATACGTTCAGGCTGGGAAGATGACTGGGTATTCAACGAATACGGCAGAAGGACGCAGGCAAACACCAGCGGCTCATTAACGTCCTGTTCCGGCAGGATGAACTCCCGCTCCGGTTCCTGATGCCGCCGGATTCCATGCTGAATGCCGGTCTGAGTTCCGGCAAGGTTGAATGCGGTCTGAGATTGAAGCGTTTCGGCCTGCGGCTGTCCGGATCCGCCCATGCCGGTTGAGGCGGATGACGCGCGCTGGATGACCGGCGAGGCGTGAAGGCTGGTCGCCGCGAGAAGCCCGACCATTAGCCAGCGGGGCAGCTGCGGCGAGTCCTCAGCCCTGGCGGAGGACAACTGAGCGCTCCATCGCCCGAAGGCGGTGTTATTATCATGCGCTGCTTGTCTGTTTCCGGCTGTCGTCACAATTATTCTTTGGCCTTCTTTTCGTCCTTGTCCTTGGGCGCATCCTTTGAGTTGACGACCTTCGAGATGGCTGACCTGTTGATCTTGATCTTCACATCTTTATTGTCATCAAGCAGGGCTATCACGGTATCCGGCTTGTCGGTCGAAACAATCTTCAGGTGAAGTCCACCGATGGTGACGATCCGGTCGCCGGGGCGGACTGCGGAAATCATCTCCTCACGCTCCTTGTCCTTCTTCTTCTGGCCGCGCCCCTGGAAGTATATCCAGGCGAACATCAGAACCATGAATGGGGCGAAGAAGAGGAGAGTGTTCATTGGCTGGGGCTGGCCCGCGGCCTGCCCAGCAGCCTCAGCTTGGGCGATTATCAGCGCTGTCGTAATCATAGTCCGGTAAATCTACATGGTAAAATGGTGGAAATCAAGGCCAAGATCGGCGTATGTAGCAGGAAATCTCGGTCGTTCTGTGTTGGCTGGTTGCGAAATGAAAATGGACAGTCAGCAGTGGCATGGGGCACGTTGCAACGTGGTATGTGCTTAGCGTCAAGAGATCTGTTGAAATGAGACGGGTGCGATCATTGCCCCCTTCCGTCGCCTCGACGAGCGAGGCGACACCTTCCCCCACGCTGTGCGCGGGGGAAGGAAAGATTTAAAAAGCGACTGCGGCGGACAGATCTGCATCGTAGGCGCTAATCGTGGGCGCTAAACACATACCGCAGCATGCTGCGTCCCTGCACCAGTCTTGTAACGCAAGTGTCTCACAGTTCAGGCGCGCGTCTATTCCGGATTCGGGACGAATGACCCGCCCCGGCAACGCTTGAGGTAATTCAGTCCGTAGACTTGGCCCGTCATCTCAAGTTCTCCTCGATAGACCGGGTCATGCCAGCCTTCGATGTCAATGCTTCCGACGAATCCGCCGCGGCGAAGCTCGGAGATGATGTCCGTCCAGTTGCTGTCCCCAAAGCCGGGGGTTCGATGGAAGGCGAACTGGTGCGAGCCGCCGATTCCGTGCTGCTTGACAACGTCCCAGAGGATCGTCGCGTCTTTGCCGTGGAGGGCAAACATCTTTTTGACCCACGCGCGGAGTTGTGGCATCGGGTCAATCAGGTTGACCATCTGGTGGCACGGCTCCCACTGGAGACCGATGTTGTCCGACGGGATGGCGTTGAACATCAGTTCCCACGCCGCCGGATTGTGCGCGATGTTCCAGTCGCCCTTGCGCCAGTTGCCACCCATGTCGCAGTTCTCGAAGGCAAGGCGAACGCCCTTGTCAGCCGCGCGCTTGGCCAGCGGGCCGTAGACCTTCGCGTATTTCGGCATGGAATCGGGTATCGGCTTGTCAATAATCCTGCCGGTGAAGCCTGTCACCAAGTCGCAGCCGAACAGGTTTGCGGCGTCAATAAGCTTCTTCCATCCCTCGCGTGTTTCCTTCCCCTTGTCGTCATCCATGAGCGGGTTGCCGAAAACGGTGATGGAACTGATCACGGCGTCGCTTCCGGCAAGGACCTCCTTACAGTCCGCAGCAAGCTTCTTTAGGTCGCAGCCGCCCAGCGTCTGCCAGAAGGTGATGGAGAAGGACTCGAATCCGTGCGGGAGAATCTGCTTGATGTAGTTGGCGGTCTTCGCCCCGCCTGGGACGAGCGTGCCAATGCGAATCTTCTCGGCCATTTGCGTTTCCTTTCGTCGCTGATGGATGGTCGTTTGTCAGTCGGCTGAAATCGTGACGCGCTTTCCTTTGCGCGAGCTTTCTATCGCGGCGAAGACCATGGCCAGTGACTTGATGTTGTCGTGGCATTCGGTCTGGGGCTTCTTGCCGGTTTTCAGGAAGGCCAGCATTTCCCTGAGCGCGCCGTGCATTCCGCCGAATTTCACGCGCGCCGCGGGGATTGCCACATCCTTCATCGGGCGGTGGAAGCCGGTATTGCCCGCAAGCGCCTGGCCATGCGGCGTCTGGTCATTCTCGCAGATCAGCGTGCCCTTGTCGCCGATGAAGCGCCAGTTGCCGTTCCAGCTTGTGTGACAGCCCTCCGCGCACCAACTGCCGCGGTAGGTGAAGATGACGCCGTCGGACATCTCGAAGATGCAACTGGCCGCCACGTCGCCCTTGTACCAGGAGCCTTTCGGGTTGAACTCCTTCGCATAAACCGCAACAGGATCGAGACCGGCCATGTAACGGGCAAGGTCGAAATGGTGAATGGACATGTCCAGGATCAGCGGGCTTGGCATTTCGTCCCGGAATCCGCCGAAGTGCGCACCGATGTAGAAATCGCAGTTGACGGCCGTCGGCGTCCCGATCCTGCCGCCGGTGACGACGCGCTTCACAATCTCGTGGCGCGCCTCCCAGCGGCGGGACTGGCTGACCATGTAGAGTTTGCCTGTCTTTTCGGCGGTCCGGACCATCTTGCGGGCCTCGGCCATGCTGGATGCCATCGGCTTCTCTCCGATGACGTGGCATCCGGCCTCAAGCGCCGCGCAGGTGACGGCGCAGTGCGCCTCCGGCACGGTCAGGTCCACTACGAAGTCGGGCTTATGTTTAACTAGCGTCGCCTTCAGGTCCGTCGAGATGTCGCAGGTGACTCCGTATTGCTCGGCGCGGGCCTTCGCTGTTTCCAGCCTGAGGTCAACGATTGCCCGTATCTCGACCTTCTCCTTGAGGAGGGGGGGGAACCATGCGCCGGATATTCCGCCGGCTCCGACCACGACTGCGCTGTGTCTGGCCATGCTGTTTCCTGTTTCGGAATCGCCGGATGAAGGTCGGCCTGGCGGGCCGCCGACGATCGGCGAGGGTTAAGAACGCGACAAACAAAAGTGAAAAACGAATTCTATCTTGCCACGGCTGGAAATCAATGCGGCGGGGGACATCATTGCCGTCAATTCCGGGTTTTGGCAATCATCGGTGGGTTCCGCTGCGCTGGAACCCGCCCTACATTGTGCTGGAGTCGCGGCGATTGAGGAAGCCGAGGCCTTCCTTTCTTGCGCGGAGATAGCCGGGGCTTCCGCCCGCGCCCCGGCAGACGTGCCATTCCAACCCCCTGACCTTGTCGTCGCCGTGTCCGCATATCTCTGTGGTTGAAGCAATCCTGTCATAAAGCAGCGAATACAGTTTCCCTGCGGGAATGACATCGCCGTATTTCATGCCGAGTTTCTGGAGGACGTCGAGGTCTTTCAATTCGTCGCGCAGGGACATGGCCACGCCTGCCGAGCACAATCCTGTTTTTGGCGAATAGCCGTAACAGGGGGGGCAGATCATACAAGGTCCGCAGATAAGCCGGATGGGAATCTCCGGATTTTTCTGAATGATGTCAATGGCTTCGAAAAGGTTGTCAACTTCTATGGGGGCAAGCTTTTCGCGATCCCCGTAGAAGCATGACATGCACATAAGATGATGGGGGCGTATTTCGAGGATTCCCGCCTTATACATCGCTGCCGTTGACTCAGATTTGGCCCGGCGCATTTCGGATTTATCGCGGGGGGGGATGATTGCGTCCAGGCCCAAGGCGCGGCCTTCGTCATAATGGCATGCGTTCCTGTTCGCGCCTTTCCACGATTCGGACGAGGTATCGTCTAGCCAGAGGATTCCGCGCGCGGATTCGATGTTTTCAAGCAGTCGGCGGAAGATTTCGATTGCCGGGCGCGTGTCTCCGGGGACCATGCCCATGCGCTGGAGAATCCTGAGATCGCGTCGCGCGTTGAACAGTTCGCCCTCAGGGGTGTCGTCGTCATGGCCGGGATTCTGGAAGGCATACGTGCCCGTCACGTTGCAGCGCAGCGTCAGGGGGATTGCGGGATTTTCCCGGACGGCGCGGAGGATATTATCCAAACGCACGTCTCCGAGGTTGCCAACGCCGGCCTCGTCGGTATTCACTTCATTCATCTTCGCGCGCCCGCCCAGATGGGAAACGATAAGCATGAGCTGGTAGGGGCGCGCGTCAATTGATCCAAATTCTTTCATCGGAGTCTGCGCCAATTACGCTTGATGCGAGCGGGAGTGTTTTGAACCGAAATGGGACGCGCGTTGCAGCGCGTCATACCGAACGAGTGGGAGATCACTTGCTTTTCTTCGCTTCAAATGTGGAATCATCGCCCTGGTGGAATCCAAACCAGCCGATCATCTTATTGCCGTCTACTTTCGCCCATCCGCGTCCGCTGATTTCGTCGCCTTCATCAAACCCGGCGAAGGAAAAGTTCAGTTGCTCGACCTCGCCGCATGTTTCGATCCGGCAGTCCAATTCGGCTTCAACCGCGCCGAATCGAAACGTTCCGTTCCCGTTTTTGCTGATTGTTATGCGACCGGGCGCGACAAGGTCAATGTATTCCTTGTCCCATGCCGACATTTTCATGATTCGCCAGGAGCCGACGAATTCTTGTTTGCTTTTCATTTGTTCTGCCGATGTTCCGTAAAGGATCAGAACTCGCCACGAGCTAGCCATTATGAGCGCCAGGAAGGAGTAAATCCACTTATTTGAGGGATAAGGGAATACCTGCAATCGCGGGAGGAGGCGGCCAAGCGCATTCCGCCGGAAAGATATGGCCGAAAACGGCCCATTTCGGCGAGCATTGGCGAAAACTGAGGGCGCGCATCACGTGCCTGCGACGATGCCGCTTCCCGATGCCCCCCTTCCGCCTCTATCGAGGCGACCTCCCCCCGCCGCGCGGAGAATTCCGCCGGGATTCTGATGCGTTGCAGCGGCGGGGGGAGGATGTCACGCAAGTGACAGGAGGGGGGCTTTCCCTGAGTGTGACGATCGGAGGGCTTGTCTGCTGCGTGACTTCTGGAATGAGTATGCCCGTCTGCGCCGACTCGCCCGTTGGGC
>Ga0116153_10000221_pt1 | contig 84626 bp, 62 predicted proteins | sample AD_UKC028_MetaG_FD_89896 | JGI IMG/M metagenome (GOLD analysis project Ga0116153, IMG submission 89896) | Active sludge microbial communities of municipal wastewater-treating anaerobic digesters from USA - AD_UKC028_MetaG | ecosystem: Engineered > Bioreactor > Anaerobic > Digestate | place: USA...
CAACAAACAACAAGCCCCTAGCTGTTGCTAGGGGCTCATTTCCTTGTAAAACAAGGACTTAACTTGCTCCCCCGCGCGGATTTGAACCACGGACCCAGTGGTTAACAGCCACTTGCTCTGCCAACTGAGCTACAGGGGACCGAACGGTGAGAAAATATCCTGCACCGGGGGGGCATGTCAAGGCCGGGCCGTTTCCGTCCGTCCGCGGGGTCCGCCTCGGACGGACGGGGCCGGGCTCTAGCGTTTCTTCTTCCCCGTATCCGCGGAATCCTTGTGCAGGCTTTCCAGGCGCTTCAGAAGGCCGCCGCCCGTGGGCTTGGGAGCGGGTTTCCCGTTTTTCGTGCTCTTGACCGACTCCTTGGACGCCGAAGGCTTCGGCGCTGCGGGTTTCCGAGGCGCCGCCGGCTTGGGGGCGGCTTTCGAGACGGCCGACGCCGTACCGGCGGTCCCCGCCTTGGCCGGGGCCTTTTTTGCCGCCGGTTTCGGCATCGAGGACTTCTTCGGGGCCGGTTTCGCGGCGGTCCCCTTTTTCGGCGCGGGTTTCTTTGCCGCGGACTTGGCGGCCGTCGGCTTGGCGGCGGTTTTCCGGGCCGGCTCGGGCGTGGCCCGGGATGACCTCGGAGCGGGGGCCTGCGGCGACGGAGTCGAGGGGCCGTCCCCGGGCTCCAGGGGCTCCTCCCAGAGCTCTCGGGGCTTGCCGGAGCCCGGGCACTCCGCGGCCAGGGCTTCCCGATGGGCCAGACGGACTCCCCGGGCCTTGAGGCCCTTTACGCCGAAGTCCTCGATCTTGAACTTTTCCTGGAGGACCCGGGTCTTGGGCTTGGGGGCGTATTTCACCGTGAGCGTGCCTTGGGGCAGGGTGGTGAAGCAGAGGATCTGGTCCCCCTCCGGGACCAGCTGGTAGTCCTTGTTCAGGATCCAGGCGTCGATTTGGCAGCGCTTGATGTGGGGGTGGCCGGTCCCGGCGTCCCGGTACACCAGGGTGAACACGACGTCCGCGAGGAGCTCCTTTTCCGCCAGGCCGCAGTAGAGCAGGCCCTGGTCCACGAAAGCCCGCTCCGGAACCGGAAAGACCGTGTAGATCCCGTTCCGTCGGACCGCCAGGACCTTGTCGTAGGGGGAGACGTCGAACAGGGAGTCCCCCGTGGACACGGAGGTCCCGAGGTAGCCGGTCTGCCCGTCGTAGCGCAGGGCCACGTCCCGGCGCGCCGCCTCCTTAACGTCCACCTTGCGGAACCCCGCCACCTCGGTCTTGCGTTTCCATTCGGGCTCGAGCCTCTTCATCACCCCCGTGAGGAAGCCCACCGCGTAGTCCGTGAGGTGGGCCAGGTGGTACTTCACCTCCTTGAGGCGCTCCAGCAGGCGGGCCATCTCCGCCTTGGCCCGCTCGATGTCGTAGAGGGAGATGCGCCGGATCGGGATCTTGAGCAGGCGCTCCACGTCCTCCTCCGTGACCTCCCGGCGGATCTCCTTGGCGAAGGGCGCGAGGCCGTCGATCACGGCCTTCCGGACCGCCTCCTGGGTCCGCATCCTCTCGATGGCCTTGTAGACCCTCTCCTCGATGAAGATCCGCTCCAGGGTGCGGGCGTGGATCTCGTCGGCCAGTTCCCGGGCCTCCAGCTCGAGCTCGGCCTTGAGGATCCCGACCAGGCGCCGGGCGTGGTGGCGGATGACCTCCGTCACGGTCATGAGGGTGGGGTGGCCGTCCTTGATCAGAAGGAGGTTGCAGGAGACGGCCTGCTCGCACTCCGTGAAGGCGTACAGGGCGTCCACGGTCTCTTGGGAGTAGACCCCCCGGGCCAGCTTGATCTCGATCTCCACGGTCTCCGTGGTGAAGTCGCTGATGGAGGCGATCTTGAGCCGGCCGCTCTTGGCCGCCGCCTCCACGCTGGCGATCAGGCTCTCCGTGGTCGAGCCGAAGGGGAGCTCCCGGATGACGATGCGCTTGGGGTCCGAGGTGTCCAGCCGGGCCCGGACCCGGACGCGGCCGGCCCCGTCCTCGTACTCGCTCACGTCCGCGAGGCCCCCGGTGGGGAAGTCCGGGTACAGCCGGAAGGGCCGGCCCCGGAGGCAGTCGATCTCCGCCTGGAGGACCTCCACGGGGTTGTGGGGCAGGATCTTCGTGCTCATGCCCACGGCGATCCCGTCCGCCCCCAGGACCAGGGCCACGGGGATCTTGGCCGGGAAGACCACGGGCTCCCGGTTGCGGCCGTCGTAGGAATCCACGTACTCCGTGATCTTGGGGTTGTGGAAGATCTCCTTGGCCAGGGGGGTGGCCCGGCATTCGATGTACCGGGCCGCGGAGGCCTCGTCGCCGGTGTAGAGGTTCCCGAAGTTCCCCTGCCGGTCGATGAAGAGCTCCTTGTTGGCCAGGACCACCAGGGCGGAGTAGATGGAGGCATCGCCGTGGGGATGGTACTTCATGCAGGAGCCCACGATGTTGGCCACTTTGTGGAACTTCCCGTCGTCCGCCTCGAAGAGGGTGTGGAGGATCCGCCTCTGCACGGGCTTCAGGCCGTCGTCCAGGTCCGGGATGGCCCGGTCCTTGATGACGTAGGAGGCGTAGAAGAGGAAGTTGTCGTCGAAGAGCTTCTTTACGTAGGCCATCGGATTTCCTTGCTTACAGGTCGTTCACCAGGTTCTTCATGATGTAGTCCCGGCGTTCCGGGGTGTTCTTGCCCATGTAGAAGCCCAGGACCCCGGGCACCGCCTTCAGGGTCTGTACGTCCACGGGCACCAGGCGGATGTCCGGGCCGATGAACTGGCCGAACTCCTTGGGACTGATCTCCCCGAGGCCCTTGAAGCGGGTGACCTCCGCGGTGGCGCCCAGGACTTTCACGGCCTCGTCCCGCTCCTTGGGGCTGTAGCAGTACCGGGTCTCCTTCTTGTTCCGCACCCGAAAGAGGGGGGTCTCGAAGATGTGGACCCGACCCTGGACGACCAGCTCCTCGAAGTAGGTCAGGAAAAAGGTCAGGAGGAGGTTCCGGATGTGGTATCCGTCGTAGTCCGCGTCGGTGGCGATGATGATCCGGGCGTAGCGCAGGCCCTCGATGTCGTTCTCGATGCCCAGGGCCATCATCATGTTGTAAAGTTCCTCGTTCTTGTAAATGGCCGTGCGCTTCTTGGCGTACATGTTCTCGGGCTTGCCCCGCATGGAGAAGACCGCCTGGGTGTAGACGTCCCGGGCGCTCACCAGGGACCCCGCGGCGCTCTGTCCCTCGGTCAGGAAGATCATGCTGACCTCGCCCCTGTCCCCGTCCCCGAGGTGGCACTTGCAGTCCTTGAGGTTGGGGATCTTGAGCTCGATCTTCTTGGCCGCCTCCTTGGCCTCCTTCTTGACGATGTTCAATTCCGTGCGGAGCTTCTCGTTGGAGACGATCTTGTCCTGGATGCGTTTGGCGGCTTGGGGGTTCCGGCGAAGGAACTCGTCCACCCCCCGCTTGACCTCGTGGAGGATCCAGGGGCGGATCTCCGCGTTCCCCAGCTTGTTCTTGGTCTGGCTCTCGAACAGGGGATTCTGGAGCTTCACGGCGATGGCCGCCGCGATCCCCTCCCGGACGTCCTCCCCCCGGTAGGAGGCCTGGAAGTACTCGTTCACCGCCTTGAGGAACCCTTCCCGGAAGTACGAGAGGTGGGTGCCCCCGTCGGAGGTGTACTGGCCGTTCACGAAGGAGAAGTTCTCCTCCCCGTAGTTGCCCGTGTGGGTGAAGGCGAACTCGATCTTGTCCCCCCGCCACCAGCCGACCTCGTAGAGGGTGTCCTCCCCCACCTCGTCCTTCAGGAGGTCCAGGAGGCCGTTCTCGGAGGAGAAATCGTTGCCGTTCAGGGAGAGGGTCAGGCCCGTGTTAAGGTAGGCGTAGTTCTTGAAGCGCTTCTCCACGAACTCCATGTTGAAGGCGAAATCCCCGAAGATCTCCGGGTCCGGCTCGAACTCCACCAGGGTACCGTCGGGTTCCCGGGTGGAGGATTCCGCCTGGGATACCAGGCGCCCCCGCTTGAACACCGCCTCCAGGCACTTCCGGGACCGGTGGGACACGACCCGGAACCGGGAGGACAGGGCGTTGACCGCCTTGGTGCCCACCCCGTTCAAGCCCACGGAAAACTGGAAGACCTCGTCGTTGTACTTGGCTCCGGTGTTGATGACCGAGACGCATTCCACCACCTTGCCCAGGGGGATGCCCCGGCCGAAGTCCCGCACCGCGACCCGGCCGCCCTCGATCCGGACCTCGATCCGACGGCCCGCCCCCATGATGAACTCGTCCACGGCGTTGTCCACCACCTCCTTGAGGAGGATGTAGATGCCGTCGTCGGGGTTCGTGCCGGTGCCCAGCCTTCCTATGTACATCCCCGTCCGCAGGCGGATATGCTCCAGGGAGGACAGGGTCTTGATCTTGGATTCGTCGTAATCGTTCCGGGCTGCCATGGCAGGGAGTGTACCAAGATGCGGGACTTCCGGCAACAACGGGGACGCTTCAGGAGGCGCTATGGGACTGCGGGGACGGCGATGGGGTACGGCGGCCACGGTGCTGGCCGCGGGCATGCTCTACGGGACCACCGGGACGGCCCAGGCCCTGGCTCCCGGGGGGGCAGACCCCTCGTCCGTCGGCCTCCTGCGCCTAGCCCTGGGGGGCCTGGCCCTCCTGCCCTTCGCGGCGGCCCGTTCCGGCGGCTTCCGGGTACTGCTTCGGGGAGCCTCTCCCTGGGTGCTCCTGGCCGGGGCGGGGCTGGCGGGGTTCCAGGTCCTCTTCTTCCGGGGGGTGATCGCCGCGGGGGTAGCCCTGGGAACCGTGGTGGCCATTGCCTCGGGCCCGGTCTTCGCGGGAGCCCTAGGCGCGGCGGTATTCCGTGAGCGGCTATCCCCCGCGTGGTGGGTCTCCACGGCCCTGGCCGCCGCGGGCTGCGCCCTGGTCTCCCTCGGAAAATCGGCCGCCCCCGCCCCAGCCGCCGGGATCGCCCTGGCCCTGGGGGCGGGGGCTTCCTACGCCCTCCTGGGCTTGGGCATCAGGAAGTCCTCGGCCGCCCTGCCCTCCCTCGGGGCCGTGACCCTGGGGCTCCTGGCCGGGAGCCTCCTGCTCGTGCCCGTGTACCTTGCCTCCGGTTCCGGCCTGGGCTGGGTCCTCTCCCCCCGGGGCGCCCTGACGGCGGCCCACCTGGGCTTGCTGACCACGGCCCTGCCCTACTTCCTCTTCGGCAGGGCCCTGGGTATCCTTCCCATGGGCTGGGTCTACACCCTGGGGCTCTCGGAACCCCTGGTGGCGGCCCTCCTGGGCATCCTCTACCTCCGGGAAACCCCGAGCCCCGCGGCCCTTGCGGGGATCGCCCTCCTGACTGCGGGGCTTGCCGTGTCGGGGGCCGCGGCGTCGGGGAAACCGTCGGTCGCCCGGGAAGAGGGATCTCCTGGAATCACCACGGAGAGCACGGAGCGCACGGAGGCTTATGATGCTGGGCTTTAAACCATAGGTCCAACAAGATCTACAAGATGGATCAAGATTGACAAGATGGGAGGAAAGGGATTGCATTGTCCCTCATTATCCATCTTGTTCATCTTATCTTTATCTTGTTCATCATGTTGGAATTATGGTTCTATGACCCCTCTTCTCTGTGCCCTCTGTGCCTCTGTGGTGAACTCCTTATATATACCCTCTTTTCTCTCCCTCCATTGCCTCAATCCTCTCCCTGGAGTACAGTATTCCTACGAGGACGACCGTGGATCCGATATTCGACCGCTTGGAAACCCTGCTCAAATCCCTCTGGAACCAGGACCGGGACCCCTTCGCGGGGGATCGTCCCGCCGAAGGCCGGGTGCGCCCCTCCTCGGGGGACTCGGACTACTCCGACGCCCTGGACGAACTGGACGCCTACCTGAAGGACGACCGCCAGGCCCAGGAACGCCTGGAGGCGGAGCGGCGGCGACGGGCCGAGGAGGAGGAGCGCAGGGCCCGGAACCGGTACTCCTCCGGGGCCGCCGGACGATCTCCGGGTGCCGATCCCTCCGCCCGCCTTTCCGGGGACTACAAGATCCTGGGCCTCGCCTTCGGCGCCCCTATGGCGGAGGTCAAGGCGGCCTATAAACGCCTCTTGAAGCAGCACCACCCGGACCGTCACGGAGCTTCCCCGGAGGCCCAGAAGAAGGCCACCGAGTTCTCCGCCCGCCTGAACGCGGCCTACGCCCGGATCGAAACCTGGACCTCCACGGGGAAAATTCCCGAATGACCGGATCCCCCGCACTATGCAGTCAAGAACCCCCGAGATCCGCCGAGAATCGTAGAGAGACCGTATGGGAGGGAGAGACCAGATGACCCAGAATCCGTTGACGGCGTATCGGGAGACCCGCGTGAAGACCGCCAGCCCCGGCCAGCTCATCGTCATGCTCTACGACGAGGCGGTCAAGCAATGCGACATAGCCCTCGAGATCTTCGCCAAGGACGTCAAGAAACACCCCCAGTACATCGAAGGAGCCCACAAGGCTCTTTCCAAGGTCCAGGACATCATAACCGAGCTCACCGCCGCCCTGGACTTCGAGTCCGGGGGGGAGATCGCCCAGAACCTCTTCGCCCTCTACCTCTACTTCAACCGGGAACTCCTGGCCGCCAACATCGACAAGGACGGCTCCAAGCTCCGCGCCATCCGCGGCATGTTGGACGAGCTCAGGACCGCCTGGGCGACCGCGGCGGCCCAGACCGCGGGCAGCGGCAGCGAGGCCCGGGCGGGCGTAAATATCGCCGGTTAAGGGACGGAAGGCGTGGCCCTGACGGAAGCCGCCCTGGAGGAGCGCAAGAGCCTGCTCCGCCGGTTCCGGGAACTCCTCCAGAAGCAACGGGACAAGTTCCATCATTACCTCGAGGTCCTGGATCACCAGAAGGCCGACATCGAGTCCGGGGACGTGGACTCCCTGGTGGCCCACGTCGAGATGGAACAGGGGATCGTCGGGGAGATCTTCGCCTTCCAGAAGGTGATCGACCCCCTGGAGGATCTCTACCGGGCGGCCTACCCCTCCGCGGCGGAGGACGACATTCCGGCCTTGAAGGCCACCCTGGAGGACCTGAAGACCGAGGTGGTGGAACGGAATACGGAGAACCGGAAGCTCCTGAAGCAGCGGATGGAAATGCTGCGGCACGAGATCATGAGCGTCAACAACCCCTACGCTAAGAAGCGGAGCGTCTACGCCGACGCCGGAGAGGCGGGTTTGGTCGATTTGAAGGGCTAGGTGATAACGGTTTCCGGCGATTTTAGACAGGATGAACAGGCTGGAAACGGATAGACAGGATAATCCGTTATTATAGAAAAAGATAAAATTAATCTTTTTCAAGTATCCTGTTCATCCTTTCTTCATCTTGTTCATCCTGTCAATATCATGAGAAAATCGTTCCTATGCTGCACCCCGTCACCAAGAAACAGAACAATTCCCGCATGTGTTTCGTCTGCGGGCTTGCCAACGAACACAGCCTGAAGGCCTCCTTCTACGAGACCGAGTCCGGGGAGCTGGTCGCGAAGATCAAGCCGACGGAACTCCACCAGAGCTATCCCGGCCGGATGCACGGCGGGATCGCCGCGGCCATCCTGGACGAGACCATCGGCCGGGCCATCGCCATCGGCAAGGACGGCCAGGTCTGGGGGGTCACCGTGGAACTGAACACCAAGTACCGCAAGCCCATCCCCCTGGACCAGGATCTTTGGATCGTCGGCCGGGTCACCAAGGACGGTTCCCGCTTCTTCGAGGGTTCCGGGGAGATCGTCCTGGAAAACGGGGACGTGGCGGTGTCGGCTGTCGGCCGCTACCTGAAGGTGCCCATCGACAAGATCACGGACTCCGCCATGGACGAGCGGGACTGGTTCCTGCACCGCCACGCCGAAGACCCCGAGACTATCGAGGTGCCGGGACGGTAGTCCCGGGACGTTAGCCCGGGCCGACAAGCCCAGGACGCGGCCTTGCGGCCGGAACGGATCCCGCCTATAGTTGGAGCGTCGACGGGGAGTACCGGATGAAACCTGCTCCGCTCAGGGTGCTCTGTATCTCAGCGCTTCTCACCTCCTTCGCCCCGTCTACCCTGCCTGCCCAAAAGGGACCCGTGATCTGGGGACTCGTACCCAACGCCCCTCCGACCACGTACGTCGACGCGGCCGGCAAGCCCACCGGCTTCTTCATAGAACTCTACTCCCGGATCATGGACGAGCTGGGAATAGACTATGAGTTTCGGGTCGCCTCGTTCTCCGAGCTCTACCCCCGACTGGTCTCCGGGGAAATCGATTTCTTCACGACCCTCCTCAAGAACCCCGAACGGGAGGCTCTTTTCGTCTTCCCGGACCAGGGCGTATCGGCCGGGTGGAGCCAGCTCTTCGTGGCCCACGGGACGGTCCTCCAGTCCGTCCTGGACCTCCAGCACAAGAGGATCGGGGTCGTCACGGACGACCGGAACGGCGCCGCCTTCCGGACGTACGTGGATTCCCTGGCCATCCCCTGCGAGATCACGGAATACCCGGACTTCGACCAGCTCGTCCGGGCCGTGTCGGGGGGGGAGGCCTTCGCGGGGGTGCAGAGCAACTGGTTCGTATCCGCCGAACGCCGGGTCCAGCCCACCACCGTGGTGTTCTCCCCCTTCAAGGCGTACCCGGTGCTGTCCCGGAACAGCGGCCGAAGGGCCGAGTTCGACGCCGTCGTGGACCGATACGCCGAGATCGTCGCGGATCCGGACTCGTACTACTACGAGCTCCAACGGAAATGGCTGGGCCACGAGCGGACCGAGACCGCGGTGATCCCGGCCTGGGTCCCGGCCGTCGTAGCCACCCTGCTGGCCGCCTCCCTGGTGGCGGCCTTCGTCATCCGCGCCCTGACCTCGCGCCTGCGCCGGGTCAACGCGGACCTGGAGCGGAAGGTGGAGGAGCGCACGGCCCAGGTCGCACGGAGCGAGAAGCTGGCCGCCCTGGGCGGCCTGGCGGCCGGCTTGGCCCACGAGCTCAATTCCCCCCTCCAAGCCCTGCGGCTCGCGGCGGAGGGCCTGGCGGAGGAGCCGGTCCTCCCGGTTCTTTCCGGGCCGGAGTCCTCGCAGGTGAACCATATCCTTGAGGCGGCCCGGGGCGTCCGGGCCGCCGTCCGGGCGGACAGCGGCTCCCTCCGGGATATCCTGGCTGCCCGGTTGGAAACCGCGGGGCTGGACGCGGACGGCCGCCTGGCGGCACGCCTGTCCGACCTGGGCATCCCCGATCCCGACGAGGGGACCCTCGCCCTGGTCCGGGACGCCCCGGAGACCGTCATCCGGGCCGCCCGGGAAGCCCGTGCGCGGGACGCCTACCGGGTCGCCCTGGCGGATTCCCTGGACCGGATCACCACGGTCGTCCAGGCCCTGCGCGTCTACACCCACCGGGATCATCGGGGAGTCCCGACCGTGGCGGACCTGACGAGGCAGATCGACGCCGTCCTGGAACTGTCCAAGAACCGCCTGGGCACCGGAATCCGCGTCCTACGGGACTACTCCGGCCTTCCGCCCTACCGCTGCTACGCGGACAAGCTCCAGCAGGTCTGGATGGCCCTGATCGACAACGCCCTGGACGCCCTGGGCGAGACCGGGACCCTGGCCGTCCGCGGCGAGGCGATCCCCGAGGGGATCCGGGTCTCCGTGGAGGATTCCGGTCCGGGCATTCCGGAGGAACTGGCGGGCCGGATCTTCGAGCCCTTCTTCACCACCAAGCCCGCGGGGGAGGGCTTCGGCCTCGGCCTGGCGACGGCTTCCGAGATCATCCAGACCCACCGGGGCCGCCTGGCCTTCGACTCCCGTCCGGGCCGGACGGTCTTCACCGTGAGCCTGCCCTCCGCCGGCATCGTCTCCGCCGGGGGATCCGAGGAGAGATCCTACGGGACGGACACCGATGCCTGATCGGCTGGTGCTCTGCGTGGACGACGAGGCCGTCCTCCTCCTGGCCCTCCGTCACCGCCTGGAGTCGGTCCTGGGAGCCGGATACCGGATCGAGACCGCCCTCTCCGGGGAGTCTGCCCTGGCGGCCCTGGAGACAATCCGGGCGGGCGGCGGCGAGCCGGCCGCCGTGGTGAGCGACTGGCGCATGCCCGGGATGAAGGGGGACGAGGTCCTTCGGGCGGCTCGGGCCCGCTTCCCCCGGACCCGGCTGGTGCTCCTGACGGGTTACGCGGACCGGGAGGAGCTCCTGGCCCTGGACTCGGAACTGGGGCTGGCCGGAATCCTCCAGAAGCCCTGCGACGTGCGGGAGCTGGCGAAGTTGATCCGTGGACAGTGAACAGTGGTCGGCGGTCGGATAACGGATTCTGAAGAGCGGCCTTGGTCATAGATACCGTCCACTGACCACCGTCCACCGTCATTGCCACCCGGACGCCTCCCGGCTACACTCTGACCATGGAAAGCCGAAAACCCGCCCTCTACCTCCTGGACAGCTACGGGATCATCTACCGCTCCTACTACGCCTTCATCAACCGGCCCCTGAAGAACCCCAAGGGGGCCAACGTCTCCGCCGTCTACGGATTCTTCCGCTTCCTCTTCGCCCTCTTCGAGGAGCGCAACCCCGGGGCCTTCGCGGCGGTCTTCGACAGCGCCGTGCCCACCTTCCGCCACGAGATGTACACGGCCTACAAGGCGACCCGTCAGAAGACCCCCGAGGACCTGCACGCCCAAGTACCCCTGGTCGAGGAGATCCTCCGGGCCCTGGGGATTCCCGTGCTCAAGGCCGACCGCTACGAGGCGGACGACCTGATCGCCGCCCTGGCGGAGCGCTGCCGCGCGGAGGGACGGGAATGCTGGATCGTGTCCGGGGACAAGGACCTCCTCCAGCTGGTCGGGGGCTCCGTGCGGGCCCTGCGGCCCGAGAAGGACACGGCCTGCCGAAGCTTGGGGCCCGAGGAGGTCGAGGCCGAGTGGGGCGTCCCTCCCGCGCGCATCCTGGACTACCTGTCCCTGACCGGGGACTCCTCGGACAACGTGCCCGGGGTCCCCGGGATCGGCGACAAGACGGCCCGGAAGCTCCTGACCGAGTACGGCACCCTGGACGGGCTCTACGAACGCCTGGCCTCCGTGAAGCCCGACGGGATTCGGGCCAAGCTGGAGGCGGGCCGGGAAAGCGCCTACCTGTCCCGGACCCTCATCACCCTGGCCTCGGACGCCCCCTTGCCCGTGGCGGGCCCCTCCGAACTCGAGGTGGGGACCCTCAACCGGGCCGCGGCCGGCCCCATCTTCCTGCGGGAGGGCATGCGCTCCCTGGCGGGTAAGGCGGGCGTCGCCGGGGGCGTGACCGCCGCCACGGACCTGTTCGAGGCCGCCGCTCCGGGGGTACCGGTCGCGGCCCCGGGCGTCCACGGACCGGAGGCCCCGGAGGCCGCGGCCGCGGCCTCCCCCTTCCCGCCCGCCGTGGACCCCGCCGTCCCCGCGGGGCTTTCCGGCCCCGGAGAGTATGAGGCCGTGACGGACGAGGCTTCCCTGGACCGGTGGCTGGACGCGGCGGCCCGGGCGGGGACCTTCGCCTTCGACTGCGAGACCGACGCCCTGGACGACCTGTCCGCCCTTCCGGTGGGTTTCTCCCTGGCCGTGGAGCCCCGGAAGGCCTGTTACGTCCCCATCCGCTGTCCCGAGGGAACCAAGATCCCGGAGGCCGTCCTGAAGGCCAAGCTGGGAGCCCTCCTGGCCCGGGAGGACCTGGTCATGGCGGGACAGAACCTCAAGTTCGACCGTCATGTCCTGGAAAACTGGGGCGTGGCGGCGCGCTGCCGCCCCTGGGACACCATGGTGGCCGCCTGGCTCCTGGACGCGGAGCGGTCGGCCTTCAACCTGGAGGCCCTGGCGGAGTCCTACCTGGGCTATCGGGGCATCGAGTACGACGACGTGGTGCCCAAGGGTTCCACCTTCGACAAGGTGCCCCTGGCCCAGGCCTCCGGATACGCCGCCGAGGACGCGGACCTGACCCTTCGCCTGAAGCTCCGCTTCGAACCCGAGCTGGTCCGGGCGGGGCTTGCGGACCTCTTCCGGGACGTGGAGATGCCTCTTTTGCCCGTCCTGGGGGACATGGAGCGGGCGGGCATCCGGGTGGATCCCGAGGAGCTGAGGCGCTACGGCCGGGAGCTGGACGTGGCCCTCCGGGACATCGAGGCGGAGATCTACCGCCTGGTGGGCCACGAGTTCAACATCGCCAGCACCAAGCAGCTCCAGGAGGTCCTCTTCACGGAGCGCAAGCTCCGGACGGGCAAGAAGACCAAGACCGGATACTCCACGGACATATCGGTCCTGGAGGAGCTGGCCCGGGAGGACCCGGTGCCGGAGCGGATCCTCCGCCACCGGACCCTGTCCAAACTCAAGAGCACCTACGTCGATTCCCTGGCGGAGCTGGCGGGGCCCGACGGCCGCATCCACACCCACTTCGTCCAGACCGGGGCCGCCACGGGCCGCCTGTCCAGCCGGGACCCCAATCTCCAGAACATCCCCATCCGGGAGGAGGAGGGCCGCAGGATCCGCCACGCCTTCTCCGCGGAGAGCGGGAGGGTCCTGGTCTCCGCGGACTACTCCCAGATCGAGCTGGTGGTCTTCGCCCACCTCTCGGGGGATCCCGAGCTCCGCGGGGCCTTCGCGGAGGGGGCGGACATCCACCGCCGGACCGCCAGCCTCATCTTCGGGATTCCGGAAGCCCAGGTCGGCCCGGACCAGCGGCGCATCGCCAAGACCATCAACTTCGGGGTGGTCTACGGAATGAGCGCCTTCCGGCTTTCCAACGAGCTGGGGATCGGCCGCGGGGACGCACAGAAGTTCATTGACGCCTACTTCGAGCGCTACGCCGGGGTCCGCCGCTTCATGGAGACCACGATCGCCGCGGCGGAGAAGGACGGCTACGTCCGCACCCTCCTGGGAAGACGGCGGCCCGTCCCGGCGGTCGTGTCCCGGAACAAAACCGAGAAGCAGGCCGCCGAGCGGGTGGCCGTGAACACCCCCATCCAGGGAAGCGCGGCGGACATCGTGAAGCTCGCCATGCTCCGGGTCCGCCGGGCCCTGGACCGGAGCGTGCCCGAGGCCCGGCTCCTTTTACAGGTGCACGACGAGCTCATCGCGGAAGTTCCGGAAGCCCGGGCGGCGGAGACGGCGGAGGTCATGAAGCGGGAGATGGAAGGCGCGGTCCGCCTGTCCGTGCCTCTGCGGGTGGACGTGGAGACCGCGGTCCGCTGGGGGGAGATGCATTGATGATCCTGGGCCTCACCGGGGGCTACTGCGCGGGCAAGAACCTGGTCGCCCGACTCCTGGCCGAACGGGGCTGGGCCGCCTGCGACGTGGACGTCCTGGGCCACGCGGCCCTGGAGAGCCGCCTGGCGGAGACGGCGGAGCTTCTCGGCCCCGGGATCCTCCGGCCCGACGGCAGCCCCGACCGCAGGGAGATCGGCCGCAGGGTCTTCGCCGATCCGGCCCTCCTGGCCCGCTACGAGGCCGTGGTCCACCCGGCCCTCTTCGCCCTGTTGGACGAGATCCTGCGGGATGCCGGGGACCGGGACCTCTGCCTGAACGCCGCCATCCTCTACAAACTGCCCCAGGTCGCACGCTGCACGGCGGTCCTGGAGGTCCGCTCCCCCCTGCTCGCTAGAATCCGCCGGGGCCGAGCCCGGGACGGGCTTCCGCCGGGAGCCATCCTGGACCGGATCCGCCGCCAGAGGCCCCTCTGGGGGCGGAGGAGGGAGTATCCCGGCCCGGTCCTGGTCCTGCGGAACTCCGGGTCGGAGGCCCTCCTGGCCCGCCGGCTGGACGCGGCCCTGGAGCGCCTCGGGCGGGGCCGGCCGACCTCCTAACAGGCTTCGTGACACCCGGGCGGTTGCGCTAAGCCGGACCGGCCTTCCCGCCGATAAAGGAGAAAGGAACCGGCGTCCGCGAGCCTCCACGAGGGCGGACCGGTTCCCCAACGTTCGGGAGGGGCTTGCGATGCCGGTTGAGACAAAGAAGGTCCTGTGGACCGTGATATCCGTCGGGTTGTTCCTGGTCGTGTTCTTCGGGACGGCGCTCCTGCTCTTCGCCCCTCGCAAGGGGGCCCCCCAGGCGCCCGCGGCGATCGGGAACGAGGCGCCTCCCCGGGCGGTCGAGCCCGACGAGTACCTGCGCAATCCTGCCCCGGCGCCCGATCCCGCCGCTCCCCTTCCGGCCGCCCCCGGGGAGGTCGTGATCGTGTACGGCGAGAATCCTCCCGCGGCGGCCCTGCCCGGCGCGGCCGCCCCGGGATCTCCCACGGGCGCAGCGCAGACGGCACCGGCCGGGACCGCCCTGCCCGCGCCGGCCAAGAGCGGCTCCTATACTCCCGCGGCCGCCCCGGCCGCCAAGGCCCCCGCGGCCAAGCCCTCCGCCCCCGCCCCCAAGCCCAAGACCGTGACCGTCACGGAGTGGTGGATCCAGGCTTCCAGCCCCACCAGCCGCTCCCGGGCGGAAAGCCTCCAGGCGGAATTGGCCCGGCAGGGACTGTCCTCGGTGATCACCCTGAAGGACGTGGACGGGACGACCCACTACCGGGTGCGGATCGGGCCGTACACCTCGGAGAAGGAAGCGATCGGCTGGAGGGACCGCGTCCGGGCCCTGCCGGACTGCGCGGAGGCCTACGTCTCCAAGACCACCGTCCAGCGGACGTTATGACACCGGCCGCGACCCTGTTAACGCCGCCTTTCCCGGGCGGCGTTTTTTTGAGGAACCTGGACAGGATGGACGAGATGAAAAAGGATGTACAGGATGAGAGGAAAGGGACGTTAGAATTTGATTATCGCCCTCTACTCTAGTTCTTAATCCTGTTCATCCGTATCGAATCCTGCAAATCCTGTCGAATCCGTTGTGTGATTCTCTCATCCTCCGTGATCTCCGTGTACTCCGTGGTTGGGTCCTGTGGATGTCGTCCTGTCGTCAGCGGCGCGGCAGGGACCTCGCCAGGCGGAAGCCCAGGTAGTCGAACTTGTGGGCGGGATCCACGAACCAGCGCTTGGCCGGGCGGAGGTTGGAGGCCACGTTGAAGTAGCCGCCCCCGCGGACGACCTTCAGGGCGGCCCCCTCCGGCCCCCGGGGTTCGGAGGCCTTGCCGGCCGGATACCCCGCGTACCAGTCCCAGCACCACTCCCAGACGTTTCCGGCCATGTCAAAGAGGCCGAGTTCGTTGGCGGCCTTCCCGCCCGCGGGATGGGTCCGGTTCCCGGCGTTGAGGGAGAACCAGGCCAGGGCTTCCGGGTCGCTTCCGCCGGGATACGGAAACCCCCGGGTCCTCTTTCCGCCCCGGGCCGCGTACTCCCATTCAGCCTCCGTGGGAAGGCGGTATCCCTCGGCGGTCCAGTCGCAGGTGACGGTGTCGCCGTTCAGGGCATAGGCGGGCGCGAGGCCGTCCTTCCGGGATCTCCAGTTGCAGTATTCCACCGCGTCCCGCCAGGTGACGTTGATCACAGGCCGGGACCATCGGCCCCAACCCTTGTCGTCCGGCCGGGATTTCCCGGAGGCGGCGCAGTACTCGTCGTACTCGTCGAAGGTGACTTCCCTCTTGGCCAGCAGGAAGGCGGACAGGTTGACTTCCCGCCGCGGGCCCTCGTCGAAGGAGCGCCCGGCTTCGGCATCCGGGGAACCCTGGAGGTAGGTTCCTCCCTCCACGTAGGCCATCCAGTCGGGGACCCTCACGTCGGACTGAGCCCCCGCGGGCGCGGCGGCCGACAGGACCGCCAGGGCGGCGAGAAAAGCGGGCGCGAAGGGAAGCCGTAGTCGCATCGCTGCCTCCGTGGACGCGGTCCGGAACGCGCGGCGCGCCGGGACTGATTCCCGGGCGCCGCAAATGCGGATCAGAGCACGTGCTTCAGTACGAAGAAGAACCCGACGATCCAGGTGACCACGGGGATCTCCTTGGCCTTGCCGGTGCAGAGCTTCAGGAGGATGTAGGCCAGGATGCCGAACACGAGGCCCTCGGCGATGCTGTAGGTCAGGGGCATGAAGAGCATCGTGATGAAGGCGGGAATGGCCTCGGAGAAGTCCTTGAGGTCCAGGTCCTTCACGGGGGAGAGCATGAACAGGCCGACGAGGATCAGGGCCGGGGCCGTGGCCGCGCCGGGTACCAGGAGGAAGAGGGGGGACAGGAAGAGGGCCACTCCGAAGAGGACGGCGGTGGTCAGGGAGGTGAGGCCCGTCCGGCCGCCCTCCGCCACGCCCGCGGCGCTCTCGATATAGGAGGTGACCGTGGAGGTGCCCAGGCAGGCGCCGGCCACGGTTCCGATGGCGTCGGACAGGAGGGCTTCCTTGACCCGGGGGATCTCACCCTTCTTGCTGATCAGACCGGCCTGGGTGGTCACGCCCACCAGGGTGCCGATAGTGTCGAAGATGTCCACGAACAGGAAGGTGAACAGGACGATCCAGAAGTCCAGGGTGAAGAACTTGTCGAACTGGAACTGGAACAAGAGGGGCGCAGCCGGGGCGGAGACGGGGTTCCAGCCCTTGGGGATCACGGTCACGCCGAAGGGGATGCCGATGATCGTCGTGGCCAGGATGCCGATGAGCAGTGCGCCTTTGACCTTGAAGATCAGGAGCACGCCCATGATCACAAGGCCGATGAGGGCCAGGAGGGGGGCTCCCTTGGTGATGTTGCCCAGGCCCACCAGGGTGGCGTCGTTGTTCACCACGAGCCCGGCGTTCTGCAGACCGATGAAGGCGATGAACAGGCCGATGCCCACGGAGACGGCGCTCTTGATGTTCGCCGGGATCGAGCGGACGATGGCCTCCCGGATGTTGAACAGGGACATCAGGATGAAGATCACGCCCTCCACGAACACGGCGGTCAGGGCCAGCTGCCAGGAATAGCCCATCCCCAGGACCACCGCGAAGGCGAAGAAGGCGTTCAGGCCCATGCCCGGGGCGAGGGCGATGGGCAGGTTCGAGAGCAGGGCCATGCAGAGGGTGGCGATCAGGGACGCCAGGGCCGTGGCGGTGAAGACCCCGCCCGCGGGCATGCCCGCCGCGGAAAGGATGCCGGGGTTCACGGCCAGGATGTACGCCATGGTCATGAAGGTCGTGATGCCCGCCATCACTTCCGTGCGCACGGTGGTGCCGTGCTCCTTGAGCTTGAAGAATTTCTCCACTTCTTCCTCCTGTTTTTGTCGCCGGGCGAAGCCCGGCGTTCTCGACGGGACAGTGTACGACGGAGTCGGCGGGCGCGCAACACTTTTTCCGAACCCGGGCAGTCCGAGATCCCCGGCGCCGCGGCCCGATTTGCGCCGGGCGGGCCGGCGGTATAGAATGATCGGTACATTCTTCGAACACGGAGGTACCGCATGGTGTCCAAGGAGCAGATCGACGCGGCCCGCGGCCTTGTTCCCTGCGACGTCAACTTCGTCAATTGCTCGGTGGCGGACCTCTTTCGCGGGGAGGTGCGCCCGGGTCTCACGGTCTCGGTGCACAAGGGCTACGTCGTGGGGGTCGGGGACGGCCTCGCCGCCCGCACCGAGGTGGACCTGGACGGCCGCGTCCTGGTCCCCGGACTCGTGGACGCCCACGTCCACATAGAATCCTCCCTGCTGTCGCCCTCGGAGTACGCCCGCCTCGTGGTCCCCCGGGGCACCACCGCGGTGGTCGCGGACCCCCACGAGATCGCCAACGTCCTCGGGTACGACGGGATGACCTACATGCTCCGGGCCAGCGAGGGACTGCCCCTGGACGTCTACCTCATGGCCCCCTCCTGCGTGCCCGCCACGGACTTCGACTCCTCCGGGGCGGCCCTCTTCGCCTCGGACATGTACCCCTTCCTGCGGGAACCCCGGGTCCTGGGCCTGGGGGAGGTGATGAACTTCCCGGGCGTCCTGGCCAAGGATCCCCAGCTGCTCGACAAGATCGCCCTCTTCTGGGACTCCGGTAAGGCCGTGGACGGGCACGCCCCGGAACTCCGGGGCCGGGACCTCTCGGCCTACGCGGCCGCGGGCATCCGGTCCGACCACGAGTGCGTCACCGCCGAGGAGGCCCTGGAGAAGATCTCCAAGGGCATGTACGTGATGATCCGGGAGGGCTCCGCCACCCGGGACCTGGCCCGCCTGGTCCCGGCCGTCACCCCCCGCACGGCCCCCCGGTTCCTGCTCTGCTCCGACGACCGCCACCCCACGGACCTGGCGGAGGAGGGGCACATCGACCGGTCCATCCGGCTCCTCGTGGACGCCGGGGTGGACCCCCTGGACGCGATCGCCATGTCCTCCCTGAACGCGGCCCGCTACTTCGGACTGCGGAACTCCGGGGCCATCGCCCCGGGCTACAAGGCCGACTTCGTGGCCGCCTCGGACCTCCGGGCCTTCGAGGCGGAGGTGGTGATCAAGTCCGGGCAGATCGTGGCCGAGGGGGGACGCCTGGTCCGGGCCGTGGAGAACCGGCCCGCGGTGCTCCGGGACTCGGTGAACATCAAGTGGCTGACCGAGGAGGACTTCCGCATCCCCGCGGAGGGCCGGAGGATCCGCGTCATCGAGGCCCGGCCCCGGACCCTGATCACCGGGGAGATCCAGACCGAGCCCCCGGTCCGGGAGGGGCTCTGCGTGTCCGACGTGTCCCGGGACCTCCTCAAGATCTTCGTGATCGAGCGTCACAAGGGCTCCGGGAACATCGGAAAGGGCTTCATCACGGGGCTCGGGCTCAAGCGGGGGGCCATCGGTTCCACCATCAGCCACGACTCCCACAACATGATCCTGGTGGGGGCGGACGACGCCTCCATCTTCAAGGCCGCCCGCCACCTCAACAAGATCGGCGGAGGCATGGTCGTGACCGACGGGGACCGGATCGTCCTGGACCTGCCCCTGCCCATCGCGGGGCTCATGAGCGACCGGGACGCGATGTGGGTGGTGGAGCGCCTGCGGGCCTTCGACGAGCTCTTCCGCGCCGAGGGGCTCACGAACGAGTCCCCCCTCATGGCCATCTCCTTCATGGCCCTCCCGGTGATCCCGAAGCTCAAGATCACGGACCGGGGGCTCGTGGACGTGGAGCGCTTCGCCCCGGTGCCCCTCTTCGTGGACTAGCCGGAGGCGGGTCCCTCCCGCGCGTCCAGGAGCCGCCGCAGACCCGTCACGGCTTCCTTTCCGTCCCGGGAGACCTCGGCCAGGCGCTTGATGGTGTCCGCGATTTCGGCGTTCTCCCGGGCTATGCCCCCGATGGACTGGCCCAGCTCGTCGGAGATCGACACCAGCTCGGACATGCGCTCCCGGATGCGCCCGCCCTCCTCGTCCTGACGCTCCGCCTCCGCGCGGATGGAGGCCGCCGAGTCGGCCAGGTCCCGGAGGCTCGTGCGCAGGCGGTCCGTGGCCCCGCGCTGGGCCTCCAGGGAGCCCGAGACCGAGAGGATCCCCTCCAGGGCCGTCCGGGCCCCCTCGGCCACGGAATCCAGGGATTCCGCCAGGCCCGCGTTGGCCTCCACCCCGTTCTCGATCCGCCGGACGATGTCGGCGATGGAGTCCCGGATCCGGGCGGCCCGCTCCGCGGAGGCCCCGGCCAGGCTCTTGATCTCCCCCGCGATCACCGCGAAGCCCCGGCCGGCCGCGCCGGCATGGGCAGCCTCGATGGCGGCGTTCATGGACAGGAGGTTCGTGCGCTCCGCGAACTCCTCCACCGCTCCTACGATGTCGACCACCCGGCCCGCGGCTTCCTTGATCCGGTCGATCGCCTCCCCCAGGGTGCGCGAGGAGTCCCGCCCCCTCTCCACGGTCAGGCCCAGGCCCCGGGCGAAGTCCGCGGTGGACGATACGCTCCCCGCGACGGAGGCGGCGGCGTCCGCCACGACCGCCACGGCCTCCGCGGAGCCCTCGATCCCCGCCGCCTGGGAGTCCACCCCCGTGCGCACGAGCCCCAGGGACCGCCCGAGGCGCTCCACGGCCTGGCCGGATTCCCGGGCGGCCCGGGCCTGGCGCTCCGCGTTCGCCCCGATCCTCCCCGCCTCGGCGGCCAGCTTGTCCGCGGACTCCGAGGCCTTGGCGGCGTCGGAATCGATCTCCGCGGTGATGGCCGAGACCGAGTCCGCGGTCTCTTCGATCCGGCCGATGTAGTCCGCCAGCTGGCCCGTCTTCCGCTCGATGTCCGCGGAATACCGCCGGAGCTCCGCGTGGAGCCGGGAGGAGCGGAGGGTCAGGGTCACGAAGAGGGAGAGGTTCAGGGCAAAGAACCCGATTCCCTGGAGCCAGGCGACGGGCTTGCGCCCCAGGGCCGAGTAGACCACGTCGTGGGTGCCGAAGCCCACCCCCAGGACCACCCCGACCAGGATGGGCACCGCCTCCCGGTTCCCCCGGATCACCTCCCGGACGGTCACAAAGACGATGAAGACGATGGCCGCCTGCACGAAGATCAGGTTCCGGTTGAACATCGCGTCCACCCGGACGTAGTCGCCCCGGACGACCAGGTAGGATACGACCGAGGCGGCGGGCACCAGGGCCAGGAGGGCGACCAGGATCCGGGGTAGGCGGAGCCGGAAGAAGCTCAGGAAGAAGGCGACCAGGGCGGCCATCGAAACGGTAAGGCAGGCCTTGGCCAGGGCCCGGTTCAGGGTGTACTCCAGGATCGGGTAGGTCGCCCCGATCTCGGCGAAGTAGAAGGCGATGGCGAAGGAGGAGACCGCGTACCAGAGGTTGGGGGTGTCCGCTGGACGTCCCGCCCAGAGGGCCAGGAAATAGAGGCCGATGAAGGCGCAGAGGGCCCCGAGCACGGTGTACAGCTCGAAGTTGAAGAATCCGATGACCCGGCGCTCGTAGTCCGCGGCCGAGCCGTCCCCGATCTGGAACCCCGACGCGTCCAGGGCGGAGGCCGGGGCGGCCAGGCGCAGGGCCAGGAGGTTTCCGCCCCGGGGGTTCCAGAGCCGGGAAGGCAGGAGGAAGACCCCCGGCTGGTTGCCCGGGACCGTGAACTCGGGGACCAGGGTCCCGCGCCGGCCGATCAAGCTGCCGTTCAGGTAGACCTCCGCGGCCGCGTCCACCCGGCCCAGCAGGAGGTACACCTCGCCGTCCGGCATCCCGCTTCCGTCGAACTCCCCGCGGAGCCAGCCCCGGCCCGCGTCCAGGTCTAGGCGGGCGGGCAGGCGGACGGATGCCCAGCCCGAGTCGTCGTACCCCGGATCCGCGTACTCCGGTCGATCCCCGGGGACGTAGCGCCATTCCCGGAGCTCGGCGCGGGTTCCGGTCGAGGCCGCGGCGGGGACCCCCTGGGCGGCCGCGGCCGCCCCCATCCAGACCAGGCCGAGCAGGAGGAAGGGACTTCTGAGCATGGCGGATCTCCTGGATGCGGACGCGGGCGTCCGGGGTGGGGCTCCGGACGGGATGCCGGAACCCGTACCCAGTGTTGCCGATCCGTTCCGGAGAATCAAGCCGACGTTCTCCTTCGAGTTGCCGGTCCCCGAATCCTGGTGTACACTGATCCGGGTCATGTCCCACGTACAGGAGCGTTCCGCCCCCGGGGTGGTTTCCCCGGCAGGTTTCGGTGTACAAATCCTATATTACCATTATAATAAGCTATAAGAGGAAGGCCGGATGAAACGACGATTGGTCTTCCGCGTGAACGAACGCCTCGTGGACGCGGAAGCTTGGGAGGAGACCCTGGCGCTGGACTATCTGCGCCGGGATTTGGGACTCACGGGTACGAAGGAAGGGTGCCGGGAGGGCGACTGCGGGGCCTGCCTGGTCCTCCTGGGGGAACGGGGCGGGGACGGACCGTCCTGGAAGGCCGTGCCCTCCTGCCTCCTGGCCCTGGGGGAGCTGGACGGGCGCCACGTGGTCACCATCGAAGGCATCGCCGCGGGGGGCCTCACCCCCGTGATGGAGGCCTTCCTGGACGAGGGGGCCAGCCAGTGCGGGTTCTGCTCCCCGGGCTTCATCGTGGCCCTGACCGCCTTCCTGGTGGAAGGACACATCGACCCGGTGCGGGCCCTGGTTTCCATAGAAGGGAACCTCTGCCGCTGCACGGGCTACGGGTCCATCCGGCGGGCCGCGGAGCGCCTGACCCGGGACTTCGCGGACCTGCCCGCGGACCTCGGGGCACGGCTGGCGGTCCTGGGGGACCGGAAGGTTCTGCCCGGGTCCCTGGCCGCCCTCATGACGAGCCTTCCCGAGCCGGGCAGCCGGCCCGCCGCCGCCCCGAAGGGACTCAACCTGGGCGGGGGCACGGACTGGTTCGTCCGCAATCCCGACCCCGAACCCGGGACCGGAGTCGCCTTCACCGATCGCCAGGCGGGCCTGGATCGGATCGAGCGGACCGGGGACTTCCTCTCCGTCGGGGCCGCCGTCACGGTGCGCTCCTTCTTCGAGGACCCCCGGATCCGGGCCCACGCCCCGGGGATCGAGGCCTTCGAGGCCCAGATGGCCAGCCTCCCCATCCGGAACCGCGCCACCCTGGCGGGGAACGTGGTGAACGCCTCCCCCATCGCGGACATGACCGCCCTCCTTTTGGCCCTGGACGCCCGGGTCCGCCTCCGCTCCGCCTCGGGGGCCCGGGAACTGTCCCTGGCGGACTTCTTCCTGGGCTACAAGAAGACCGCCCTGAGGGACGGGGAATTCCTGGAGACCCTCCTTCTGCCCGCGGCGGCGGGACCGGTCCGGCTGAACTTCGAGAAGGTCTCCAAGCGGGAAAGCCTGGACATCGCCACGGCCAACACGGCCCTGGCCCTGCGGATGGAGGGGGACCGGATCGCCTGGGCCCGCCTCTCGGTGGGCGGGATGGCCGCGGTGCCCCTCCTGGCCCGGAAGGCCTCCGCCTTCCTGGTCGGGAAGTCGCCGGACGCCGCGGCCGCCCGGGAAACCGCACGGCTGGCCTTGGAGGACTGCTCGCCCCTCTCGGACGTGCGGGGTTCCGCGGGCTACCGGACGCGCCTCCTGGAGCGCCTGGTCCTGGCCCATTTCGTCCGGCTCTTCCCGGACAAGGGTCTTCTGGAGGAGTTCTGGCCATGAAATCCTGGAATCCCGAGTCGGTCCAGAACGTCCTGGGCCGCACGAAGTACATCGACGACCTGCCCGAGCCCGCGGGCCTCCTCCACGGCCAGCCCGTGGTGTCGAAGTCCGCCCACGGGCGGCTCCGTTCCCTGGACCCCTCGGCGGCCCTCGCCCTCCACCCCAGCGTCCGGGTCCTGAGCGCCCGGGACATCCCCGGGGAGAACGAACTGGGCACCGCGGTGTCCGACGAGCCCCTCCTGGTCGCGGACGAGTGGACCTACCGGGGCCAGTCCCTGGCCCTGGTCCTGGCGGATACCCGGTCCCTGGCGCGCCGTGCGGCGGCCCTGGTCAAAATCGAAGGCGAGGAGCTCCCGGCGGTCACGGATCCCCGGGAGGCCCACGCCCGGGGGATGATCATCCTGGCCCCCCGGACCATGCGCACGGGGGACCCCGAGGCGGCCTTCAGGAGCTGCGCCGTGGTCGTCTCGGGCCGGGTGGAATCCGGGGGCCAGGAGCACGTCTACCTGGAGACCCAGGGGGCGGTGGCCCAGGTCCGGGACGGGGGCGGGATCTTCGTCCTCTCCGGAACCCAGTCCCCCACGGGGGTCCAGGAGGCGGTGGCCCGCAACCTTCATCTCCCCATGAACGCCGTGGAGGTGGACGCCCCCCGCCTGGGCGGGGCCTTCGGGGGCAAGGAGGACCAGGCCGCCTCCTGGTCCGCCCTGGCCGCCCTGGGGGCCTACGTCACGGGCCGGCCGGTCAAGGTCTACCTGAACCGGAAGGACGACCTGACCTTCACCGGGAAGCGGCATCCCTACAGCTCGGACTACAGGCTGGGATTGGATTCGGAGGGCCGGATCCTGGCCTTCGAGGTGGACTACTACCAGAACTCCGGGGCCTGCACGGACCTCTCCCCGGCCATCCTTTCCCGGACCCTCTTCCACGCCGCGAGCGCCTACCGCATCCCCAACCTCCGGGCCACGGGCTGGATGTGCCGGACCAATCTGCCCCCCTTCACGGCCTTCCGGGGCTTCGGCGCCCCCCAGGGGATCTTCGTGATGGAGGCGGCGCTCCACCGGGCGGCGGAGACGATGGGCGTGGACCCGATCGAACTGCAGAGAAAGAACCTCCTCCGCACCGGGGACACCTTCCACTACGGCATGCCCGTGGCGGAGGCCCGGACGGAGCGGAGCGTGGACCGGGCCCTCCAGCGGTCCGGCTGGGACCGCAGGCGCGCGGACATCGACGAGTTCAACCGCGCCCATCGGGACCGGAAGAGGGGCATGGCCGCCCTCCCCCTCTGCTTCGGGGTGTCCTTCACCAAGCTCATGATGAACCAGGGCGGCGCCCTGGTCCACGTCTACCGGGACGGGTCCGTGGGGGTCCACACCGGGGCCGTGGAGATGGGCCAGGGGGTCAACCGGAAGATCCAGAAGGTCGTGGCCCTGACCCTGGGTATCCCCGAAGGCCGGGTCCGGATCGAGCGCACCCGGACCGCCGCGGTGGCCAACACGAGCCCCACCGCGGCCAGCACGGGCACGGACCTGAACGGCATGGCGGCCCTGGTCGCCTGCGAGGAGATCGGGAAGCGCCTTTCCGCCTTCCGCTCCGGGTCGGGCCTGGCGGACGCCCCCTGGGAGACCCTCGTGGCCAAGGCCCACGAGGCCCGGATAGACCTCTCGGCCCACGGCTTCTACGCGACCCCCGGGCTCTTCTACGACGGCAAGGCGGAGCGGGGCAGCCCCTTCGCCTACCACGTCTACGGCTGCGCGGTCCTCATCGCGGAGGTGGACACGGTCCGGGGCACCTACCGGATCGCATCCGCCACCCTGGTCCACGACGCGGGGAACGTGATCGACGAGGTCGTGGACCGGGGCCAGACCGAGGGAGCCCTGGCCCAGGGCCTGGGGTGGGCCCTCCTGGAGGACCTGCGCTACGACGAGACCGGGAGGCTCCTCTCGGACACCCTGTCCACGTACAAGCTCCCGGACGCCCACTTCCTGGACTTTCCCGTGGACCTGGAGTTCCTGGGGGACGCCCCGAACCCCAGGGCGGTGCTGAAAAGCAAGGCCATCGGGGAGCCTCCCTTCATGTACGGCATCGCCGGGTACTTCGCGGTCCTGGACGCCCTCAAGGCCGCCCGGGGGGACCGCCTCCGGGCCCCGGGCATCCACGACCTGCCCCTCACGCCGGAAAAGGCCCTGGACTACCTTACGGGGGTGATCCCATGATCGTGAAGAACGGACTCCTGGCCCTGCGCTACGAGCGGGACTTCCTGCGCCGGGACTTCCGGGTAGGCCCGGACGGGCGCGTGACGGAAATCGCCGAGACCCTGACCCCCCAGCCCGGGGAGGAGGTCCTGGACGCCCGGGGCCTTCAGGTCCTGCCCGGGGCCATCGATCCCCACGTCCACTTCGACGAGCCGGGCTTCACCCACCGGGAGGACTTCCTCCACGGCACCTCCGAGGCGGCCAAGGGAGGGGTGACCACGGTGGTGGACATGCCCTGCACCTCCCTGCCCCCGGTCACCACCCGGGCGGCCCTGGAGAACAAACTCTCCTTCGTGTCCAAGGCCGCGGTGGTGGACTACGCCTTCTTCGGGGGGGTCTCCGGCCATACCGTGGAGGAAAGCCTATCGGAGCACATGGAGGCCCTGGCCCCGGAGGTGGTGGGCTTCAAGACCTACTTCATCTCCGGGATGAAGACCTTCACTCGGGTGACCCACGACGACTTCGGGCGGATCGTCCGCCGCGGGGCGGCCCTGGGACGACCGATCCTCCTGCACGCCGAGGACCTGGATTGCGTTACCGCCGCGGAGGCCCGCCTGAGGAAGGCCCGGGGCGCGGAGGCCCCCCGGTGGAGCGACTACGTGGGCGCCCGGTCCGAGGATGCGGAGACCGTGGCCGCCGCCTCCGCCGCGACCCTGGCCCGGGGGAACGAGGCCTGGCTCCACGTGGTCCACGTGGGCACCGCCGAGGCCGCGGAGCTCCTGGCCGCGTCCGGGGCCACCTGCGAGACCTGCGCCCACTACCTGGCCTTCTCCGCCGAGGACTTCGAGAGCCTAGGCTCCTCCCTCAAGACCGCCCCGCCCGTCAAGGCCCCGGGCCAGGCCGAGCGGCTCTGGGCCCTCCTTTCGGGCGGGGCCATCTCCTTCGTGACCAGCGACCACGCCCCGGCCCCGGAGGAGGAGAAGAACACCGGAGACCTCTGGACCGACTACGGGGGGATCCCCGGGACCGGGACCTGGGCCCCCTTCCTCTACTCCGAGGGGCTCCTGGGCGGGCGCCTCTCCTTGAGCCGCTACCTGGACGTGACCGCCCGGGCCGCCGCGGAGCGGTACGGCCTTTCCGGCCGCAAGGGTTCCCTGGAGGCCGGGAAGGACGCGGACTTCATCCTGGCGGATCCCCGGGGGACCACGGTCGTCGAGGGCCGGACCCTCCTGTCCAAGGGGAAGATTACGGCCTTCGAGGGGATGCGCCTCTCCGGCCGCTTCCTCGCGACCTACGTCCGGGGACGCCTCGTGTACGACGCGGCCCGGGCGGACCGAAACGAGCATCCGATTTGCGCCGCTCCGGGGAGCGGCAGATTCCTGCGTTGGGGGTACCGGTGAGCACGAGCAAGGTTATGGAAACCACGCCCATGGGGGCGCTGATCGGACGGATGGCCGGGGAGTACAAGGCCAAAAAGAGCGTCTACGACCTCCCGGAAGCCCTCTTCCGCAAGGTCTTCGAGGACGAGCCGGCCTCCCCGGGCTTCGAGGTCCTGGGAAGCCGCATCCTCTACCCGATCGGCCCCGCGGCGGGGCCCCACACCCAGATCGCCCCGAACCTGGTCGCCTCCTACCTGGGAGGCTCCCGGATCTTCGAGCTCAAGACCGTCCAGGTGAACGACGCCCTCGAGATCGCCAAGCCCTGTATCGACGCCCTGGACGAGGGGCACAACGTGGAGTGGTCCACGGAGCTCTCGCTGGTCCAGGCCCGGGATGAGTACCTGCGGGGATTTATGGCCCTCCACGTGCTCAAGGCCCTCTTCGCGGAGAGGGGGGCCGGGGATTTCCTCTTCAACATGTCCGTGGGCTACACCCTGGAGGGTATAAAGAGCCCCACCATGGACGCCTTCATCGAGGGGATGCGGGCCCCCGCCTCCACCCCCTTCTGGGGCGCCGCCCTGGCGGAGCTCCGGGCCGCGGTGACCTCCCCCGCCTTTAGGGAGGCCTTCGGGGCCGAGGGGGCCGCCCGGGCTGCCGCGGCGGTCGATTCCATGCCGGCCGCGCCGGTCCACTCGGTGACCCTGTCCACCATGCACGGCTGTCCCCCCGCGGAGATCGAGCGGATCGGCCGCTACCTCATCGAGGAGAAGGGCTTCTCCACCTACATCAAGCTGAACCCCACCCTCCTGGGCTACGACCGGGTCCGGGAGATCCTGGACCGGACCGGGTGGACGGACGTAGAAATACAGCGCCCGGGCTTCGAGCACGACCTGCAGTGGCCGGACGCCCTGGCCCTGATCACCTCCCTGGCCGCCGCGGCCAAACGGAAGGGGGTGCGCTTCGGCCTCAAGCTCTCGAACACCCTGGCCAACGTGAACGTGGGCGACCGCCTCCCCGGCCAGGAGCGCTACATGTCCGGCCGGGCCCTCTTCCCGATCACGGTCCGCCTGGCCGCCGACCTGGCCGCCGCGGTCCCCGGGCCCCTGCCCTTCTCCTTCTGCGGGGGCGTGTCCGCCCTGAACGCCGCGGACTGCGTCCGGGCGGGCCTGGGACCCCTGACCGTGGCCACGGACATCCTCAAGCCCGGCGGCTACCTCCGCCTGGCGGATATGGCCCGTTCGGCCGTCTCGGCCCTGCCCGCCGCCCCGAAGGGTCCGGACGCCCGGTCCCTGGCGGCCCTGGCGGAGGCGGCCCTGGGGCGCCCGGAGTTCCGGGGGGACTGGAAGGAGGGCGAGGCGGCCATCGACGCGCCCCTGCCGGAGTTCGACTGCTTCGACGCCCCCTGCGTCCGGGCCTGTCCGGTGAACCAGAAGGTCCCCGAGTACATCCGCCTCTCGGCTCGAGGAAAGGACGAGGAGGCCCTGGCCCTGATCCTGGCGGACAACCCCCTTCCGTACATCACCGGCACCCTCTGCGACCACGTCTGCCAGGAGGCCTGCTGCCGGAACGACTACGAAGGCCCCGTGGAGATCCGGGGGGTCAAGCTGGCCTGCGCCCGGGCCGCGGAGATTCCGCCCAAACCCCGGGCCCGGCGGAAAGATTTCCCGGGGAAAGCCGCGGTGATCGGCGCCGGACCCGCGGGACTGGCCTGCGCGTACTGGCTGGCCCGGGAAGGGGTTCCGGTCACGGTCTTCGAGAAGGCCGCCTCCCCCGGGGGCGTCCCCGCCAACGTGATCCCCCCCTTCCGGATCCCCCGGAAGGATATCGAGCGGGACATCGAGCGCATCCGGTCCATGGGCGTGGAGTTCCGCTTCGGCGCCGAGGTCCGGGATCTCGGGTCCCTGCGGGCGGACGGCTATTCGGCCGTCTTCGTGGGCGCGGGCTCCCCGGCCCCCCGGGATCTCCCCCTTACCGGCTCCGGAGTTCGCGTCGTGGACGCCCTGGAGTTCCTGGCCGAGACCGCCGAGGGCCCGGGTCCCTTCGCGGCCGTCCGGCACGTCGTGGTGGCCGGGGGCGGTAACACCGCCATGGACGCGGTCCGCGCGGCCTCCCGCATCCCCGGGATCCGGGAAGTCCGGCTTTCCTACCGCCGCACCGTCCGGGAGATGCCCGCGGACCGGGAGGAGCTCCACAACGCCCTGTCCGAGGCCTCCGCGGTTAACTCCGCGTCGGGCGCCGCGTCGCCCCCGACGGCCCTGATGGAACTGACCCTGCCGGAGTCCGCCGCTCCCGGCACGCTCACCCTGCGGCGTATGACCCTGGGAGAGCGGGACGCTTCCGGCCGCCGCTCCCCGGTTCCCTCCGGCGAGACCGTGGACGTGCCCTGCGACCTGGTGGTGGCCGCGGTCGGGGAGACCCCGGACCGCGCCTTCCTGGAGGCCCTGGGCGTACCGGTCGGTAAGGACGGCCGCCCGAAGGCAAACCTCGAGACCGGTTCCGTCGGCGTCCCGGGCCTCTACGTCGGCGGGGACGCCCTCCGGGGCCCGGCCTCCATCATCTCCGCCGTGGCGGACGGCCGGCGCAGCGCCGCGGCCATCCTCCGGGCCGCGGGGATCGAGCCCGAGGGCGCCTGGGGATCCTACGCCCCCCCCGCCCCGGATCGGGACAAGCTGGCCCGCCGGGGCTCCCAGGATCCGGCCGCCGCGGCACGGGAGGAGCTCCGGGTGCCCGAGGGTGCCGGTGCCAGAGCCTTCACGGCCGCCCAGGCGGAACGCTGCCTGGAGTGCGACGCGGCCTGCCTGCGCTGCGTGGAGGTCTGCCCCAACCGGGCCAACACCTTCGTGGCCGTGCCGACCGGCACCGGTTTCACACAAAGCCTACAGATCCTCCACGTGGACGCCCTGTGCAACGAGTGCGGCAACTGCGGATTCTTCTGCCCCTGGCGGGGGGAGCCCTACCGCGGCAAGCCCACGGTCTTCGCGTCCGCCGGGGCCCTGGAAGCCTCCCGGAACGCGGGCTTCGCCTTCACCGGGAAGGCCGGGGCCCCGGACCTGGTCCTCCGGGCGGAGTACGAGGGTGAGGTCCGGACCCTGCCCCACGCCGAGTGGGCCGTAGCATCGGCGGCTTCGGCGCCCGGCGCGGCAGGGCCCGCAGGAGCGGCGGCCCGGATGGCCGCCCTGGCCCGGATCGTGGGCCGGGAACATCCCTACCTCGCGGGAGGCGACGCATGCTGATCTTCGAGAACGTCCGAGTCATCACCTGGAACCCCGCCGCGGTCTCGGAACCTCGGGACGTGGTCCTCCGGGAGGCCGCCGAGGGCGGGACGGTGGCGGAGGCCGGGGCGAACCTGAAGGCCAAGTACCCCGCCGCGCGGGCCGCGGGCTCCGGGGGCTACCTTTCCCCGGGCCTCGTCTGCTCCCATACCCACCTCTACTCCGCCCTGGCCCGGGGCATCCTGGCCAACATCCGGCCCTCCAAGGACTTCGGGCAGATCCTGGCCCACCTCTGGTGGCGCCTGGACCGGGCCATCGACGAGCCGATCCTCCGGGCCAGCGCCCGGGCGGGGCTGGCGGACGCGGCGGCCTGCGGGGTCACCTCCGTGGTGGACCACCACGCCTCCCCGGGCTTCATCGACGGGAGCCTGGACGTGATCCGGGCCGCCTACGACGAGATCGGACTTCGGGGCCTGGTGTGCTACGAGACCACGGACCGGAACGGGCTGGAGGGGGCCCGGGTGGGAGTCCGGGAGAACGAGCGCTTCGCCCGCGTCCTGGACGCCGAGCGGAAGGCCGGGAAGGCGCCCCGGGTGGAGGCCGCCATAGGAGGCCACGCCCTCTTCACCATGGGGGACGAGACCCTGGAGCTCTCCGCCCAGGCGGTCCGGTCCACGGGCCGGGGCTTCCACGTCCACGCCGCGGAGGACAGGTACGACGCCTCGGACTCCCGGCACCGCTACGGGGCGGACCTGGTCGAACGGATGGAGAAGTTCGGGCTCCTGGGGCCGAAGACCATCGTGGGCCACGGCCTGTGGCTCTCCCCCTCGGAGGTGGAGCTCCTGAACGAGCGGGACTGCTTCCTGGCCCACAACGCCCGGAGCAACATGAACAACGCCGTGGGCTACGCGTCCCTCCTGCCCGGCCTGAAAAATCCCGTCCTGGGGACCGACGGTATGGGGGCGGACATGGCGGAGGAGTTCAAGTTCGCCTACTTCCGCCACCGGGAGGCCGGGGGGCCCTGGTGGCCCGGGGACTTCCTGGGGGTCCTTGACCGGGGCAACCGTCTCATGGAACGATACATGGCTGGAACGCGCTTCGGCCGGGTGGAGCCCGGGTATCCCGCGGACCTGGTCCACTGGGACTACGATCCGCCCACGCCCCTGTCCGCGGAGAACCTGGCGGGCCACCTGGCCTTCGGGCTCTCTAGCCGGAGCGTGCGAACCGTCCTTTCGGACGGGGCCTTCGTCGTCCGGGACCGGGCGCCCGCCTTCGACGCGGCGGGGATCGCCGCGGACGGCCGCGTCCAGGCCGCCCGGCTCTGGAAGCGGATGGATACCTTGTAGAATTTCGTTCCGCGTACGGAGGGACGGCCGTGGGCCCTCTCCCGCCGACGCGGATTGTCCGTCCCCGCGATTCGGGCGGGAACGGACTTTAGTTTTCTTCCCCCCGCGCGGCGACTCGGGCCGTACGGGGCAGGACATGGGGGTTGTATGGACTCGAACGCCCAAAAGGTCCGCGCGAAGGCCTCGTCCTACCGGGACGAGACCGCGGACATCCTGTCCCGGATCATCCAGGTTCCGGCCCTGAGCGCCAAGGAGAAGGAGCGCATCGCCCTGCTCAAGTCGATGTGCGAGAAGGCCGGCTTCGACGAGGTCAAGGTGGACGGCCTGGGGAACCTCCTGGCCCGGGTGGGCTCGGGAAAGAAGATCCTGGCCGTCGACGCCCACATCGACACCGTGGACACCGGCGACCCGGCCCAGTGGAAGAACCCGCCCTTCTCGGGCCTCGTGGCCGACGGCCTCGTGCACGGCCGGGGCGCCTCGGACCAGCTGGGCGGGGCGGCTTCCATGATCACCGCGGGGCGCATCCTCAAGGAACTCGGCTACGCCGGGGACTATACGGTCTGGTTCGCCTTCACCATCATGGAGGAGGACTGCGACGGCCTGTGCTGGAAGTACCTGATCGAGGAGGAAAAGCTCGTACCGGACCTCTTCGTGTCCACCGAGCCCACCTCCCTCCGCCTGTACCGCGGCCACCGGGGCCGCATGGAGATCGAGTGCCGCTTCCAGGGCGTGTCCTGCCACGGCTCCGCCCCGGAGCGCGGCAAGAGCGCGGCCTACATGGCCTCCCGGGCGGCCCTGGCGATCGAGAAGCTCAACGAGAACCTGAAGCCCGACACGGACAATTTCCTGGGCAAGGGCACCGTCACGGTCAGCCGCATGGACGTGAAGGGTCCCTCCCTCTGCGCCGTCCCGGACCAGGGGATGATCTACCTGGACCGCCGCCTCACCTGGGGGGAGACCAAGGAGCTGGCGGTGGAGCAGGTCAAGAAGGCCCTCTCCGAGGCCGGACTGTCCAACTTCGAGGTCAAGGTCCCCTACTACGAGATCCCCTCCTGGAAGGGTACCAAGTACGGCCAGGACCTCTACTTCCCGACCTGGAAGATCGACGCGGACCACGCCCTGGTCCGGGCCGGGGTGGCCGCCCACAAAGCCCTCTGGGGTTCCGAGCCCGTGGTCGACAAGTGGACCTTCTCCACGAACGGGGTGGCCGTGTGCGGGCGCCACAAGATCCCGACCATCGGCTTCGGACCCGGGGACGAGAACCAGGCCCACGCCCCCAACGAGATCACCCGGGTGGACGACCTGGAGAAGGCAGCGGCCTTCTACGCTACCCTGCCCTACGCTCTGGAAGGGAAGCTCTAATAAGGAGGAGCGGCATGCGATGGTTCTACCGGTGCCCTACCTGCGGCGCCGAGTACGAGATGGAACCGGACCGCTACCTCTGCTCCTCCTGCGCCCCCAAGACGCTCCCGGACCGACCCCTGGAGGGGGTGCTGGAGTGCGCCTGGGCCGGCGTGTGGGAGGGGGATTCCCGCTCGGTGCCGCTCCCCGTGGAGCCCGAGTGGTTCCCCCCGGTGCCCGTGGGGGACACCCCCCTGTGGGCGCCGGAGCGGCTGCGCGCGGACACCGGTTTCAAAGGTCTCTGGATCAAGGACGACACCTGCCAGCCCACGGGCTCCTTCAAGGACCGGGCCAGCTTCCTGGTGGCCGCCTACGCCCGCAAGAAGGGCATCCGGGAGATAGCCCTGGCATCCACGGGCAACGCGGCCTCCTCCATGGCGGGCATCGGGGCGGCGGCGGGCTTGAAGATCACGGTCTTCCTGCCCAAGGCGGCTCCCGTCGCCAAGCGGATCCAGGTCCTACAGTACGGGGCGGAACTCAAGACGGTGGACGGCACCTACGACAAGGCCTTCGACGAGTCCCTGGCCTACACCAAGGCCACGGGGACCCTGTCCCGGAACACCGCCTACAATCCCCTGACCATCGAGGGCAAGAAGACGGTCTCCTTCGAGATCCTCTCGGACCTCGCGGCCCGGGGAGCCCCGGCGCCGGACCACGTCTTCGTGCCCGTCGGGGACGGGGTGATCCTGGCGGGGGTCTACAAGGGCTTCGAGGACTTAGTCCGCCTGGGCCGCCTTTCCAAGGTGCCCGTGGTCTGGGCCTGCCAGGCCAAGGGGTCCAGCGCGATAGCCCGGGCCCTGTCTGCGGGAGGTTTCGGGGACCCCGAGCCCTCGGCCACGATCGCGGACTCCATCTCGGTGGACGTGCCTCGGAACGGGACCCTGGCCCTGGCCAAGCTAACGAAGTATGGCGGCCGGGCGGTGGTGGTCACGGACGAGGAGATCCTGTCCGCCCAGCGGACCCTGGCCAGCGGGACCGGCCTCTTCGCCGAGCCCTCCTCCAGCGCCGCGGCGGCGGGATTCTTGAAGGTAAAGGGCGAGCTGGACCCGTCGTCGACGGTGGTCCTCCTCGTCACGGGCAGCGGACTCAAGGACGTGAAGAGCGCGGCCCACGGATTAGGGATAAGTTAATTAGTGAATAGGTGAATGGGTAAATAGGGAGGATTGCGGAAACAGCGGGTATGCGTGCCGAACGCGCTCGTAAACCTGCCATCCGGTCCTATTCACTCATTCACGATTCACCAATTCACCTAAAAAGGAGCTACCCATGAAGATCGATCTTTCCATCAACGAAGCCCAGCGGAAGAAGAACATACAGCGGTGCAAGGAAAAGGGCATCCTCCTGCCGACCTACGCCCAGATGCGGGATCCCAAGAAGATCCCGGATTCCATCAAGGCCGACCTCAAGGGTATCGGCCTCTGGGATGTCCACTCCCGCAACCTCTTCCGGGTCAACTGGCACAACGAGCCCAAGGAGAAGGGCGGAGTCTTCGGGGACGTGAACTACTTCGAGCTCCCCCGGGAGCTCACGGGCACCAAAGCCCGGATCGGAGCGGTCCTCGGGAAGTGGTTCCCCACGGGTGCCCACAAGGTCGGCGCGGCCTACTCCTGCCTGGTCCCCGGGCTCGTGACCGGGCAATTCGACCCCACCACCAAGAAGGCCGTGTGGCCCTCCACGGGCAACTACTGCCGGGGCGGGGCCTACATCTCCCGCCTCCTGTCCTGCCCCTCCGTGGCCATCCTACCGGCCGAGATGTCCCGGGAGCGCTTCGAGTGGCTGGCGACCATGGCCGAGGAAGTCATCGCCACCCCGGGCTGCGAGAGCAACGTGAAGGAGATCTTCGACAAGTGCGTCGAGATCGAGAAGACCCGGCCGGACGCGGTGATCTTCAACCAGTTCGACCAGCTGCCCAACCACCTCTGGCACTACACCGTGACGGGTCCCGCCCTGGAGGAGGTCTACGGAAAGATGAACGCCGACGGAAAGTCCCGCCTGGCCCTCTCCCTGTACAGCTCCGGCTCCGCGGGCACCCTGGGCGCGGGCTCCTACCTGAAGGAGAAGCACAACGGTGCCCGGGTGGGCGTGGGCGAGGCCCTGCAGTGCCCCACCATCCTGGAGAACGGCTTCGGGGGCCACCGGATCGAGGGGATCGGGGACAAGCACATCCCCTGGATCCACAACCTCCGGGACACCGACGTGGCGGTGGGGGTGGACGACGAGATCACCGTCCGACTTCTGCGCCTGTTCAACGAGCCTGCGGGCCGCAGGGCCCTCGTGGAGGCCGGTGTGCCCCAGGCCGCCGTGGATCGGCTCGACCTTCTGGGGATCTCCGGGATCGGAAACCTCGTGGCCACCATCAAGGCCGCCAAGTACTACGAGCTGGGCGCGGACGAGATCGCCCTCACGGTCTTCACGGACTCCCTCCAGCTCTACGGCTCCCGGCTCAAGGAGCTCGCCGCGGAGCGGGGCCCCTACGACCAGCGCCAGGCGGACCGGGACCTCGAGATGCTTAAGAGCCTCTCGGTGGACTACGTCCTGGACATGACCCACACGGACCGCCGCCGGGTCCACCAGCTCAAGTACTACACCTGGATCGAGCAGCTCGGGAAGGACCTGGCCGAACTGAACGCCCAGTGGGACGACTGGCGCGGCTACTGGGGCGAGCTCCACGGCGAGGTCGGCGCCCTGGACGCCCTGATCGAGGACTTCAACAAGGAGGTCCTTCGGTGATCGTCCTCAAGGACTGTCTTTGCATCGTTCGCCCGCCGGGAAGCCCCGGCGGCAACCTGGCGGGGGCGGACGTCCACATCGACGGCAACCGGATCGTCCGGGTGGGGAAGAACCTGCCCGTGCCCGAGGGAACCCGGGTGATCGACGCCTCCCGCCACGTGGTGACCCCGGGCTTCGTGAACACCCACCACCACTTCTACCAGACCCTGACCCGGAACCTCCCGGCGGTGCAGAACGCCAAGCTCTTCGAGTGGCTCGTGTACCTCTACGAGGTCTGGAAGGGGATCGACGAGGAGGCGGTGTACTGGTCCAGCCGCCTGGCCCTGGCGGAGCTCGTGAAGACGGGCTGCACCTGCACCACGGACCACCACTACCTCTACCCCAGGGACTTTTCCCAGGACCTGCCGGGCATCCAGTTCCAAGCCGCCAGCGACATCGGGGTGCGATTCGCACCCACCCGGGGCTCCATGAGCCGGTCCAAGAAGGACGGGGGCCTGCCCCCGGACTCGGTGGTCCAGGACGAGGACACGATCCTGGCCCAGTGCGAGGAGACGATCCGGAAGTACCACGACCCCGCCCCGGACTCCATGCGCCGGGTGGCCCTGGCCCCCTGCAGCCCCTTCTCGGTGTCGGAGCAGCTCATGAAGGACTCCGCGGTCCTGGCCCGGAAGTACGGCGCCCGGTTGCACACCCACCTGGCGGAGACCGGGGACGAGGACGACTACTGCGTGAAGATCTACAAGCGCCGTCCCCTCAAGGTCATGGAGGACTGCGGCTTCCTGGGCCCCGACGTCTGGTACGCCCACGGGATCCATTTCAACGACCAGGAACTCGACGTGCTGGCGCGGACCGGGACCGGGGTAGCCCACTGCCCCTCCTCGAACATGCGTCTGGCCAGCGGGATCTGCCGGGTCCGGGAGATGCTGGACCGCGGCGTGAACGTGGGCCTGGCCGTGGACGGCTCGGCGTCCAACGACGCCTCGGACATGCTGGGTGAAATGCGGCAGGCCCTCCTGCTCCAGCGGGTGCGCTACGGCTCCGCGGGCATCACCGCGCCGGAGGTCTACGGCATCGCCACCGAGGGCGGGGCCCGGATCCTGGGCTGGGACAGGCTGGGCCGGATCGAGGAAGGCTGGCTGGCGGACATCGCCCTCTTCGACGTGCAAAAGATGGAATACGCCGGGGCCCTCTCGGACCCGGCGGCGGCCCTCCTCTTCTCGGGCTACGACCACGGGGCGGACTACGTCTTCGTGAACGGCAAGGCCGCGGTGGTCCAGGGCCGGCTGGTCGGGGAGGACGAGGAGGAGATACGGGACAACGCCAACCGTATCGCAGCCAGGCTCTACGCGAAAGCGGGGGTGGCCGGATGGTCGTGAAATACATACGTGCGGCCTCGCTGGACGAGGCCGACCGGGTCCTCGCGTCGGACAAGCGGGCGCGGATCCTGGCGGGGGGCACCCAGCTCCTGACCAGCGAGTTCCGGGACCGGGAGTTCGTGGCCGTCGACGCCGGGTCCCTCCTGCCCCGGGGCCTCGAGCGGACGGCCGAGGGCCTAACGCGCATCGGCGCCGGGGCGGTCTTCCAGGACCTGGCGGACAGCCCCGTCCCGTCCCGCATCCTCTCGGAGGCGGCCCTGGGCATGGCCAACCGGAACGTCCGGAACGCCGCCACCGTCGGGGGCAACCTGGGGGCCGCCCGCTCCTGTTCCTCCCTGGTTCCGGCCCTCCTCGTGCTGGACGCCCGGGTGCGGATCCACGGCGCGGCGGAAACCCGGCCCCTGGCGGACTGGCTGGCCGCGCCCTCGGGCATCGTGACCTGGATCGAGATCCCCGCCTCGCCGGGGCTCCGGGCGGCCTACGCCCGCTGGTCCCGGACGGCCTGCGACCTCTCGGTCCTGACCTGCGCAGCAAGCTACCGTCTGCAGGACGGTAGCTTGCGAGACGTACGTATCGCCTGCGGGGGCCTGGACGCCCGGAGCCGCCGCTTTCCCGAGCTGGAACGCCTCTTCGAGGGGCGGCCCCTGCCCGGGCGGGACGAGGCGGCTGCGGCCGTCGCGCCCGCGCTCAAGCCGATCGACGACCTCCGGGGGAGCGCGGCCTTCAAGCGCCTGCGCGCCTCGGAACTCGTAGCCGAGGCCCTGCTCACGGCCCGGGAGGTAAGCCGATGACCGTCACCTTCAAGCTCAACGGCCGCCCCGTCTCCTGGGACTGCCCCGAGGGGGAGAGCCTCAAGGCCGCCCTGCGCCGCAAGGGGATCGTCTCCGTGCGGGACGGCTGCGACGGGGAAGGCTCCTGCGGCCTGTGCGCCGTCCTCCTGGACGGCCGCACCGTGAACTCCTGCACCCTCCTGGCCGCCCAGGCGGAGGGCCGGGAGATCTACACGGTCGAACACTTCTCCAAAGATCGGAAGCTTTCGGTGGTGCAGAGGGCCCTGATCGACGCGGCCTGCGTCCAGTGCGGCTACTGCACCCCCGCGGTGGTCCTGGCGGTGCACTCCCTCCTGGAGCGCTCCCCGGAGCCCACCAAGCAGGAGGTCAAGGACGCCCTCTCGGGCACCCTCTGCCGCTGCACCGGGTACGAGCAGTTCCACAACGCCGTGCGGATCGCCGCGAAACGCCTCAAGGACCCGGGCTACGCGGAGGCCGCGGCCCCGGAGTTCCGGCCGGACCTGCGCCACGTGGGCAAGGACCGGGAGAAGGTGGACGCCGCCGCCCTGGCCCGGGGGGAGAAGGCCTTCGTGGAGGACCGGGTCGACTCGGACGCCTGCCACCTGGCCCTGCTCACCAGTCCCCACGCCCACGCCTGGATCAAGAGCATCGACGCGTCCGCGGCCCTGGAGTTGCCCGGGGTCGTGGCGGTCCTCACCCACGAGAACTGCCCGGACCGGGTCTACACCACCGCGGGCCAGGGCTTCCCGGAACCCTCCCCCCACGACCAGAGGATGTTCTCCCGGAAGGTCCGCCACGTGGGGGACCGCGTCGCGGCCGTCCTGGCGGAGACCCCCGACCAGGCCCGGACCGCCCTCAAGGCTTTGAAGGTGGAGTACGAGGTCTTGAAGCCCGTGTTCTCCATCGCCGAGGCCCGGACCCCGGGCGCCCCGGTGGTCCACTCCGGGGAGGTCCGGTACGTTTCCGGGGAAGCCCCCGCGGGTACCTCCACCGCCGGGGACGGCCGGGACGACCCCGTCGTCTACCAGTTTCCCCTGCACGCGGACCCGCACCGCAACCTGGCGGCCAGCGTGGCCGACGGGATCGGGGACGTCGAGAAGGGCTTCGCCGAGGCGGACGTGGTCGTCGAGCGGACCTACAAGGGCAACCGGGTGCAGTGCACCCCGATGGAGCCCCACGTGGTCTACGCCAAGGTCGACGGGGGCCGCCTGGTCCTCCACGCCTCCACCCAGGTGCCCTGGCACGTGCGCCGCATCGTCTCCCGCGCCGTCGGGATCCCCGAGAACAAGGTCCGGGTGATCAAGGAGCGGGTGGGCGGGGGCTTCGGGGCTAAGCAGGACATCGTCCTGGAGGACGTGGCCGGCTACCTGGCCTGGACCACGGGACGGCCCGTCTTCTTCCGCTACGACCGCGAGCAGGAGTTCATCTCCAGCCGGACCCGCCACCTGATGGAGATCACCGTCAAGCTGGGCGCCAAGAAGGACGGCCGGCTCACCGCGGTGCTCATGAAGGTGGACGCGGACACGGGACCCTACGGCCAGCACTGCCTCACGGTGCCCATGAACGCCGTGTCCAAGAGCCTGCCCCTGGTGCTCTGCGACAACGCCCGCTTCGAGGTGAAGAGCTACTACACCAACCTCACCCCCGCGGGGGCCTACCAGGGCTACGGGGCCCCCAAGGGCTCCTTCGCCCTCCAGACCGCCCTGGCGGAGCTGGCCGCCGAACTCGGCATGGACCAGCTGGACCTGATCGAGCGCAACCGCGTCCGCTCCGGGAGCCGCATCGAGATCCTGCGGAGCCTGGGGGAGGGCCGGCCCGGCGCCGCGGTCACCCTGGGGGAATGCGGCCTGGGGGAGATGATCGGACGCGGGCGGAAGGCCTTCGGCTGGGGCGGCGCCAAGCCCGCCACGGAGGACCCGGACTGGAAGGTCGGCCGCGGAGCGGTGATCGTCCAGCAGGGCTCGGGGCTGCCGGGCCTGGACGCCGCCAACGCGGAGGTCCGCCTCCTGGCGGACGGCACGGTACTTCTGCTCTCGGGCGGTGCCGACCTGGGCACGGGCCTGGACACGGTGACAGCCAAGGCCGCCGCGGAGATCCTGGGCCTGGACATGGAGGACGTGGCGGTCATCTCCGGGGACACCGACGTGACCCCCTTCGACAAGGGCGCCTACGCCTCCAGCGGGACCTACTTCTCCGGGAACGCCGCGGTCAAGGCCGCGGAGGACCTGCGGGCCAAGGTCCTGGCCGCCGCCTCGGCGGTGCTCGGGGAACCCGTCTCGGACCTCGCGATCGTCCACCGCGGCATCGTGCGCGGGAGGAAGGGCGAGGTGACCCTGGCCAAGCTGGCCCACATGAGCACCCAGGGGGAGCACCACGGGGACCTGGTCGGCATCGGGGGCTTCAAGACCGAGCACGCCGCCTTCCCCTACGGGGCCCACTTCGCGGAGGTGGCGGTCAACGTCCGCACCGGGGACGTGAAGCTTAGGCGCTTCCACGCCTACCAGGACTGCGGCACCCCGATCAACCCCGCCCTGGCGCTGGGACAGATCTACGGGGGCATCCTCAAGGCCGTGGGACACTCCCTCTACGAGGAGCTGCTCTACGACAAGGACGGGCGCTGCGTGAACCCGCGGTTCCTGGATTACAAGATCCCCACGATCTGGGAGGTTCCCGAGGACTTCCACGTGGAGCTAGTTCCCGTGGCGGACGAGGTGGGACCCTTCGGGGGGAAGAGCGTTTCCGAGATCTCCCTGAACGGGGCGGCCCCCGCCATCTCCATCGCCATCCACGACGCCGTCGGCGTATGGATGCGCGAGTGGCCCTTCACCCCCGAGCGTATACTGAAGGCTCTCGGGAAAATCTAGGTTTCAGGATAAGAGAGACAGGATGAACAGGATTAGGAGAGGATGAACAGGATGAAAGTGAGAGAGAAAGAAGAGGGGATATAATTCATCCCTTTGAGCAATCCTGTGCATCCTTCTTCCATCCTGTCCATCCTGTCCAGAATTTAGGGAGGAACCCATGAACCTGAACGAAATTCGCGCGCGCATCGAGACCCTGAAGAACCGCAAGATCGGCATGTACCGCAAGGACTTCCTCCTGACCTGGGAGAAGACCCGGGACGAGATCGACGCCACCTTCGACGTGGCGGACATCCTCCGGGGCCTGCGGGACGCCGGGATCAGCCCCCGGGTCTGGGACTCCGGCATCGCGGTGTCCAATTTCCGGGACAACTCCACCCGCACACGCTTCTCCTACTCCTCCGCCTGCGACCTGCTGGGCCTCTACGTCCAGGACCTGGACGAGGGCAAGAGCCAGATCGCCCACGGGGAGACCGTGCGGGAGACCGCCAACATGATCTCCTTCCTGACCGAGGCCATCGGCATCCGGGACGACATGTACCTGGGCGAGGGCGACAAGTACCAGCGGGAGGTCGGCAAGGCCCTGGACGACGGAGTGGCCGCGGGAGTCCTGCCGGACCGGCCCACGGTGGTGAACCTCCAGAGCGACATCGACCACCCCACCCAGTCCATGGCGGACTTCCTCCACCTGGCCCACCACTTCGGGGGCCTTTCCAAGCTCAAGGGCAAGAAGATCGCCATGACCTGGGCCTACTCCCCCTCCTACGGCAAGCCCCTCTCGGTGCCCCAGGGGATCATCGGCCTGGCCAGCCGCTTCGGCATGGACATCACCCTGGCCCACCCCGAGGGCTACGACCTCATCCCCGAGGTGGTGGAGCTGTCCAAGAAGCAGGCCAAGGAATCCGGCGGCTCCTTCAAGCACGTCAACTCCATGGACGAGGCCTTCCAGGGGGCGGACATCGTGTACCCCAAGAGCTGGGCCCCCTACGACGTCATGCTGAAGCGCGTCCCCCTCCTGCACGCCGGGGACCAGGCGGGCCTCAAGGACCTGGAGAAGGCCTGCCTCGCGAACAACGCGAAGTTCCGGGACTGGGAGTGCACGGAACAGAAGATGAAGCTGACCGCCGGGGGCAAGGCCCTGTACATGCACTGCCTGCCCGCGGACATCACGGACGTCTCCTGCAAGGCCGGCGAGGTGGCCGCCACCGTCTTCGACCGGTATCGGGACGACACCTACCGGGAGGCCTCCTGGAAGCCCTACATCATCGCCGCCATGATCCTGCTCGGGAAGTTCCAGGACCCCGCCAAGGTCCTGGCGGGCCTGGTGGAGAGGAACCGGAAAAGAGTCGGTTAACGTCAAGCTATACCGGAGCGGCGGCCGCGGATTGCGGCCGCCGCTTTTTAATTTTCCAGCTTGCGCGCTCCGGCTGCCGGGAGTATGATTCGAGTATACAAGTATCCATGAAAAAGGTGTGCGGCCATGGCAAAGTGTGCGAATCTCGCATGCGCCGGGCTGCTTGTCGCCGTTTGCGCACTCGGCTGTGTCTCCGACGAGCGCGAACCACCGACCCCCTGGTCCCGATGGACCGAGATCGACGGTACCCCCGTCCATTACATCGACACCGCGCCCGGTTCTGATCTGCCCGCCCTCCTGATCGTTCCCGGATATCTCGGTTCCGGCGCGACCTTCCGGAATTTTATTTCCCTATTGCAGCCCGGTTTCCGGATCGTCCTGCCCGAAATGCCCGGCTTCGGCTATTCGCCGCCCCCTCCCGGACCTTGCTCCCTCGATCGCATGACGAAGATCGTCGAAGGCGTCGTCCTGGAAGCCGGGCTGGAAAACATCTCCCTGATCGGAAGCTCCATGGGATCCCTCATCGCCGTCCGCCTGGCGGTCGACCGCCCCGACCGGATCGACCGGATCGTGCTGCTGAGTCCCTTCGGGGCGGGCGGCCAGGCGGATGTGGCCGCGAGGCTCGACAGGCTGAATTTCCTGCTTCCGGCGGCCTCCGTCCTGGCCCGTAAGCAGATCGTGGCCCGGCAGATCCGGAAGCAAGTCCGGGACCCCGCCGAACTCACCCCCGAGATGATCGACTGCTACGCCAGGCCGTTCCGTACCCGTGAGGGACGGCGGCTGGTCGTCGAAATAACCCGGGACGTCATCGGCGAGTGCACCTTCGATGATCGCCTGCCTCTTGTCCGTCAACCCGTCCTGGTCATCGCGGGCACGGAGGATCGCCTCATGGACTCCGCCACGCTAACCATGCTGCAAACGCGCGTACCCCGCTGCTCGATCCTGCGCCTGGAAGGATGCAGGCACCTCGTGTATCTCGACGCGCCCGCTCAGGTGGCGGAATTGGTTGTCGCGTTTTGCGAAAGGGAATGAAAAGGAGGATACGATGGAGCGCTATTCCCTGGGACTGGACATCGGATCCATCTCCGTCAACACCGTGCTCATCGATGAGGACCGGCGGATCGTCGAGAACCACTACACTCTATGTCAGGGAAGCCCATTCTCCGCCCTGCTGGGCGTTCTGGAAGGCTTGCTCGAGCGGTTCCCTCCCGGCGCCCTGGTCCGGGTGGCGACGACGGGTACCGGCGGCAAACTGGCGGCGAGGCTGGTGGGCGGGGCGTTCTTCAACGAGATCGTGGCGCAGTCCTGTTCGGTCGGCGCGCTCCACCCGGAAGCCAGGACCGTGATCGAGATCGGAGGCGAAGATTCCAAGCTCATCATGATGCGGGAAGGTCGAGCGGAAGACTCTTCCCGGCTTTCGGATTTCGCCATGAACACGGTCTGCGCGGCCGGTACCGGAAGCTTCCTGGACCAGCAGGCCCGGCGGATCGGGGTATCCATCGAGGAGTTCGGGAACCTCGCCCTGGCCTGCGAGCGCCCCCCGCACATCGCTGGACGCTGCAGCGTGTTCGCAAAGAGCGACATGATCCACCTGCAGCAGATCGCGACGCCGTTGGAGGACATTGTGGCGGGCCTATGCTTCGCCGTGGCCCGGAACCTCCGGAGCAACCTGGCACGGGGCCGGAAACTTCGATCCCCCGTCGTGTTCCAGGGAGGCGTGGCGGCGAACGCCGGGGTGGTCCGCGCCGTCCGGGAGGTCTTCGGGCTCCGGGACGGCCAATTGGTCATACCCGAGTACCACGCGTCCATGGGAGCGATCGGCGCGGTATTCCGGCTCCTCGACGCGGCGCCGAAGGAGGACGCGCGGTTCCACGGTCTCGAGGCCTTGAAAGCCCACCTCGATGACGGGAAGACCGAACTTCCGCACTGGCCCCAGCTGGTCCGGTCCCGGGCTTTCGGGACCAAGGCGACGCATCCGCTGCCGGATACCCGGGAGCCGGTCGAGGTGTTCCTCGGGATCGACGTGGGTTCCCTGAGCACCAACGTGGTCCTCATCGACGGGGATACCAACGTAGTCGCCCGGCGCTATCTAGCCACCGCGGGGAAGCCCATCGAGGCCATCCGCACAGGTCTCTCGGAGATCCACGGAGAAGTCGGAGACCGGGTGGTAGTACGAGGAGTCGGCACGACCGGATCCGGCCGATACCTGACCGGCCACTTCACGGGTGCGGACACCATCAAGAACGAGATAACGGCCCAGGCGACGGCCGCCATCCACTTCCATCCCGAGGTGGACACGGTCTTCGAGATCGGAGGGCAGGATTCCAAGTTCATCAGCATCGACCACGGCGTCGTCGTGGATTTCGAGATGAACAAGGTATGCGCCGCCGGTACCGGCAGCTTCCTGGAGGAGCAGGCTGAGAAGCTTGGGGTGAACATCGTGGACGAGTTCGGCGAGAGGGCCCTCTCCGCGGATCGCCCCTGCCGCCTGGGGGACCGTTGCACCGTCTTCATGGAGAGCGACCTCAACTCCCGACAGCAGAAGGGGGCCGGAAAGGACGACCTGATCGGGGGGTTGGCCTTCTCCATCGTCCAGAACTACCTGCAGAAAGTGGTGGGCTCCAAGCGGATCGGCGACCATATCCTCTTCCAGGGGGGCGTCACCAATAATCCCGCGGTCGTAGCCGCCTTCGAGGCGGTTACGGGAAAACCGATCACGGTACCTCCACACTTCGACGTCACCGGAGCCATCGGCGCCGCCATGTTGGCCCGGGACGAGGTCCGTATGACCGGGAGGCCGACGAGGTTCAAGGGCTTCGGGGTCAGCCGCGTCCCGTACGCGATGAGCCGCTTCGCCTGCGCCGGCTGCGAGAACCGCTGCGACGTGCACAAGGTCGTCATCGAGGGGGAATCGCGGGCCCTGTACTACGGCGACCGGTGCGACAAATACCAGCCTCCGGACCAGCGCAGGGAGAAGGAACTGCGCCGGGAGGGCATACCCGACCTGTTCAAGCGGAGGGAAGACATACTGCTCGGGAGTTTCCGGGATGAGCCCCGCGATCCTGCACGGACCTCGATAGGCATTCCCAGGGCGCTGATGGTGTACTACCAGCAATTTCCATACTGGCGGACCTTCTTCGAGAGCCTGGGATTCCAGGTCGTGCTCTCCCGTCCCTCGGACCGGCCGCTCGTGACCAAGTCCCTGGGCCTGCTCGCCGCGGAAACATGCTTCCCCGTCGAGGTGATGCACGGGCACGTCCACGACCTGCTCGAACGCGGCATCGACTACGTTTTCGCTCCCTTCGTGGTGGACAACGAGGCGGCGGCCGGCAGCCAGAGCGTCAACTACAACTGCCCATGGATCCAGTGCTACCCCTACATGATCCGAAGCTCCTTCGGGGACAGGGAGACCCGCGGAAAATTCCTGGTGCCCACCGTCCACTTCCGGTATTCCCGTAGGAAGCTCGCGGCGGACCTCTCCCGGTTCATGGAGGAGACCTTCGGCACGCCTCCCCGCGACACGGTCCGGGCGATCGGCGCCGCGGAGGCTGCCCAGCGTTCGTTCCTGCGCGCGGTCTCGGAGGAAGGCCGCCGGACGCTCGCGGATCTCCCTCCGGACCGGAACGCCTTCGTCGTCCTGGGCCGCCCCTACAACGCGGGGGATCCCGAGCTCAATCTCGGGCTCGTAAAGAAGCTAATCGACCTGGACGTGATGCCGATACCGCTCGATTTCCTTCCCCTGGAGCAGGAGCTGGGAGGGGTCCACAGGGACTACGACATGGTCTGCTGGCCGAACGCCCAGAGGATCCTGGCAGGAGCCCGGATCGTCGCCCGGAGCGACCGCCTTCAAGCGGTCTTCATCACGAACTTCCGCTGCGGTCCCGACTCCTTCCTCTCCCACTACCTCCGGGAAGAACTGCGCGGCAGGCCCCACCTCCAACTGGAGGTGGACGAGCACAGCGCGGACGCCGGGATGATCACCCGCTGCGAGGCTTTCCTGGACAGCCTGAAGGCGCATCGGTCCGGAGTACCCTCCTCCCTTCGCTCCGGCGCGATCTGGCGCTTCACCACTACGCCTTCCGCCGGCCGGACCCTGTATTTCCCCTACATGTGCGACGCGGCTCACCTGCTCGCGGCGGCCGCGCGTTCCTGCGGGATCGACGCGGAGGTCCTGCCGATGCAGGATGAGACGGCCCTGGACTGGGGACGGCGGTATACCTCCAGCCGCGAATGCTTCCCCATGATCTGCACCACGGGGAGCTTCCTCAAGAAGCTCGCGGAACCAGGGACGGACCCGCGGCGGACGAGCTTCTTCATGCCCTTCCACGGCGGACCGTGCCGATTCGGCCAGTACCAGAAACTCCAGCGCATCATCGCCTCCAACCTGGGGTACGGAGACGTGGAGATCGTATCCCCTTCCAACAAGAAATCCTACGCGGACTTCACCTCCGGCCGGGGCGTGAAGTTCCGCCTGGTAGTGTGGAAGGGCCTGGTGGCGTGCGAGATTCTGGCCCGGCTGCGCCAGGAACGAAAACCCTACGAGGCACGGCCGGGTCAGACCGAGGAGACTTACCGACGGGAACTGGACCGCTTGGCCCGGTGCCTGGAGGGAGGGGCGAGGGACATCGTGCGACAGCTGCGCGGGTCCGTCGAGGCGTTCGACGCCATTCCCCTGCTGGACATGCCCCGGAAGCCCGTGGTTGCGGTCCTGGGGGAAATCTTCATGCGCGACAATCCCTTCTGCAGCGGCTTCCTGCGGGACCGTTTGGAGGAACTGGGAGCCGAGACGGTCATGGCGCCGGTGCGCGAATGGCTGGAACTGTCCTCGGTGAATTACCGGAAGGTCAGCCTCTGGGAGGGGCGGTACCTCGACGCCGCGAAGGCCCGGGTCCAGCTTTTCTTCCAGGAACGGATCGCCCATGGCATCGAGCGCGCCCTCTCGGACACCTTCGACGCGAACCGGATCGTACCCATCGAGGACATCCTGGATCTCTGCGGTACGTACATCCACCGCGACTATTCCGGGGAGCCCCCCCTGGCCTTGGGCGCCGCCGCCAGCCTGGCCAGGACCGGCGTCTCGGGCTTCGCCTCCGTGATCCCCTTCACCTGCCTACCCGGGACCGTCGTGGCCTCCCTCTCGGATTCCTTCCGGACCGATCACGGGGATATCCCCTGGGTGAACATCGCCTTCGACGGGCAGGAAGACATCGGAGCCGAAACCCGGCTGGAGGCCTTCGTGTACCAGGCCCGGGAGTACGCCCGGGCCCACGGGTACGACGGGGTCCGATAGACGGCCCGCCGCTTTTTCTTTCGCCCTGCCCGGGAGCCGTGCTACAATCCGCCGATGGGAAGCGTCCGTCGCCGGTTTCTGAAGCGCTACTTCGTGGAGATCTGGCTGCTCCTCATCGCCTCGATCGCGGTGACCATCCTCGCCCTCTCCGCGTTCCTCTACAAGAGCTTCGAGTCCGCTACCGTCGCCACCGTATACCGGTATAACCGCGAATCCCTCCTGGAGACCGGACGGATCAACGAGTACGTCCGGAAGATGATCCGCACCTCCGGGATGGAACTCTTCTCGGAGCCCTCCATCCGTCGCCTGCTCTACGGCCGGGACCTGACGAATTTCGAGACTCTCAGCGGGGTCCGACGTCTGGACTCCGCGGCGTCCACGGGACGCTACATCCATTCCATCTACGTCTACAACGCCCCCGCGGGCTACGTATACAGCAGCTCCGATACGGTATCCGACGGCCTCGACCGGTTCGAGGACGGGAGGCTGGTGGAAATTCTGGAAGCGTCGGGGGATCGCCCGGGGCTGGTCCCCGTGGCCCGGTACATCGAAGGTTCCTCCCGTACCGTGCCGGTCCACAGCTTCATCTTCCACTCCACCAGCGCCTTCGCCCCGGACGCCCGGAGCGCCCTGATCATCAACGTGACCCTGGACTGGCTCCGGGAGATCGTCCGCTGGGGCTCCTCCCGGCTGTACATGCTGGATGCCTCGGGCAAGGTCCTGTACCACGACGAGGCGGACTTGTTCCTGAGCGACCTCTCGGGCGAATCCTTCGTTCGCCGCGTCCTGGAATCCGGCCAAGAGAGCGGCGCCTTCGTGGACATGGTCTCCGGCGTCCGGAGCCTCGTGCTCCATGCCGCCAGCGGAGACCTCTTCCTCGTGCGTACCTTCCCCTACGCCGAGGTGATGAGGGACCTGGGCAGCCTTCGAACCACCACGGCCTTTTCCGCCTTCGGCGTCCTGGCCTTCGGTATGCTGGTGGCCTTCGCCGTTTCTCGGAGACTCTATCGGCCCATCGGAAAGTTGTCCCTCGCAATAGGTTCCGCGCTGACGCCCGGATCGGCTTCGCCCGAACAGGACGAGGTCGGACGGATCTCCAGCGCCATCGAATCCATGGTGGCCCGGACCCGGACGATCGAGGAATCCTCCCGGGCTCGATCCGAGGCGCTGGCCCAGGAGGTCCTCAAGGAATTCGTCCAAGGGGAAACCCTTGGATTCCCGGGCGCCGGGGAGTTGTTCCGGGAGTACGGAGTGCCCTTCGATCCGGACGGGGCGTTTCGGCTGGTCGCCGTGCGCCCGGACCGGACGGATCCCTCCCACGGCTCGACCGTCCCGCGGGGCCTTCCTTCCCGCTCAGGGAACCACGGATCGGCCTGTGTGCTCTCCGTGGACGGGGTCGAGCTGGCGGTGCTGCAGGGAGAAACGGCTTCCCGCGAAGCCGCCCTGGTCCAGTCCTGGAAGGCGCGGACCTCCGGCGTGGTCGCAGTCTCGGGCCGCCTGCCTCGGGCAGACGCGATTCCGGCTGCCTTTTCCAGGCTCCGGGACCGGATCCGCATGGGATTCCTGTCCTCCCCGGGAGAGGTCGTGCGCCTTTCCGATGAAGAGGAACCGGAAACCGGCCTCGAGTATCCCTCCGAGGCGGAACGGCGCATCCTCCAGAGCCTCCGGGCTGGGGACAGTTCGGCGGCGGAGGACGCCCTGGAATCCTTCCTGGACGCCCTGTCCGGCAAACGGTTCGATCCCTTCCGCTTCGCCCTGCGCAGGCTGTACGCATCGGTCCGGGAATTGGAGCGGGAACTCCGATCGGATCCCGGCCCCGCCGGATCGGACCTGGACGGCCTGCCTTCGGAGCCGACATCCCTGGAGGAGATCCTGGATCCCTTCCGGAACCTCTTCAACTCCGTCCGGGAAGCCCTCGAGGAACACCGGGCCGCCCGATGCCGGGAGCTGGCCGAGGCCGTCCGTTCGATCCTGCGTGTGCGCTATACGGATCCCAACCTGACCCTGCGGAGCATCGCGGACGAACTCGGATACTCCTCCTCCCACGTCGCACGAGCCTTCAAGGAGGGGACGGGATCCTCGGTGGCGGACGCGATCCTCGAATACAGGCTTGAGGCGGCCAAGCGGCTGCTCCTGGAGGACGGCTGCCCCGCGAAGGACATCGCCGCCCGGGTGGGCCTGGTGAACGAAAATTACTTCTACACCCTCTTCCGCAAGAAGGTGGGTCTCACCCCGGCCGCGTACCGGCGCGGGGGACTCCAAAATCCGGCTGAAACCGGGAATGCCGGAATTTAAACTTTCCGGGCGCCCGATTGCGGTCTAGCCTGAACCGGTCGGGTTCCACGGGACCCGGGAAGGAGCACCCCATGCGGAACATGAAACGGAAGGCGCTGTTTGCGGCGGCCGCGGTCCTGGCCTTGGCCGGCTGCGGTTCCCGGAGCGCGAAGTCTGAAGGCACCGCCGCGGGCGGAGGGCGGCAGTCGGTCATGATCTACTCCTCCCTCAAGGAGTCCCAGCTCGCGGCGCTGAAGGAAGGCTTCATGAAGAGGCATCCGAACATCGCCATGGACTTCTACACGGCGAGCACCGGCAATGTGATGACGAAGCTCGCGACGGAACAGCAGGCGGGGGGTATCGCGGCGGACTTGATCTGGGTCGGGGACCCGACCAACTACATCGACTTCAAGAAACAGGGACTGTTGTACGCCTACGACTCCCCAGCGGCCGCGGACATTCCGGCCAAGTTCAAGGATCCGGATCGCATGTTCATGTCCGCCCGGCTGATCATGCTGGGCTTCGTGTACAACACCCGGCGGCTCACCTACGAGCAGGCCCCCAAGACCTGGGAGGACCTGCTCAATCCCCGGTTCCGGAACAACATCGCTATGACCGATCCGACCTCCTCGGGTACGACCCTCTTCACCGTGGCGGGCCTGGTGCAGAATCCCCGCTACGGCTGGGACTTCCTCCGGAAGCTCAAGGCCCACGGCATGCTCCTGGAAAGCGGGTCCAGCGCGGTGGTGAACAAGGTCGGGTCCGACGAGTACCTCGTATCCGTGGGGGTGGACTACATCGCCCGCTCCGCCATGGCGCAGGGAGCCACCCTGGGATTCGTCTACCCGGAGCGCGACATCCCCATCATCGAGAGCCCCATCGCCATCATCCGGAACAGCAAGAACCTGGACGCCGCGAAGGCCCTGTACGACTACATCATCTCCGAGGAGGGCCAGCAGGTCCTGCTGGAGGAGTACACCCTGCCCATCAACCCGAAGATGCGGCTTGACAACGCGATCGAGGTGGCCGAGGCGGAGAAGCGCATGCTTCCGGTGGATCACGTCGCCCTGGTCACGGACAAGAACTCCCTGCTGGAGAAGTTCGACAGCATCTTCAAGTAAGCGACCCTTCCGGCCCGGCCGCGTCCCGCCCTGCCAAGGACGCGGCCGGGGATCCGAATCCTTTGCGGCCGTGAGGCCGCGTTCCAAGGAGCGTCCCATGTCCTCAGTTCAAATCGACGCGATCAGCGTGGACTACGGAAAGCACCGCGTCCTGGACAAGCTGTCCCTCGAAGTCCGGGACGGGGAGAGCCTGGCCGTCGTGGGCCCCTCCGGCTGCGGGAAGACCACCCTGATGCGGGCCCTGTGCGGATTCATCCGGACCGCCGAGGGGCAGATCTCCATCGACGGCCGGGCGGTGTCCGACTCCGCATCGCGCCAGTTCACGGCCCCGGAAAAGCGGAACATCGGAGTCGTCTTCCAGGACTACGCGGTGTGGCCCCACCTTACGGTGATCGAGAACATCTCCTATCCCCTTAAAAAACGGCGGCTTCCCAAGTCCGAGATCCGGGAGCGAGCCTTGAAGGCCCTGGGCCAGGTCAAGATGGCCGGCTACGAGAACCGGCTGCCCGCCCAGCTTTCCGGGGGCCAGCAGCAGCGGGTGGCCCTGGCCCGGGCCCTGGTCACCTCGGACCGGCTCATCGTCCTGGACGAGCCCATCACCAACCTCGACGCCAAGCTGAGGGAGGAGATGGCTTACGAGATCCGGAGCCTCCAGTCCTCCGCGGGGGTGACGATCCTGTACATCACCCACGACCAGGAGACCGCCATGACCATCGGAGACCGCATGGTGATCATGGATCGCCAAGGCGCCCTCCGTCAGGTGGGAAGCCCGGAGGAGATCTGGACCTCCCCGGCGGACAAGTACGTCTTTGAATTCCTGGGGGTCTCCAACTTCCTTCCCGTCACCGTCCGGAAGGACCGTCTGATCGTGCGGGACGGAGACGGATTCCAGGAGGCCGCGTTGGCGGGGGGGCGGATCGCGGGGCAGGCCCTGGAAGGGCTCGACGACGTACTCCTGGCGGTGCGTCCTATGGACGTCGTCCTGCACCCCCGCCCCAAATCCGGCCTCTTCTCGGGCCGGGTGGAGCGGGTGACCTACCTGGGCAACCAGTTCGACTACATCGTCGCCCTGGGGGAGCATCGCCTCCGGGTCCAGCAGGACTCCTTCGACGCCTTTGCCCGGGGCGTCCCCGGGGAGGGGAGCACCTGCGGCCTGGATCTGGGGAATTCGGTATTCTACCGGGCCGGCGGCTCGGAACGCGTCGACCTGGCCGGCACCCGCGCGGGCGGAACCCGGCAAAGGACGGAAGCATGAACGCATTCGGAACGAAACCCGGAGCCCTCCCCGGCACGGCCGGACGGCGGGGGCTCGGCCTGGACTTCGGGCTGTACATCCTTTCCACGGCCATCCTCGTGATCACGGTGCTCCTGCCCGTTCTGATGATCGCCTACAACACCTTCATCGACGGCGGGCGCCTGGATTGGCGGATGTTCGTCCGGGTCGTCGGGGATCCGGGGAACCTCAAGTCCGTATGGAACACCGTGGTGATCGCCCTGTGGGTCACCGTACTCGGGACCGTCCTGGGCATCTTCTACGCCTGGCTGATCGGACGGAGCGACATCCCCCTCAAGGGGCTGATGAAATCCCTCTTCACCATCCCCTACATGTTCCCGCCCTTCTTCGGCGCCATGGCCTGGAGCCTGTTGCTGGCCCCCCGGTCCGGATACATCAACCGGCTCTTCATGGACCTCACCGGGGGGACGACACCCCTGTTCAACATGCACAGCATAGCCGGGATCGTCTTCGTGGAGACCTGCTATTACTTCCCCTTCGTCTTCCTGCAAGTGGTCAGCGCCCTGGAGCGCATGGACCCCACCCTGGAGGAATCGGCGCGGATCGCGGGAGCGGGACAGTGGTACGTGATCCGCAGGATCACCCTGCCCCTGGTCCTTCCGGCCATAGCGGCGGGGGCCATGCTGATCCTCATCTCCTCCCTGTCCCACTTCGGCGTCCCCGCCATCCTGGGTTTCTCCCAGAACATCTTCACCCTGCCGACCAAGATCTATCAATTGATCCGCCGCTCCGCAGGGAGCTTCCAGGGGATCCGGGAGGCCGCGGCCCTCTCCATCCTGCTCATCGTCGTGGTGGTGGCGGCCCTCTACGTCCAGAAAAGGGTCCTGAAGACCGGGCGCTACGACATCATCAAGGGCAAGAGCATGCGGCCCATGCTGATCAAGCTGCGGGGCGCGCGGCTGCCCATCCTGGCCGTCTGTCTGGCGTCGCTGGGCGTGATCGTGGTCCTGCCCCTGGCGGTGGTGATCCTGGTGGGATTCCTCAAGGCCTACGGCCTTCCCTTCCGCTTCGAGAACTTCACCATCCGGAATTACCAGTACGTCCTCTTCCGGTCCCGGATGGTGATCGACTCCATCCGCAACAGCCTGTTCCTCTCGGTCGCCTCCGGGGTCATCACCATGTTCCTGGGGGTGATGGTCGCCTACGTGGTGGTCAAGGTGAAACCCCGGGGCAAGGGACTCCTGGAGATCCTGTCCCTCCTGCCTTATTCGATGCCCGGCATCGTGCTGGCCATCGGAGTCATCCTGGTCTGGTCGGGGGCCTTCTACCTCAACCTCTACAACACCATCTGGATCATCCTGATCGCCTACATCGCGCGGTACGTTTCCTTCGCCATGAAATCCGCTTCCGCGTCCCTGGAGCAGGTCCACTACTCCCTGGAGGAGGCGGCCCGGTCCTGCGGGGCAACGCACCTGGAGTCCCTGCGGGACGTGACCCTGCCCCTGATCCGGCCGGGGATGGTGGCCGGTTTCTTCCTGATCTTCCTGCCGGGGATGCGGGAGCTGACCACCTCGGTCCTCCTGTACGGCCCCTTCACCCGGACCCTGGGGGTGGCCATCTATTCCATGAACGCCGAGGGCAACACAGTACAGTCCTCCGCCCTGGCCACCATCGCCATCGGCATCATCCTGGCCGGCAACCTGGCCCTGCGCTGGGTCACCAAAGATCGGAAGGGGGCCTGACATGAGCCGGATTCAGTTGAAGGGGGTCTCCAAGGTCTTCCCGACCCGGAGCGGCGCCTCCGTGGCCGCGGTCAAGGATCTCGACCTCGTCATCGAGGAGGGGGAATGCTTCTCCTTTCTGGGCCCCTCGGGCTGCGGGAAGACCACGACCCTCCGGATGATCGCCGGCTTCGAGGACCTCAGCGCCGGGGAGATCTGGCTGGGGGACCGCGCCGTCTCCATCAAGGAGCGGAACCTCTACATACCCCCGGAACAGCGGGGTCTGGGCATGGTCTTCCAATCCTTCGCCGTGTGGCCCCACCTGAACGTCTTCGAGAACGTGGCCTTCCCCCTCCGGGTCCGGGACCTTCCCCGGACGGACATCGCCGAGGCCGTGGCCCAGGCCCTGCGCCACACGGACCTGGCGGGGCTGGAGGGGACCTTCCCCGCGGACCTGAGCGGGGGCCAGCAGCAGCGCATCGCCTTGGCCCGGGCCATCGTGACCAAGCCCCGGGTCATGCTCCTGGACGAGCCCTTGTCCAACCTGGATCCCAAGCTCCGGGAGTCCATGCGATTCGAGATCAAGGAGCTCCAGCGGAAGCTCAACTTCACCATCGTCTTCGTGACCCACGACCAGGCCGAGGCCATGGCCCTTTCGGACCGCATGCTGGTAATGGACCTCGGGAAAGTCCAGCAGGCGGACACGCCGGAGGCCCTGTACAACCGGCCCGCCAGCCGCTTCGTCTACGGCTTCCTGGGGCTGTCGAACTTCACGGACGTGGAACTGCGGGGCGGGGACCTGTACGTGCCGGGGTCGAAATACCCGCTCCCGATGGAACTTCCCGCCGGGGCCGCCCGGGAAGGCGTGATGGCCACCCGGCCCAACGAGATCACCCTGAGCCCGAAGGACGAAGGAGGCTGCCCGGCCGTCGTTGTGAAGCGCCTGTACCTGACCTACTGTATCGAGTACCAGGCGCGGGTCGGCGATCAGACCCTCCGGGTGCATTGCCCCCACTCCATCGTGTTGGAGGAGGGACGGCCATGCTTCCTGAGGTTTAAGAACCCCCGATGGTATCCCCGGGAATCCGGCCGGGCGGAGATCGAGCGGAACGAGAGACAGGTGATTTGAATACTTGGGGACGATCCGGGAGAGGAACCGACGGTTCCCCTCCCGGACCCTTCCTTCCCTACATCAGCCCCGGGATGAAGAGGGCCAGGGGCGGATACAGGATGATCGCCAGCAGGACCAGAAGGATCCCGAGCAGATACGGGATCGCGCTGCGGGCGGTCTTGAGGATCGAGATCCCGCCGATCTCGCTGGCTATGAACAGGCAGGCGCCCACGGGAGGCGTCACCAAGCCGATCGCCAGGGCGATGACGGTGACGATTCCGAACAGGATCGGATCGATGCCCATCATGCGGGTCACGGGATATAGAACGGGCACGAGCAGGATCATCGCGGCCCCCAGGTCGATGAACATCCCCGCCACCAGGTACACGACCACGAAGAGGAGAAGCACCACGTTCTTGTCCTGGGTCAGCATCCCGATCAGGGCGGCCAGCTTCTGTGGAATCTGGTCGTTGGTGATGATCCAGCTGTAGAGGAAGGCCCCGGCGATCATGAACATGACGATGGCCGTGGTGATCCCGGACTCGTAGATCAGCTTGGGCAGGTCCCGAGGCTTGAGCTCCCGGTAGACGACCATGCTGACGAACAGGGCGTACACGATGGCCAGCACGGCGGCCTCCGTGGGAGTCACGATCCCGAAGATGATTCCCCCCAGGATGATGACCGGCATGAAAAGGGCCAGGATTCCCCGGCGCAGGCTCCCGAGGAAATCCCGTATGGAGAAACGTTTGGGGCTGCCCATCCCGCGCTTGGCGCAGATGAAGTAGGAGATGACCATCTGCACCAGGCCGATCAGGATGCCGGGGACGATGCCTCCCAGGAACAACCTGCCGATGGAGGTCCCGGTGATCACGCCGTAGATGACGAAGGGGATGCTCGGGGGGATGATGACCCCGATGACCGAGGATGAGGCCGTGACGGCGGCGGAGAAATCGGCGTCGTAGCCCTCGTCCTTCATGGCGGGGATCAGGACCGACCCGACCGCCGAGGTGTCCGCCACCGCCGCGCCGGTGATGCCCGCGAAGAGCATGCTGGTCGCGATGTTGACGTGGGCCAGGCCGCCTCGGATGAAACCCACGGAGGAGTTCGCGAACTTGATGATCCGGTTGGAGATGCCGCCCCCGGACATCAGGTTTCCGGCGAGCATGAAGAAGGGGATGGCCAGGAGGATGAAGGAATCCACCGCTGTGACGCCCCGCTGGATGACGGCCATCAGGGTGATGCCGTTCAGGGCCAGGGCCAGGCTGGCGGATATGAAGAGGCTGAAGGCGATGGGCACGTTCAGCAGGATCAGGACCGCGAAGGAGAGGAAGAGCGTCGTGGTCACCGTCGGCCTCCGGTCAAACGGCTGTACAGCCGGAATAGGAGCTCCAGGGCCATGAGCCCCGCGGAAACTGGAAACGCCAGGTACACGAGCCCCATGGGTATGCCCAAGGCCGCGGAGGTCTGGGGCAGGGTGATGCCGACCAGTTCCGTTCCGAACCGCAGGACAAGGATCAGGAATCCGAAGATCAGGACGTCCCCGGCGCCCTGGACAATCCCTCTAAACCTATCCGAAAGCAGGAGGACGAAGAAGTCTATCCCCATGTGCCGGGAGAGCCGGAAGGCGATGACGGCGAAGAGGTAGACGATCCAGACCAGCATGTACCGGGCCAGTTCCTCCGACCAGGTGAAGGGCCGTCCGACCACGTAGCGGCTGATGACCTGGGCGGCCACCACGAGCACCAGGACGGACAGGGCACTGACCGCCACGGCGTCCACGATCCGGTCTATCGCCTTCTTCAAGCCCAGGATGAACGCATCCATGGTATGACTCGCTCCTTTAGCAAGGGCCGCCCCTTCGCGGGGCGGCCCTGAGTCTCGCGACACCCGAGCCGGACGTTGGCCGGTCAGCGGCCCGCGGCCAGGATCTTGTCGATGAGAGCCTTGCCGAACTGGGACTCGAACTGCTTATACACCGGCTGCATGGCGTCCTGGAAGGCCTTCTTGTTGGGAATCTCGTAGACATCCATGCCCTTGGCCTTGAGCTGGACGATCAACTCGTCCTCGAGCTTCTTGCTGTAGTCCCGCTGGAAGGCGGAGAGCTCACGTGCCGTGTCCAGGATTATCTTCTGGACGTCCTTGGGCAGCTTGTCCAGGTTCCGCTTGCTGGCCAGGAAGACGTGGGAGCCGTAGAAATGCCCGGTCAGGGCGTAGTACTTCTGGACCTCCCAGAGGGCGTTGGAATGGATGATCACCACGGGATTCTCCTGCCCGTCGATCACACCCTGCTGGAGACTGGTATAGACCTCTCCCCACACCATGGGAACCGGGGACGCCCCGGCCGCGGTGAAGGAGGCCATGTGCACCTTGTTCTCCATGGTCCGGATCTTGAGCCCCTTGAGGTCCTCGGGCTTCAGGACCTTCCGCTTGGAGGTGGACAGGTTTCGCCAGCCGTTTTCCCAGAAGGCCACCCCGATGATCCCCCGGGACTGGAACTTGTCCAGGATGCCCCGGCCGATCTCGCCGTCCAGGACCTTGTAGGCGTGGGCAGCGGTCGTGAAGAGGAAGGGCAGGTCGACGACACCCACCTCCGGGACGAAACCGCCCAGAGGTCCGGTGGAGACGACGGCGAAGTCCACGGTGCCGATCTGCAGACCCTCCACCAGGTCCCGTTCCTCGCCCAGCTGGCGGTTCGGGAATACCTGGACCTCGACCTGGCCCTTGGTCCGTTCCTTCACCAGCTCCGCGAACCGGAGTCCGGCGATGTGGCTCGCATGGGTCGCCTGGGCCCCGTGTCCGAGTTTCAGGACCACCGGCGCGGCCCAGAGGATGGAAGCCCCGACCGTCGCCAGAAGAACCGCCAGTAGAATGAACCGCCGCTTCATGAACGCCTCCTGAAAGTATTGACATGTGGACATTAAACGTCCAATGTTTAACATGAGACTAGCATCGGTTTTTCTACCTGTCAAACTAATATTTACCCGGGGTCGGTGGAATCTTTTGGTATCGACGGTTTCCCCCGGACCCTTCCTGAAAGATCAACCTCGACTTGGAGATCTTCCAATATCGGGAAATAGTGTTAGAATAGGGGTAGTTCCCCCTCGCTGACGCAGCCGTGAACCTTGAACTCCGCCGGTCGCCGCTCAGCTTCCATGGTCCCGCATCCACCGGTTTTTTACACCGGAGGTGCCCATGCGCCGATTCCGCCTTTTGCGCCCCCTTCCGAGGTGGCTCCTGCTGTTCATCCTGATCGTCTCCGCCGTATCCGCCGACGAGACCCGCCCCTGGTCCCTGAGCGCCGGACCCGGTGTAGAAGCGCCGCTGGGAAACGGAGCCTCGGTCTTCGGGCTCGGGGTGGGTGTCCGTGCGGGGCTGGTTCGGAACCGGGGCCCCTTCGGGACGGCTCCCGGTCTCTGGCTGGATTACACTCTCCAGCCCGTCGGGGAGTATTCCATCTCCAACCTGAGCGCCGCCCTGGATCTGGCCCTGCCCTTCCGCCTTTCCGACGCGATACGGCTTTCCCCCTACCTGGCCGGCGGTGTATTCTTCTCCTTCTTCAACCAGCGATCCGAGCTGGAGGCGGCGTTCCCGGACGATACATTTGCGGGGATCGGCCCCTGGGCCGCCGGAGGCCTTAGGCTGGGCTGGACCTTCCCCAAGGGGTATACGGCGGTTCTGGATCTCGGGTACCGGGGCCGCTTCGGCCTGTCCCACGGCCTGGGCCTGGGCGTCGGGGTCTCCTACGGACTTCGGGACCGCCGGGGTTCCGCGCTTCCCCAGGGCATGCGGCTCCAGCCTCTTTCAACGGTAAGCTTCCGGGACATCCGGCTGGATCCCGTGTTCCCGGTGTTCTACAAGCACTACGACCAGAATCCCGTCGGGACCGCGACCCTGGTCAACTCCGGGAAGCAGGAGATTACGGATATCAAGGTCAGCCTCTTTTCCCGGCAGTTCATGGATGACCCCAAGACATGTTCTGGCCCGCGGACCCTAGCGCCGGCAGCCTCCGCGGAGTATTCCCTGCTGGCCTTGTTCAATCCCCTAGTACTGGAACTATCCGAGCGTACCAAGGCTTCCGTAGTCCTTGCCGTGGAATTCAGTTCCGGTGGAATCCGGTACCGGAACGAATACGTGGAGAGCCTGGGTTTTGAAGACAGGAACGCGACCGTTTGGGACGACGATCGCAAGGCTGCGGCCTTCGTCTCCGTCAAGGACCCCGACGTACTGACCTGGGCAAGGAGGGCTTCCGAGGCTTCCGAGACGCCGGGCTCTGCCGTGGACAGGAACCTAGCCGCTGCCGTTGCTGCCTTCGAGATCCTCCGGCTCGCCTCGTTCCGCTACTCCGTGGACCCGACCACCCCCTACAGGGAGTTCTCCACTAGGTCCGGCGCCGTGGACTACCTGCAGTTCCCCCGCCAGACCCTCCGGCTTCGGTCCGGGGACTGCGACGACCTCACGGTCCTATACGCAGCCCTCCTGGAATCCGTCGGGGTCGGCACAGCCTTCGTCACCGTGCCGGGGCACATTTACACGGCCGTGGCCCTGGACACCACCCCCGCGGGGATGCGAAAGACCTTCCGCTCGACTTCGGACTTCCTCGAAGCCTCAGGCCGAGCCTGGGTGCCCGTGGAGGTGACCGCCCTGGACCTGGGCTTCGACGAGGCCTGGCACCTGGGAGCCCGGCAGTGGCGGGAACAAGGCGCTGCGGGCAAGGCCCGGCTCTGGCCCGTGGCCCAGGCCTGGGAACTCTACGAGCCCGTGGGCCTCGCTCGGGGGGAGCCCGTCCCGGAGCCTCCGTCGGCGGACAAGGTCCGGGCCGCGGCCTCGGAGGTATGGCGCCGGCTCCTGGAACGCGAGTACCGGCCCCAGGTCGCGGGCCTGGAGAAGGCGGCTCTCTCCGGAGGCCCCAAGGGGTACAACGCCCTGGGGATCCTGCACGCCCGGTACGGGTTCCTGGAGGAGGCCGAAAAGGCCTTCCAGGCCGCGATTAAAGCGGAGGCTTACCCGCCGGCCCTGGTGAATCTGGGGAACCTGGCCCTCCTTCGGGGCCGGGTTGAGGAAGCCTACCGGCACTACGACCGGGCCGCCGCTTCGGCACCTAAAAACCCGGCGGCCCTGCTCGGGCTGGCCCGGGCCAGCCAGCTTCTGGAGAACTACGGGACCGCCCGCAGGGCCTTCGACCAGCTCAAGGCGGTCGATCCCGCCCTGGCGTCCCGCTACGAGTACCTGGCCCAGGCGGGCCAGGAAAACGCCCGCGCCGCGGAGGCCCAGCGGGCCCGGAGGGTGGACACATGGTCGGAATGAACAAGGTATTCCGTGCGGCCCGCGTGGCCGCCGCGGGCCTCGCCCTGTCCCTGGTCCTGACGACCTGCGAGCCCCTGGCCCTCCGGGACCTGGCGGAAAAGCTGGCCCAGGGCGGGGCGAAGCACCTGTACATCACGGACCGGGATGCAAAGCGCATCTACCGCTGCGAAACCGATGGAAGGAATCTTATAGAGATCCTTCCGCTTTCCAACCAGGACGACCTGGCCATGATCGCAGTTGATCCGAACGCGGGCAAACTCTTCTGGACATGCGCCGCGATCAGCAATCTCGGGAAGGTCGTCTCCTCGAACCTGGACGGAACCGGCCTTTCCGTGCTCTATCAGGAACCTGGTCCGATTGGGGGGGTATTCCCACGGGGATTGAGTCCAAACATCGCCGAGGAAGTTCTATTCTGGGCCGGAATCTCCAATGACACGATCTATCGACAGCCGTACTCCTCCGCAGAAAGTCCGTTGGCGGGCGCCGGTATCGGAGATCCGCAGGATCTGGCGTATTATCCGAATCTGGACAAGGTTTTCGTAGCCGATCCGGCTAATAAAAAGATACATCGAATTAATTCCAATGGAAGTTTGGATCTGACACTGGATTTAACCCCTGTATCTGCTGGATTTAAAACTCCTGGAAACTTGATCGTGGATAACTTACACGGATATGTGTATTGGAGCGACGACGGTCCCGGGGGAGGCATTTTCCGCTGTGATGCGAATCTGAGCTCAGCCAGTGTTACGAATATAGTCGTTTGGGCAGGAGCACCGCCCCGACAACTTGCCGTGGATCCTGATGAAGGCTTCCTTTTCTGGGTAGATCTCGGGACAAAAACGATTCAACGTGCCAAGCTGGACGGCTCGGACGTTCGGACCATCGTGTCCGGACTCCAGGGTCCCCGCGGCGTGGCTCTGGACCCCGTCCGGCGCTGAGGGGGGGGGGACGATCAAGGCGGCCGTCCCTACCGCACCGCCCGTTCGAACTCCGCCAGCCTAGCGGGTAGTCCTTCCCCGGCCCGGCCTCGTGCGAACTCCAGGGCGACGGTTCCGAACATCCGCTCCCGCAAGGATTCGTCCAGGGGCATCCGGAGGAAGCGGCCCGCCGGGAGTTCCGCGGCCACGCGGGGGTAGTTGCGGGGGTCGTGGACCTTGTCCCCGGTCCCGTTGAGGACGAAGACCTCCCGTCTCACGGCCCCGAGGCGGCCGAAGAGTTCGAAGTCCCAGGCCGCCTCGGCGGACTTCTTCCACTTCCACACGTCGGCCCTGTCGATGAACTCGAAGGTCCGCTGTTTCTGAGCCCCTTCCTTTAGGTCCCCCACCAGGGCCTGCCGCAGGAGGGGCCGGACCGCCCGGATCGCGGCGGCGGGTATCCAGGGGGACACCCGGCGCAGGAAGGTCTTGTTGAACCACAGGGTGTGCATAGGGTCGGCCAGGAGGACGGTCGAAGGATCCAGGTATCCCCGGATCATGCCCTCCAGGATCTGGGCGGAGCCCCAGCAGGTCCCGGCAAGGACGTAGTCCCGGTCCAAGAGTCCCGCCGCCTCCAGGGCCGCCCGGATATCCAAGGCCGCTCGTTCCACGGACAGGTCGGGCTTCCGGCCCTGTATCCGGCTCGAATTCTTCTCCCGGGTCTCGATGAAAAGGAACTCCGCCTTCCCGTGCAGGGGGCCGTAGAATTCCCGGAAGCCTTCGGGGGTCGTACCCCACCCCGGCACCAGGACCACAGGGCGGCGGGCTGCGGTCCGGTCCGGTCGTACCTGAATGATCCGGATCTCCGCCCCGGGCACGGGAACGTAGTGGATCTCCCCGATGCCGGGCTTCCAGAAATCCGGAACCTTTTCCGGAGCCGGGCCCAGGAAGGCCTCCACCCGGGACCGAAGCAGGGGGCCGTCCTCGAGAGCCCGCTCCAGCAGGTCATCCATGGCGGGAGGATACGCGGCTCAGGGCCGGCCGGTCAAGGACGGGGGGTCCCGCCACGATTCGACCGGCGGGGACTCGGCGGGCCGCTCGGTTAGAATTTGACGAAAATACGGTTAAGACGATACTCTCCTACAATCCCGGTACCCGCGTGGTCCCGGGAAGGGCTGAGGAGTATCCGGCATGTCCATCTACAACATCTTCGACCTGGCCGGCGGCCTGGCGATCTTCCTCTTCGGCATGGTGATGATGAACAACAACCTCACCGCCCTGGCGGGGGCCCGGCTCCGGACCATCATGATCGAACTCACCAAGACCAAGGTCCGGGGCTACCTCACGGGCCTGGGGGTCACCATCGTGAACCAGTCTTCCTCGGCCACCACGGTCCTGGAGGCGGTCCTGGTGGGTGCGGGGCTCATGACCTTCCGGCAGAGCCTGGCGGTCACCCTGGGGGCGGAACTCGGCTCCACCTTCCTGGGCCAGCTCTTCGCCTTCCCCAAGATCACCCGCCTGGCGGCCCTTTTCGTGGCCCTGGGCTTCTTCGCCTTCCTCCTGGCCTCCAAGAAACAGCACAAGTCCGCGGCCAACACCGTCCTGGGCTTCGGCCTGTTGTTCCTGGGGATGGACATGATGTCCCGGTCCATGGAGCCCCTCCGTACCCTCCCCGCCTTCCTGAACCTGATGGCCTCGGTGGAGCGGCCCCTCATCGGAATCCTGGTGGGACTCGTGTTCACCATGATCGTCCAATCCTCGGGGGCCACCTCGGGCCTAGTCATCGCCATGGCCATCTCCGGGACCATCAGCCTGGCCCAGGCGGTGCCGATCAACCTGGGAGCCTCCATCGGCACCTGCGTCACCGCCGTCCTCGGGAGCCTGTCCCTGAACCGGGAGGCCAAGCGAAGCGCCTATATCCACGTGGTCTTCCAGACCATCGGAGTGATCCTTGCCTACATCCTCCTGTCCATACCAATTCAGGGGGATCGGCTCTACCTCTTCCTGGCCCGGGAACTGTCCCTGCTGTTCACGGGGGGACGGGAGAATCTGGCCCGCGAGATCGCCATGGCCCACACCCTCATGCCCGTCCTCAATCACATCCTCGTGATCCCCCTACTGCCCCTCATCGTCAAGGCCTTCGACCGCCTGGTGCCCCCGGAGCCTCCCAAGGAGGTTTTCGGCCCCCAATATCTGAGCGAGGCGATGCTGACCGAACCCTCGGTGGCCCTCTTCCAGGTCAAGAAGGAGATCCTCCGGATGCGGCCCATCATCGAGCATATGCTGGAGGCCAGCGTCCGGCTCTTCTCGGAACGCCGTCCCGAGGACGGCAAGGCCATCAAGACCGAGGACAAGTACATCGACACGTTGCGCACCGAGATCGTCCGATACCTGACCAAGGTGGCCAAGCAGTCCCTGACCGAGAGCGAGAGCAAGCGCCAGGTCTCCTACCTCTTCATCGTCAGCGAACTGGAGAACCTGGCGGACGTGATCGAGGGTAACATCCGCGACCGGGCCAAGAAGCTCATCAACAACGACTTACGGCTCTCCGACGAGGGTCTCGCGGACGTGCAGGAGCTGGCCAAGGTCGTGGCGGACAATTTCCGCCTAGTAATGCGGGCCTTCGAGGACAACGACACGGGAGGGGCCCGGCAGGTCCTGGAATGCTCCGAGTCCTGCTGGGAACTCCAGAGGGAGTTCCGCCGCAAGCATTTCCGCCGCCTGAACGAGGGCGTCCAGGTCTCCATAGAGACCACGGAGATCCACATGGACCTCCTAAACCACCTGCACCGGGTCAACCGCCACATCTACCACGTGGCCCAGGCCCTTTTGGAGTTGGCCGACGAGCCGGTGCCGGATCAACATCGGTCCGCGATGTAGGGAGGCCGGGGGCGCCGTACCACCGTATCCGGTTGCGGCGACCCCGTCGGCGTCGGGCCCCGGCGGCTGGCGCCCGGGCGGCGGATCCGCTACCCTGGAGGTATGCACCCCGATTCCGGCCTCTCCCACGCGGAGCGCCACGCCCGCCTCTTCGAGCGGATCGCCCGGCCCTACGCCTGGTTCTTCCACGGCCAGCTCCGGACCTACGCCCGGGCCTTCGAGCTCGGCCGCTCCTTCCTCCCGGATCCCGCGGGACGCCGGGCCCTGGACATCGGCTGCGGCACCGGGGCCTTCACCCGGGCCCTGGCCCGGGAGGGCTGGGAGGTCCGGGGAGTCGACGTTGCCCGGGCCATGCTGGAGCGGGCCCGGAGCCGGGGGCTTTCCTGCGACCCCGGGGACGCACTCCGGGGCCTGGCGGAGCCGGACGGGAGCTTCGACCTGGTGACCGCGGCCTACGTGGCCCACGGCCTTAGGCGGGAGGACCGGGCCAAGCTCTTCGCGGAGATGCGGCGCCTGTCCCGGGACACGGTCCTCTTCCAGGACTACACCCCGGACCGCAGCCTCCTGGTGACGATCGTGGAATACCTGGAACACGGGGACTACTTCAACTTCATCCGGACGGGGCTTCCGGAGCTGCGGGAAGCCTTTCCTTCCGTGCAGGTAGTCCGGGTCGGACCCCGGGCGGCCTGGTACGTGTGCAAGGCGGCCTGAAGGCCCTCGTCCGTCGTTGCCTTTCGCCCGGGAATATAGGATTTTAGGAATGCATATCGAAAAGGAGGCATCTTGAACCCTTTCGTCCTTTCCGCCGTCGCGGCCGTCGCGATCAACGGGATCTTCTTCGCCTACGCGGCCCTGCGCAAGACCGACGTGGTGACGGACCTGTCCTATAGCCTTTCCTTCGCCCTCGTGTCCGCCGTCCTCATACTCCGGAACCTCGGGGCCTCCCCGGCGGCCCTGGTCCCCGCGGTCCTCACCCTGCTCTGGGCGGCCCGGCTTGGAAGCTACCTGTTCACCCGGATCATCAAGATCAAGGTGGACCACCGCTTCGACGACAAGCGGGACGATCCGTGGAAGTTCGCCAGCTTCTGGAGCCTCCAGGCGGTGGCCGTGTTCGTGATCCTGCTGCCCGTCGTCGCTTCCATCGCCTCCTCCGTCTCGCCGCGGTCCTTCGGCACCTTCGAGATCGTGGGAATGGTCCTTTGGCTCGTCGGTTTCGTGATCGAAGTGGAGGCGGATGCGCAGAAATCCGCGTTCAAGAAGGCCGGAAGATCGGGGGTGATCACCACGGGACTCTGGTCCTGGTCCCGGCATCCCAACTACTTCGGGGAGTCCCTGCTCTGGTGGGGCCTCTTCCTGTACGCGGTTCCGGCCCTCTCGGGTTTCCTGTGGATCTCCGTCCTGGGGCCGGTGTTCATCACGGTCCTCCTCCTCTTCGTCAGCGGTATCCCACTTCTGGAGAAGAGCGCGGACGCCAAGTACGGCTCCGACCCGGCTTATCAGGAGTACAAGCGCAGGACCAGCATCTTCCTCCCCCTACCGCCCCGGCCCGCGGAGAAGGGGACTTCGAAATGACCCGGATCCGACTCTCGGCCCGTACCGCCGCGGCCCTCGCGGCGGCTGCCCTGGCAGTCCTGACGTCCTGCTCGGGCGCCCCCTCCACGAAGGGCATCCCCGCGGTCCGGTCCATCGACTTCGGCCTCTTCGAGGGGGCCTGGTACGAGATCGCCCGCATCCCCGTTCCCGTCGCCCGGGACTGGGTGGGCACCACGGACACCTACATCCCCAACGACGACGGGACCTGGCGGGTCCTCTACGAGGGGTACAAGGGCGGCTTCGACGGCAAGAAGGGGGTGATGAGGCAGAAACTCCGGATCCCGGATCCCGCGGTGGCCGGGGAGATGTCCGCCCGGCCCTTCCCCTTCACCTGGCTGCCCTACCGCCTGGTCTACTGGAACGAGGCGGACCGGACCATGCTGGTGACCAGCGGCACGATGGACTTCCTCTGGCTCATGGCCAAGGACCCCGTCCCTCCCCCGGAGGTCTACGAGGGCCTGGTGGAGGAGTCCCGGAGGCTCGGCTTCGATGTCTCCCGGCTGGAGCGGGTGCCCCAGGGGCGGCCATGACCGACCATATATGGAACTACATCGAGGGCCGGGCGGGTGAGTACGACGACCTGGCACGGGACATCTGGGAACACCCCGAGCGCTCGGGTGAGGAGGAGCGGTCCGCGGCCCTGCACCGGGACCGCCTGTCCGCCTCGGGATTCCGCATCACGATCTATCCCGAGATGCCCCATGCCTTCGCGGCCGAACGGGGCGCGGGGAAGCCCGTGATCGCCCTCATGGGGGAGTACGACGCCCTTCCGGGCCTGTCCCAGGCCTGCTCGGTACGCCGGGAGGCCCGGAAACCGGGCGCCCCGGGCCATGCCTGCGGGCACAACCTCCTGGGGATCGGGTCCCTCGCCGCCGCGGAGGCCCTGGCGGACGCCCTCGCGGCCGCGGGTCTTCCGGGCACGGTGCGGTACTACGGTTGCCCCGCCGAGGAGGCCCTTGGGCGGATCCCCCAGGTCAAGGCGGGGCGTTTCGACGACGCCGACGCGGCCCTGACCTGGCACCCCGCGGACGTGAATACCCCGCACCGCTACACCACCAGCGCCAACGTGGCCCTGGTCGTCCGCTTCGCCGGCCGGGCCAGCCACGCGGCCATGGCCCCCCACGCGGGACGCTCCGCCCTGGACGGGGCCCAGATCTTCAACCTGGGCCTCGAGTTCCTCCGGGAGCACGTGGAGCGGGGGGTCCTGATCCACTACGTCATCTCCGACGGGGGAGCCCGGCCGAACATCGTGCCCGAGAGCGCCGCGGTTACCCTCTACGTCCGGGCCCCCACGGCCCAAGCCCTGCGCCTGGCCGTCGCCCGGGTGCTCAAGGCGGCCAAGGGGGCCGCGATGATGACGGAGACCCGGGTCTCCTGGGAGGTCAGCAGCGGGAAGTGCGACTACATCCCGAACGACGCCATCCACGGGGCGATGCTGGGGGCGATGCGCCGCCTCCCCGTGCCCGCCCTGGCCCCCCAGGAGACCGCCTTCGCCCGGGACCTGGCGGCCACGGTCCCCAAGCGGGACCGCGAGTCGACCCTGACGATGATCGGGGCGCCCCTGTCCCTGCTCAAGCGGCCGACACACGACCAAGCCGGGGACTTCGGGGAAGGGTTCCGGATCGGGGGATCCCTGGACACCGGGGACGTGTCCTACGTGACCCCCACGGGGCAGATGAACGCGGCCACCTGGCCCCTGGGCGTGGGAGCCCACACCTGGCAGTCCTGCTCGGCCTCGGGCTCAACGGGGGCGTTCAAGCGGATGCGCTGGGCGGCGGCGGTCCTGGCCGCGACGGGCTTCGCCCTGGCCTCGGACCCGGCCCTCCTCGCGGCGGCCCGGGCGGAGCACCGCCGGAAGACCCGGCCCTACCGGTCCACCATGGATCTGTAGGGGACGCGGGGCCGTCAGGCCTCCGCGGCGCGGACCCTGCGGACCGTCTCCAGGGCCGTCTCGATCATGGAGTCCAGGGATCGCTCCCGGTCGGCGCTTTCCATGTGGAGCCCCTTGAGGCGGAGGTCCGAGACTGCGAACATCGCCAGGGCCCGGCGGCCCAGGTAGGCGGCGTTGCAGTACAGGGCGTAGGCCTCCATGTCCGTGGCCACGCAGCCCATCCGTGCCCAGGGGGTCCAGGGCTTGTCCACGGCGTGGTACCGGGAGAACTGGTCCAGGCAGACCGTGTTCCCCACCACGAAGCGCCTCCCCAGGTCCCGGGCGGCGGCCACTCCGGCCTCCAGGAGCCCGAAGTCCGGGATCGCCGAGAAGGTTCCGCCCAGGCCGTACTGCTCCGCCCAGGAGGACGAGGTGGAGGAAGCCTGGGCGAAGACGAGGTCCCCCAGCTCCATGTCCTCCCGGAAGCCTCCGCAGGTGCCGACCCGCAGGATGTCCCGGACCCCGAACGCCGAGAAGAGCTCGTAGGAGTAGATCCCCATGGACGGGATCCCCATCCCGGAGCCCATGGCCGAAACCTGTACCCCCCGCCAGGTGCCCGTGAATCCGAGCATCCCCCGGACGGAGTTGAAGCGAACGGCCTTCTCCAGGAAACGCTCGGCGATGTACTTGGCCCGCAGGGGGTCCCCGGGCATGAGGACCGAGGGGGCGATGGGCCCCTCGGGTACGATGTGCGGGGTCGATTCCGTCACGACGCGCCTCCCGTCAATTCCGCGATCACTCCCCGGCACCGGTCCGCGACGCCGCGGACGTCCGCCATCGCCTCGGCCTGGTCGAAGCCCTTCATGCCCGTGCGATCCCAGACCAGGCGGCCGCCCACGTAGGTGGCGGCGACGTCGGAGGGACGCATCGAGTAGACGACCGCCGCGTACCAGTCGTAGACGGGCTGCAGGCCGAAGGAATCGGCGTCCACCAGGACCAGGTCCGCCTTCTTGCCGGGTTCCAGGGAGCCCGTGACCTTTCCCAGGCCCAGGGCCTCGGCGCCCCCCCGGGTCGCGGCCCGGACCGCCTGCCGGGCGGGGACGGCCCCGCGGTCGTTCCGGCGCATCTTCTGGAGCTTGGGGAAAAGTCCGACGATCCCCTGCAGATCCATGCCGTTTCCGGACAGGGGGCCGTCGGTTCCCAGTCCCACCGGCACCCCCGCGTCCGCAAGATCCGCGGCGGGGCAGATCGGCCGGCCGCTCTTGGCGTTGGAGCCCGGGCAGTGGGCCACCGAAAGCCCCCGGGCGGCGGCCAGGGCGATGTCGGAGGGGTCCAGGTAGATCATGTGGGCTCCGACCAGGCCGGGGTAGAGGGCTCCCTCGGCGTCCAGGTAGCGCAGCACCGAGCCGTGGGAGGCCGTGAAGCGCTCGTTCTCCGGGGCCGTCTCCGCTATGTGCATGAGGACCGGGAGGCCTCGGGCCTCGGATTCCCGGCGGACCCTTCGAAGATGCTCGGCATCCACGGTATAGGGGGCGTGGGGGGCCAGGCAGGGTTTCACCAGGGCGTCCCCGGCCCAGTCGGAGATGAAGTCGAGCCCGTACCCGAGACCCCCGTAGGGCTCCGGGCAGTCCGGGGCCGGGAAATCCACCACGGTCTCCCCCAGGACACAGCGAAGCCCCGCTTCCCGGGCGGCCCGGGCCACCTCGTCCTCGAAGTAGTACATGTCCCCGAAACAGGTGGTCCCCGAGGCGGCCATCTCCACCAGGCAGAACCGGGAGGCCCGGTACACCAGGTCCCGGTCCACCAGGCGGGCCTCCAGGGGGAAGATGTACTTCCGCAGGCGGTCGTCCACGTCCTCGCAGGCGCCCCGGAAGGCGGCCATGGCCACGTGGGTGTGGGCGTTCACGAAGCCCGGCATGAGGAGCTTCCCCGCGGCGTCCACGACGGTCCGGGCTTCCCAGGCCCGGCGCACCGCCATGGGGCCCACGGCCGCGATCGAGTCCCCCTTCACCGCCAGGAAGCCCGGCTCGTACAGGTTCCACGCCGCGTCCACGGTCAGGACCGCGGCGTTCTCGATCAGGAGGTCGCAGGTCACCGGTCGTCCCTGCCCGCGAAGAGCCGGAGCTTCCGGGCGGCCTCCCGCCTGTCCCGGACCAGGGTCACCACTACGAAGCCCAGGATGGTCACCGCGTAGGGCAGGGCCTGGATCAGCTCGGGCGGGAGTCCCCGGCTCTGGAGGAAGGTTGCCAGGGCGTCGGTCACCCCGAAGATCAGGGCCGCGAAGATGGAGCCCACCGCGGTCCCGCCGGCAACGACCTGGGCCGCGTTGGCCACGTAGCCCCGGCCCGCGGAGATCCCGGAGGTGAAGTTCGAGGTGTAGCCCATGGACAGGAAGCAGCCCGCAAGCCCCGCCAGCACTCCGGAGACGATCAGCGTGAAGAACTTGATCCGGTCCGGGTCGATCCCCGCCGCCCGCGCGGCCTCGACGTTTTCCCCGGTGGCACGGATCCGCCGGCCTATGGTCAGCTTGTTCAGGATCACGTGGATCACGACCACCGCGGCGGCGGCCAGGTACACGATCAGGTTCTGCCCCGACAGGACCTTCCCCAACCAGGGTATGTCCCGCAGCAGGGGGACCGAGACCATGGGCAGGACCTTGCTGGGCAGGGAGGAGGAGATGCCCTTGTCCCCGGTGATGGAGAAGAGGACGAAGACCGTCCCCCCCGTGGAAAGGAGGTTCAGGGCGATGCCCACCAGGACCGCGTTGGCGTCCAGCTTGAGGGCGAAGAGCCCCAGGACGAGGGCGATGGCCACCCCCGCGGCGACGCCCGCGGCCAGGCCGATCCAGGGGCTCCCGGTCCAGGCGCTGGCCAGGACCCCCGTCAGGGCGGCCCAGAGCATGGAGCCCTCCAGGGCCATGTTCTTGATCCCCGCCTGTTCGGTGATGACCGCCCCCAGGGTAACCAGGAGTATGGGGGCCGTGGACCGCACTACGATGAACCAGTAGTTCGAGGAGCCGAATACGGAGGCCAGGAATTCCATCATTCCGCGCCTCCCGCCGGAGCCCCGGCCGCCCGGGCCTCGGCGGTCCGCGCCAGGGCGGTCCGCTGGAGCCTCCGGGCCTTGAAGTAGTTCACGATCTTGTCCGAGGCCAGGATCAGGATGATGAGGCCCTGGAGCAGGGTGATGAACTCGAAGGCCACGTCCCCCCGCCGGGACATGAAGTCCGCCCCCACCCGCATGTAGGCCAGGAAGAAGGCGGAGAGGGGCACGAACTTGGGGTTCTTCCGGGCCAGCATGGCCACGATGACCCCGTCCCAGGCGTAGGAGGGGTTCATCTGCCAGATGAAGGCCTTGTAGAGTCCCGCCATCTCGATGGCCCCGCCCATTCCTCCCAGGAAACCGGACACGAAGTGGGAATAGAGGATGACCGTCGGCACCGAAAGCCCCGCGTAGGCGGCGAACTTCTGGTTGGCCCCGATCATCCGGATCTCGTAGCCCCACTTGGTCCGATAGAGGAAGACGGACACCAGGACCACGAAGACCGCGGCCACGATGAATCCCGCGTGGAGCTGGGTATTCGGAATCAGCCGGGGCAGCAGGAAGGTATTCCGGAACGGCAGGGACGAGAGGATGGTCTGGTTCCGGTCCCGGAGGAAGTAGAGGATCACGAAGCTCCCGACGAAGTAGAAGACGTAGTTCAGCATCAGGGAGGAGACGAGCTCGTTGGCCCGCCACCGGATCTTGAGGATCGCCGGCAGAAGGCCTATGAAGCCCCCCGTGATCCCCGCGGCCAGCATGGCGAAGGCGGGATGCCAGCCCGCCGGGAGGGCGACGTGGATGCCCGCCGCGGTGGCCACCACCGCCCCGATGTAGAACGAAGAGTCCACGATCAGGGACATGTGCTTGGACTGGTAGATGATGCACAGGGCCAGGCCCGTGAAGGTCAGGGGCACCATGGCGATCATCATGTAGTAGATGTTGTAGGTCCGCAGGAAGGGCCCCAGCAGGAAGTTCCGCGCCGACTGGGCGGGCTCCTTGCTGACCAGGAATATGAGCCCCACCCCCGCCAGGAGGGAGAAGACCGCGGCGAACAGGGTGACCAGGGCGGGCTCCAGGGCGTCCCGGTTCGTGAAGAAGAGCCCGACCTTGCCGGGAAGAGTCTTGGTTCGGGTTCCGTCACTCATGGAGCACCTTCCTGATCTCGATTTCGTCCTGGGTCTTGAGGCCGAGCATGTAGAGCCCCAGCTCCTTGTCCGTCACGGCGGAGGCGTCGGGGAACCACGCCACGATCTTCCCGGAGTGCATCACGATGAGGCTGTCCGAGAGGGAGAGGACCTCCCCCAGGTCCGAGGACACAAGGAGGATGGCCTTGCCCTCGTCCCGCATGGACAGGATGGTCCTATGGATGAACTCGATGGCCCCGATGTCCACCCCCCGGGTGGGCTGGGAGACCACCAGGACGTCCGCCGCTGCGGTGAACTCCCGTCCGATGACCACCTTCTGCATGTTCCCCCCCGAGAGGCTGGCCACCGCCTGGTTCGGGGAGGAGCAACGGATGTCGAAGCGCTGCACGATGCCCTTGGCCTCCGCCTGGATGGCGGATCTCCGCAAGAAGCCGCCTCCGGTGAAGGCGGGCTCGGAGTAGCGGTCCGCCAGGAGGTTGTCCGCGATGCTGGCCGGCAGGGCGGTCCCCACGGTCATCCGGTCCTCGGCCACGTGGGCCATCCCGGCCTTGCGGACCTTCCTTGGGGATGCGTTGGTCAGGTCCGTCCCCCCCTTGCGCACCGACCCGGTCAGGGTGCGGGCATGGCCGGTCAGGATGCGGACCAGCTCGGACTGGCCGTTCCCGTCCACCCCCACGACCCCCAGGATCTCCCCCTTGCGCAGGGAGAAGGAGACCCGGTCCACCATGGTGATCCCGAAGTCGTCCACGAAGGAGAGGTCCCGGACCTCCAGGGCCGTTCCCCCGGGGGCGGCCGCCTTCTTGTCCAGGGTCAGCCGGACCTCCCGCCCCACCATCTCGTTGGAGATAGTCTGGCGGTCCACGTCCCCGATGTCGTGGGTGGCGATGACCGCCCCGTCCCGCATCACCGTCACCCGGTCGCAGAGCTGGAAGACCTCCCCCAGCTTGTGGCTGATGAAGATGATGGTCTGTCCCTTGTCCCGGAGGGCCTTGAGCTCCGCGAAGAGCTCGTCCGTCTCCTGGGGGGTCAAGACCGAGGTGGGCTCGTCCAGGATCAGGATGCGGGCCCCCCGGTACAGGGTCTTCAGGATCTCCAGCTTCTGCCGCATCGAGACGGAGACGTCCACCACCCGGGCCCGGGGGATGATGCGCAGGTTGTACTTGGCCGAGAGCTCCTCGGCGATACGGACCGCCCGGTTCAGGTCGTACATCCCGGACTTCTTCCGGGGTTCCCGGCCGAGCACGAGGTTTTCCGCCAGGGTCAGGGAGGGCACCAGCATGAAGTGCTGGTGGACCATGCCGATACCCGCGGCGATGGCGTCCCGGGAGGACCCGAAGCGGACGGACTTGCCGTCCAGGAGGAGGGTTCCGGAGCTGGGAGGTTCCTCCCCGTAGACCACCTTCATCAGGGTGGACTTTCCGGCACCGTTCTCCCCGACCAGGCCGAGGATCTCCCCCCGGCGCACGGTCAGGTTGACGAATTTGTTGGCCGCCGTGCCGTTGCCGTACACCTTGCAGAGGTCCACGGCCTGGAGAATGGTTTCCACTCGCGTGCTTCCTTGCCGGGCCGGGGGGTGCGGTGCGCCCGCGGCGGTCCCGGCGGCTAGAAAAGATAAACGGGGTGTCCAATAAGTCGGTTACTTATCGTACACCCCTTGCAGTTTCTAACGATCTTTAAGGAACGTTAGGAACTGCTTCCCTAGAACCAGCTGTCCAAAAAGCCAACTGAGCTTTTTGGACAGCCTCCGGAACGATCTTACTTGTTCGGGTTGACGGCGTCCCGCATCTTGTTGATCTCCTCGGCGCTCATGCTGAAGGCCGAGGGGATGGCCACCTTGCCCGCGTTGATCTCGGCGATGATCCGGTCCATCTCCTTCTGGATGGCTCCCGGCACCGCCTTGTTCAGGGGGGCGAAACCGATGACCCCGTCCGCCACGCCCAGGTAGACCTTCTGGCCCCCGAGCTTCTGGCCGGCCATGAACTTGTCGAAGGTTCCCGCCAGGGTCAGGTCCACGCGCTTCATCGTGGAGGAGAGGATCAGGCCCGCCTTGGCCGGCTCGCTGGGGAAGAGGGAGGCCTGGTCCGTGTCCACGCCGATGGCGTACTTGCCGGTCTCCACGGCGGCGTCGAAGAGCCCCAGGCCCGCGCGGCCCGCGGCGTGGTAGACCACGTCGGCCTTGAAGGACCCGAACTGGATCAGGGCCTGGTCCTTGGCCTTGGCGGTGTCCGTGAAGGAGTTCACGTAGTTGTAGACGATCTTGACCGCCGGGTTGACCTTCTGGGCTCCGGCGATGTATCCGACGAAGAAATCGTTGATCCCCGTGATGTCCCGGCCGCCGATGAAACCGATCACGTTGTCCGGATTGATCTTGGGATTGCCGCCGGTCCGGGTCATGCTTCCCGCCAGGACGCCCGCCAGGTAGCCGGCCTCGGAGTTCTTGTACTGCACCGAGTAGACGTTGGGGATGTCGCCCTCGACCCAGCCGTCGTACATGACGTACAGGGTGCGGGGATAGCGGGGGGCGATCTCCTGGACGGCGCTTCGGAAGTTGTTGGAGCAGAAGACCACCGCGTAGCCCTCGGCTCCGGCGTCCTCCAGGGAGGGGGCGTACTTGGCCGTGTCCGCGCCCAGCTCGGTGTACTTCGTGGTGACCTTGGCCCCGTACTTGGCCTTGATCATGTCCAGGCCCGCCTTGGCGGAGTCGTTGAATCCCTTGTCGCCCAGGGATCCGGAAATCAGCAGGAACACGTTCGTGGTCTGTGCCGCCGCCGGAAGGGCGAAGGCCAGGGCCAGGATCAGGACGACGGGCAGCGTGAGACGCTTCATGGAAACCTCCTCGCGATACATCGGGCGCGGCGGGGGCCGCGGCTCCGCGGTTCTCCGGAAGCATTAAGAATATTCCAAGGCCCCGGGGCAAATCAATAGCGTTTAGTCAGGATTCCAAGCCCGAGGCGCGGGCCGGGCGGTGACGGCGGTCGAGAAAACTCCGCGGCGCCCTCGGCCGGTTGAAAAAGATTCCCGGCGGAACTAGGGTAGTGTCACGAAGCTTGTGAAGGAGGCGGGGATGGCGGGAGATACCGGTTTCGGCGCGGTCGAGGCGGCCCTGGACCGGGGCGCGGCGGACCTGGAGGGCATGGCGGCGGACCTGGCCGCCCACCCGGAGCTCGGGTTCCGGGAGGAGCGCACCGCCGCCGTCCTGGAAAAGGCGCTCCGGGAAACCGGAGCCCGGGTGCGGACCCGCATCGCCCTCACGGGAATCCGGGCCGACCTGGGCTCCGAGGACGCTCCGGCGATCTTCCTGATCGCGGACCTGGACGCGATCCTCACCTCCGGGGCCGCCGGAGGCGTGGCCCACTCCTGCGGGCACCACGCCCAGATGGCCGTCATGCTGGCCGTCTTCCGGGCCCTGGCGGAGGCGGGGGTTCCGGAACGGGAGAAGGTCCGCCTGGTCTTCCTGGGAACCCCCGCGGAGGAGTTCCTGGAGATGGAGTACCGCCTGGGTCTCCGCGCGGAAGGGAAGGTCCGCTTCCTCTCGGGCAAGCAGGAGATGATCCGCCTGGGCGCCCTGGACGACGCCTGCGTCGCCCTCAAGTACCACTCCATGTCCGATTCTCCGGAGCGGGTCGCCACGGTGAACGGCACCCTGAACGGGTTTTTGGCCAAGCGGGCCACCTTCCTCGGCCGGAGCGCCCACGCGGGGGCCTGGCCCGAGAAGGGGATCAACGCCCTGAACGCCGCAAGTCTGGCCATGCTGGCCATCCACGCCCAGCGGGAGACCTTCCGGGACGACGACCACATCCGGGTACACCCGGTGATGAAGTCCGGGGGGACCACGGTGAACACGGTCCCGGACACCGCGGTCCTGGAGACCTACGTCCGCGGGGCCTCCTGGCCCGCCATCCGGGACGCGGACGCCAAGGTGGACCGGGCCCTGGCCGCCGGGGCCGTCGCCATCGGGGCGGCCGTCCGGATCGACAACTCCCCGGGCTACATGCCCTTCCGGCCCGATCCCGCCCTGGGGGAGGTCCTCGGGGCCGCGGCCCGGACCGTCCTTTCGGAACGGGACATCGACTTCCATGACCGGTCCTTCGCCAGCGACGACATCGGGGACGTGGCGGCCCTGGTGCCCACCTGCCAGCTCGGGTACGCGGGCTTCTCGGGGACCATCCACGCCGCGGACTTCAAGCCCTCCGACCCGGTCCGGGCCTATCGGGAGCCCGCCCGGATCCTGGCCCGGGCCGCCTTCGACCTGGCCTTGAACGGAGGCGCGAAGGCCCTGGAGATCCGGCGGAGCTTCAAGCCCGAGTTCACGAAGGAAGCGTACCTGAGCTCGATGGAAGCGCTGTTCGCGTCACGGACTCTGGAGTGGGATCCGGGCACGTGAACGGCTAATGCCGTATCAGCCGCCGGAAGCCTTCCTCCAGTTCCCGCTCCACCCGTTCCGCCGCCTCCTTCCTCCCCTCCCCGGGGCGGCGCGAGGCCTCGACGGGCTCCCCCGCGATGACCCGGGCGTCCTTCAGGAAGTACTTGGAGCGGTGCTTGAGCTCCAAGCCCTCCAGCCGGTTGGCGAAGTCGTGGAGGTTCTGGGCCGTCTCCACCAAGCGCTCGAAGCTCGGATTCCCGTCCAGGTACCCGGGATCCAGAAACTGCCCCAGGGCAGCGGTCATGTAGATCTTGTCCAGGAAATAGGCCTCCGCGGAGCCCCGCCGCGCGGCCGCGAGTTCCAGGGGGCTCAGGGCCGCCAACTCCTCCCGGGAATAGAAGACCCGGCGCAGGGACTCCGCGCGGATGTTCAGGATCCGGGCCTTCAGGGTGGCCGCGGGCTGCACCCCGTAGAAGGCCTCCATCCGGGAGATCGAGGCGTCCAGCAGGACGCCCAGCCGTTCCGCCAGGCCCGCGCCCGTCGGGGCCGGCTTTAAGCCCCAGGAACGGGCATAGGTCGTCTCCGCGATATCCACGAGCCTGCCCCAAATGGCCAGGAGCCGGGACTTGATCGCCTCCGGCGAGGTCGGATCCTTCCCGGTAGCGCCCTGCCCGGGATCGGGGCGAGCTGCGGCCCGGTCCAGGCCGATCCGTTTCTCCAGGCGGGTCAGGAAGCGGCCCAGGCGGGCGGGGCTGGTGGTCCGACCGTAGGAATACTCGATGGCCAGGGGGATGATCCGTACCGGCATGGGCTTGTCCGAGGAGGCCAGACGCTCCGCGGCCAGGAGGGCGATCCGGGTGGTTCCGGGATCCAGTTCCGGGAGGATCCCCCCGTTCAGGGTGGCCATGCCCTCCGGGGCTATGGCCATGGGACGGCGCCGCTCGGCCACGGCTCGCACCAGGTAGTCCAGGACCGCCCGGTCCACGGCGCCGTGGCGCACCGGCACGATGCCCGCGTTCCGGAGCGCCCAGTGCACCAGGGGGCTGGCCCAGAGTTGGACCTCCGAGCCCGAGGGATACCAGGCCCCGGGCCGGCCGTCCGCCTCCACGGCGGGTGCCTTGCCCCGGATCAGGTTCGTCAGGACGTGGAAGACCAGGTGGGGATCCGCGTCCCCCGGATGGCGGTAGGCCAGGATGAAGCGCCCCTCGTCCGCGGCGGACCTACGGTACTCCTCGACCAGGCGCTCCCGCCCCTCCACGCCGATCCGAGCCAGGCGCAGGACGAACCGGGCATAGGCGGGCCCCAACAGGGCGGTCACACTTAAGAACACCCGGCTCTGCCGGCCCAGTTCGATCTTCACCGACTCCCGGGGAATCCAGGGTTTCAGTTTCACGGCCTTCTCCTTGGCGGTGATCCGGCCGGATACTGACATACTCCGAGTTCGTCAGCACCCTGCCAGCCACCCCCTCCAGTATACCCGACGCGGGCGCGGCGGCCACCACCCCGGCGAGGCGGGCGACCCTTATTTCTGACTTTTTGATTAGACTACCGCGTGAGTATCTTATGTAGAAGATTCCCGGGGATACCTGCCCGTCATCCGAGGAGATGCCATGGCTTCCTGGAACCCGTCCTGCGAACGATGGCTGGACGCCACCCTCCCCCAGATCCTCCCGGTCCTGAAGCGGAAGATGTTCGGATACCCGGCCTGGTTCGAGTACGGCCGAATGCGGCTGTGCCTCATGGAAGGCGGGGTCGGCATCAAGTCCGATCCCGGGGTCATCCGGTCCGCCCGGGATTCCGGGATACCCCTGGGGGACTTCGTCCCCCTCGGGCGGACCGCCGGCAGGACCTGGGCCTTCTTCGCCCTTCCCGCCGCGGAGGAACCCTGGGACGAGGAATCCCTGCGCTTCGCCCTGGGGCTCCTCCTTTCCGTGCCCGCCCCGGAGCGGGCGGCCGGGAGGAAACCGTGAGGCCGGCACGCGGGGCCGACCTCGGCGCATCGATCCCGGCCGCCTTCCTCGCGGCGGTCCTGGTTCTCGGCATGGCGTCCTGCGGCCCCGGGACGACCTCCCCTTCCGGGGCGCCCCCTTCGCAGGCTCCGGTTCCCGCGTCCGCGGATCCCGAGTACCTCCCGGCCCGTTCCCGGTCCGAACTCCCGCCGGTGGTCCCGCCCAAGATGCCGGCCTTCGTTCCCGGCTACGCCGAGCTCGATCCCGACTCGGGCCTCCACATGACGGGCACCCCCCTGGAGCTGGACCTGAAGACCTGGCGCCTGGCGGTCACGGGAGCGGTGCGAAGGCCCCTTTCCCTCGACTTCGACGAGCTTCGAACCCTGCCCCGGGTGCGCTCCCGGTCCACCCTGGTCTGCCCGGGCTACTTCGAGGACAACGCCGTCTGGGCGGGCGCCTCCCTGGCGGCCCTTCTGGAACTCGCGGAGCCCCTGGAGGGGGCCAAGGGCGTGAACCTGGTCAGCGCCGACGGATACTCGACCTGGATCGGCATGGAGGACGCCCGGGCCCCCCACAACTTCCTGGCCTACGAGTTCGCCGAGGGGCGACCGGTACCCGTGCTACACGGGTTCCCCGTGCGGGCGGTCTTTCCCTCCCTGACCGGGTCGAAGTGGGTCAAGTGGCTGACGGAGGTCCAGGTGGAGTACGCGGACCCCCCGAAGGCCCCGCCCGCGGGGAGCGTGCCGGGAAGCTGAACCTTCCGGCGTGCATTATTCCCAAAAAGCGCTAGACTTGAAGGCCATGAAAAAGCATCGGAACGCGAATCGGACGGAGCGGCCGGTCCTGGCGGCCGCCCTGACCGCGATCCTGGCGGCGGGATCCGCCGCGACGGGCCTGGCGGTTCCCGGCCTGGGCCGTCCCGCGGCGGCCGCCTCGGCGGCCCTCGCCCTGCTCGCGGCGGCCGTCGGTCTCCGAGCCTACGTATCCGTTCGGAAAGCTTCCCGGGGGGACGCCGCCCTCCAGGCCGCGTCCTCGGACCCAGAGCGGGGAGCCCTCGACCTGGTCCGCCTGGCGGCGGCCGCCTCGGAGGATCGGTCCCTGGCTTGGCACGCCCGGCTCCTGGAAACCTTGAACCAGGACATCGCCCTCCTTCAGCGCTCGGCCGTGAAATTCGACCTCTTCTCCTCGGATATCCTTTTCTCGGCCCAGACCCTGGCCGGGCTGGCCCGTCGGGACCTGGAGATGCTGACCCGGCTGAGGGGCCAGGTCACGGAGTTCTTCGAGGAGCAGGCCCGGACCAACGAGGAGCTCGGACAATTGCGGGAACGGCTGACCGGGAGCGCGGAACTTGCGGCCCGGCTGGCCCGCACCGCCTCGGATTCGCGGTCGGAGCTTTCGCTGCTGGTGGACCTGAGCCGGGAGGCCGCCCGGGATGCCCGGGCGGGCGTCGAGGGAGTCGAGGCGACCGGCGAGGCCGCCTCGGGGCTGGAACGCCTCCTGGACCGCCTGAACCAAGCGGCCCGCCGGGAGGCCGAGGAGGCGGACCGCATCGCCGAAAGCCTGGCCCGGATCGCGGACATCGTGGAGCGCACCCACATCCTGGCCACGAACGCCTCCATCGAGGCGGCCCGGGCCGGCGCCCGGGGTTCGGGCTTCGCGGTGATCGCCGCGGAGGTTCGGAACCTCTCCGAGGCCAGCCGGAAGGCCCTGGAGGACATCGGCAAGGTCCTGGGCTCCGTGGCGGCGGGGATCCGGGAATCCGGGGCCCTGTCCGCCCAGGTCGCCTCCCATTCGGAACAGCTCGACCGCTCGCTCTCGCGCACCCGGTCCTCCTTCGAGGCCATCGACGGCCGGATCCGGGAGGTCGAGGGCCGCCTGGCTCGGTTCGACGAGGTCTTCTCCGAGCAGGCGGAGGGCTCGAACCGCTCCTCCGCCTCCGCGGGCCAGGCCGCCTCCCTCCTGGAGGGCTTCGCCGTCGCCTTCCGGGAGCGTACCGAGACCTACGAGGGCATCCTGGAGGCGGCCCGGGAATCCGAGACCTCCGTGCACGACGCGGAGCGGTCCGCCCGGGTCCTGGCCCAGCTGGCGGGCTACCTCAAGAACGGGGGCCTGGACCGCAACCGGGTCCTGCGCCGGTACCGGGCGGACGGGGACCTGGCCCAGGGCCGGCTCGGACGCAGGGAGCGGAGGGAGGAGCTCCTCTATAACCTGGAGATCTTCGATCCCGAAGGCGCATCCCTCGGCCACCTCGGGGACCTGTCGCCCTCGGGCCTCCTCCTGGTGACGCCCGGGCGGATCGAGCCCGGCACGCGCCTCGCCCTGAGCCTGGCCCTGCCCATCACGGCGGAGGGGGAACGGAGGGTTCCTTTGTCCGTTACGGTCCGCCGGGTCGAGGAGGACGGGGGGCTGTTCCGCCACGGATGCTCCATCGACGACCGGGAGCGGGCGGCCGGACAGGTGGAGGAGATCCTCCGGAGCCTCTCCCTGGGTGCCGTCTCCGCCCCGGGCCTTCCCGCGGCGGGCGCCGGTTCCCCGGGCGCGGAGGAGGTCGAGGAGGCGGAGGAGGTGTGAAAGAAGGTGGATCGGTGAATAGGTGAACAGGTGAACAAGCTATGAGACCGGCATCCTTCACCGCTTAGTGTTTACCGTCCACCGTCCCCCGCCAATCCCCCCAGGGCGGTCTCCCGGTACAGGTGCGGCAGGTCGTGGCCCGTCCGACGCATGACTTCCACGACGCGGTCGAAGCTCACCCGATGGCTCCCGTCGGACAGGAGGGCGTACTCCGCCGCGTCCAGGGCCCGAGCGGCCGCGAAGGCGTTCCGCTCGATGCAGGGGATCTGCACCAGCCCCCCGATGGGATCGCAGGTCAGGCCCAGGTGGTGCTCCAGGCCCATCTCGGCGGCGTACTCCACCTGGGCGGGGGTCCCTCCGAAGAGCTGGGCGGCGGCGGCCGCGGCCATGGCGCAGGCCGAGCCGATCTCCCCCTGGCAGCCGACCTCCGCCCCGGAGATGGAGGCGTTGTGCCGGATGAGGTTTCCCACCAGCCCCGCGGTGGCCAGGGCGTGGAGCAGGCGCTTCTCGCTGAACTTGTAGTATTCCTCCAGGAGATACAGCACCGCCGGCAGAACCCCGCAGGATCCGCAGGTGGGGGCCGTGACGACCCGCCCGCCCGAGGCGTTCTCCTCGGCCACGGCAAGGGCGTAGGCGAAGAGCCGGGTCCGGACCCGGATCGGGTCGCCCTGGAGCTGGGACTTTGTGAAGTACGAGGAGGCCTTGCGGGCCACCCCCAGAGGGCCGGGCAGGCGGCTCTCGTGGTCCAGTCCGTTCCGGATCGAGTCTCCCATGGCCTCCCATACCCCGCCCAGGTAGTCCCAGATGCCGGGGTCCTCACGCTCCGCGACGTATTCCCAGAGGTTCCGTCCCTCCTCCCGGCACCAGGCCAGGATCCCGTCCATGCGGCCGAGGTCGTACCGGGATTCCGCGGAACGGACGCCCGGGGTCCGGGTGACCTCCCCTCCCCCCACGCTGAACCAGGTCTCCGAGAGGACGGACCGACCGGCCTCGTCCCGGGCCTCGAGTGTGAGGGCGTTGGGGTGTCCGGGCAGGATGGTATCGGGCTTCCACTCGAACCGGACCTCCGGGCCCAGGACCTTGAGTATCGCCTCGTCCGTGAGGTGCCCCTTCCCCGTGGCCGCGAGGGACCCGTAGAGGGTCACCTCGTACCGTCCCTCGGGCGCGCGTTCCTTGAAGGACTCCGCCGCCCGGGCGGGTCCCATGGTGTGGCTGCTTGAGGGGCCGTAGCCGATCTTGAACACGGTCCGGATGGTTTCCATGGCGGTTTCCCCGGCGAGTGTACTCCATCCGAGGCCGCCCATCCTAGCGCCGTTGACGGGTTTCCCGCATGGGATATCATGGAGCCATGGCTACCCTGAAAGAACGGCTCCGGGAACGGGAGAAGGAGCTGGCCTGCGTCTATTCCATCTGCCTCCTGGCCGCCGGCGGCCCGGAGCCCCGGGACGCCGCCGAGGGAATCGCCCGTGCCTTGTGCGCGGCCGTCCAGCACGAGTCCCGGGCGGCCTGCGTCGTACGCTTCCGGAGGATCGGCTCCGAGGATACCGTCACCGTGCGCAGGGGCCCCCCCGTCCCCGAGGACGGCGCCCTCCGACCCGCGCTGGAAGCCCCCCTGCCGGACGAGGACTCCGTCGGATGGAGCGGAAGCGTCCGCATGGAGTACCTGGATCCGGACCTGTCCTTCCTGCCCCAGGAAAAGGCCCTCCTGGATTCCATCCTCGTGATCGCCGCGTCCATCCTCCGGACCTCGAACCTGATCACCCGGCTTCGAGCGGCCTCGGAGGATCTTTCGGCCAAGAACGTGGCCCTCCGGGAGGTGCTCTCCGCGATCGAGGCCGATCGCCGCAGGACGCTGCTGGCCTTCCGGGAACGCGCCGCTGCGGAGATCCTGCCCCTCGCCGAGCGCGCCCGGGATCGCTCCCTGACGGAGGAACGCCGGGATTCCTACCTGGAGCTCCTGATCCGGGAGCTCGAACGGGATGTCGACTCCATCGGCCGGGGCCCCGAGGGCCGCGCGGCCCTGAGCCCCCGGGAGAGGGAGATCGCCGTGCAGGTGAGGAACGGCCGGACCAGCAAGGAGATCGCCGAGCTGTTGGGGATCTCCCGGGCTACCGTGGAGCGGCACCGCCACAACCTGCGCCGGAAACTCAGGATCTCCGACCGGGCCGTGAACCTTGCGGGGCTCCTGGGCGGCATGTCCGCAAGCGCCGCGGATGGATTCGATCCTTACTTGTAGATATTCATACAAATTCCGTACAAGACATGTGAGAGTTCCCAATTTCGTCCCGAGCAGGTATGTTCTTATTCTCAAACGACATACCTACTCACAAGGAGCGGAGGATGGAACTCTACGCACTCACGGATTCGGACTACCGGAAGCTGTCCGCCCTGGCCCTGGCGATGCGAAACAGCCGAAATCCCGGCCGCGCGGCCGTCCTCGATCAACGTCTGCGGATAGCCCGGGGTGCGGGATCCGCGGATTCGGCGGGCATCCAGGTGACCATGAATTCCCGGATCACGATCCGGGACGAGGACTCCGGGGAAGTTTTCTCCTATCGCCTGGCATTTCCCGCGGAAGCCGACATCTCCACCAGCAGGATCTCGGTCCTGACCCCCCTCGGGTCCGAACTCCTGGGCCGGCGGGCGGGTGAATCCTTCGGCTACGACAGTCCCGGAGGCCGCCGGCGCGTCCTCGTCGAGAAGGTGGTCCAGGATGACTGACCCCGCGCCCGTTTCCCTGTTTCGGCATCCCGCCTGGATAGCCTGGAAGGAATCGCAGGGCTGGAAGCGGGCGGAGACGGGGCTGGGCTGTTCCGCCCTTTGCAGGCGGATCGGTACGGCCGGCTCCATGGCCTACATCCCCGGCCCCCTGTCCCTTCCGGGCCTCCGGGCGCGCGACATCGACGAGCGGGGCGCCGCGATGGAGGCCCTGTCCCTTCGCGCGCTCCCGAAGCTCCCCCCGGATTGCGTCTTCATCCGCTGGGACCTCATGGTAGAGGCCTGGACCGACGGCCGCGGATCAGCATTGAACCGGGGACTGCAGGAGCTGCGCATGAACGCGTCGACCGTGCGGCGCAGGTTCCGCAAGGCCCCGGTCGAATACACCTGCCCCGATACGATGATCCTGGATCTGACGGGCGGCCCGGCGGCCGTCTGGTCCAGGATGGAGGCGAAGACCCGCTACGCCGTGCGGCTCGCGGAGCGCAGGGGGACCGTCGTCGAACGAACGGGAGAAGCCGGACTCCGAACCTTCCATGAGCTCTACGGCCGGACGGCCTCGCGAAAGGGGCTGCCCCGGCATCCGGAATCCCTGTTCCGGAAATTCTTCCGGGAAGCCCGCGACCGGGGGCTTGAGCTGGACCTTTACCTGGCCCGGTACAAGGACGAGCCGGCCGCCGCCGCCGTCGTCGCCCGCGTCCGGGACGAGGCCTGGTACCTGTTCGCGGCCTCCTCCTGGAACCTGCGTTCGGCCGCGGGGCCCAGCGCCGTCCTCCATCGCGCCGCCGCGGATTGCGCCCGGGCGGGGGTGCGCCGTATGGATCTTCTGGGCGTGAGTCCCCCGGACAGCCCGGACCATCCCTTGGCGGGCTTGACCCGTTTCAAGAAAGGCTTCGGGGGCCGCCGTCATACCCGGGCCGGCGCTTGGGATTACGTGGTCGACGGGGAGATCTATTCCGGCTATGCCCGGACGGAAGGCCTTTCGCGGCCCTGAGCGCGAAGGCCGCCCGTCCCCGCAAACCGCGGCCGCACCGCTTGCGCTTCGCCCTTCCCCGTGCTATGGTCCAGCCTACCGATGGAGGAGCGATCCCCAGGAGTACGCCGGGCAAGGGAGCGGATCCCGTAGACCCCGGCCGAAAGGGGAGGATCGCCGAAGGAAGGTCCGGGGCCGTTCCCGGGCCGACTTGGACGTCCGGGCTAATACCCGGCGGCTGTCGCGGGCAAAACCAAAGCCGCCCGCGGAGTGCCAGAGGGATGCATCGCTTGTCCCGACGAATGCGCTATGGGTCCGTCCCATAGGGTATGGGATTCGCGTTCGCCCATGGGACCTCCCTCGGATTGGAGGTGCCATGTCGCACGCCCTTCAATCCGCGGGGTTCCGGACCCTATTCAGGGTTTCGGACCCGCGACCGCGGGACGCTTCCGCCCCGGAAGTTTCTCCCCCGCGGTTTTCCCGAACGGATTTCGTATCTCCTCCGGGACAGGTACCGCCCGCGGCGTCACAAGCCGCGCCGCCCGCGCAGGCCCCTCACACCGAGAACAAGCCCCTGCGGGTCGGGATCTTCGGCCGCGGACGCCTGGGCTCCGCGGTCCTGGAGAACGCCAAGGACGCCAAGGGCCTGACCGTGGCCTGGGCTCTGGGCCGGGGCTACGCCCCCCGGTCCCCGGTGGACGTGGTCCTGGACGCCAGTCATGCCGATGCCGTGCGGGACCACGTGGAGTGGGCCGTCCGCACGGGCTCGGACCTGGTCATCGGTACCTCGGGCTGGACCATCCCGGACCTGGCGGACCTCGTGGGGGACCGGATCGGGGTCCTCACGGCCCCGAACTTCTCCCTGGCCGCGGCCCTCCTGCGCCGCCTGGCCCTGGTCCTGGCCCGCTTCGCCGCCTCATACCCCGAAGCGGACCTGGGAATCACCGAGAAGCACCACAACAAGAAGGCCGACGCCCCCAGCGGCACCGCCAAGTCCCTGGCGGCCGCCCTGGTGGAGGGCTGTCC
>Ga0116153_10000229_pt1 | contig 82831 bp, 80 predicted proteins | sample AD_UKC028_MetaG_FD_89896 | JGI IMG/M metagenome (GOLD analysis project Ga0116153, IMG submission 89896) | Active sludge microbial communities of municipal wastewater-treating anaerobic digesters from USA - AD_UKC028_MetaG | ecosystem: Engineered > Bioreactor > Anaerobic > Digestate | place: USA...
CCGCCAGCTTTTTCTCTGCATTCCAAAGGCGTCTCCGCCCTCTCTGAACAGGCATTTCAGCAGTTTCCATGTGTTCCTCCTGTAACTATTATACCTGTCCAAATATTAACTGGGGCACGCCAAAAGATGTTTAAGGGCCGCTTCATCGACACCATAACTTACGTAGACATTGAACGATACCGGCAAGAAAAAAGTAAAACGCATTCACCTCTGAGTGTTAATCGTCATCAAACTGTTTTTGTCACTTTATTCAATAAACTCAAGGAATGGCGTCGTTTTAAAATAATAGACAACGTTCTTCTTCCCGACGAGAATCCGGCGGCGTTAGTCAAAAAAGTAAACGAAAGGCCGTTTGCAAGAAAACGCGTTCTGTCGTCAGCCGAATTCCAACGTTTGATTGATTCTGCTACAATGGAAGTGCGCCGGATTTGCTTGGCAGCTGTGCACACAACGTTGCGTCTGAAAGACCTGAAGAACCTGGCATGGGCCAACGTGAACGAGGCCACGAACCAACTTGAGGGTGTTCAGGCAAAAACAAGTCGCCCCTATTCCGTTCCGATAAATTCGGTAATGCGAAAGTTGCTCCTTGAAACGCCAAAAAGTCGGAAGCATATTTTCGACTTTGAAAATTTCCGTAAGGAGTTTGACAAGGCCAGAGCAAAAGCCGATCTGAAAGAATTTCAATTTCGGGATTTGCGGAGGACCGGCGCAAGGTTCATGCTGCAGCAGGGCGTCGATCTGGCAACGGTTTCAAGTTATCTGGGCCACGCTTCGCTGGCTATGACGGAAAGATACGTGCCCCCCAGCCAGGAAGACAAACAACGAGGGGGAGAAGTTTTAAGTAAGTTTTCTTCTGATGGATTTAAATGATCTTTCTGAAATTTGGAAAATACTGTAAGGCAAACTGTAAGGAAGAGATATTTCGAGAAGTGGATAAAGAATTAAAAACGTATTGAATTTATAACGATTTGCCCCCGTAGCTCAATTGGATAGAGCGGCTCCGTCCTAAGGAGAAGGTTGGTGGTTCAATTCCGCCCGGGGGCGTTCCCGTTTTCAAGCAACCCGACAATGAACCGCGCGATCAACCCAAACAGCTGAACACTGACATGGATATCACCCTCATCCGCCCGCCCATCTACACCAAAGGATTTCAGAGCGCCCACCGCGTTCCCTACCTCGGCGTGGCCTATATCGGCGCAATGGCGAGAAAAATGGGCCATCGCGTCGACATCGTCGACATGTGCGGAGAAGACATCGACCGGGTCGAGCGCGTGGGGAATCGTTATCTCTCCTACGGAATGCCCTTCTCTGAACTGAAACACCGACTGAAACCGTCGGATGTTTTCGGTTTCAGCTGCTCCTTTTCCCAAGACTGGGTCTTCAACAGGGAATTGATCCGATATATCCGGAAGCTCTTTCCCAAAAGCATCTTTGTCGCAGGGGGGGAACAGATCACCGCGTTGCCCGACTATTGCATGACCGATTGTCCGGACCTGGATGTTTGCGTCCGGGGAGAAGGCGACATCACCTTCACGAAACTGCTGGAGGCCCTCCTTGAGAAACGCGACTTATCGGAAATCCCGGGGTTGACTTTCCGCTCGCCGGACAGGAAGGATCTCCTTTCCACTCCCACGGCGAACCGTCTTCAGGATATCGACGACCTGCCCTATCCGGCGTGGGACCTCATCCCGATGGAAAATTATCTGTCGCGCCGCCTCAATTACCACATCGACCGGGGAAGAACGATCCCCATCATGATGAGCCGGGGATGTCCCTATCAATGCTCGTTCTGCTCGAACCCGACCATGTGGGGGAACCGATGGACACCCCGAAATCCCGCGCGCGTGGCGGATGAGATCGACCATTTTACAAAGATATTCAAGGCGGACAACTTCATATTCTCCGACCTCACTTCCACCGTCAACCAGAACAACCTCAGTCAATTCTGCGAAGAACTCCTGGCGCGATCCCGACACATCACATGGCAGATCCCCTTCTCAAGGACGGAATCCTTCGATGAAACCACGCTCCGGCTCATGTATGATGCCGGATGCAGGGACTTGGACTTTGCGGTCGAATCCGGCTCCCCGGAACTATTGAAGACCGTTAAAAAGGGGAATGACCCGCGCCGGATGACGGCCCTGATCAAAAGAAGCCTCTCCATCGGGTTCAACTGCACCGCCATCGTCATCATCGGCCTTCCCCAGGAAAACGGGAAGACCGCCCTGCAGACGTTCGCCCTGACGCTGAAACTCGCCCTCCTGGGCCTCCACGAAATCATCGTGACCCTCTTCACCCCCTATCCCGGATCCCAACTGTTCCGAGATCTGCTGAACCAGAAGAAGATCACCTTGAACGACGACTATTTCCTCAACCTGTTCTCCATCACGGACATCTCCCAATCCACGTCGTGGTCGGAACACTTCAGTCCCCGCTGCCTGCGCGCCCTGCGCATCCTTCTGATCGGATGTTTCTACGCGACGATGTTGCTGTCCCATCCGAATCGCCTCCTGCGGCTGATCATCAATATTCTCGACGGAACATCCCCATCGAGGTTATCCATGATCGGGCGCCGGATACTCACGAACTTGAAGGGCTATCTTTCACCGGCGAGAGCCACCGTCGGCCCGATCCCGGACCGCGACTGAAAAGAGACCCCGGGCTCTCTGGGAGCGGGGATGTTTCATATCATCTCCACTGAAAATTTGTTAAAATGAAGGCCATTCAAATGGACTCTCTCAACAATCCATCGTCGACACCGTCTCAAAAAGACCTCATCACCCAGAAGATCGAGCGGGGGGCTCTTTGGGCCGTCCGCCATTGGCAACAGGTCCTCTTGGCCTCCGGCGTCATCCTGTTGACTTCGGTGTTGGTCCTCTACGTCGGATACAACCTCAAGAAGACCCGCCTTCGGGCGTGGGAGCAGCTCTCATTCGCCCAATCCCAACTAGCGCGGGGGGAGAAACAGGCCGCCCTCGATACCGCCAACAATTTGCTCACCAACTACCGGAGCGGCGCGATCGTAGCCCACACCAACATGTTCAAAGGAGACGTCTCGCTGTCCATGAACAAACCGGATGACTCCTTTGCCTCCTATCAAGAAGCCGCCAGACAAGCCACCTCACACGAACTGAAGAAGCTCGCCCTCATCGGCATGGCGACGGCGCGGGAGCAAGGCCAAAAATGGGAGGAGGCGGAGAAATTGTACTCCGATTTCATCAAGGAAAACCCGGAACATTTCCTCTGCGCACGCGCCTATGAATCCTTGGGGCGCGTCCATATGATTTTAAGCCGATGGACAGACGCCCAGGCCTCCTTCGAACGCCTCATCACTCTATATCCGACAACCGTCTGGGCCAAGAACGCCCAGGAATACTTGACTCAGATAAAGATTCAGTCCCAATCCAAACCGGCAATCCCCTCAAAAAAATAACCGTTTTTTGTTGACAAATCCACATTTCGCTGTTAAAATCTTCGTAGTGTTTCATCAATTCGGCACGTTTTTAGTATGAGTTTTTTAAAAAACGATTAAAACGCACTTAACCGGTTAAAGGGAGTGCGATCATAAGGGGGACAAAGTAGATGAAGAAAATGATCAGCTTAGTTGCAGCGTTGGTTTTTGCCGGATACAATCTGGCACAAGCCGACGGACTCGGTCTGAAGAACTGGACGACCGATGGTTCGATCGAGATCAACGGACAATCCGCGACCAACGAAGTGGATGCGTTCGACGGCGCCAACGATCATCGTGGCGGCACCGTGACACGGATCGCGTTGGGTATCGGCATGGACGTCACCTCCGGAGTCAAAGGGAAAGTGCTGTTCTTGAGGAACAGCCAGACCCTTCCCGGTAACGCTCAGTACGGGGATGGAATCACCTCCGTGAACGCCGAAGAAGCCGGCATCTGCCTGGACAACGCCTATATCGACATCGACAACATGCTGACCATGGACACGTTCCGGATCGGTCGCCAATACGGCGGACGTCCCGGCGACACATTGGTTTATTTCGACAGATACAACGACGACAGCCTCACCACCAATTCGCTGGACGCATTGAGCGTTTCCAAGAAAGTCGGGCTGGTCGATCTGAGCTTCGTCACCGGTAAAGTGAACGAAGACGACGTCATCGCGAACGCCGACAACGACGATGCGCTCGGCGACGTCAACGTCAGCTGGCTCATCGCCAAGACCGACAAAGTCGTTCCGAACCTTCCGTTGGAAATCGGCATCTACCAAGGCACCGACAGCAACGGACCGGCCGCGGGCGACAACTGCAACCTCGTGATCTACGACCTCCGGGCCGGATACAGCCTGATGGGCGACGCGGTCAAACTGTGCGCCGAATACGCCATGAACCAAGGCGGAATGAACGGCGCCGGCATCGGCGGAGCGGAGATGAAGTTCAAAGGGAATGCGCTCGTCCTGAAAGCCAAGTATGAGAACAAGGACCTGGGCTTCGGCGGCCATCTCAAATACATGAACGCCTCCGGGGACGATCAGAATTCGGCCAACAACGACGACAAATCCTTCCATGACTACTCCCAGCTCGGCTGGAACGTCTCGGACCTCCGTTACGGCGAGATCCTCTCCAACAGCAACGCGTTGGCCGTCGGCGGCGTGGGCGCCAGTGTCGGTCTCGACACCGGGCTCAACGGCACCGGATTGAACGTCATCAACCTGGGCGGCGATTATACCCTGCCCGTGATGGACAAAAAAGTGTCCCTCGCGCTGGATTATTTCGTCAGCCAGGTCAACGAAGTCGCCAACGGGATCGACGACGGAGTCGGCACGGAAATCGACCTCTCCGCCAACTACAAGCATTCCGAGACCGTCAGCGCCAAGGTCGGCTACGCCACCTTCTCTCCGGAGAAAGGCTACGTGAACGGCTATGCGGCCAACGCGAACCTTCCGACGGACGATGTGACGAAGCTCTTCGCCAAGCTGTGCGTGAAGTGGGGAATGGACAGCAAATAATCCGACCTCATCACACTGTTTCGAGACCCCCCTTCGCACCAGAAGGGGGGTCTTTTTTTTATTGCGACGCCCGCGGAACGGTGATAGAATAAGGCCGTCATCATGACCTCACAGGTTTCCCGATCCCACATCCTGCTCTCAATCGCCGCGGCGGCCTTTTTTGCCGCCGGCTCCGTCCACGCCGACATCCCCTCTCTCAACATGGGAATGAATTATCGGCTGGGCGGCGTCTCCAACGACAACGCCGACTATCAGGACAAGACCAAGGACAAACTCAACTATTACAACCACGTCATGCGCTTCTACATGACCTCTTGGCTGAACGAAGACGTGGAAGCCAGCTTGCGGGTTCAATCCATCGACATCTGGGGTCTGGAAGGGTCGGGCTTGCCCCTCAACACCCATTACCCGAAAGCGGACGGCACCCCGTGGATCGAACACGCTTACATCCACATGCCCAACATGATGTGGAACAAACTCGACCTCACCCTCGGCCGCCAATCCATCGTCATCGGCGACGGCACACTGGTCTCGGACGACGACCTCGGATTCAACGCCATCCGGGGCCAAGTCAATCTGCCCTGGAAATGGGAGATGGACCTCTTCACCGCCAAGGTCCAGGAGGGCCTCGTCGGCACCAAAGACAAAGACCTCTCCGGACTCGTGCTCGGCACCGACCGGGGATACAAACGCTGGGAACTGGGATGGATCCGCGAAGTGGATAAGACCGGCACCGTCTATGCGCTCGGGACGACGACGACCACCACCACGAAGATCCTCCGCCAGTTCTACGACATCCGCCTTTTCGGGAACCTGAAAGACGCCTACTATAAACTCGAGTATGCCATGCAATCGGGAAAAGTCCACCGGAACGGGGCCACGATTTTGGATTTAAAAGGAGTGGGGGAGAAACTGGAATTAGGAGCTCAGACCGACACCGCCCGCTACGGACGCTTCGGCGTCAAAGCCCTCTATGCCCGAGGATCCGGCGACGACGAGGGGTCCTACAACGCCGACGAATCGTTCCGCCCGTCCTTCGGGAAACGGTGGGACGGCCTCCAACGCTCCGGATACGGAAAACATTTCGCCGGGACCCTGTCAGACGCCTATTCCCCCAGCGATTGTTTTGCCCCGGCTTCAACGACCAACTCCGGCTTGCCGGCCGGTTTTTCCGGGATCCAGACCTGGGGATTCGGAGTCTTCACCACGCAACGCGTCCAATGGACGGCGAACCTCGATTATTACACCTACACGGCCCAGACCAAACCGACGGGGAAAAGCGACCTGGGGAGCGAATTTGACCTCGACATCATCTACCGGTATACCGGTTTTGTCACGTTCCACTTCGGTGGCTCTTACTTCTTTCCCGGAGATGCCTACGGCACCAACGTCTCCCGGGTGATGCGCCTGTCCACCGACGCCCGCGTCCACTTCTAACCCGACTTTTTTTGTTTTTTCCTAACACCGTATAACTCCCGAAAAGGGTCCTTCCCATGCCATACGATCTCGATATCGTTAAATATCAGTTCCCTATCGTAGAAGAATTCATACGGCTTCTTGCATATCACAGGGCAGTTAAAGAAGCATTGGATGGGCACCAAGTCAGCTCATATTTTTGGGGGAGAATCTCCGATTCATTCCTCAAAGTCGCCGCATCAGAATGGTGTAAAGTGTTTGGGGCTGAATCCAACAATACCCATTGGAAAAAACTACCCGTTGATGAATCTGAGAAAGATTCGTTTAGAAATAAGGTTTTAACCATCACCAATCTTAAACAAGAAGACTGGCAGAAATACTGGGAAGAAATGCGCAATTTCAGGGATAAATTAGTGGCTCATTTGGAACCCGAAAAGATGCCAAGAACCCCTGATTTCAAGACTGCCCTTGTCGCGGCTTATACATACTGTAGATGGGTTAGAACCCTCTTTCCTGGCCAGTCTTCTCCATGTTTAAAAGCGCTTTATAATGGATCTTTTCGTGAAGCTAAAAACGACATTAAGTGGCTATAATCGCCAAAGATTTCCTGATTGACAAGACCAACAAACCGCCCCAAGACCCCGTTTTGATCTAAATCCGATAAACTCCAGCCGGATGTTCGGCTCGCCTGGATTTAGAGAAATAACAGCCAGATAACAGACACATTATCTTCAAAATAACGACAATTCCTGCAACGACCATCGACGATAAAGGCCCCGAACAACCCCGTTTTCAAGCATTATATTACTTCCGATAATATATATTATGTTAAGTAGTTACCATTATTACGTATTCTGGATTGCACTAGAAACAGTATTATAAATATTCTCTTATACGTTTATTATTAACACTTTACGAGTCATTATGAATTGTTTTTGTTATGTTTTATTTATTAGCACTCAATTTTTCGCCGGAATTTTGCCAACTTTCAAATTTTGATATCCGGATGTTGCCAACTTTCTAAAAATTAGGGCCCGGCAGATATCGATTTTAGGGTATCCCGGTATGGACCAAAAAGACCATGAAGATGCAGAATCAGACCCCGGTGCCAACCCATTGCCTACCAGAATACAAACCCCAAAAGTTGGCTGAAAACTTAGGGAATATTTTCACAATATGGGGGTAGGGGTTCCCCACAAAAAAGACCATGGGTAGAGGTGCTCAACTTTTGCGATTTTGGTAACGAAAAATGACTGGCTCCGCCCATCCGAGGGGTTGTCCCAAAAAGACCATGAGGAGGGGTATAGCGCATCAATGGTATTTTGGGTGGATTTCAAAAAGGCAATGAAGAAAATTCGGATTTTTGATCCCCTATTCGACCAACTCAAAAAAGACCATGGGATCAATCTTTGTGTTCAACTGCTTTTCCATAAAAAACCTGGCGAAAAATCATGCGACCGAAAAACACCTTTAAAATACGCTATGTTTCTAGGGTATCCCAATACCATTTTCAGATTTTAGGGGCCTAAAAACGCGTTTTTGTGCGTTTTCCGTCGATAAAACACAAAATAAATGCGTTATTTTCTGTTTTCGGAGTCCATGGTGTGTTAAAAAATCGCCGCTTGAAAAACGGGGCATCAGAAAGTTCTGTTTTTTTCTGAAACTCCGGAAGCCGTGAAACTAAACAGAGGCCATGTCTATGCCGGATAGGAATGCATGGGCGGGATCCGGAACATTCTTGGACCTGATCAGGACCAAGGATCCAGGTCAGCAAAAAATATTTTCAGGAACGGAGGGGGAGGTGAAGTGATTTCAAGACGGGCGGGCGCACAGAGCTGATCCGTTCTCGGAAATGAACAGGCTCAATGACTCCAAACACTATTTTGAATGGCGAAAGACCAGACTGTGGTTCTCCTTGTCCGTGGAAACAGTGATCTTGTCTCCGTCATGGAAATCCCCGGCAATGATTTTCCGGGCAAGGACGTCCACCAACTCTTTTTGGATCGTTCTTTTCAGAGGCCTGGCTCCATATTCCGTGTTAAAACCCTCTCGCGACAGGAATTGCCTTGCTTTCTCGTCCAATTCCAGCGCGATCTTGTGTTCAGACAGCCTTTTGCGGATGTGTTCCAACTGGATATCGACGATATGCGCGATGTGCTCCTTCGTCAATCGGTGGAATAGGATGGTATCGTCGATGCGGTTCAGGAATTCCGGCCTGAAATGGGCTTTCAGCGATTCCATGACTTTATCCCGGATATCCTCGTCCGTTTCAGCCTCCATGATGAGGCGGCTGCCGATGTTCGACGTCATGATGATCACCGTGTTCTTGAAGTCGACCGTCCTTCCCTGTCCGTCAGTGAGGCGCCCGTCATCCAATATCTGCAGGAGAACGTTGAACACGTCTCCATGGGCTTTTTCGATCTCGTCGAGCAAGAGGACCGAATATGGACGACGACGGACGGCCTCGGTGAGTTGTCCCCCCTCCTCGAATCCGACGTATCCCGGAGGTGCCCCGATGAGACGGGAGACCGTGTGCTTTTCCATGTATTCGCTCATATCCAGACGGATCATGGCCTTCTCGTCGTCGAAAAGGAATTCCGCCAAAGCTTTGGCCAGTTCGGTTTTCCCCACCCCCGTGGGGCCGAGGAAAATGAACGATCCCATGGGTTTTTGCGGATCCGACAGCCCCGACCGGCTCCGACGGACAGCATCCGACACGGCGTTGACGGCTTCTTCCTGCCCGATCACGCGCCGGTGCAACCCGTCCTCCATCTTGAGCAGTTTGGCTGTCTCCCCCTCCATCATCTTTGAAACGGGGATACCGGTCCATTTGGAAACGATGGCAGCCACATCCTCTTCATCGACCTCTTCCCTCAGCATCTTGGTTTTCTTTTGAAGTTCCGCCAGCCTTCGGGTGGCCTCTTCCAGCTCTTTTTTCAACCCGGGCGCGCGGCCGTATTGTATCTCGGCGGCTTTCCCGAGATCCCCGTGCCGTTCGGCTTCCTGGGTCTCCTGTTTGAGGTCTTCGGTCTGTTTCTTCAAGTCCCTTATTCTAGTGACGGCCGCCTTCTCGGCTTCCCATTGGGTCTTCATCTGTCCTGATTGGGCCCTCAATTTCTCCAATTCGCTCTCCAACTTTCTGAGCCGATCCCGGCCGGATTCCTCTTTTTCCTTCAAGAGGGCCTGGCGTTCGATCTCCAGTTGGCGGATATGCCGTTCCACCGCATCAAGTTCGACCGGCATGGAGTCGATCTCCATCCTCAGATGGCTGGCCGCTTCGTCGATGAGGTCGATGGCCTTGTCGGGGAGGAAGCGGTCCGCGATGTAGCGGTTCGACAGCGTCGCCGCCGCCACGAGGGCCGAATCCGTGATCCGGACACCGTGATGGACTTCGTACCGTTCCTTGAGGCCGCGCAAAATGGCGATGGTGTGTTCGACGGAAGGGGGCCCGACGAAAACCGGCTGAAAACGCCTTTCCAGGGCCGCGTCCTTCTCGATATGCTTCCGGTACTCATCCAGGGTCGTCGCGCCCACGCAACGCAGCTCTCCGCGCGCCAGCATGGGCTTCAGGAGGTTGGAGGCATCCATGGCTCCCTCCGCCGCCCCCGCGCCGACCAGCGTATGGAGTTCGTCGATGAACAGGATGATCCGGCCCTGCGCGGAAGATATCTCTTTAAGAATGGCTTTCAAGCGGTCCTCGAATTCGCCCCGGTATTTCGCTCCGGCGATGAGCGAACCCAGATCCAGCGTGATCACCTTCTTCGTCTTGAGCCCTTCCGGCACATCGCCGGAAACGATCCGCTGGGCCAGTCCTTCGACGATGGCCGTCTTCCCCACGCCGGGTTCTCCGATCAAGACGGGATTGTTCTTCGTCCGGCGGGAGAGGACCTGAACCACGCGGCGGATCTCCTCGTCGCGCCCGATGACCGGGTCCAGTTTTCCTCGTCGCGCCGATTCGGTCAGGTCGCGCCCGTATTTATCCAAAGCTTGATATTTCACTTCGGGGTTGGGGTCCGTGATCCGATGAGACCCCCGCAGCTCCGCCATGGCCTTCAACGTCCGATCGCGGTTGAGACCCGCCTCTTTGAGTATCTGTGCGGCCGCCTCCCGGCCGTTCAACAAGGCCAATAGAAAATGTTCTGTCGACACATATTCGTCATGCAACGATTCAGCTTCTTTTTCCGCTTCCAGGATCGTCCGATGGAGTCCGGATGAAAGCCCCGTCTGGACATGCCCGCGGACCTCCGGGAGTTTTTGAAACTCCTGTTCCAACCGCTGCCGGAGGGGCGCGACCGCGACGCCGGTCTTCTCGAGGATCTCCGGAATGAGTTGGTCGGCCACGTCGAGTCCGCCGCTCAGGAGATGAATCGCCTCGATCGATTGATGTCCGTGTTGCTGCGCCAGCGTCTGGGCCGCCTGCAGGACTTCCTGGGCCTTGATGGTGAGTTTTTCAGATTGCATGGTGTCTCTCCTCCGATCCCGTCAGAGTGATATTGCGTCGGGCAGCGACTCGATACCCCAATTCATAATTAGCACTCATTATCCTATAGTGCTAATATACATCACTTTCCGGATTTTTTCAAGAGGGGAGCCGCCCCCCGTTATGTGACGAAAATCACCTTGACAAGAACCCTTCATTTCGTTACATTATTACAGTTTCGAAAAATCATCCATGCGCACACACAAAAAAGCTCTCCTCTTCCCCCTCGTCAGCTTGCTGATGGTGGCTCGCTTCGCCGGCCACCCCTTGTTCGCCAAAGACACGGCTCCCAGCGTTGAAACCAAGATCGCTTTGGAAGAGAGCTTGGAACGACGTCTCAAATCCGTCATCACCCAGATCCTCGGGAACAACGACGTCATCGTCATCGTGACGGCGGAGATGTATACCGAAGACGAAAAGAAGCAAGTCGAAGCCGAACCCGCGGCCACCTCGTTCCTTCCCGGTGTCCCGATCAAGGAGAAGATCGGCGAACTGGAAGCCAACACGCTCGCCCTGAGCGAAACCAGGACTCTGATCAAGAAGATGTCCGCTTCGATCGTGTTGGACAAGCGCGTGAGCGATGCGGACGTCAACGTCGTCAAGAGCGCGACGTCCGGCCTTCTGGGTCTGAAGCCGGACCGTGGAGACATCCTGGAGATACAGCGGATGGATTTCCACAAGGGAGAACAGACCCTCGATTGGAAACGTTTTCTCCGTCCTCCCGACCTCTGGTGGACGATGGGGCTGAGCCTCATGGCTCTTTTCATGCTGTTCCTCACCCTGTTCTTCTTCGGGTCTTTCCGCATTTTCATCAGGGAATTCGTCAAAGCCCTGAAAAATTACGGGGAATCCACCCAAGAGCAGATCAAGATGATGCACATGCAGAAGAAGTTCGAGGAGGAGCAAGCGAAGAGAGGGGCCTCGGACACGACGGGGCCCGATGAAGAAAAATTCCCCTCCGGCGCCGGACCAGCGGCGTCGACCACCCCGGGCGGGATCCCGACGGATGGAAAAACCGAGGTCCCGTTCTCGTTCATCAACGAGAGCCACAGCCGCAACCTCAAGTTCCTCCTCAAAAAAGAACGGCCCGAACAGATCGCCATCATCCTGCATTATCTATCCCCGGCGCTCGCCAACGACATCCTGACCTCGCTGGACCCCGCCAAACAATCCGAGATACTGCTTCAACTCGCCAGCGTGGCCGACATGGACCCCGAGATCGTCAAAACGATCGAGGAGAAAATCCGGGAGAGGATCGCCTACGTCGTCGGCGGTGAAGACCGCCTCCAGACGATCCTGGATTATGCCAATCCCGACATGCAGCAATCCATCCTCTCCACCCTGTCCAAAAAGGACGCCCCCATGGCGGTCCGCATGAGGCAACGGTTGTTCACCATCGACGACTTGGTTAAATTAGACAACGCGGTATTGGCCGGCATCGTGCGCCGGGTCAACATCCGCATCCTGGCATCCGTCCTCCGGGACACCAAAAAAGAATTTCAAGACCAGATCCTGTCCAAACTCCCGGAAGGAAGCGCGGCCATGCTGAGAGAAGAAATCAGTCTGGCCAAACCCGTCCCGACGGAACGTCTGGCCCAGGAACGACGCCACATCCTGGACACGATCCGCCGCCTGAACGAACGCGGATTGATCCAACTTCGCCCCGAGGTGAAACCCTGATGGATATCATGACCGTCCTGGGACTCCTGTGCGGCGGCGGAGCCATCTACTACGTTCTGCACCACGGCGGCATGCTGCACCTCATCGTCAACATGGAGGCCTTCATCCTGATCTTCGGAGGGACCGCCGGTTCGGTGTTCATCTCGTATCCCTGGAAGATCCTCAAGACGATCCCCCGCGCATTGATCATGGTCCTCATCCCGCCGCGCAAAACGACTTTCTCGGACCTGATCTCCACGTTCGTCCTCCTGTCGGAAAAAGCCCGCAAGGACGGCTTGGATTCCCTGCAAGCCGAACTGTCCGGGATCAAACACTTCTTCCTCAAGGACGGTCTCCAGATGATCTTGGACGGCCTGGACGCCGATATCGTCCGGGACCGGCTGGAGAGAGACATCCTTCTGACCAGGCAACGGCACATGCAGATCACCGCCATCTTCCGATCGGCGGGAACCTTCGCCCCGATCTTCGGTCTTCTGGGAACCCTGATCGGCGTGGTCCAAGTGCTGCGGAACTTGACCGACCCTCAATCCATGGGCGCCTCCATGGCCATCGCGATGACCGCCTCTTTCTACGGCATCTTCTCCGCCAATTTTCTGTTCCTTCCGATCGCCTCGAAGTTGAACTACCACTCGGAAGACGAACTTCTGGTCAAGGAACTGATCGCCAAGGGGATCACCGCTCTCCAGCAGGGAGACAGCCCTATCTTGATGGCTAAAAAATTGGAAGCCTATCTGTCATACCGACTGAGAGCCAAACAGAAACTCCTGAAGACCGCCGCGATCAAACGCGCTGCATGATCCACACGCTGTTCAACCGAATGATGTCCTCCGAGGAAGACAATCCTCTGTGGCTGGTCGTCCTCTGCGACATGATGACCAACCTCATGCTGTTCTTCCTGATCATGTACGGTTTCACCCGCCAGCCCGAGGAAGCCCGCAAAGCCATGTTGCAGGCGGTCGAAGACCGATTCCGCGGGGAAGAAAAGAAGACCGCGACGGAACAGAAGGCCGAGACCGTGCTCCAAAAGATCCAGGAAGAGGACGTCAGCCAGATGTTGAAGAACAAGAACGTGGCGCAGGTGGAACTTTCCGAACAGCGGATCCGGGTGACCCTCACGAACCCCGTCTTGTTCGTCTCCGGAGAAGCCGTCCTGGGCGATAAAGCGAAGAAAGACATCCGGTCCCTGGCCATGATCCTGGCGAAGATCCCGAACCCGATCATCGTGGAAGGTTACACCGACAACATCCCCGTCAGGAACAAGCACTATCCGTCGAATTGGGAGTTATCCGTCGCGCGCGCCTATTCCGTGATCGAATTCCTTGTGAACGAATGCGGACTCTCCCCCTCGCGGTTCGTGACCGCGGGATACGGGGAATTCAGGCCGGTGGCCCCCAACAACACCGAGGCTGGCCGCGCGATGAACCGGCGGATCGAGATCAACATCCTCCGAAAGAACGTCGACATCGCCTCCACCGCGCCCAAACCGGGAGTATTCTCCAAATGACCGAATTCGATTTCGAAAAAGACTCCCTGTCCGACGACCCCCTTTTCGGAGAGAAGGGAGAATCATCCCCGGAGACAGAAATCTCGAGGCTGCTCACCATTGAGGAAAAAACAGAGGAATCCGCGGAGAAACTGTGGATGATCCCGTTCGCCGACCTGATGTCGACGCTGGTGATCCTCTTCTTGGCCCTGTTCGGATACGCCTATCTGGGTTCCTCCTCGGATTACGAACGGGCCATCGCCGCGCTGCAGAAAGAATTGGCGGGAGCGGACAAGATGGATTCGGTCATGAAGAAAGAGAAGGAAGCCGAGATGGCCAAAGCCATCGAGAAATATTTCGACGAGGAGAAGTTGAAGGATATGGCCAAGGTGGAGATGTCCGCGCAATACATCCGGATCTCGCTATCCAACCCCGTCCTGTTCGACGCGGGGCGCGCCGATCTCAAAACACAGGCCGCCAAAGCCCTCGAGGAAATCGGCCTCATGCTGAAAAACATCCCCAACGCGGTCCTGGTGGAAGGGCATACGGACAACGTCCCACTGGCCCGGAGCCCTTACCGGTCCAATTTCGAATTATCAGCCGCTCGGGCTTTTTCTGTGATAGAATTCTTCATCAAGGCGGGCGTCGATCCTTCCCGCTTTTCGGCGTATGGTTACGGAGAGTTCCGGCCCATCGCCGACAACACGACGGAAGAGAGCAAAGCGAAGAACCGTCGGATCGAAATCAACATAGTGAGAACAACCTGACATGAAAAAACCAATCGCACTGGCCATACTCTTGCTGATGGGGTCCTCCACCGTCCCCCTGAGAGCGATGGATTTCGACAACACCGACTTCAACCAACGCCAGAAAGTGATCGAAGAGCATTACGCCAGAGCCATCCAGTATTTCAACGACGGCTCCTACGCCAATGCGATCCAGCACTGGGATGAGATCCTCAAGCTGGATCCCGAACAAACCGCCGCCAGCCGCCTCATCAAGGAAGCCCGCTCCAAGCTGACGGACCAGATCGGCCCCCTGGAAGAGACCATCCGGTCACTCATCAAGGAAGGGCGCTACGAGACGGCTTTGGAGAAGATCCAGACCCTGCTGGAAAGGGATTCGAAGAACAAATCTTTTCTGGCGACGAAAACCCGGCTGGAGAACATCTCGGCCATACGGCCCGTCGAAACAGGGAACAGCAAATCCTCCGTACTCGTGAGGAAGAGCCTGTCGGCCCACCTCTCCATCGAAGAAGACCAGAAGATGGCCGTCAACGCCATGCGGGCCGCCCGGGATTTCAATCCGCAGCACCCGAACATCGACCGCCTCATCACCTATATCGAACAGCAATATCCGGACACGGCCAAAAAAGAGCTGGTCACTCCGGGGATGTCGGTCGTCGAGAACAAGCTGTTCATCGCTCTGAACCAGATCTACGAGGGCCGGTTCGATCTGGCCATCTTCAGCTGCAACGAGGTCCTCTCCTTGGACCCCACCAATGTGCTGGCTTTAAAACGGAAGGGGAGCGCTTATTTCGCTCTCAACCAGAAGGACAAGGCCCGGGAGAACTGGGAGCAGGCCTTGAAATTGGCCCCCGAAGACACTGAGATTAAGAAGTTCCTATCCGCAAAATAACCGCTGTTCCGCGGACCGTCTTTTCCTCCATCAACTCCGACCGTCAGTCTTTCGGCTCCTTTTTACGGACCAGGAAATAGAGTTCGCCCGTCTCCCATAGGTCCACGGCGCGGCGCTCCGCGCCGTCATCCCCTCCGCAAAAAACATCCACTCGTCCCGGACCTTTGATCGCCCCCCCCTCATCCTGGGAGAACACAAACCGGGAGAGAGCCACCTTGCCGTCGGTCCGAATCCAGGCCAATCCTCCTCGCGGGAACAGGGCCGGATCCGTGGCGATGGACCGTCCGGGCGTGAGAGGGACATGGATCGACCCGAACGTCCGGGGGGACGCGTCGGAGCGGTCGAGCCTGAAGAAAACATACCGTGGATTGTAATCCAATATCTCCCGCACGTCCCGTGGATGATTCCCGAGATACTCCTTCAACCGGTCCCGATTCATCTCCTCTTTCGTATAAACGCCCCGCTCGACCAGGTAAAGCCCGACGGAACGATAGGGGTGGCCGTTGTGTCCGGCGTAGCGGATCTTCACCGTCTTCCCGTCAGGCAGATGGAGCCAGCCCGATCCCTCCACCTGGAGGAAATAAACATCCAATGGATCGTGGGCATAAGCGATCTCCAGTCCACGTCCGGACAGGACCTTTTGGCCGTCGATCTCTCCCCTCGTGTAATAAGGGCGAAAGATTCCGGACTCCAGGCGGCCGAGGGATCCGTCCCCGGGTCGAGATATCAGATCGTCCGGCGTCGAATAGATCGGATGCCGGTAATCCGGAGAGGGCGTCAGACTGGCCCTGAGATGGTGTTCATAATATCCCGAAAAAGTCACCCGTCCGGCCGGAGGGACTCCCGTCGATCTGTAGAGATGGAATCGTTCCCGGACCAACCGCGAGACCTCCCGCGGGTCCTGAGTCCGCTCCAGAATATCCAATAGCCGGTCCACCGTCTCCAGCATATCGACGGCCGTGTAGGTCTCTCTCCCGAGACGGTAGACCGTCGAGGGTGGCCGCTTCTCATAATAACGCCGGCTGGAGAGCGCGGCTTCCCGAAGACCTTCCAGGGGAAGGTCGTCCCGCAACGACGGAAGATCTTGTGAGGAGACGGGGGAGAGGGCGGATTCCGGGAAGAGGGCGATGGGAAGGGAAATAAAAAAAACTGCCGCCAGTGTGTCCCGGAGGAAACGCTTCATGCCATCAGCCGGCCGATACTGTCTATTGTTTCGCGGTGACGTTCTTGGTGATGTCTTGGAAGAGGAGGGCCACACCCAGGTTCTCGCCCGCTTTTCCGATGACGGGGATGACCGAATAGCCGATGACCATCTCGTTCCCGTTGATCTGAACGATCGTCTCCTGGCGGGTCCGGGGCTGTTTGGACGAAGAGGTCACCTCGATCGCCTTGACGATCGGTGGACAGAACGAGAGAAGTTCTCCGACTTTTTCCCCCATGGTCTTCTGTGTCTTGAGACTCAATATCTCCACGGCGCGGTTGTTCATCTTGATGATCTTTCCCTGCGAATCGACGACGAGGAGCCCCGCGGTCAGGCTACCGACGACGGCCTCTTCGAACGCCAGGAGGTTGTCTCTTTCCTGGATCACGCGCGAATTGATCATGGCGATCCCGACCTGGCGGCCGATCATGGAGATCAACTCGAGGTCTTGGATGACGAACGGCCCGTCCTTCCTGTTCAGAAATTCGATGATCCCGATGGGTTGATTCCGGACGATGATGGGGGCGGCGATGATGCTCCGGGTCTTGAACCCGCTGGTATTGTCGACGCTGCCATAGAAACGGGGATCGGCCTCCGGTTTATCCACCTTGACGGGCTGCATGTATTGGGACACCCATCCCACGACACCGACCCCCGTCTTGAACGTCTGCTTCCTCAACTGATCCACGGGGGTGCCATAGGAAGCCAACGGGTAGAGTGAGCCGTCCGGCTCGAATCGAAAAACAGTGCCCGCCTCGGCGTTCAGCGCCTCCACGATCCTCGCCAACACCAACGTCGCCATCTCCTCTTCATTGTAGAGGAAATGCATGTCTTGAAGAACGTTATACAGCAATTCAAAATGGAAAATACCCAATTTCATGAAACCTCCGTTCAGCGTGGAATGTCGCCGGTCCCCGGGGACCTGGTTTGAAAAAAACGGTTCATCAGAATGCCTGCGGCGACAGACGCGTTCAATGATTCGAACTGTCCGCTGCCGGGGATGCGGACCAGATCATCGCAACGTTCCTTCACCAGCCGATGGAGTCCGTCTCCCTCGGCGCCGATCACCAGGGCCACCGGCGACGGAAACGAATACTCCGTCAGAGATCGGCCCGTCATGTCGGCTCCGACAATCCAATAGCCCTTCGCCTTGAGGTCGAAGACGGTCTGGGCGGAACTGGACCCCTGGATCATCCGGACCTTGTCGATGGCGCCGGCGGAAGCCTTGACGGCGGCCGTGGTGACGCCGGCCGAGCGCCACCGGGGCAATATCATAACCCCGATTCCGAAGAAAGCGGCGCTCCGGGCGATGGCGCCCACGTTGTGAGGGTCCTCGATCCCGTCCAAGACGAGGACCGGGTTGGGTTGGTCGTGGCCGAAGACCTCGTCGAAGGTGGAAAAACGATATGCGGACACACGCGCCACGACACCCTGGTGTCCGGGATTGCCCGACGATAACTGTTCAAGGCGGAATCGCGGGACCCACTGGAACACGATCCCGTGGGTATGCGCCAACGTCACGATCTCATCGATGGCGGCGCCGGAGGCGTGTTCGATGATCCACATCTTATGCACGTAGCGCGTCGACGGGTCCCGCCGGGACATCGCCCGGAGCAGTTCCAGGACCGGGTTCCGGCCGACCAACAGATCCCCGGTCTCATCGGACGAAGGGGGACGATGGGAAGGGTGTCGCTCCGACATCAATCCTTCCTCCACCAACGAGTGCCTGACGAGGTATCCTCCAACAGGACCCCCTGCCGGGACAATTCAGCCCTCAACCGGTCCGCGTCGGCCCAATCCTTGTTCTTCCGGGCCGTTTCCCGGGCAGCGATCATCCGTGATATCTCCGCCTCGTCCAACGCCGGACCTCCCGTCTGGTCGAGTTTCAGTCCCAGGACGGTCTCCATCATCCGGAGGGATTGATCCAGAGATTCCAAGAGGATCCCGGACCCGACCTCCGGCTGTTCCAACGAGCGAACCATCGTGTTCAGAAGGGAATGAAACGCAGCTTGTCCCTGAGGGGCGTTGAAATCATCCCGGAGAGACTCGTCGAAACGCTGCACAAAAGATCCCAAGGCCGCGCGGACGGTATCGTCATTCTCTCCCGCGGCCTTCTTCTTCTGGGCGGCGGAGCGGACGCGACGGATGGCATCCTTCACCCGAGACACCTCATGTCGGATCTGTTCCAATGCTTCATCGGAAAAATCCAGAGGAACCCGGTATGGCTGGCTCAAGAGGAACCACCGGACGGTCAGGGGATCGTATTTCTTGAAAATATTGGTCAGGGTGAAGAAGTTGCCGAGGGATTTAGACATCTTCTCCTGATTGATGGTCACGAACCCGTTATGGATCCAATACCGCGCGAACGGTTGGCCGGTCAGCGCCTCGGCCTGGGCGATCTCGTTCTCATGATGGGGAAAGATCAAATCCTGCCCCCCCCCATGGATATCCAAAGTGTCCACATCCAGGTTCGACAGGCTCATGACGGAGCACTCGATGTGCCAGCCGGGCCGGCCGGCACCCCACGGAGACGGCCAGGATGGTTCGCCGGGTTTGGCCGCCTTCCACAAGGCGAAATCCAGCGGGTCCTTCTTCCGTTCATCCACCTCCACCCGGGCGCCCGACTTCAGATCGTCCACGGACCGTTTCGCCAGACGGCCATAACGGTCGAAGCGTCGGACGCCGTAATACACATCCCCGTCGACCGGATAGGCCGCGCCGTTCGAGACGAGGCCCTCGATGAATTTCACGATCTGGTCGATATGTCCCGTCACGCGCGGATAGACGCGGGCGCGCCGTATGTTCAACCGGTCCATCTTCTCGAAATAGTCGGCGATGAACCTCTCCGCCAGACCGGCAGGATCCTCGTGCCGTTCCGCGGCGCGTTGGATGATCTTATCGTCGATATCGGTGAAATTTTGCACATAATCCACGCGATGGCCGCAGTATTCAAGGACGCGGCGGACCAGGTCGAAGGTGACATAACATCGCGCATGGCCCAGATGGCATTCGTCGTACGGAGTGACTCCGCAGACGTACATCCGGACCTGACCCGGGAGGGCCGGTTCGAACTGTTGTTTCTTTCCGGTCAACGTATCATGAAACCGGAGCGTTTTGATCGGGTCCATCAGCGTCCCTTCCTCTTTTTCCGGGAGAGAACGGCGACGGCCACGGCCGCCAGTCCCTGTCCCCGTCCGATAAATCCCATCCCCTCGTTGGTCTTGGCTTTGACACTGACGTCCTTCAACGGGACCGACAACAGGCGGGACAGTCTGACCCTCATGCGGCTCTTATAGGGTCCCAGTTTGGGTTCCTGGGTGATGACGGTCACATCCACGTTCCCGATCTGGAATCGGGGCTGGATCCGGCGGACGACGTCCTTGAGGAGCCGTTGGCTGTCGGCCTCTCGATAAGCCGGATCGGAATCGGGAAACAACGTGCCGATATCCCCGTAGGCCGCGGCGCCCAACAATGCGTCGATGACGGCGTGGATCACGGCATCGGCGTCGGAATGACCCTGGAGCCCGACGCGATGCGGGATGACGACCCCTCCGAGGACCAGACGGCGCCCCTTCACGAACCGATGACTGTCATAACCCCAACCCACTCGAACGCGATCCTGGCTCATTGTCTCCGCCTTTTCAAGATATTCCGACAGACTTCCAAATCAGCCGGGAGAGTCACCTTGATGTTCTCGGTGCTTCCTTTCACCAATTTCACCCGAAGGCCCCGACGTTCCGCCAATTGGACATCATCGGTCACGACCGGGAGCCGTCCGCGAAAGACCCTCTCCGCGACCCGTCGGCGGAACCCCTGGGGCGTCTGAGCGGCCCACAGTCCTTCCCTGGGAACCGTTTTATTCACGAACCCCGATCGATCGGACTTCTTCAGCGTGTCGGAGACGGGGATGGCCGCCACCGCGGCCCCCCATCGGTAAGACTCCGCGGCCACCTTCGAAAAAAGCGACGGCGGCGCCAGGGGGCGGGCGGCGTCATGGATGAGGACCGTCTCGCATTCCGCCGGGAGAACGGACAGCCCGTTCTTCACGGAATGCACGCGTTCCGCTCCTCCGGAAACGACGGCCAGCACCTTATCGAACCTGTTTTTTTGGACGAATCGGCTTCCCCACTCCACGTGTTCGGCCGGGAGGACAAGAACCACGCCATAGATTTCGGTGACGCGTTGGAGCGTGAGGAGCGACCAATAGACGAGCGGATGCCCGTTCAGGGGAAGGAACTGCTTCGGACGGGACGCGCCGAAACGCCGGCCACGACCGCCGGCCACGACCACCACCCCGACCGGGGACTTTCTCATATCGTTGAAAGAACGGTCTTTCTCAACACCGTCTCACGCCGGCGACCGAAGGCCGGACCTCAATGTTCGGCGGGCTTAGCGACGGGCGGATGGGGTTCCGAAGACCGCTCCTTGGTCCGGGTGAAGATCATGCGGCCCGCGGACGTCTGGAGGATCGACGTGACGGTGACGTCCATCTTGCGGCCGATGAACTTGCGGCCATCCTCGACGACGACCATCGTCCCGTCATCCAGATACCCCACGCCCTGGTCGTGTTCCTTGCCTTCTTTCACCACGAAGATGCTCATGATCTCGCCCGGCAGGACGACCGGTTTAAGGGCATTCGCTAGGTCGTTGATGTTCAGGACCGTCACGCCTTGCAGCGTGGCGACCTTGTTCAGATTGAAGTCCGTGGTCAGGATCTTGGCGCCGAGGTCCCGGGCCAGACCCACCAACTTACCGTCGACCTCTTTGATCTCCGGATATTCTTTATCGAAGATCTTCACCGGCACGTCCGGATTTTCCTGGATGCGCGTCAATATCTCCAAGCCGCGGCGGCCGCGCGAACGACGGTTCCCATCGGATGAATCGGCGATGTTCTGGAGTTCCTTCAGGACGAAACGCGGGACCAGCAGCGTCCCCGACAGGAATTTCGTCTCGCAGACATCGGCGATCCGTCCATCGATCAGCACCGACGTATCGACGGCGTAATATTGCTGCAATTTTTTCTTCGACCCCTTCACGATCAGGTCCCGGTCCAGAAGGTCCAACTCCGACCTTTTCCGGACGAAGATGACCATGCCCAGATAAGCGAAGATGACATGGATCAAGAGAGAATATTGCTGGGAGAGTTCATAGAGACGCGGATTATCCATCTGATAGACGACCCAATTCATCAACTGGGCCGACACCAGTCCGACGATGGCACCGATCAGACCGGAGATGAGAGAATCCAGCGGAACGATGTCGATGATGATCTCCACACCGATGATCACCAGAGCGGCTGCGACTCCGATGAGTATACCCTTGGCATTGGGGGATATATGTGTATATCCAATGACAGGCCCTGCGATGATGACTAACGCTCGAATGAAATGAATAAGCATGAAGGATACCCTCTTTTCTATATAGGACTGCTATATGACCGCTATTCCGTATGACATCTTATGACATCTATTGATGACTGCGTTAAAATCTTTCCAGCGCTTCAGAGACCGTCGAGACCATCTGGACGTCGAAGGGCTGGCCGGACCCATTTTTTCGGGGCCACGCGCTGTTCGCGGCGGCCTGCTTCGGAACGACCGCCCTTCGGAACCCCAACTTGCACGCTTCGTTCAGACGGTCCGCCAACTGGCCCACCGGGCGCAACTCACCGCCGAGTCCGACCTCCCCGATCCACACCGTCTTGGAATCCACGGGTTTTTCGCGATAGGCGCTGGCCATCGCGCAGGCGATACCGAGATCGGCGGCGGGTTCCGTCACTTCGAGGCCGCCCGTCACGTTCACATAGACGTCCTGAGACTCCAGGTGGAGACCACAGCGTTTATCCAGAACCGCGATGAGTAACAGAGTCCGGTTGTAATCCACCCCGCTCATCTGCCGACGAGGCATTCCGAAAGCCGTCCGGGAGACCAGGGCCTGGACCTCGACCATCAGCGGGCGGGTCCCCTCCACCGCGCCCAACACCGCCGTCCCCGATGGAGCCGCTCCCTCGTATTGTCTCAGGAACAATTCCGATGGGTTGGGGATCTCCTTCAGTCCAACGGAGGTCATCTCGAAGACGCCGATCTCGTTGGTCGGGCCGAATCGGTTCTTGAACGCACGGAGGATCCGATGAATCTGCTGCCGTTCCGTTTCGAAATAAAGGACCGTATCGACGATATGTTCCAGAACCCGGGGACCGGCCAGATCCCCTTCCTTGGTGACATGCCCCAAAATAAAGACCGTCAGCCCGGCCCCTTTGGCCAGATGAAGGAGTTCCGCCGTGCATTCGCGGATCTGGGCCACCGATCCCGGTGACCCCGTCAGATCGGCCTTATAAACGGTCTGGATGGAATCCAAGACCAGGATCTTCGGCTGATACTTCCGGACCGCCTCCAGGATATTCTCCAAATTCGTTTCGGACAAGAGCAGCAGGGATTCGTTCTTGAGACCCAGTCTCGATGCCCGGCCCTTCACCTGGGCCAACGATTCTTCTCCCGAGACGTAGAGCACGGGCGTCGCTTCGGAGGCCAGGCTGGAAGACACCTGCAGGATCAACGTGGACTTCCCGATCCCCGGCGCTCCTCCCAAAAGTATCAAAGATCCGGGCCAGAGTCCACCGCCCAGGATCCGGTCGAACTCGGACGACCCCGTGGTCAATCGCGGGACCGACTCCTCGGAGACGCGGGACAACGGGGTGACGCCCGATGAAAATTCCGTCAGGCGGCGCGGCGCCTTATCCTGAACGACCGTCTCTTTCTCCTCGGCGAAAGTGTTCCACTGCTGGCAGTCAGGACACTGTCCCAGCCACCGAAGGCTCGTATGTCCGCATTGGCCACACTTATAGACGGTCTTCGTCTTGCTCTTCAATTTAACGGCCATGACCGGCCTATTGGGTCTCCGGCGGAACATCCGGATCCAAAGGATCCTCCTTGGGGCGTTCGGGCGACGGGGCATCCTTCTTGCTCTTGAGATCCTTGAAGAAATCTTCCGGTTTCATGGTCTCCAGTTTCTTCCTGAAATCCTGGACCTCATCCTCCGAGATGGGTTTCAGCATCTCGGGACACGACTCGAAGACGGCTTCGGAAACGTAAATGGGGCACCGGGCGCGCAGGGCGATGGCAATGGAATCTGATGGACGGGCATCGATGATGTGAGATTCGGACGAGATCAGCGTATGAATCTCGGCGTAGAACGTGCTGTTCTTCAGCGCCGTGATCACGACCTTCTGTATCTCGGCCTTCATGATATTGAACACGCGGATGAAAAGATCGTGCGTCAACGGACGCGGGAATTTCTGATCCGTCAGGGCCATCCCGATGGCGCCTCCCTCGTAGAGGCCGATCCAGATCGGGAGGAGGCGGGGGCCGTCCACCTCTTCCAAGACGAGGATGCACTGCCCCCCCACCTGAGCCAGACTGTAGATCTGAATCTGATTGAGTTTCACGTGACGGGACCTTATCTCGCCAAACCGACCAACCCGAGCAGATACGCGATGTCCTCGTCCTTAAACGTGAGGTTCATATTGGCGTTGAAATTCTTCCGTTCGGCGATATCCTCCACCTGGGCGCCGGCCCAGAGGGTGGGATAGACGATGGCCACGCGGGCCCCCGCGTTATAGACGGGACTGTCCAGCTTGATTCCCTGGCGGACGGTGTCCCTCGGAAAATCGTAGGCTTCGGCCTGCAACTCCACGCGGCGATTCCACTTCTCCGACTTATAAAACGGTCGGAAGGCCATCCCCGCGCCGCCGGAGGACCGGATGGCTCCGCCGAAGATGGTCACGGGGCCGAAATCCTTCCCCATGACGGCGGTGATGGTGTTCCGTTTCTCGAAATCGTTCCCCACGATCTTGGAATCTTCCTTCTTTCCAACGTTATTGGCCTGGATGAAATAATATTTCCCGGGACGCGGCACGATGCGCAATCCCAGATCGGCCCGGTATTGGTTGTCCTCGAAATCGTAGCGCTGGCGGTAATCCCAGTAAGTCTCGATCATGGCGATGCGGCCCAGGACCTGTTTGGCGTCCTTGGCGACGGCCCTCAGGGTGGACACGGTCTGTTTCACGTCTTCCCCCATCTCCTTATCGCTCACGAACTTCCCGAGGGCCCCTTCCCCTTTTTGGATGCGGGCGGCGATCTCGTCGACGCGCTCCGAGATGGACCGGATCTTGGCCAAAGCGACCTTCACGTCCTCCTTATGCTGTGCGATGATCTCGTTGATGTCCACGGAGATGTTCCGAGCGTGGGCCGTCAGCTCATGGATGTTCTCCACGATCTCGGTCAACTTCTGTTCCTGCTGGCCCAGAGCCACGTTCAGGGAATCGGTGATATCGCGCAGGTTGGCCATGGTCTGCTTGAAATTGTCCGCCAGACTGCCCCGGCCTGGATCCTCCCGGAAGAATTCAGACACCTGTTTCATGATTTCATCCATCGAGACCGACGTCTCCCCATCGATCACGTCGCCGTCTTTCAACGGGGACTGATCTGAAGACCCCTGTTCCAGCTCCAGATACTTGGTGCCAATCATCCCCGTCACGGCGACGCGCGCCTTGGCGTTCCGATAGACGACGACCGCTTTATCCATGCGCACGGTGACGCGCGCCCGACCGCCGTCAAGGAGGATGGATTCGATCTTGCCGACCTCGACCCCGGCGATCTTGACGGGACCTTTTTCGGGAAGACCCTCGGCGCTGGCAAAGGTCACCTGGAGGCGATAAAAATCCTTGAAACGGACGTCTCCCAGGGTGATGATCCCGGCGGCCAGGACGGCCAACCCGCACAGCGTGAATATCCCGACTTTGGTCTCTGCGTTCATAAAATCCTATTCGTAGGCCCGCACGGCCATCTGGATGGGCCCTTCGGCCGACCCCGTGATGAATTGTTTCACCAAAGGGTTCGTGCTGTTCTGGATCTCCTGCGGCGTCCCGTCAGCCACGATGCGCCCTTCATACAGCATAGCGATGCGGTTGGACACCTTATAGGCCGATTTCATATCGTGAGTCACCACGATGCCCGTCACGCCCAATTTCTTCTGCAACCCCAGGATCAATTCGTTGATGACGTCCGACATGATCGGGTCCAATCCCGTGGTCGGCTCGTCATACAAAATATAGGACGGTTCGTAGGCGATGGCGCGGGCCAACCCCACGCGTTTCTTCATCCCGCCCGACAACTCGGCGGGCTTCATGTCGGCCACTTCCGGTTTCAAACCGACCAACGCCAGTTTTTGAACGACCAATTCTTCGGCGCGATCCATCAGTTCAGGCCTGAGATTGCGCACGCCGAACAAGACGTTCTCCGCCACCGTCAAAGAATCGAAGAGCGCGGCTCCCTGGAACAAGTAGCCGAACTTCATCTGCACCTGGTGGAGCCGGGCTTCATTGGCATTGGAGATCTCCAACCCGTCCACCCAGATCTGCCCCGCGTCGGGTTTCAGGAGCCCGACCATGTGTTTGATCGTGACGCTCTTCCCGGTTCCGGACCCCCCCATGATGGTGAGGGTCTCGCCGTCGCGGATCTCCAAGTCCACCCCGCGCAGGACGCGGTTCTTCCCGAACGCCTTATGGACGTTCTGCAGGCGGATCATGGGTTCACCCGGATTTTCAGACCTTTTATTTTATCAAAAAGAGGCCGCATTCGTCGGATAAAATACCTTTCAACCGATCCCGATGGAGACCAGGAGGGCCGACATGAAATAATCGCTCACCAGGATCAAGACCATGGACACCACGACCGCGCTGGTCGTGGCGCGGCCGACCCCTTCGGCGCCCCCCGAGCAGTTGAATCCCTTATAACAGGCGGTGGTGACGATGATGACGGCGAAGATGAACGATTTGATGAGACCGTGAAAACATTCGTTCAACTGCATGGCCTGGATCTCGTTCCAATAGACGGTGGACGGGATGCCGAGCCGCCCGATGGCGACGAACGAGCCGCCGATGATGCCGATGATATCGGCATAGAGCGTCAACAGCGGGACCATCAGGAAACTGGCCATGAAGCGCGGGACGGCGAGATAGCGGACAGGGTTGGTGCCGAGCGTATAGAGGGCGTCGAGCTGTTCGGTGACGTTCATGGTCCCGAGTTCCGCGGCGATGGCCGCGCCCACGCGCCCGGAGACGACCAAGGCGGTCAACACCGGCCCCAATTCTTTGACCAGCGAGAGGCCCACCACCGTGCCGACATAAAGCGGTTCGTTAAAAACTTTTCTGAACGAATAACCCGTCTGAAGGGCCAACACCATCCCCGTGAAAAGCGCCGTGAGGCTGGTCACCGGGAAAGAACGGACGCCGATCTCGAGCATCTGGGCGAAGATGTTCCGAAAATCCGGTTTTCCCCGAAAAATCCATTTCAGCGTCTTCTGGAGGAGGATCGTCACGCTCCCCAGGGATTCCGCCAGATCCAGGATGTGCCGGCCCAAGGCCTGGAAAATATTCATTCGTTATCCTCTCCCCGATAGACCCTGGGCACGCGGGCCGTGATGCCGCAGACGATCTCGTAGGGGATGGTATCGCACAACCGGGCCATGTCGTCCGCCGTGACCGACTCCGTTCCCTGGGACCCGAGGAGGACCGCCTCCTCTCCGACATCCAGCGGCTGTTCACCCGGCTGGGAACCGACATCGGTGACATCGACGATGATCTGGTCCATCGTCACCCGGCCGACGACGGGACACCGGTGTCCCCGGATGAGGACGGTCCCCTTATTGGACAATCCGCGCCGATAGCCGTCGGCATAGCCGACGGGCAATGTGGCGAGCCGGGAAGTCCGCGTCACGCGATGGGTGCCCCCATAACTGATCAACGTGCCGGGTTTCACCTTCTTCAAAAAAACGATCTTCGTGCGCCAACTCAGGACCGGGCGCAATTCGATCTCCGAGCCCAGTCCCGGTTCTGGATAGATCCCGTAAAGGGACAGGCCGACCCGGACAAGAGAGAAATGCGCCGACGCATGGCGGATCGTCCCGGCGGAATTGGCGACGTGGGGAATGGGGATCTTCACGCCGGCCGTCTCGGCGGCGGACAACACCCGGCGGAAGGAAGCGAGTTGAGCCTCCGTCCTTTCCGAGGATTCAGCCGAGGCCAGGTGGGTATAACATCCTTCCAGCTTCAACCGGGGGGATGAAGAGACCGACTTCAGGAGATCCAGCGCGGTCTCCGGAGACACCCCGATCCGGCCCATGCCCGTATCGACTTTGACATGCACGGTCGCCGTCGCGCCCTTCTTTTCCGCGGCCTCGGACAACGCCTGGGCGGAGAGCGCGCTGGCGATCGTGGGAGTCAGCGAATAATCCAACACGTGGCGGAAACTATCGAAGGGGTAAAGACTTCCCAGGATCAAAATCGGCTGTTGTATCCCCGCGCTGCGAAGGGTGATCCCTTCCTCCACGCTGGAGACGCCAAACCCCCACAGCGGAATCCGGCGGGACGATCTCCCTCCCCGTTCGGAACACCCCACCAACGCCTGAGCGAGCGGAACGGCTCCGTGCCCATAAGCGTCGGCCTTCAGCACACAGAGAAGAGAAGTCCCTTGGGACAACCGGGCGGACAGCGCCGCGACGTTATGTCTCAACGCATCGAGGTCGATGTCGGCCCACGTCGGCCTTAAGACCGTGGGAGGAATCTCCATTTTGGTCGGGTCAGCGTTGGTCATGGGAAACCGGGGAAGTGGGGACGATGGAGACGGGGCGGAGAAACGCGGAGGGGATCGGCGTCACAGTTCTCAGAACGTTTCTTCGCTTTCCGAGGACATGTTCTCAAAGCGGGTATAATCGTTGAAGAACGCAAGTTCCACATCGCCGATCGGCCCGTTCCGCTGTTTGAGGATGCAGATGAGGGCCTTGTTCTTCAGATCGGGGTCGTCCTGTTTATAGACGCATTCGCGAAAGATGGCCATCACGAGGTCGGCGTCCTGCTCGAGGGCGCCGGATTCCCTCAGATCCGACAGTTGAGGGCGGCCTTCTCGTCCACGCTCTTCTGTCCGGCGGTTCAACTGGGACAAAGCGATCACGGGAACGTTCAGTTCCCGGGCCAACGCCTTGAGAGACCGGGAGATATCGGAAATTTCCTGCTGGCGGCTCTCCATCCGGCTGGCCGACCGCAACAACTGCAGATAATCGATGATGATGAGGGACAAGGTCTGTCCTTTTTGGCGGAGCTCATGGCTCCAGCGACGAGCCGCCGAACGGACCTCGAGGATGGTGGGGCTGGTCGAAAAATCGAAATAGAGCGGCGCGGCGGTGATCTGGCTGGCCACGTTCGTGATGCTGGCCCAACTCTTCCGGGCCAGGAACCCTTCCCGCACGGCGCGAAGATTGATGCGCGTCTGAGAGCAAAGGAGGCGGAGCCCCATGTCCTGATCGCTCATCTCCAGGGAGAAGAACAGCACCGGTTTCTTATCCTTGATGGCCACATGTTCGGCGACATTGAGGCAGAAGGCGGTCTTTCCCATGGAAGGCCGTCCGGCCACGATGATCAGGTTGGCGGGTTGGAGTCCGGCGGTCATCTCGTCGATCTTGGTGAATCCGGTGGAGACGCCGGTGATGTATTTCTTCGTTTCGGCCAGACGTTCCAGCGCGGTGATGGCTCCGTGCATCAACTGAGAGACGGGCATCATCCCGCGGGAGGTCTTCTGTTCGGACAGGTTGAGAAAAGCGGTTTGGATCTTATCCAGCAGTTCGTCGGCGCTCATCTCCTGTTTGTTGCAATCACGGATGGCGCCGAGGGCCATGGACCGCAAGTTTCGGAGGATGGCTTTTTCCCGGACGATCTTGGCGTAATGATCCACATGGAGCGCCGTCGGAACGGTCTGGGTGAGCTTCATCAGATACGCCGGACCGCCCAGGGCGGCCCAACCGGGCAACTTCGAAAGATGGTCGCCGAGGGTGACGACGTCGGGGGTGACGTTCTTGTCGTAGAGGTCTTGGAGGGCGGCGAATATCTTCCGGTGAAGCTCGGCGGAGAAGTCCTCCCGGACGAGGAGGTCGAGCGCCTTGACGAGGGCCTCGCGTTCGACGAGCATGCTCCCCAAAACCGCCATTTCGGCTTCGGCGCTTTCGAGGGGGGCCTGTTGGAGTTCGTGTTCGAGAACGGTGGTATCAACCATGGTGATCAATGGGCCGACGAGAGAGTGTGTCGGCTCCTCCGATTAATGATTACGGCTTCAGTCTCTCGTTGCGAGAGTGTGGAACCGGACCGGCCCGTGCGGGGGATTAACCCGCCGGTTGAACAACAAGCTTGAAGGTGGCGGAGACTTTTGAGTGCAGGCGGACGGATGCGAGGAAGCTCCCCGTCGTCTTGACGGGTTCCTTGACCTCGATCCAACGCCGGTCGATGTTAAATCCTTTTTCTGCCAGAGCCTTCGAGATCTCCCCGGTCGTCACGGAACCGAACAATTTGCCGTCTTCTCCGGCGCGAGCCGTGAGGGTGCAGGTGATCTCTTCGATCTTTTTGGCGACTTCCTGGGCCTGGAGGCGTTTCTCTTCCTTTTCCTTTTCCACTTTCTCCTTCTGGCTCTGCCATTGGGCGAGAGCACGATCGGAGGCGACGACCGCCATCCGATGGGGAAGGAGGTAATTGCGGGCATAGCCGGTGGACACTTCTGTCAGTTCGCCGGACACGCCCAGGTTCGGAATGTCTTTCTGAAGGATGACTTTGACTTTCATGGTTAGAGCGCCTTTACGGGAAGGAGGGCGAGATTCTGGCCGCGTTTGATGGCCGTGGTCAACTGCCGCTGATGTTTCGCGCAGGTGCCCGTGGTGCGACCGGAGATGACCTTGCCTCTGTCCGTCATGAAACCCCTCAACAAGGGGGCCGCCTTATAATCGATCTCGACGACCTTTTCCGCGCAGAACCGGCAGACTTTTCGACGGGCCGGGGGCCGGCCGAAACGTCCTCCGGGGCGCCCTGTCGGGCGGCCACCGGCGCCGGGTCCGGTGCGGGGACCGGGCCTCGAATGAGACGAGTGTGTCGAATGCGACGAATGAGACGAATGCGATGATGATGATGATGATGTGATTGCCATGGGTGTGGACCTCAAAAAGGAACTTCTTCTTCTGTCCCGGCGGAAGCATTTTCCACAACGCCTTCATCGGCCGCTGCGGATGATCCATGCCCGTCGGAATTCGACCCGGCGGAAGGATCCGCCGACTGTTCTGTTTTCTCCAAAAACTGTATCCGGATGGTCTCGACTTCGAGGGTGGACCGCTTCTGCCCATCCTTGCCTTCCCAAGCCCGGCTCCGGAGACGCCCCTCGACGTAGACGGGGCTTCCCTTCTTCAACTGGTCTCCGCACCGCTGGGCGGCTTCCCGCCAGACGATCACGTTGACGTAAGTGGGGGTCGCGTCTTTCCATTGTCCCGACGCGGCATCCTTATATCGATGGTTCAAGGCCAAGGACAGGGTGCAGACGGCAAGCCCCTTGGGAGTGAACCGCAGTTCCGGATCCCGGGTCAGACGCCCGGTCAGACGGACATCGTTAAGCTGATGGAGCCGGAGATTGTTGCTCATTCTTGACCTCCTGGGTCGTCGGTTCGGCCGACGGCGCCGCCGGCACCGCCGAGGGAGGAGGGACGGGGGACGCTTCCGGCGCCTTCACCGTCATATGACGGATGATGTCGTCGGAAACGCGATAGATCTGCGAAATTTCCGCGACCAAGGACGAGACGGTCGTATCAAAGCTGATGAACACGTAGAAACCTTCCCGGTTCCGGCGGATGGGGTAAGACAGCCTCTTGCGACCCCACTTGTCGATCTTGGTCACCTGTCCGCCTTTGGAGGTGATCAGATTCTTGACCTTCTCAATCATATCCTCGATCCGCTGGGTGGAACAATCCGCCGGTACAATAAAAATGCTTTCGTATGAAATCACAATCGAGATCCTTTCCTCAATGAATTATATCCGATGGTTCGATGGTTTCCTGCTGACAAGGAAAGCCCAGGGGGCCGGCCTCACACTGCAGAAATGATGGTAAATCATATCACAGTAAAGCCATTCCGACAAGGAGAAAAAAACAGGCCGGTCCCTTCGACCCGAAGACCGGCGACGGTCACCGGTAGGCGTGCAACCCGCCCAGGAGGTAGTTCACCCCGAAGTAAGTGAACAAAACCAGGACCATTCCCCCCACCATCAACCCCGCGAAACGCCGGTCCGTCCACCCGAGAGATCGACGGAGGTGGAAGGCAGTGGCGTAATAGAGCCACGTGATCAGCGCCCAGGTCTCCTTGGGATCCCAAGACCAATAACTGCCCCAAGCCTGGTTGGCCCACACCGAGCCGGTCACGATCCCGAATGTCAGGAAAAAGAATCCGATCACGCAAGCCTGGTCCAACAGCCTGTCCCATCGACGGATATCGCGGGATCCCACGGGGTCTCCTCTCAAAAACAACAACCGGAGGGCTCCCAAAAAAGCCACCGTGAACCCCGCGTATCCCAGCATCGTCGTCACGACGTGGATGAGGAGCCAGTTGGACTGAAGGGCGGGGACCAGCGGGGCCACGCGCGGATCCATCAGAGACATCGCCCCCAGACCCAACACCGCGAAGGCCGAAATCCAGGGGAGCAAAACCTCCCAGGAGGAAGAGACGGCGACCAATCCCAAACCGCTCCCGGCGACGGTCCAGACGAGGAAGAGGGTGGACTCGTATTGATTGGAGACCGGGGGATGCCCGGCGGCGATCCAGCGATGACCGAGCGACACGGTCAACAACAACCACCCGGCCGACAACGCCCATCGTCCCGGCCAAGACCTCCAGGGACGGTCCACGACGCGGCCGATCAGCGAGGCCACAAAAGCGGCCAACAAAAAGAAGAAAGCGGAGTTCAAGAGCGAGGCGTTCATGGGGAGTTCCTGAAACGGTCCGCGCAAACCCAGCCCAATCCGACGATCAGAAGGAAAAAACCGGCATAGACCCACCCTACGCTGGGGTCTTTGACCACGTGGAGAATGCTGAGCCGAGGATTGTCCGGATCGAATCCCGCCTGATAAAACCGGTATCCATCATATGTCATCGGCGAATTCACATTGACCGTCCTTTCCAAGGGCGTTCGCCCTTCGATCACGACCATCAAACGGCTCTCATATTGCCTCACACGGCCCGGAATATATTCGTAATAAAAACGGAAACCCGATGGAGCTGACTTCGAACGAAACTCCGGAAAGCGGGCGAAAACGAACTGTCTCCACGTCGTCGCGCCATTCTTAAATTCCAGGGACCACGCGGGGTTCCGTCGGGCCTCACCGCGGGAGACGGCGCCCCCCTCCTCCAACGTGAAATCCGGGTAGAAGGCCAGAGGGAGTATCTTCAACCCCGCACGATCCAGCGGCACGAAAGATCCCGTGGACAATAAGACGCTGTCGCGGACATTACCGGACTCCCGGAACACATGCAAAACATGCCGTTCGCCATCCCAATAGCGGATCTGGAAATCGTCCAACCGGACGGAGAAGGGGAGGGTTGTTTCTTCTCCCGATGTCCCACGGAAGGACCAGGCTGTCTGACCGACCTCCAGCGACATCGTCCCCCGGAGGGCGCTCACGCCCCGGACAGCGCCCCCGGCCAGCAACAAGAGGACCGCAAGATGGGCGATCGTGATCCCGGGTTGACGGCGGATGGTCTCCCACCGATGGACGGTGCAGACGACGAGGTTGAGGGCCGACACGGACAAAAGGACGAGGAACCAGGCCGACCCGAATACATCGTCCAGTCCCAACGAGACGATCACGCGGCCGACGGCCCCATAGAACGCCTCATAGGAGGACGGTTCACTGTTCTGAGGGATGAATCCGCCGGCGATGCACGCGACGATCAGCATCCCCATCAAGACGAAGAATGTTTTAGGAGAACCCACCGCCGGAATCCAGCGACGAAAGGATCCCGAGCCCGGGACGCCGTTCGGGGAAACGGACGGTTTCATGGATTCCCGCCGAACCGTTTATCGATCATGATGCTGCTTTTTTCCCCATCCGATTCAATGCGGAGCTGCGGGGAAGAAGCCGACGGGTAATGGGATGCCATGAGTGCCGTCAGGACGAGCTGGCCCCAATAAGTGAAAGCCAATATGTTCCGCCGGTCCGCCGCATGGAGTTCATTCTTGGTGGCCCAATAGGCGACATAACCCTCCCAGGCCATGACATTCAACCCCAGTTCATAATGACCGGAATAGACCAATCCCCATCCGGGGATAAAGATCGAGCGTTGAAGGGCCCCCCTCGGCGTGGGGGTATGACTTGGATCCTTCGGCCAGACCCGCATCATCGTCCCGACAGCCTGAGAAGCCCACGTGGAGACCGTGGCATATTTCAGGGTCCTGTAGAGATAGATATCGCGGAGGTTCCGGTCCAACTTATCGTTGACCCTTTTCTCGACGAGAAAGCTGGCGGTGAGGAGCCCGGTCTCCACGGCCATGGTCACCGTGCCCCGAACCTTGTCTCCGGTGGCGATTTGTCCCAACCCGGGCAACAGGAGGGACAAGGTCCCCGAGTGGAGGGCTTCGCGCCGCTGATACTGTTCAGGCGTCAAGATCTTCTCTGCCGGCGCGGGGAAGCTGGATTCTTCCGGCAAGGACGCAGAGGCTTTCACGGCTTCCTTTTTCTCCTCCGGCCGTGGCGGGCCGGGTTCGGGAATTACCGCTTGTATGGGCGAAGCGACTGTCGACGACGATGCACTTCCCGCAGAAGAAGAAAAACCCTTCTTTCCGACAGGTTCAACCATTGACGGCGCCACGGGAGAATCCTGGATCACGGCCTCCGGGACGGGGGCTTTCTCGGGTTCCTTCTTCGCTTCCTGTTTCGCCGGTTCCGCTTCTTGCCGCGCCGACTCTTTCTCCTCCAAAGCCTTCACCGCCGGTCCCGAGGAAGCGTGGACTTCCGCAACGAGTTCGGGCGGGGCAACCCCGACCTGTTCGACGGCTTCTTGTATCTTCGACTTAACGATGGCGAGTTCCTCATGATGACGGCCGACCGACGGGTTTTTGACCGCCTGTTCCTCCAATTTCAACCATTTATCCATCAAGGCCTTAATATATCCGGATTCACGGACTGGCGTCGTATTGATCAACCGGATGAACAGGGGATCCAGCCGTCTGCCATCGAACGTCAACCGATAGGCCTCGAAGGTCCACTCCCGTCGGGGTCCGGAGAGGGACGGTTCCGTCGCGCAGACATAGTTAGCGCCCCACTGGGCGGCCGTCTGGCGCGCCTTGATGAAGAACATGCTTTCAGACCGTTTCTCGTCCGCTCCCCGGAGTTGGATCCGGAACCGGGCCATCTTCTGTCCTCTTGTTTTCGAGGTCAACTGGGGATTGACCCCGAGGGAACTGGCCCTCCATTCGGCGTAGGTGTATTTTTCGTCGGCGAAGACCTCGTCGACTGAGATGCCCGGATAGCTCTCATTCAGAGACATTTCCTGTTTGACGACAAACACATCGTCGTCCGACAGGAGCGGCCCGCTCACGAACACCAGTGAGACGGCGAACAAGACCGATAAAGAGGGAATCCGATATCGAACCGTGGGGTAAGGATTGGAACGGGGAAGTCCGGACCAGGTTCTCATTCGGACACGAGGACCGACAATCCGATGTCTTCCAAAACGGCGGCCACCGCTTCACAGCGTTCGCGCGGGCCGGAATAGACCACGGCGCTTCCCGTATGATGGACCACGTTCGCCAGCTGAAGCCCCCGCGTGTAGGTGCAACGGATGGCTCTCATCAGCTGAGTGGCCACATCGTCGAACGTGTGGCAATCACAGTTGAAAAGGATGGTCTTGCAATAAAAAGCGGCACCGGTTCCGGAAGAGGGTGTTTCGACAGCGCGCGGAAGAGCGGCGTTTCTCATCGTCGGACCGGCGGTTCGATGGGTTCGATCAGACCGGATCGCACCCACCCTTTCAACCCTTTATCGGGAGATCCCACCTGGACCCACCCGTTGATCTCGTCGAACACGATCAATTTCTGCCCTTCCGGAACGACGAAACCCGCCTTATAGTCCGTGCCGGGGCCGGTCCGTATCTCCACCCTCGGTTCGATCACCACGGCCTCCGTCCCCCCCTGACGCGCATTCACAAAACCCAACAACAGCGCTGCCATCAAAAACAAGAAACCCATCACCCATCGGCCCCACCAGATCCATTCCCGTTCCACCGTCAGACCGACCAGGAGAATCGAGAAGAACAGGCAATTCACCATCAAGAAAAACCAGCGGGCTCCCCCCAGACTGAAGAGGATCCGTCCGAACGGAGCCGAGAGCGTGGTTTTTTCCTGAAGTTGGTTCTTCACCAGACCGAGGTTGTATTGGACATCCTCGTCACCGGGAGACAAGAGTGCGGCCCGTTCATACCACAGTCGCGCTTTACCCAACCGGCCCAGGCGATAATAGGCGTTGCCGAGGTTGTAGTAGAGGGCGGTCCCGCCCCTGTTCTGACGGTTGACCTCCTCATAGCGCTGTTGAGCCTCTGAAAAACGGCCCTGTTCGTAAGCCGCGTTCCCCTGATCGAACAACTCCTGGACGGACGCTCCCCGGACATACAGCCCGGTGAGAAGGATGGCGGCGCACAAGAAAGCGGCTTTGATTGTTTTTCTCATGTCAGTTTTTCCAATTCTTTTCCAACCGGCGAATCAAGTCCGCCAATTCTTTATCGTGACGTTCGGCATCCGCCAGAGACACCACGGAGGGGGTGAAACGCACGCGGTTCAATTCCTCCCAGAGTTTCTGGAGGTCCCGGATCGTCTCCGGATCGAACCGTCGTTCCTTCAAAGAATCATCGACGACCGGCCAGGTCAATCCCTGAGAAGGGACTCTCAACTTACAACCCAGGTAATCGATGAGCGCTCCATCCAGTTCCTCGTAGTAACCCGCCCACTCTTTTTTCTGAAGGAAACGTCGGGCCTGTTTCCGCCGTCTTTCAGCGTTGCGATAGGCCTTCCGGAAAAAGTGTCCGGGCAGATCGGCGGAGATCTTCCGTCGATAGATCCCCCAAATTCCCGTCAGGAGAAAAACCAGGGGAGGAACGAAATTGAGCGCCTTAAAAAGGGCCGTCTGCGTGAAAGGGGTCCTCACCGGCCGGAGATCCCCGCGCGTCTTGATGAAGCGGATGTCTTGTCCGACGACGCGGACCCCCTCCGACAGAGCGGGGGCCGAGGGAAGCGTCACCGTATCCTCGGCGATCGGAGTGGGTTTCACGGTCACGACGATCGGAACGGAAGACACGGTCCGATACTGACCCGCGCGCGGGTCGAAATAATGGAACGGGACGGCCGGTATCCGGACGTTCCCCGACACATCGGGTTTCAAGACCGTCCTGAATTCTTTCGAGCCCTGCACGCGGTAACCGTCTTTGGAGACGTTCAGACTGCTGAGAGTCTCATAGGCCTTGAATCCGTCCAGAGGTGGAAGCGCGGGGGCGGACACCGCCTTGATGTTGCCTTCGCCCGAGACGGTGACTGTGAGAGTGAACGGTTCGTGCAGTTGGACGTTCGTTTTGTCGACGGCCGCCGAAATCCGATATTGCCCCACATCCCCCTGGAAACCGGAAGGGCGGTTCTCCGCCGGCAGGGGGAGGACCTCGACCGGGATCGGGTCACTGCGCAGGGTTATCACTTGTCCCCCCGAAAAAAAACCGTCGAAGAAAGACTGGAAAGGGTCGCCGGAACGAGAGAAATCCTGGACTCGGCATTCCAACGACGCGGGGCTGATCGTATATTTCCCCGGCGCGGTGGGAAACAAAGCCGTTTTCAATTCCACGACGGTATATTCCTTCCCATCCACGATCTCCGTAAACTGACGCTGCGGCGGCAGGTCTTCCGACAAGAAACCCTCGGTCAAGGCCGGCGCGTAAGACGGTTGGCTCATCAATTGAGCCCGGCTGTAGAAACGGAACGTCAACGTGAGCGGCTCGCCGACATAAGCCGTCTTCTTGTTCAAGGAAGTCGTCACATAAAGTTCCTTCCGCCCCGGACGCGTCTCCCGAGGGACAGTCGAGCGGGGAGACTGGGACGGCGAGGGGCGGACCGTGCCGGCGGACGACCCCACATGGACGGATATCGGCTCGGTCGTCAGGACCTGATCCCCGGCTTTCAGCGTGAATGAGGGAATCGTGTAGTCTCCGGGGGCCTGCGGGGCCAACGAATAGTGATAGACCACCTGTCCCGACATGACCCCGTTGATGATGCTGTAATTCTGGGATTGCCCCGACGAGAAGGCGCGAAATCCCGGCAGAGGGGGCAAGGTGGGTTGGGAGATGTTCAGATTGGCGCCGGCGATGATCAGTTGGAGGACCAGGGTCTCATCCATCGAGAGGGACGTCTTGTCGACCTTGGCCTCGAAGGTCACCCCGTCCTGCGCCGAGGAGAGGGCGACCCCGGAGAAGAGGAACCCCGCGACGATGACCGCGACTGTTTTTTTCACCAATCTTCCTCCGTACCCGACGGTTCGGGTTGAGCCGCCTTCATCTTCTCGCGCGCCTCTTTCTCCTGGTTTTCGACGGCTTTCAACAGCCGTTCCGCGTCTTCCTTCGACATCTTATCCGCGTCGGCCTCTTTCATCATCTGCCGGATCTGTTCCTCCCGATCTTTTCCGTCTTTCGGATCCCCCTGCGGATCCCGGCCCGTTCCGGACGGGGGACCGTCTTTCTTATCGTCGCCGGACTTTTTCTCGTTCTGTCGTTGTTGCGATTTCAGGGCTTTCAGGGCGAATTCCAGGTTATGTTTAGCGTCCGGGTCGCGGGGATTCAGCCGCAACGCCTGCTTGTATTTCTCGATCGCCTCCTGATATCGGCCTTGCCGGTAAAGGGCGTTCCCCGCGTTATAGGCGCTCCGAGACCGCACGGCCGGATGCCGCGCCGATTCCTGCGCCCGATTGAACGCGTCGACGGCGGCGGGATAATCCTCCTGGCGATAGAGGGAATCGCCGAGATTGAAATGAATGCGGGCGTCGCCGGGATTTTTCCGCGACAGCTCCTTATATTTCTCCGCGGACCGGGCATAATCTCCCCGACGATAATCCCGGTGCGCCGATGAAACGCGTCCCATGGAGAACGCGGTCTGCGCCCCGAAGGATGATACCAGAAAAACGACGCCGATTCTCTTCAGCGATCCGAAACGAAGGGCCGGCATCCGTTGGCGGATCTGTCGAAAAACCCACGGGAAATGACCCTCTGTCTCCGGCCAAAAAAATTCCAGCATCAAGAACATCAGCGCCAGGCCCACGAACCACCCGGTCCGGTCTTCGTATTGGTCGAAGACACGGCTCTCGAGGGATTTCTTCTCCATGGAACGGATGTCATCGAGGACCCTGTCCACTTCGATCTCCCCGGCGGTGGCCCGGTAATATCTTCCCCCCGTGCGTTCCGCCATCTGCCGGAGGGAATCCTCGTCCAACTTGGAGACGACGGTCCGGCCCGACCGATCCTTCTTGTATTCCCGGAGTCGTCCTTGAGAATCCCTCACGGGGATGATCTCTCCCTGGGGGTTGCCGAAACCGATGGCGAAGAGGCGGACCCCCTCCGACGAGGCTTTTTGGACGGCCGAACCGAGTTTGCCGCTGTGGTCCTCCCCATCGGTCAGGAGGATCAACGCCTTGTATTTCTTTTCTGTCGAACCGAACGCCTCCGCCGCCGTCTCGATGGCCTCGGCGATGGATGTGCCGGGCGACGGGATGAGGTCGGGGCCCACCATATCGAGCAGCATGCGGGCCGCCGCATAATCCAACGTGAGCGGGCATTGAAGGAAAGCCCGGCCGGCGAAAGCCACCACGCCGACCCGATCCCCCTCCAACCGGTCGATGAACAGCCCCAACTCCCGCTTGGCCTGTTCCAAACGGTTCGGTTTGATGTCCTCCGCCATCATGCTGGCGGACACGTCCACCGCCAAGAGGACATCGATCCCCCGGCGGCGGATCTCCTGAAAAGATTGTCCCCACCGGGGCCCGGCCGCGGCCATGACGAAGAGGAGTCCGGCAACGACGAGGAAAACGGTCTTGACGGCCTGATGGCGGGAAGCCAACGGATCCGTCAACTTGCTCAGAACGGCGGGATCGCCGATCCGGGTCATCGTCCTCCTCTTGTATCGGACGGCCGCCGCCGCCAACGCCGTCAGCATCAGGGGACACAGCAGAAGGACGAAGGCCCAGGGACGCGAGAAGATCACGGCAGACTCCTATAAACGGTGTAGGACAGGACGCCTTCCATCATAAAGAGGGCGAACGCCAGCATCAGGAAGGGGAGGGCGGAGTCCCGATAATCGGTGAAGGTCTTGGATTTCACGTCCGTTTTTTCGAGGCGGTCGATCTCGCGATAGATCTCCTTGAGGCTTTCCAGACTCGTCGCCCTGAAATACCGGGCTCCCGCCAATTCGGCGATCTCCCTCAACATCCCCTCGTCGATTTCCTCCGGCAGTTTCACGTAGCGCGTCCCGAAGAACGGGTCGCGGACCGGATAAACCGCCCCGCCGGGGACCCCGGCGCCGATCGTATAGATGCGGATCCCGAAGGCCGCGGCCGTCTTGGCCGCCGTGAGGGGATCCACCGTTCCCCGGTTGTTACGTCCGTCGGTGAGGAGGATGATGGTCTTGCTTTTGGCTTCACTGTCCTTCAGACGGCTCACGCAGGCGGCCAACGCGTTTCCGATCGCCGTGCCATCCTCGCGGACCATGCCGATTTTCACCTGGTCGAGGAAACCGAGCAGAGCCCCGTGATCCAAAGTCAGCGGGCACTGAGTGAACGCCAGCGCCGAGAATACGACCAGACCGATCCGGTCGCGGCGTCGGTTCTTGATGAAATCCCGGATCACATCGCGGGAGGCGTCCAGCCGGTTCTTCGGTTTAAAGTCCAGTGCTTCCATGCTGGTGGAAGTATCCACGCAGAGCATGATATCCGTGGCCGGCGTCATCACCTCTTCCCAAGACTGTCCGCGTTGAGGACGCGCCAACACTATGATGAGCAGTCCGACCGCAGACAGCCGCAACAGGGTCAACACAAAAGATCCGGGCCGCTGACCGGAGACTCTTCCCTCACCCAGAAGGCGGAACGAAGAAAAGCGGAACCGGGCCCGCGCGTGAGGGCCGAACCGCCGTTCGTAAAGCGCCATCAACGGCAAGACGCACAAAAGCCACAAAACGGAAGGGTGGGCAAAACTCATGTCGTCCCCTCCGAAGACTCCGCGACCGGAACCGTCCGGACGACGATATCCTTCGCCAGGGAAAGATCGTCGCAGCGGTCTTCGGGCGCCGGTTCGTATTTCGCAAACTTCGCCAGATCGCTGTTCTCCAACAGGCGGCGCACATCGCCGGTCAGTTGGAAATCCAGGGAAGCCCGTTTCATCTCCTGCCAGAGTTCGGACGTGGTCCGGTCCAGCGAGGGGATTCCGAACCTGTTTTCCAGATAGACGCGCAGGATATCCGACAGGCGGCTGTAAAACATCTTGGCCGTGAATCCGGATTCCTCCATCTCCACGGACAACCGGTCCAGCTCTTCGAGAGCGGTTTCGTGAGGGGGACGGGGAGGTCCCGAGAGGATCCCGTTCGCGCTTCGGGTTTTTCGTTTCAGGTATATCATGACCGCCGCCCCCGAGAGGATCAGAAGGCCGATCATCCAATACAATCCATCCGGACGGGCGAATGGTCCTTTGATGTCGCGGATATCGCTGGATCGACCGTCCAGGACACTGACGATCTCGATCGGGATGGCCGGCGTCTGCAATTCTTTCAAAGACCCGTCCTCCGACCGGACGTGGAGCGTCACCGGGGGGATCGTCGAGATCCCCACCTCAAACGAGGTCAACGAGAGGATGAAATCCTGACGATATTCCCCCTTTTCCTGGAGCGGCGCTCCCGTTGAAAATCGAATCAACTCGAAGGAGCCCAAGTGCTCGGCGGGAACGGACGGCGACACGGCGACCCCGGTGGAATAAAAGACGCTGATTTTCAACTGCACGACATCCCCGGCGGTGATCTTGGAAGGGTCCGCCGAAGTCTGAAGGCGGACGGAGGACCATCCCTTTGAAGGAAAAGAGAGGAGGAATCCGGCAACGATCAACGTTCCATAAGAGAGAGAGCGAAACCTGTTCAAACGAGGGCACCCCCTTTGAGCATCAATGAAACCGGCGACCACGCGCTTTGAAGAATTGGAGGAAAGGGACGATATAGGAGGAACCCGTCCGGACGAAGACGCTGTCGGTGCCCGACCGTTGGAACATCTGGGCCAGCGCCGCTCGGCGGTCACGGTTCTGCGCCTCATACTCTCCCAGGAACGCACCTGGACCCGACGGGACGGAGGCGATGGCGCCGGTCTCAGGATCTTCCAACAAGAGCCTGACATCCTCCGGCAACGAGGATTCCCAGTCATCCCCGATGGGCACGGCAATCAGATCGTGCCGTTTCTGCGTGATCCCGAGGATACGCTCGTATCCCGCGTCGATGAAGTCGGAAAACAGGAACACCACGGCCCGCCGACGCTGGACCCGGTTCAAGTAGGACAACGCTTTCGCCAGGTCGGTCCCGGTCCCGGTCGGACGATGGGACAACACGTCCTGGATCAGCCGGAGGACATGGCTGCGCGTCTTCCGGGGAGGGACGTATTCCTCGATCCGGTCGGAGAAAAGGAGCAAACCCACTTTATCGTTGTTCCTCAAGGCGGAAAAAGCCAAAACGGCCGTCATCTCGGCGGCCAATTCCGATTTGAGCTGACCTCGGCTCCCGAACGACTGGGAGGCGCTGGAATCGACGGCGAAGAGGACCGTCAACTCTCGTTCTTCGATGAATTTCTTCACATGGGGATGGCCGGTCCGGGCGGTCACATTCCAATCGATGCTGCGCACGTCGTCCCCGGGAAGATATTCCCGGACCTCCGAGAATTCCATCCCGCGACCCCGGAAGGTGCTGACGTATTGCCCCGCGAAGATGTCGTTGACCAGTCGCCGCGCGGTGATCTCGATGTGGCGGACCCGTCGAAGGACTTCCGATGGGATCACGGGACCTCCACTTCGTTGAAGATCTGGGTGACGATGTCTTCGGACGTCTTCTCCTCCGCTTCCGCCTCATAGGTCACCAGGATCCGATGTCTCAGGACGTCGCGGCCCACCGCTTTGACATCCTCGGGGGTCACATAACCGCGCCCTCGGATGAACGCCATGGCCTGGGCCGTTTTGGTGAGGGCCAACGTCGCCCGGGGCGAAGCCCCGTAACGGATGAACGGGCGCAACCGTTCCAGTCGGAACTGTTCCGGAGACCTCGTGGCGAACACCACGTCGAGGATATAATTCTTGATCTTCTCATCGACGTAGATCTCATCCACCAACCGGCGGGCTTTGATGATCCTCTCCGGATTGACGACCTTCCTCGGCGTCACCGGCTGACTCAGGGCCATCCTCTCCAAAATACCCTTCTCCTCCTCGCGGGAGGGATAGACGACCTTGATCTTCAACATGAAACGGTCCACCTGGGCCTCGGGGAGGGGGTAGGTCCCCTCCTGTTCGATGGGATTCTGCGTGGCCAACACGAGGAAAGGATCGGGCAGTGTGTATGTCTGTTCCCCGAGGGTGACCTGCCGTTCCTGCATGGCTTCCAACAGGGCGCTCTGCACTTTCGCCGGCGCGCGGTTGATCTCGTCGGCCAGGATGAAATTGCTGAACACGGGTCCCTTCTTCACGGAGAACGCGCCGTCTTTCTGGTTATAGATCAGCGTTCCGACCACGTCGGCCGGAAGGAGGTCCGGGGTGAACTGGATGCGATGGAACTGGGCGTCGGTGATGGCCGCCAAGGTCCGCACGGCCAGCGTCTTGGCCAGACCCGGAACCCCCTCCAACAGGATATGCCCGTCGGAGAGGAGTCCGATCAACATCCGCTCCACGAGCTCCTTTTGTCCGACGATCACCTTCCCGATCTCGGCGAAAACCTCTTCGACGAAAATACTCTCCGCCTTGACCTTGTCATTGATGGCGCGTATATCGGTCGTCATATTTCCTCCCTCATTATGGTTGAAATTGTGTTTGGGAAATGCGATTTACCGCTGGGTCCTATTTTACAAAATTCGGGCGTTTTCAAGAAGTCGGTGTGGTGTCCGCCGGCCCCTCCCCGAAGAACCGGACACCGCTCTGGTCAGCCCGGACACACGTGGATATAGTACTGTGAATCCCCTAAACGCTCCCATTTCGGAGACGGCGCGGTGGACCCGGGTTTCAGGTTGGTGGCGATCAATTTGGCTCCCTGCCGGCGAAACACATCCATGATCTTTTCGTTATCCAGATATGATTCAGCCTCGACGGGATCCAGGTCCCCCCAATACCACACATCCGCCACGACTTTCAGTCCCGCGATCTTGATCCAAAACGCGCGGGGCGTGTCCCCGATGTATCCAATCCGGTCCCCCGGCCTGAACCCGAGTTCACGAACCCGGAGGGCGATCTGCCCGTGGGGATGATCCCCGGGGCGGTCCCCCTCGCGGACGAACTCGGCGACGGATCTCACGAACGGGAGACTCCGAACGGCCATCGCCATCCAAACGAACGCCATGCCGGCCAGGAGGACCGTGACGGCCCTCTGTCGGAGAGACGGGCGTGTCCCGACGGCAATACCCGAATAGATCCCCAGCCAGAACGACTCGAAATATCCCCCGAGGAACCTCGGCTCGATGAACACCAGCAGATAGAGGCCCACCACCACCGCGCCGGGGAACCACAGGACTCCTTGGCGGGCGATCCCCGCGAGTTGCACGGACAGCGGCACCCCGGCGAGGAGCAGGACTCCCCCGGCGGCCCCGGCAAAAAACAATATCTCCCTCCTGGAAAGATATCCCACCAAATCCTTCACGGTATTCCGCAGCAAAGCCCACTGCACGCGCCATTCGAACACGAGCGGGTCGACGGGGTGGACGGCGATGGGATCATAATGTCTCGGATAGGTCGACTGGCCCAACAGACCATATTCCTTCAATCGATGTTCGGGGGACAAAACCCCCAACGAGGGCGGCCGCGGTCCGCCGGAAAAATAGCGGTCGCGGACTTCGCCGGTTTTGATCTTATAATTCCACTTTCCCACCTCCCCCAGGGTCCAACGGCCCGTGGCGGATGAAAGCATGACCCCGAAGGGCACGATCACGACCACGAAGACAGTCGCGGCGCCCAGGTGTTTTCGGACCGTCTTCCCTTGTCCCCACGTGGAAACGAGGTTGACTGCGAGGAACATCGCCGCGGCGGGGAGCATGAATTGCCGGGCGAAGAAAGCGAACGCCAAAGAAAACCCGAAGAGCAGATAGGTCCTCCAACGCGCATCCCCGGACTTCATCCTCAGCATCAATCCGAAGATCAGATACAACAAAGCCGTTTCGCACAGATCGGGGGTGGGCGATTGTCCCCCGACCCAAAACAAAGTGGTCCATGCGAAGAGCGTATAGGCGACGATTGTCAGAACCCAATCCGGCAGAGCCCCGCCTTGCCGTCCGTCCTCCCGTTCCCCGGCGACGATCGCCGGCCGGCTCCGCAACAGACCGTTGAAGAAATAACGGAAGGCGGCGAGAGCCCCGACGAAGACGAACGCGTTGACGATGTGCAGGAGGAAAAATTCATAATAGGGGGTCGGTCTCGCGAGGCGGATGGCGAGGGCCAACAACCAGGGGTATAAAGGGCTATAGGCCAGCGTCTGAGCGGCCACCCAATCCCCCCGGACATAGGCGCCCGCCATATCCAGGTAGGTGATGCCATCCGGCCCGATCCGATGACGATAATGGATCGTCATGAGCGCCATGATGATCGCGGAGAAAAACCCCAAAAGACAGGACCACGCGCGCGGATCTCTCGCCCATCGGAGGATCCTGTCTTTCAACGGCTCCCCGGAACCCGATCCCGCCCCCCGATGATCCGTCATGGGAACACCATCCCGGCGAAACTGACGAATCCTCCGGCTCCATCGTCGGCCTGGCTGTAACGGAGCAACTGCCCCCGGGGAGCGCCGGACGGGGATTCCATGAGCCGGAGGCCCGTGTAGATGGCGGACAGTCCGCAGACATTCCTCTGGTTCCCGTCCTTCATCACCGACGCATAGAACCGTTCGGCATTCCCTTCCTCGATCCGATGCAGACTTTCCAGATCGTCCTGTTCTGTGCGCCGGTAGAGATCGGCATCCGCCGGTTCCTCATCTCCGAACGCGGGCCCCCGGTGAGACAGATCGGCCCCGATCACCACGCAGACCCGCCGTTTTTCCCGTGACAGGAGTTCCCGAAGGGCGTGGATGGTCTTTTCAACGACCGCGTGCGAGGCGGGAGACGATCCCGAGGGACAACACTCCTCGAACGACGCGCACAAGACCGGAACGATCTCGAACGGCCGTGTCGACCCGTGGAGATACTGCAGGAAAACGAGCTGGAGTTCGATGGAATGTTCCATCCGGTGAGCGATCTCATAATCGAAAGAATCGGGAGAGGTCTGGCGAAGTCTGTCGATCCAGTCGCGGGCGACCGGGACCAGTCCCAACGGCGTCTCGAAAGATTTTGATGTCAGAACGAACGGGGTCGGCGCGGGGGAATGGGACACGCCCAGGACGACATAAAGGTCCGCCCCGCCGGACATCATCAACATCTTATAAGCCCACGTATAACACCAGGCCCCCCGAGCGAAATCGATGTGGGGCGACACGAGGCCCCGGGGGACGGAACCCGTGCGCGGTTCGGGAGGGATTCCCGCGCCGCGCGGATCCGCGAAATATCCCGTCAGTTGGGCCTTGAGTTTTTCGGGGTCCTTCTCATAGATCATCCCGGCATGAGCGGCGGGACGGGTGATCAGCCTGGAAAACTCGTCCGTCACGGTCCGTCGGCGCGCGTGGAACCGTTCCGTCTCCAAAAGATAGGATTCGTCCAGCCGACGGACGATCTCCCCGATCTCCTCCGGTTTCAGGATGAGCCCTTTGAGCGCCTGGACGCAGGTGGACTGGATCTCGGGGACCGTCGTTTTTCCGTTGAGAAGTGTGGCCACCAGGAAGACAGCGGGAGGGAGGAGGACGATCTGGGAAAGGTATCCCTCGCGGTCCCGAATGGCGATGAGGTCCTCGTCCTTGACTTTGACGGGGAACGCTTCGAGTCCCGCGCGGAGTTTAGGAAGGAGGTTCATCCGCGACCGGGAGACGGATCGATCTCTTCCGGCGAAAGGAATGTGATCAGGGAACCACGGCCCGCTCCGTCGGAAAAGGCGATCCCGTCGGGGAGGAGGATCCGGCACGAGGACCCCGGGGTCAGGGGGAAACTGGAGATCCCCTTCATCAGGAAGTGCCCGGCCGCCTGCCCCAGACTGGGCTGATGACCGACCAGCAGAAGAGACCGGCATCCGCCGAAATCCTCCAAACCTTTCACGATGTTCCTGACCGACGAATCGACGGAGAGGAACGGGACCGGGCGGGGAGGAGCCTTCTTCAGGATGCCATGGATGATATCGGCGGTTTGGACGGCGCGGAGATAAGGGCTGGTCAACATGATTTCCGGGGACCATCCCTGCCGGACCAGGTGACGGGCCATCCGCCCCACATCGTCGCGACCCGATTCGGTCAGCGGGCGATCCGCATCCCGCCCGTTCCCCGCGGTCTCAGCGGCCTGTCCGTGACGGATGAGGCACAGTTCCATGCCGGCTCACGGGCACATCTGTCCGGAACGCCTCACGGAGAGACTTTCCGGAACTGTTTCTTCCCGACCTTCAAAATCCGGGGACGATCGACCGTCACGGGTTGATCCTCCGACAGTCGTTCCCCATCCAGCTCCACGGCGCCCTGCCGGATCAATCGCCTCGCCTCGTTCTTGGACGGGGCGGTCCCCGCTTCGACCAGAAGGTCCACGAGGGCGACGGGGGAGCGGGCCACACGGTGTTCGGGCATATCGGACGGCATCTCCCTTTTGGAGAACACGCTCTGGAAACGGACGCGGGACTGTTCCGCCGCGCCGGTCCCATGATACCGGGCCACGATGACCTGGGCCAGGCGGTGTTTGGCCTCCATCGGGTGGAGCGCCTTCATCTCGGGCAGGTTCTCCTCGGTGAGCAACTCGAAATATTTCCACATGATCGTATCGGACACCGCCATGATCTTCCCATACTTCTCATCCGGGGTGTCTGTCAGCGCGATGGTGTTCCCGTAGGACTTCGACATTTTGCGGACCCCGTCGGTCCCCTCCAGAAGGGGGAGGGTCATGATGACCTGGGGTTCCTGACCCGCGTCCTTCTGCATCTGTCTTCCCATCAACAGGTTGAACAACTGATCCGTGCCTCCCAATTCGACGTCCGCGCGCACCGCGACGGAATCGTATCCCTGGAGCAGGGGATAGAGCAACTCCAGCAGGGAGAGCGGTTTCCCCTCCTTGAGTCGTTTGGTGAAATCATCCCGCTCGGTGAGTTGTTGGACCGTGTGCCGCGAGAGGAGGGACAGGATACTGTCCGGACCCGTCGAGGACTGGTTGGCGAAAAGCGGGCGGAGCCATTCTGAATTGCGACGGACCTCGAGGTCCGGGACGGACAACGTCTTCTCAAGCTGTTGTAGGTATGTCGCCGTGTTTTTCTCCACGTCGGCCGGGCTCATGGGAGGACGCGTCTCCGAGCGGCCCGAGGGATCGCCGATCAAGGCCGTGTAATCACCGATGATGAAGACGATCCGATGCCCCTCCTCCTGGAATTGGCGGAGCTTGTTGAGCGTCACCGTGTGGCCCAGGTGAAGGTCGGGCGAGGTCGGGTCCACGCCGAGCTTTATCCGGAGGGACTTTTTCCGGGCACACTTCGACTTCAATTCCTCGTCTGAGACGAAATCGACCAAACCTCGTCGGATCCGATCTGGAAATGCGGCTGTTTTAGTCATGGGGTTCCCACGTGATTATAATTCAATTCCGGCCGGCGTGTAAAACGGCTCATAAGGGGGTGAGGGGTTCCATCGGCAACCAACGGAGAACCCGGCCCAGAAGCCACCGGTGTCCGCCGGCCCAGCGCTTATTGTAGGCTCGGACCGTATCGTTGTATAGTTCGACCGTATCGCCGAGCGCCTTCTCCAGGTGGCTCAGCGCCTCGAAATCCATCTGGAAGAGGGACCACTGTTCGTCCGCATCCGTCGATTGATGGAGTCGGGCGGCGTAGATCTCGTGATAACGGCGCGACAGTCCGCGGACGATCCTCAACCGTTCCGGAAGGGATCCCGCCCGGTTCAATTGCGACAGTCTTTTCTCGATGTCCGCAAAACCCGCGGGGTCCGGCGACACGCTGTTGTTCCGCCGGAACATCGGTTCCGCCGCCTGTCTCCAATCCCGCAGAGTATCGTCGAGTATCCTTTCCAACTGGGCGGCATGGCTCCGGATATCCAGGATACTTTTGGAGTTTTGATACAGGACGGCCAGCGAGCCGCACATCACCATCCCGCCCAGGCCGAACCAGACCAGATTCATGGCAGGCTCCTCCGGCCATCGGGAGAGGGCGGCGGGGCTGAGCGGATCGGCGTCGGGATCACCGGGAATCCTCGGGGGGACGGACAGCGGTGCGGAATCAGGATCCTTCCAATTCAGCGTTCCAATAGATGTTGTCGATGAAACGCTGCCAGGAAGACCGTATCTTGAAGTGTGACTGAAGAACGAGAGAGGCGGGTCCCCTCCATTTGGGTTTCGACGGGGCGATGATCAGTTTCATGCCGGCCTCTTTGGGTGACATATCCCCCTTTTTCAAATTGCAGGGGATGCACGAGGTGACGATGTTGGTCCAGTCGGTGCCTCCGCCGCGGCTTCGCGGGACCACGTGGTCCAGATTCAATTCCTGCGTTGGCAATTTCTTCCCGCAGTAACAACACCGGTATCCATAATGCTCGTAGATATTGCGCCGCGTGAATTTCACTTCCTTGAGGGGGAGCCGGTCATAGAACTTCAATGCGATGACGTCCGGGATCGCGATCTTGAAATGCGGGGTGTTCACAAAACCGGCGGGATGTGTCTTCAGCAAGTGGGACAGGTCACGCCAGTCGTCGAAGGAATAGGTCCTGTATTCTTCGTCCACCACCTGGGCGTGGTCGGTATAGAGCAACGTGAGAGCCCGTCGCCAATTGGTGATATCGACGGCATAGAACTTCCTGTTCAGAACCAAGACATCGGTGGACATAAATCGAAGGATGAGGCGAAGTTATTCAGCGACCAGGACACAGACGGGGAGCGGCTTCAGACGGACCCCCTGCTCCACCATCCATTCGGCAGCCCGCCGGAGAACGTCCTCCTCCGCCTCCATCTCCAGGACCAACTCGCCGACATCATCGGTGACCTTGGCCTGCTGTATCACGAAAGGGATCCGGAATTGGCGGGACATCTGATAGACCACCGGCTTGCGGATCAGTTCCGCCGAGTACACCAGTTGAAAGGTCTTCTTCACGACCGGACCACCCCGCCGGCGATCGCCGGGACGATGCTCACTTCGGCCCCATCGGGCACAGGGGCCGCCTGGTCTCCCCGGCCACGGACGTCCTCCCCGTTCACGAAAATATTGACGAACCGGCGGATGTGCCCCGTCTCATCGCAGAGGCGCTCCCACAAACCCGGATATTGTCCCTCCAAATCCTTCAGGATCTCCACGACGGTCTTCCCCTCCGCGGAGACAACGGGCTGATTCTTCGTCAACATCCTGAGTGGAGCTGGAATCCTCACCTTGACCGGCATGACGCTATCCTTTCATTCGACGCTGTGAACCGCTGCGCGCTCTTCCTGGGCGCCTCTTCCGACGATATTCTATCAGAGTCTCCGTGCTTTTTCAATTTCTTCCGGAAGGCCCCGTCCGTCAGATCCGCTCGCAGACGAAATGCGTGAGTTTCCGGCCGGCATCGGGGATGTCTTTCCTGTGCGCGAAAGGGGTCTTCACCGTCTCATCCAATCTGAATCCCACCCGGTCCAGCGCTTTCCGGATATACCAGAAGGGGTAGACCCTGTCCCCCAACGTCGGGTCGTAGAGATATCCGGATGAAGAGACCGACGGGGAGACGGCGCGATATCTTTTGAGGAGCGTGGACAGGAGGATCTTGACCATGGCCCGGAGGAGACCGCCCAAATAATCGAGATTGGACAAATAGCTTTCATTGAGGATGATCAACCATCCTCCCTTTTTCAAGACGCGATGCAATTCCTTCAAGACCTCCTCGAGGTTGTCCGCGTGATGCAAGGAAGCGCAGGCCACGACCACGTCGATGCTGTCATCCTCCAGCAAGATCGGGGTGAACAATCCCGTCACGGGTTCGATCACCGTCATGTCACCGCCCAATTCCCTCGCCACCACCGGCAACAGGCGGCTCAACAGGAATTCGCTGCTATCGAGACAATAGATCCTCCCGCCCGCCACGTGTCTCGACAAGAGGGCGCTCAGCCATCCCGTCCCTCCGCCCACATCCAATATCCGCATGCCCGGCCGGACAAACCGTTCCCAAGGGATGACCTTCACCGCATCCATGCTCGTCCATTTCGTCCTCAACCAGAGCAGGTGTTCCTCCGGATCGGTCCATTCGCGGGAATTCTCCGGATGATGCAATTCGACGGACTGACGCCAATCCGGGACACCTCTCTTGCTCTGTTCGACGATCCAATTCTCACTCATGGGCCATGCCCCTTCACCCCGTCCTTTAAAATCCCGATCCATCCGACCGGATGGTACGCGGTCCTCCGGACATTATAAGACATTTATCACCGCCGAAGGGACCTGCGTCACCGGGCCGGATCCGTTTTTTCATCCAGTGACTCCCCGGGACTCAGCGGCTCGCCGCCTCGAAGGCGTCGGCGACGATCTCCCAGAACGGTTTGTCCGGAGTGCCCGACTCTTTTATGAAATCTTCCTTATAAGATCGATAGGAGGGTTTATGGACCTCCAAGACCGGGACAGTCGACGTCGAGGGGGCGGTATCCATATTGATCGGTTTCTGTCTGAATATTTTGGCCGTGGCCCGGATCATGTCTCCCACGCGGCTCCGGTTGAAATCATCCGATGTGACGAACAGGAGGGGCTTTTCATACAGCACGGCAAAACTCACGGCGACACTGCCGTGGGTGGCCACGAATTCCGCATCCGCGACCAGATCCACCGTGCGTCCCAGCTCACAACGGCGCCCCTCGAAACAGTCCGGGGATAGATCATACCGGGAACGCGGGTGGGCCGCCACGACCATGGAGACGCCGAAAGAATCCTCCAGATATTTAAAAAACACGTTGAGCGTCCGGTAATAGGATTGCGCGTCGAGCTGTTTTTCCTTTTCGGCGCCCCCTTCGGGATGATAGGGGGCATATTCATCCAAAAAGACGCCGTAGGGTCGCCCCTTCTGCGAACCTCCGGTCCGGCGCTGTTCCAGATAGCGGTCATAATCCATCGAATGAGCCCTGACGATGATCGTCTTGGAATCGGGCCGGAGCCCGTACAGCGGATATCGTCGGCCCCCCGCCAACAGATATCGTGGAGAGGAGAGATCCAAAGCCGCCGGCGGGATCGCGTGGTACAAGAACCTCTTTTTGTGATAAAGGAATGCGTCCTTCCATCTCGCCACATCCCATCGCCTCAAGGTCGACACAGCCCGGCTCCAAAAGCTCACGAGGGGAGTGGCGTCCGCCGCATACTGAGCGTACTCCATGCCTTCCTCCTTCAAGAGGCGGTAAAATGGTTCCGTCGCCTGATTCAATCCGAAAGTGACGATCGCCAAAGAGTCCCGACGGCTTTTGAGGAACGCCGCCGCCTGATCCCACGTCGAAACCGTTGTCATCTCCTTTCCCGCATATCGTTGAGGAGGATCGTAGGTGCGCATCAACACTTCGCTCACCAACAGGGAGAGGTCCAGACAATACACCTCGTATCCCCGCGCCTTGAAAACATCGACCCCATACTGATGGTATTCCCTCTGCGTGATCGGGATCCCGAAACAATAACACACCTTTTTTTTCATACCCATGTTCAGTTGAACCCCATGAACTGTCTGGCTTTGCCGAACAGATACGGGAAATCCGCGGGATGGAAACCGAATGTCTCCGGGAATTTATAGATCGCCAAAAAGACACCGCCGGAATAAACCAATCCCGTCACGAAAAAACGGAGCGCCACCGGACCCGCCGCCATCGGAGTCGCGTTGACGGCTTGTGTGGCGAGATAACCGATCGCCAAGAATGCGGCGACCGTCATGACCTGGAGTCTGAAATACCTCCCGAACGGGATATGGATCAACCGGGAGATGCAGTACAATCCCACGTTGACGCTCGTGAATTGAACCAAGACCATCTTCAGGGCCAACCCCGTCGCCCCCGCGTTCAACCCGCCAAGACGGGCCGGCGCGATAAGAAAATACGTCAACACGATCCCGATCAGCTCGAAGACGATCCCGATGTTCCGATAGATCCTCGTGTGCCCCCCCGCCAGGAGCACGGTATTGCTCATCTGTCCGTAGGTCTGATGGATCGGAAAAAACGCCATGATCATCAGGCTGGGGGCGGCGCCGACGAACCGCGATCCGCCGAAGATGGAGATGACCGCGTGCGACTGAAATACGATGAAACACCCGAAGAACGCGGCCAGCGCATAGAGGGACGGGACGTATCGGTCGAAAAGGCGGCGCAAGGCGTCATAATCGTTCTGAGAGAACGCCACGGCATAATCCCGGAGCAGGAGGGGCGTCATCGCGGAACCGAAGACGAAGCACAAGGCCCCGATGCTGGATGAAAGCCCGTAAAACCCTTGCTGAACGCTGCCGGAAAAGACCTGAAGGAGCCACCGATCCAGGATGTTGACGGTCACCCCCACGCAGGACGCGCTGAACAGCGGGACGCTGTAACGGTAGAATTCGGGGATGTACGATTTGATCCGCGTCCAAGAGACGGCCGTCCACTCCCGCGCATGGTTCGTCTTCCTCTTGACGATCCACGCGAAGGACAGGATCTGAAAAAGCATCATCGCGTAATAAGCGCCGAAATAGTTCGTCAGGTTCAAACGGCTGGAGAAGAACAGGAGGAGAATGACGATCATCCCGAAGATCTTCTGGAAGACCCGTACCTGTTCCGCATAGACGGTCAGCCCGCAGGCGTCCACCACCATATCCAACCCCTGCGAGTACCAGAAGATCACGGTGTAGAGCGCGGCGCAATACACGTAAAAAAGATGCTGATCCGGCCAGAGGCTCGCCGAGAAGCCGGTCCCGTGGGAGAGCAGGACGAAAAAGACGAGAACGGCCGCTCCCAGCGCGATGAACCTGAAATAGAAGACGATCAGCCCCGTCTCGGAAGACCGCTGTGAGAACTTCGTATAGAACGCGTTCGTCGCGTTCATATCCAGGAAGTCCCGGATCTGTCTGAAATAGTTGATCAGGAAGTTAAACTCCCCGTACGCTTGGGGGCCCAGGGCGCGGGGCACGAAACTGGCGATCACCAGGCTCATCCCGAACGAGACGATATTGGCGAAGAGTTTGTAGGCGTAGCGTTTTTTGATGGAATGTTCGGGGATCATATCCGATGGACCGAGTCCTCGTCCTCCTCGGTCACGTGAGCGAATCTCCTCCCAATCCGATGTCCACCGCCGTCCAATAGGAACGGGCCCGGATCAGGTCATGGGCGCGCGTTCGGCCCTGCCGGGCTATTTTCTCGCGGTCCGCCTCGTGCGTCAGATAGAACTCGATGACATCGACGGCCTGCTCGGGTGAATCATACGACACAAAATGTTCTCCCGACGTGAAATACCTCTGGATGCCGGGGACCTCGGGCGCCACCAGCAACGAACCGCAAGCCATCGTCTCGATGTACCGGTAGATCAAGTGGGGGATCCACGTCCAATCCGAGCCGCTGGCAGTCGTTTGGGCCGACGTGGTCACGACCAGGGCGGCATTGGTCAATCCCGACCAATAATCGAAATCCGAGAACCGGGCGCTCCCCAGTTGTCGGCCGCGCACCTCCATCCGAAGACCTCGGGCCTCTAGCCCTTTCTCGATCTTTGACAGGATGGTCTGACGGGGCTCGTACAGAGATCCCATAAAAAAGGCGGTCGGCGGATCCTTCTTCTGCCGCTTGGAATAGATCTCATTCAAAAAATCCAGGGTCTTCAGTGAGATCGGCATCGGACTGGGTCCGATGATCCTCCGATGAGGAAAAATAGGGAGCACGATCCGGGGCGGTAGGAGACCGACCACGACGCCGCGGACCGCGGTGACCATGGCGCATTGGGCGCGCCAGACGCGTTCCCCCATATCGGCCATCCCCACGATGGGGATCACCCGGCGCGAAGCCAGCAGCAGGGAGATCCGGAACGCTTGCCAAGGACCGGTACGCCAATCGTGCCCACCCGTGCGCGGGTCCTGCGCGTAGTGAGTGGGACGGATCGTGTCCAGCGCCCGTTTCACCTGCGTCAGGTACCCCTCTTCCTTCGTGATGCAGACCTTGTGCACCCGACTCTCGCCGAGATATTCACAGGCCGTCTGGTAGAGTTCCTTATATTCGATCAACTCCCATCCCCGGACGCCCGCCTCGATGCACAACACCGTCTTCCTCCGTTCTCCGCGTCGGCACAGGCCGATCGCCTGCATCCACTGGAGAGGGAACAACGCGAGTCTCATGATCCAATAGGGGATGTACACCAACCGGGGGAGCAAGGATATCCTGATCCAGGATCCGTTCATAACGACGTCCCTCCCTTGAGAAAATCGGAAATCATGGTTTGACCTCTTTTGATTCGATGGCTGCCGCATCCTGGCGATTCCGGGTATCGCCGATCACCTTGGCGGGAACACCGGCGGCGATCGCATGGTCCGGGACATCCTTGGTGACCACGGCGTTGGCGGCGACCAGGACGTTGTCGCCGATCCGGACCCCTCCCGTGATCACGGCGCCGGAGGCGATCCAACACCCTCGGCCGATGTGGATGTCATATCCCGAGCGGGGCACTTCGCGTCCGTCTCCTCCCCCTCCCATGGACAGAGAGGCCCGCATCCCGTCACGGAAAGCGTGCCGGCCCGTCAACACCATGACGTTGTAACCAAACACAGTGTTATCCCCGATGAAGATGGAACCGCTTTCGATGTTGAGCAGGGCATTGGCCAGGCGGACCCGGTCGCCCAGGTGGAGAGTTCCTCCATCCCCCTCACAATAATAGGTTTGGTAAGAATAGTATTTCAGAAATCGGATGACCGGTATGACGATCGCCCTCGTCTTCATCATCAGAGTTCTCTTCCAGCTCATGATCGAACCTCCCTTGTTCACAAAAAATCGTTGGCCCGGCCGACCGCCGGCGACACCCAGAGCGCATTCCCCGTGTAGAGCCTCTTTTGGGTCGTCTCTCTCGTGTCGTAGAGATTGACGAAATGGAAGCCGAGTTCCGCCATGAAGACGGCGATATCCCAGAAAAAGGCCTGCCCTTCCCGATAGGGAACGAAAAACACCTCCGTCATGACGGCGCCGACGGACTTTTCCGTCAACAACGGCAGCGCCCCCTTCAGGACTTCGAGGTCGTATCCTTCCGTGTCGATCTTCAACAGGTCGATCTTTTTCAGAGACATCTCCCGGACCAGGCTCGCGACCGTCAACACCTTCACCCGGATCTGCCGGTCCACCTCATGGTCTCCGGTCGGCACACGCTCGGACAATCCCTTCACGGCGGGCAGGATCCCGCCGACAGCGCTCTGTCTCATCAACAAGAACCGGGTCTCACCATCCCGGGGACCGGAAGCCACCGGCAAACAGGTGACGCGACGGGCCGGGGAGCGGACCTCCGCCGCGACGGACTCGAAATCCTTGAACACGGCCGGGTTCGGCTCCAGGCCGACGTACAAAAAGGGCGTCCCGCACATCGCGGAGAACGATTTCAGGGTCTCGCCCCGATGGGCTCCCACATCGACCATGACGGTCTCTCCCGAACCGAGGGGCTTCAACAACTGCAGGGCCGCCGAGAGACCGGCTTCCGGCCATTCGTTGGATTGTTCCTGACGATCTTTTTCCATGGGGATTCCTTTTACCTCTTTATTGAAGCCCGCCGGACGCACGCGGTCCCGTCGATCACGTCGACGCCCCGGTCCGTTCCCAAACAGGCCAAAAATCCTTGATCCCTCCGTCCCGATAAAGCATCTGCAGGGACAGTTCCAGGTTCTGGTTCATCCGCGCATAATCCGGGAGATGCTCCAACGCCGTCCGAGGGAAGGACACCTCGTATCGGAACGTCCCGGGACGGTCTTCCAGCGACGGGCGATCGTCCTCGCTGGCGAGCCAGCGGGGGATATCATGGTTCAATGACACGGTCTGGACCGACGTCCGGGGAACGGCTTCCCTGAACAGATGGCCGACGTCACGACTTTTCAAGAATGTCTCCATATCCTTCAAAATGGTCTCGGGAATCCCCGCCGGACGGGACTGGCGACCCAGAACGCGCAGTTCGGCCAACGCCAGATCCAGGCATTCCGCATAATGGCGCGAGAGGAGGACGGCCTTGTATTTGCGCAAGAGATTGTCCCCATATCCCCCCGCCCGGAGCTGTTCGTAGCGGCCCTCCGTGTTGAAAAACCCGATGAGCGCCTCTCTCGACTCGAAAAGTTCCTCCTGGGTCTCCCGAAGATACGACCGATAGACGGAAGAGATCTCCCCGCCTTTCCGGATCCGGTCGTGAAGGGCGAAGATCCATCGGGACACGTCCCAACGGTTCTCCAGCAGGTATTTTTTGATCGGGTACATCTCCAGAGACCCGGCGAACACGGTGATGACCAGCGACAGGGCGCGTAATTCCATGTAGTCCTCGAACGGCATGTCCTTCGTCCCGACGACGACCTTCTCGGTCTCGTAGATCCGGACGCCGTCCAACTCCGAAAAACAGCGCGGCACGATCCGGAACCGGGTGTCGAACCCGTAACGCCGCTCATATTCCTTGGTGGAGATCAACGTCCCGTTCAAGGCCATGAGCGTGTAGATCACGATGTTCTGCACGTTCGAATTCAACACCGTGGAAACAGTCTTGATGAAGCTCTCTTTCGTCTCTCCGGGCAGGGACAGGATCAACTCCGTCGCGGTGTTCTTGTCGATCTTCAGAGCCACCTCTTTTTGAAAGGCGGTGAATTCGTCGAAAGGGAGGTTGTGCCTCTGGATGTTCTTCAAGACGGAGGGTGTCAGGGTCTGGAGGGCGATGCTCGGAGTGAACTTGTATTTCAGAAGCGAAATCAGATTCAGAAGTTTTTTGGGGTCCTTCCCCGAATTGACGTTGAAATTCCGTGGCCAATCGTATTTATCCTGGACTTGCCGTATCACCCGGGCGATCTCGATGTCCTCCTCGAAAAGGCCGAAGTTGGTGTTGGCGAGGTAAAGAGTCACGTCGGGCCGGTCCCGGAACCGTTTTCCCAGATAGTCCATATCGGCGGCGAATATCGGGGCGGACTGGAAGAGCATGCGCGAATAATACGCGTCGCTGGTATGGCAATAGGCGCATCGGAAAGGACATCCCCGATGCGTCTGCAGGAACGGACTGAACCCGTCGTCGAGAAAACCGTCGAACCACCCTTCGGCGTAGAGCGGGCCGAACCCGTCGAGCGACTCCAGGCGCGGCGGCCGTCCGGCCGGCTCGTTCAACTCCCGTGTCCGGGAGTCCAGCGAATAGGTCCCCGCCGGGGGCGAATCATGCAGTCCCTCCGCTTTTTCGCCGGAGACCAGCCGTTGGACCGCGTCGGAGAACGGGATCTCTCCGTCATAATTGACGCCCAGGTCCACGAAAGGTCTCAATTTCAAAAATTCCGCCTTTTCCTCCGCGGAGGAAGGGAGGTTGGGCCCTCCGGCCACGATGAAACAGCCGGGGTGGGCTTTCTTGGCGAGACCGGCGGCGTGGAGGTTCAGTTCGCTGTTCCAGGAATATTGAGCGAGGCCGAGACAGTCCGGCTGCCAGGTTTTCAGACTCTCCAGGAACCGGAAGGGGTCCTTGAAGATCCGTATGTCGAACTCGTGCCGCACGTGGTCTTTCAGATGTTTCGCGATCAGCACGGACCCCAACGGCGCGGTGTTGGTATGAACACCGACCGTCATATGGTTGAGGTCGAGAAAAGCGATCTTCATCGGAAAACCTTTTATTTCACCCTGTGTTTCAACACCCATTGACCGCTGCTTTTATCCCAGAGGTGGGGTGACATCGTCCGGTAGAGGTCGATCACCTCCCAGAACTCCTCTTCGTTGATCTTCAGGTATTCCAGGAATTCCGGGAAGTATTTTTTAGGGAACTCGCCGTCATAGCGGTGGACGAGGCTGATGCCCTCCTCCCGGGTGATGTGACCGTCCCGGATCTCGTGGGCGGCGTCGGACGTGGCCCGTCCGATCCCGAATTTGACGAACCCCAGATAGAAATGGAACCCATCGGTCTTATCATCCAGACTGGCGTATTTGGAATATGTCCCCTCGGAGCGGACGGGATTGGCCTGAAAGCCGGTGTGCTCGGCGGTGTAATAATAATTCTCCTGCGGCACCCATTTCTTGTAATAGGAGAACCAATGCATCTGCGCGTCGATCTTCCTCAATTGATCCAGCGGCGGGTGCCAGTAGAAACTGAACTTCTCGTGTTCGACCTCCTGCTTCGTAAAGACGCCGGCCCGCAGTCCCTCTTCCGTCAACGCCGTCAGGCTGGATCCGGCAAAATAGAGTTCGCTCCAATCCTCGACGTCCTCGTAGGGCTTCCCCTTGTTCTTGGTGGACCCTCCGTATTCGATCTCACCGCTCTCTCCGTAGAACACCAGCGGGATCCCGAACTTGACCGACATATGGAACGCCAGCGCCTTCTGACCCAGACCGAACACCTTGAAGTGGTCCCCCCACAGCTCGAACGCCACTTTGGACAGTTTCCTGTGCAAGACGCCGTTCGGGAAGACCAGGACGTTGTCGAAACCGGAGTCCTTGAACGCGAGGTAGTTTTTCCACCCGATGTCCGTATAGATGTGGGGAGCCCACGTCACCGTCAACGGATGCATCCCGTAAACGTATTTCAACTGATGGGCGACATATCCGCTGTCTTTCCCCCCGCTGCCCGGCACGATGCAATCGTAGCTCCCGTCCTTGGAGCGGTAACGGTCGAGCAGGTCGACGAGCATCTTTTCGCGCTCGTTCCAGTCGATGACGTTGTGTTTTTCATGGGCATAATGGCAGGCGCTGCAGACCCCTTTGTCGTCGAACGTGATCCGGGGGCGCTGGTTGGACACCACGCACTTGGTGCAATAGGTGACATGTTCCGGCCGATGCTCGAGCTGTTTATCCAATGTCTTTCCACCGAATAGCAACATGGGTTCTCCTCCGCTTACAGTTCTATGAAACTTTTCAACAGGGAGAGGCCGTGCTCTCCGCTGCGTTCCGGGTGGAACTGGCATCCCCACAGGTTCCCGCGATGGGTCACCGAACAGAACCGGTCTTTTCCATACTGGGTCTCGGCCACGACCGCCGCCGGCTCCTCCGGACAACAGACGAACGAATGCACGAAATAAAAGTAAGTCCCGGGAGACACCGACGCCAGGATCCCTTTTTCCCAGGCGGGACCGGCGGACGGCTTTTCGACGCTGTTCCAGCCGATCTGCGGGATCTTCAATTCCGTGATCTCGGATTCGGACCGATGGAAACGCACGACCTGCCCGCGGATGAAATCAAGTCCCCGGTGTTCTCCGAACTCGAAACTTTTCGTGAACAACAGTTGCATCCCGAGACAGATACCCAGCATCATCTTGCCCTGGTCGACGGATTCCTTCAACACGCCGATCAGGTCCGCGCGATCCAACTCCTGCATCGCCTTCTCGAACGCCCCCACCCCCGGCAGAAGGATCCTGTCGGCCCGCCGGATCACAGCCGGGTCCGACGTGATCTCCGCCGAATATCCCAGGAAAGTGATAGCGCGCTGGAGATTGAACAAATTCCCCATGCGATAATCGACGATGACGATCTTGTCTTGTCTCATCCCATCCTCACGAGAGCGGCCAGCGACACGGAATCCCCCGGGAACACAGGAATTCCTTCACCCGGCCGATGCTGGAGACGGCCAATTGAGTGCTCATGAAAGGAGTTCCGCCGCGGTTCTTCTTGAGAAACTCGATGTTCCCCTCCGCCTCATAATTCTCCCGGGTGGCGACCGACGACAGGTAGTTGTAATGAAAGATGGACGAGGCGCACACGGCATCCACCCCGGGGAGCCCCGCCACGTCGGCGACGTGTTCCGGACGGCCGCACCCGCCGCAGACGATCAGTGGGACGGTCAGCGTCTCCGAGAGCCTCCGGACGAGGTTCAATTCATATCCCTTGGCCGTCCCCTCCTGGTCGATGGAGGTAACGAGGATCTCCCCGGCCCCCAAGTCCACCAGTCGCCGGGCCCAATCGAAGACGTCGAGTTCCGTGAACTCCCGCGCGTTGTCCGTGTAGGCGTAATATCGACCGTCGATCAATTTGGCCTGTATGGATCCGACGATGCACTGAGACCCGAACATCTTCGCGCCCTGGGTGATCAGATCGGGCTGATGGACCGCCGCCGTGTTGATGGCGATCTTGTCCGCGCCGGCACAGAGGAGGTTGCGCATGTCTTCCAGCGAGCGGACTCCGCCGCCCACCGTCAAGGGGATGAACACGTTCTCGGCCGTCTTCTTCACGATCTCCAGCAGGTTGTTCCGTCCGTAAAGGCTGGCCACCGCATCGATGTAGATCAACTCGTCGGCGCCTTCCCGGTAATAGGTGTGCGCAAAGTCCCACGGTTTCCCCAGGACTCGCAATCCCTCCAAATGGATCCCTTTGACGAGGTTGGGACCCTTGATGTCCAGCCGGGGAATGATCCTGAGGGTCCTGCGCATCTCATTTCCTCCGTTTCAGAAGACTCTCGGCGACGAGGAAATCGAACGCATCGTCGATGTCGACCGACCGTTCCTTGGGCATGAGGTATATCCGGCTCCCCGGCAGGATGACGCGACGGCCCCGCAGCAAGGTCTTGGTCCACCAGACATAGACGGAGGAATTCATGTCATAGACGGTCGGCGCGGATTGACGGGTCTTGAACTCTCCCGGATTGACCAGCGTGACGGCCCCCCGGGCGTTGATTTTGACCATGTTGAAATAGGGGTTCCGATGCGCCTCGGCCACGGAAAAAACGCTGGGTGCGCGTCGACGGACCAGGAGGTCGATGCTCTCGTCGATGTCGCGCACGCCCCTCAACGGGGTCGTCACGTGCAAGAGCACGATGATGTCATAGGCCCCGTCGTCCCGATCACGGAGCCAGTTCACGGCGTGCACCAGCACGTCGACGGTCCCGGAAGAGTCCCTTGCCAACCGGGCCGGACGGAGGAACGGGACTTCCGCTCCGTGCCGGCGCGAGACGGCGGCGATCCGGGGACTGTCCGTCGACACGATCACCCGGTCGATGTAACGGGACTTCCGGGCCTGATCGATGGTATAGGCGATCAGGGGCTTCCCGGCCAGGAGACGGATGTTCTTTCCGGGCAGACCCTTCGAACCGCCCCGTGCCGGGATGATGCAGAGTATCCTGAACTTGCCGTACATCAGGCCCTCCCCGACAATTCCAGGGCGCGGATCCCGTCGGGCACCCCGATGAGGGGGCGTTCGCGGCCGGCGACACACCGTATGAAATGAGCCAACTCGTCCCGATAGGTCTTGTCCAGATCGAAGAATCTCTTGTCTGTCAGGACTCGGCGCCGCCCCGGAGAGAGGATCTCCATCCGTTTCCCGATCAGGTCACACTCCAAAACCGCTTTGGTTCCGACGATCCGGATGGTGCGGCGCGGGATCCTCTGAAGATAATCCATGTGCACGGAACACGTGAACCCGTCGGCGTATTGATAGAGTCCCTCGAAGAGACTCTCGACCTTGGACTCAAGCCCTCCCGCGCGCGAACGCATGGTCGCGTGTCGGACGGGGTCGCCGAACAGATATCTCATGTAATCGATCTCGTGGGAGAGGTCCAGGGCGACGCCGCCTCCCCGTTTCGGATCGGCGCTGTAAGTCCTCTTCCAATCGCGGCCCGGCCGCCAATCGGGCAGATATTGCCCGACCTCGAAGCGAGCGCTGTAAACCGTCCCCAGCACCCGGCGGTCGAGCAAGCCCTTGATGTGACGGATCGCCCCCAAAAATCTGAAGTTATAGGCGATGAATATCTTCCCCCGACGGGCCCACGGGAGCAGGCGCCTCGCCTCTTTCAAAGAATGTGAAACCGGTTTTTCGATGAAGACCGGCATCCCCCGTTTCAAAAACGGGACGGCCGTTCCGACGTGCCGATCCGTTTCGTTGCAGATCATTGCGAAATCGGCCGCGACACCGGCGGCGCTCCCGATGACCGTCACCCGGGCCGGGAGTCCGCCCAAGGGGCGGAGGCAACCCGGGCGGCGGCTCACCACACGGATGTCCCGCACGCCCATCCCGGCGAGATTCCGGATGTGTCTCCGACCGATCGATCCGCAACCGATGACGAGCGCTCTCATGGGGTTCACCAGGCCGTCCATCCCCCGTCCACCAGGAGGTTGATCCCCGTGACGTAGGACGAGGCGTCGGACGCCAGATAAGCGACCGCTCCGACGATGTCGCCGGGATCGGCCATCCGGCCCAGGGGGGTCCTTCGGACATACTGTTTCACGAAAGCCGGCGACTGCCCGTCCGCCACACCGCCGGGAGACACGGCATTGACCCGCACCCCTTTTTTCCCGTAACGCGTGGCCAGATACCGCGTGAAAGCGATGACCCCTCCCTTGATGGCGGCGTAGGCGGCCGGGGTGGTCATGGACGTTTTTTCGTAGATGCCGAAGTCCGGCCCCACGACACCATAGATGGACGCGATGTTGATGATGGATCCTCCTCCCGACTCCGTCATCATCTCCGCCGCGATCTGGGACGAGAAGAAATATCCGCCCAGGTGGGCGTCCACGTTCTTCTTCCACGACTCGGCCCTCTTCTCGCCCGACGGGGTACCCCAATCCTTGGTCCGCGGATAGGCGCAATTGACGAGGATATCCAACCGTCCTTCCCTCTTCCGGACCTTCTCGAAAGCCGACCGGATGGACGATTGTCTCGTGATATCGAGTTTCACCGTCGACCGGCCCGCCGGCGATCGAGGAGGGCGGCTGTCGGCGCTCGTGACGCGGGCACCCAGAGAAACGAGCCCTCTCACGATCTCGCGGCCGATGAGCCCTTCTCCTCCCGACACCACGGCGACACGCCCTCTGCAGCTGAAAAGTTGTCCATCCATACCGGTCATCCCCTTTCGGTCCTTTTGAACATCGGAACGTCATAAAAAGGTTTCTGCACCGTCTTGATCCGTCCGGAAAAGCGCTTAAGGACCGCGACGATTCGACGGGCCGTCCGTCCGTCTCCATACGGGTTCCGGACGCGGGAGCATCTCTTTTGGAAAGAAACGCTCAGCGCCTGACGGATCGCCGCGCGGATGGAGGGTTCATCGCCGCGACAATTAATGACACTCGGGGCCATCAACCTGCCTTTTTGACGGTCCCCGACATTGACCGTCGGCGTCCCCAACGAGGGAGCCTCGATGATCCCGCTGGAAGAATTCCCCACGACCGCATCGACATAGGACACGGCGGAGAGATACCGGGCGGCGCCCAACGACGGGACACAGACCGACCGGCCGGGATGGGCCCTGACGAACCCGTCGATGCGCGACATGATGGCGCGGCCTCCGACGTCCGCGTTGGACGCGGTGAACAGGACCCGCAGGTCCGGAAAGGATTCCAACGACTTCAACAGCGGATCGATCTGATCCCCGGCCGGGACCCTCCTCAGTGTTTCCGGATGGAACGTGACCAAGACGCTCCGCGGCCCGAATGAAAAACCGATGTCCCTTTCCAGACGCGTCCGGGGGATCCGCGAGACGCTCCGGATGTTGTCGATCCCCAAAGCGCCGACGTTGAAAACCCGGTCGGGGCTCTCCCCCAACTGGATGACGCGGCGCCGGTATTCCGCATTGGACGTGAAGTGGAGATGGCTCATCTTGGTGATGGAATGACGCCACGCCTCATCCGCCACGCCTTCGGTCAGTTCCCCTCCATGGAGATGGGCGATGGGGATCTTGAGCAGGTATCCCGCGACGGCGCAGGCGAACGTCTCGAAGCGATCGCCCAAAAGCACGAGGAAATCCGGATCCAACCGTTTCAAGGCGCGCACACATCCGACCAAACCGGCCGACAGAGCCCGGGCGATATCCTCCTCGGTCCGGGTCGACGTCGGGATGCGGACCGTCTCGTGGATGGAGAACCCATCCGCCCGGATCTCGCGGTGGGTGTCCCCGTAGCGGGAAGAGAGATGCGTCCCCGACACGATGAGCGCGGCCCTCACAGAGCGGTCCCGGCTCATCTCAACCAGCAACGGCCGGAACAGACCATATTCGGCGCGCGTCCCCGTGAACACCGCGATCTTCATCGTCATAGCCGTATCAACTCATCCTTCCGGAAATCCCTTTTGGCCCGTGTTCCGATGACAGCATCCCAGCGCATCGGGCTGAGGCCGGTCCCGGGCCTCTTCGTCGTGAGGTTTTGCGGGGTGAACCTCTCCCCCCGGACGATGTCCCTCCGGGCGACGATGCTTTTCCGGACGACGAGGTTGGCCCGCTCGGACGGGGCGGGCTTTTTATCGCCGGTCCCGAGGGCCCGCTCGACGTTCCGGACGGCCATCACCATCTTTGAAAATTCATCGGGCTCCAGGCTGGCGGCGTGGTCGGGGCCCGGCAGCCGGCGGTCGAGCGTCATATGTTTCTCGATGACACGGGCGCCCAGCGCCGCGGCGGCCACCGCCGCCTCGTATCCGGCGGTATGGTCGGAATAACCGACCTCTCCCCCGAGGGCTTTCTTCATGGTGAGCATGGCCCGCAGATTGACGTCGGAAAACGGGGCCGGATATTCGGTCGTGCAATGGAGCAACGTCACGCGCCGCCGGGGCGTCCCCGCGCGCACGATCACGCGGACGGCGTCCCTCACTTCGCCGAGCGTCGACATCCCCGTGGAGAGGATCACCTTCCGGCCCAAGGCGCCGATCTCCCTCAGATACGGCTTATTGGTGATCTCGCCGGACGGGACCTTGATGATGGGGACGCGCAACGACGCAAGGAACCGGAGACTGTCCGAATCGAAAGGAGAGGACAGGAAGAGAATCCCTTTCTTCCGACAATAAGCGGCGAGCCTCCGTTGATCCGCGGAGGAGAGCTCCAGCCTCTTCAGCATCCCGAGTTGGGATTCCCGGGCCGACGTCGTTTTTTTCTGATATCCCACCTTGGACGCCAGGGGGGTCGCCAGCGATTCCGCATGAAAACTCTGGAACTTGACGGCATCGGCACCGGCCCGACGGGCCGCCTCCACGAGCCGGCGGGCGAGGGTGATCGACCCGTTGTGGTTGACACCCGCCTCGGCGATGATGAAAACTCCGGTCATAGGTCTCTCGCGACGATCCTAGGAGGAAGGACGATCGCTCTCCTTTTTCTTCGGCTTGAACTCAAAAGTGAATCCGTGCAATTCCAGCGTGGGGTTCCAGGGGCCGTAGGATGTCGCGCGAACCCTTCTTTGTATCTCCTCCGGACTCATCTCGGGCGTGATGCGGCTGATCTCATCGAGCTGGGTCCTTGTGAACGGTTTCCTCGTCCACTCTTCTTTGGATTCCGGGAGCTTCTTCCCCCGCAGGATCAAATCCATGATCTCGCGAAACAGCGCGTATTGGCAATCATACGTCTTCGATAGAAGGGAGGCGACGTCGTCGGACGGATGGACCGGGAATCGCTTGACCGAGATGATCGGGCCGGTGTCGACACGCGCCGCCATGTGATGACACGTCACGCCGTATTCTTTCGCCCCGTCGTAGAGAGCGAAGTTGTTGCATCCGATCCCCGGATATTCCGGGGGGGCCGGATGGAAATTGATCGCGGCGATCTTCGCGTTCTTCAGGAGTTTTTCGGGCACGATCCATCGGGACAGGTAACTGATGATGTAATCGCCCTCCCAACGTCCGGCCCCGGCCGGGAGAGGATCTCCCCACGCCCCCAGATGCGCGGACACGTCCTCGACATGCGCCCGACAGAACTTCAACGCTTTTTCGGAATTCGGATCGCCCTTCTTCCCTAAAAAAAGCAACCGGCCCATCGGAGACCCCCCACCTCGCCGCTAGAACCGCAGGCTCATGGCCTTCAGTTCTTCCAACTGGCCCATGTCCATCCAGGACTTCTCGGAGATCGGGTAGACGCCGATCTTCTGTCCCTTTTTCAGACAGACGTCGATCAATTCCGTGAAATGGAACTTGCGGTCCGGCGGGATCAGCCGAAGGACCTCCGGCTCCAACACGTAGACTCCCGTGTTGACCAGAAAATCGTATTCCGGTTTTTCGTCGATATTCTTCAAGTCACCCCGCGCGTCGAGCCGGCAGACGCCATAGGGGATGGTGTAATGTTTCATGGACCCGACCAGTGTGATCCCGTTGGAATGGTTCCGATGGAACTGGACGATGTCCGCAAAATCGGCCTCGATGAGGATGTCGCAGTTGCTGACCCAGAACGTGCTCTTGATCTTCGTCTTCAGGAGACCCAGACTACCCGCCGTCCCCAACGGCTTCGACTCCTCCACATAACGCAGGTTCACCTTGCTCCTCTGGCCGCTGTCGTGGAAATAGGCCTTGATGAGGTGGGACTTATAATTGATCGTCAGGAAGAATTCGTTGCAGTCGTATTCGCCGAACCGGTCGATGATCCGTTCGATGATGGGTTTTCCGCCGACGGGCACCAGCGGCTTCGGCAGCACATGGGTGAACGGGGCCAGCCGGTTCCCTTCTCCGCCCGCCATGATGACCACGGGCATCCCCAGCGGCTTTTTGGGGGATCCTTTCTTCTTCTCGAAGAGGTCCTTCAACCAGATCGCCGACACGACGCGCCTCTTCGCGTCGACCACGGGGAGACAATCGATGGATCTGGACAGCATCAGTTCCCGCGCTTCCGCCAGGGAGAACCCCTCCCGGAGCACCGTCGGATCCCGGTGCATGACCTTCGAGATCGGCTCATTGAGCGTCCCACCTTTGAGGATCCACCGACGGATATCGCCGTCCGTGACGACCCCGGTGATGGACCCCTCCCGGTCGACCACGAACAGGATCCGCCCCCCGCCCGCCTCCATCTTATCGAGCGTCTGGCGGGCGTTCAGGGTTGATTGGACCACGATCTTTTTTATTTTCTCCATGGCATCGCTCCGTTAAAGGACGTTTTTCATCTCCCGGCACACGCGTCGGATCTGTTCCGGGGTGTTCAGGGTGGACGACGGCAGGCACAAGGCGTGCCGGTAGATCTCGCCGGCGTTTCCGAACGTCTGCGTCTTGAACCGCCGGTAGCATGGAAACTCCGTGAGGGGCATGAAAACGCGACGCGATGGGATCCCCCTCTTCTTGAGCGCCTTCTGGATCCGCGCGGCCCCGCCGGGTTCCGATATCTTCACGCACGTCAGCCACCGGGAACTCACCGCTCCCGGCGACACTTCCTGCAGGGAGATCCCGGAAAGCCCCCCGAGTTCCTCCCGATAGATGGAATGAAAGGTCCTCTTGATCTTCAAGAACCCCGCCAGCCGACGGAACTGGGCCAATCCCAAGGCCGACTCGATGTTCGTCATCCGATAGTTGAAACCCACCTCCGGGTGATAATACCCGCGAGACTCGTCACGGGCCTGATTGACCAGAAAACGGATGTGTTCGATCCTCCGGGGATCCTTCCCGACGACCATCCCGCCGCCGCCGGTCGTGATGATCTTGTTGCCGTTGAAACTGAAACAGCCGAAATCGCCGAACGTGCCCGTCAACCGTCCACGGTCAGTGGCCCCCAGGCTCTCGGTGGCGTCCTCGATCACGGCCACGCCGCGCCGGCGAGCGATCCCCATCAACCCGCGCATGTCGCAGGGATTCCCGTAGAGGTGGACGGGGAGGATCGCCTTGGTCCGTTTCGTCACGGCCTTCTCGGCCTGCCGGACGTCGATGTTCCACGTGTCCGGAGAGACGTCCACGAAAACAGGTTTGGCTCCCAATTGGAGGACGGGGTTCACCGAGGCGATGAACGTCAAGACCGGCACGATCACCTCGTCTCCCGGGCCGACCCCCAGTTCGTAGAGGGCCATGAAGAGCGCCGCCGTCCCGCTCTGGGTCGACACCGCCTGTTTGACGCCGCAATAACGCGCGAACTGCCGTTCGAATTGGCCGACGAAAGGGCCGAGGGTGGACACGAACCCCTCCTCGATGGCCCGCGAGAGGTATTCCTTCTCGAGGGCCCCCACGTTCGGAGCGTCCAACAGGATGGGCCGGGTCTTCTTAGACATTGTAGACGCCCGGTTTATACCGTGCGCGGTTCCCCTTCTTCTTGAACCAGGAGACCGTTTCCTTCAAACCCCGGTCCAGCGAATAGCGGGGCTGCCAGCGGGTCAGCGTCCGGATGTTCCGGTTGGACCCCAACAAACGTTCGACCTCGCTTTTAACGGGCCGGAGGCGCCGGTCGTCGCAACGGAGGCGAGCCCGGCTTCCCGTCAGCCGAAGTATCTTCCCGGCAAGGTCGCCGACGGATATCTCCGTCTGGGTCGCGATGTTGATCACCCGGCCCAATGTCTTTTCCGACTTCAAAATCTCGGCGAACCCGGCCACGGTGTCTTTCACATAGACGAAATCGCGGGTCGGCGACAGGGATCCCAACCGGATCTCCTTGAACCCGGAGAGGGCCTGGGTGATGACGGTGGGGATGACCGCCCGGGCCGACTGCCGGGGCCCGTAGGTGTTGAACGGCCGCACGATGGTCACCGGAAGCCCGAAACTGCGCCAGAAACTCAGCGCCAACTGGTCCGCCGCGATCTTGGTGGCGGCATAGGGGGATTGGGCCTGCAGGGGATGTTCCTCGTCGATCGGCACAGACCGGGCCGTCCCGTACACCTCGCTGGTCGACGTGATCAACACCCGTTTCGTCTTCAGTTCACGACACGCATTGAGGATGTTCAGGGTCCCCTTGACGTTCGTATCGACGTAACTGTCGGGGGAATGGTATGAGAACGGGATGGCAATGAGCGCGGCCAGGTGCATGACCGCGTCGCACCCCTCCACCGCTTTCCGGACCCCGTTCGGATCGCGGACATCGCCCGCAACGACCTCCATCCGCTGTCGCAGTTTGGGATCGGCGGCTTCCAACCACCCCTCGCTGTTGAACGAGTTATAGAACACGAACGACCGCACCGAATATCCCAACCCCAACAGATGTTCCGTCAGATGACTCCCGATGAACCCGTCCGCGCCCGTCACAAGGATCTTCATGGCAGTTCCCTTTCCGATCCGCTCATCCGCCGAAGAAACCGGCGATCTTGGGAAGCATCTTCATGACGCGCCGGGCGTTCTCCGCGAGCGATTTCAATTCTTCCAGCTGTTTCCGTATCTTGGGGTCGGTCGACCCCTTCGATTGCTCCAAAAAACGGTCCAACTCCCGCTCCACCCATTCGAGTCTCTTGGAAAAACCGTCTTCCACCCTCCTCATGGCGACCTCTTTGATGTTCCGGTTGGCCTCGTAGTGGTCGCGCCGGCTCCCACTGACCGACACGGGGCGGACAGCCCCCCATTCCTCCAATATCCTCAGATTGATGCTGGCGTTCCCTTTGCTCATCATGAGCTGGGTCGCGATCTCATCCAGTGAGATCGGATCGGGACTGGTATAGAGAAGCCCGTAAATCTGGCCGATGGATTTATTGAAACTCAAGCTCTCGGCCACCTGCCCGGCGAACCTCGCGAAATCGTTCTCAATGGATGGTTTGGTCATGGTATGTTTTAGAACGTTTAAAACATTCTAAACGTTTTATACACCCTAAAACGGTTTTTGTCAAGGGTTTTTTGATCTGATCGGCGGGATATTCGATTCGAGTTGATTTATCAACATGAATATATTGGAATAAAACCCACTTAAGAAGGATGCGGGGACATCCACCACTCAAATATACCCTAGGTCTTCGGCTCCAATTGGAACAGTTTCACGTAATCGCGAGGCCCCAAGTTGAACACTCTGACATTCTTCTCCCGGAGGTTCTTTTGCGCCTCGAATTTTTCAAACCAGACGATCTCCTCTTGAGGGGCGAAATCGTCTTCATAGGCATAGACATACCAATTATTCCGATTTTCCATCGCCTCTTCATAGAAACGTCTTCGGTTCTTCCCCCGACTGTCCCAATAACTCCGGGGACAGATCCGATGCCGGGTCACCACCGCCAGGGACAGGCTTTCGGGTAGAGTCACCGTGATCGGTGAATGGATCCCCCGGCACAGCATGAACTCGGCCGGCTCTTCACTCGTGTGATGGCGGATATCCCCCCAATTGATCCCTTTCTCGATCTGCCGGCCGTGTTCGAACCAGGCGAGTCCCAACAGGAGAACAATCACCCAACTCCTTTTGAACATGGAATCCATCGCCACAGCCACGCACATCAACAGCAAGGGTAGTATCACCAGAAAAGTCTCCTCGCTGATATGGACGGGCGTATAGACACCGACAGTATGGATGACCACGATCAGGAACCACGTCAGACAAACCTGCCGGCGAACGGGTTCATCCTTTTTCTTGAAAAACCACCACAACAGGACCCCAAACGGCAATAACATTAAGATTCCCAATATGACCGGCGGCGTCTCCCACCCCAACATAAACCGTCCGACGACTTGGATCCGATAAGACAAATAATCCCAGGCGGAATGAGGGATCATCTCCTGGGGGACGTGGAGCCGGCTCATCGAATGGCGGGCCCCCCAAGCGGCCATCGTCTCCTTGATCTCGGCCCCCCCCGACAGATAATTGATGATCGCGACGGGCGACAGAAAAAATCCCGCAAGGTAACACAAAAAATGTTTCCAAGCGCCCAAAAACTTATGCCGGGCCAACACGACGATCCAAAAGATTCCATAACCCAGACATTGCCAAAGCAGGTGCATCTTGGTATACATCCCCACGCCCACCATGAACCCCCACAGGATGGCCGTCAACACGCTGGGGGTTTGGACCCAACGGACAAAGAGCAAAACCGACAGGACCACGCACAGATGCAACTGCGGAACCTCTCCGACGAAACCATGAAGACCCCAATAGTACAAGCCGCTGTGAAAAAGGATCAGGAAGAGGGCGATCAACCCGCTCCGGACTCCCGCCAGCCGTCGGACCGCGACGGCGGCCAAGACCGCCGCCAGGATGAGATAAAAAATCTCCCCGAACCGTATGACGTGGGTGTGGACTCCTCCCAGCCACAATATCGGGAACATCAGATACTCCATGACGCTCCCGACGTGTTCCATCCTCCAGATCGGGATAAAGAAGCCCCCGGCCTCGATGACGCGGCCGATCACGTAATGGGGATGGCCGAACAGGTTCGCGAGGGCGACCATCACGCTCCAGTCCTCCTCCCTGAGCAACGGCGTCGAATCGATGGACCAGAAATACACGCAGAAGGCGCCCCCCGCCAACAGCAGGACCCCGTGATAGAACTTCAGATGTTTCCGCAGGAATTCCATGCGATCCCCTCAGAATATCGCGTAGAAGAACGGCAGCAGCACCGGCGTCTCGATGAAGACCGCGATCAGGATCAGTAGCAGGACGACGAGGATCACGGGGACCAATATCCAGAATTTCTTCTCGATGACGAACGCGGACAACTCCTTGACCACATCCCACTTCTCCCGCAAATTCATTCCGGCCCTCCCGGCGCCCGGCTCAACAGGCAGTTTTCCATCGCCAGATAATCCATCTCGGTGTTCATGAAACACAGGAAAGCGTCCAACGGCGAACAAACGATGGGTTCTCCTTTGTCATTGAACGACGTGTTGATCAGCAGCGGGATCCCGGACGCCTCGTGGAACGCCTGGATCAGCGCGTGGAAATCGGGGGACTCGCTCCGGCTCACGGTCTGCAAGCGGGCCAGACCGTCCACATGGCAGGCGGCCGGGATACGGTCCCTCATCTCCGGCCTCACGGGCGCGGCCAACAACATGTAAGGGCTCGGCGCGGACGTCTCGAAATAATCGGAAGCGCGCTCCGACAACACGGCCGGGGCGAACGGACGGAACGGTTCCCTGTGTTTGACTTTGCGGTTCAAGATATCCCTCGTCTCCGGATTCGCCGGATTGGCCAGGATGCTCCTGGCGCCCAGCGACCGCGGACCGAATTCCATCCGCCCATGAAAGTAACCGACGATCTTGTTCTCATGGATCTTCCGGGCCACATCATGATACAGTTTTTTTCTGTCGTCGTAACGCCGGTAGGGGATCCTCCTCTCCCGGAGGAAACCCTCCACCTCGGCATCGGAATACGCGGGTCCCCAGAAAGCGTCGGTCATCGCCACGCGAGGCCCCTCCGGCCGAAGCACCCTCTCCGTCCACAGAGCGCCGCCCAAAGCCCCCCCGTCGTCCCCGGAGGCCGGCTGGATGAAGATGTTCTGAAAATCCGTGTTCGTCAGGATCCGATGGTTCGCCACGCAATTCAGCGCGACCCCACCGGCCAGGCAGAGGGACCTCATCCCGGTCTCCTTCTGCCATTGACGCGCGATGTCGATCAGGACCTCTTCCACGGTTTTCTGCAACGTGGCCGCCAGATTCTTGTCTCGCGCCGTCAACGGGGCGCCCGGCTCCCGCGCGGGCCCGAACATCCCCGAAAAAAGCGGGCTCGTCATGACCAGATCGCTGTGATATGAGAAGTAATCCATGTTCAACCGGAAACTACCGTCGCTCTTCCGTGTGATGATCTTCCGGAATTCCTCCTCATAGGCCGGTTCTCCATAGGCGGCCAACGCCATAACTTTGCCTTCGCCGTTGTTCACCTCGAACCCCAGATGCGCGGTGACGGCGCTGTAGAGCAGACCCAGGGAATGAGGGAAACGCAGTTCCTTCTTGAGGGAAAGTTTGGGTCCGATCCCCGTCCCGCAACTCAGGGTGGTCCACTCCCCGGTGCCGTCCGTCGTGATGACCGCGGCCTCCTCGAACGGCGAGGTGAAATAGGCGGAAGCCGCATGGGCGAGATGGTGGTCCGCGAAACAGATTCTGCCTCGGTATCCCAGCTCCTGACGGATCTTCTGCGGAATGAACAATTTGTATTTGAGCCATAGGGGCAGGAACTGGCGGAAACTCCTGTAAGAACGCGGATAGCTCGAGATGTAGGTCCGCAATATCCGTTCAAACTTCTGGAACGGCTTCTCATAAAAAACGACGGCCTCCACGTCGTTGATCCGCAAACCGGCCTGCTTCAGACAGAATTCCACGGCATGGTGCGGAAACTCGATGGTGTGTTTGACCCGGTTGAACCGTTCCTCGGCGGCCGCGGCCACGACCCGCCCGCCCGAGACCAGGCAGGCGGCAGAATCATGATACATGTAGGACAACCCCAGGATCATCAGGCGCACCCCATCTTCACTGGATCAATATTGTCGTTCAAGGTCGTTCACCGTCTCGCTGGAGGTTTCCTTCTTGCGCCAAAAGGTCCCCGTGTCTTTCGAGCGCATCCCGAGGGGGTCCTCCTTCATCAGCCGCGACAACAAACAAGAAACCCCCACCCCGATAAAATACGCGAAGAAGATCAGCACGGAATTCACGGTGTTTTGGACCTTGTGCCCGACGATCCGAAGGCTCTTATAGAGCGGATTGCACAGCACGGAGACCAGGATGATAAGCACTTCCCTCAGGCGGAGCGGCAACAGCAGCGCCCCGTGGATGAGCAGGGAAAGGGCCGCCGATCTCAATCGTTTACCGGGGGACATCGTCCCTCCCCAAAGACTCCCTGACGAAATCGACTTGCTCGGCGTAGAACCTCCGGGTGTCGGCGACGTAGGCGTCCCACCCCCGGGCGCCGACATAATAATCGACGAAAAATTTGAACATCCTCTGTTGGGTGCATACGATCTGGCGGTCGTCGGATGTCCCCCGGATGTTTCGCTTCGAGGTGACCCCCATCCGATAGAGCGTGTGTTCCGCCTTATCCCCCGAATGAAAGACGGGCGTCTCATACGACACGCCGAACTCCGGATACAATCCCCTCAGCAGGCCGAGCAACATCCCCTCGTTCTGATCCGGATATTGGACCATGGAACTCTCGGCCTTATCGCAAACATTTTCGATCTTTTGCTCGCGGCAATATCGGAGGGTGCGCCAGTGCATGGCCAGCTTGCACAGACCGCACAGGGACATGCTCATCAGGCGGAAACGGTTCCGGCGGACCAGCGCCTTATATTCATCGTCGAACGGGAGCACGACGCTCCGGATATCCGTCGCGGGGAACCTCTTTTTCAGACGGACCACCCGGTCGGCGATCTGATCGTCGTCGTAGATACCGAAACGTTTCAACGTCAGGCAAACGATGGGATTGTGCCGCGAGGCCATCAGGGAGACGGCCAAGGAGGAATGGACCCCTCCCGAAAACAGAACGACGAGGGGCTTCTCGATCGTGACGGTTTTATCCTCTATCATCGGTTCCACGTCAACCGGCCCCTCCGTTTCCGCCCTTCCCTTCCCGGGAAGAGGCGGGTTCCTTTCCGAACACGTTCCTCAGGATGGTCCGCGTCAGGTTCTCCACGATCAACCGGTTCCCCACGGCGGTGCAATGTCCGAAATGTCTGGTCAAGGCGTCTTGAAACAGTTCGGAATACCTGTATCTGCGGAGAGCGTCTTCGAAATTCCGTTTATTCTCGACATAGATGATCCCTTTCCTCTTTTTCCCCAACAACTGGGCCAATCCGTCCACGTCCAGTCTCGGATACTGCATGCAGACCATCGGGATGTTCCGTTTCAAGATGATGTTACTCAATTTTTTATAGGCGGTCGCCGTTCGGGGAGTCAGGTAGGAGACCATCCTGTCCTCCGGATCCCGCCGATCCCCCGGCGGGGTGGAATCCGATCCTCTCCGCAACATCCGGGCCATCCCCTCCTTGAACCGATCCCCCGCCTCCCTCTGTTCCCCCTTCAGCCGCCTCAGATTTTCCAGTTCCGTATGGGCCAACGGGCCTCTGGGAATCGTCCGGATCGCGTCCCGATAGACCGCCTCGGCCTCATCCCACAATTGATGGGCGCGCAACAGGTTCCCCAATTCGATGTATCCCCTCTCATCGAGGGGAACTGCCCGGATCCACCGGCGATAAACGTCCTTTTCTTTTTCGATGTCTCCTGCCAGACGATAACACTCCCCCGCCTGCAGGTAGCCCGCGGGCTCGCCGGGTTTCAGCTTCCTGCTCGTCTCATACATCTCACAAGCGAGGAGAAGATCCCCTTTTGCCCTGTATAGATTCCCCAGTTCCAAATAGGCCTGATGATCCCGGGGGGCCACCGCGATCCACCGGCGATACACCTTCGCCTCTTCATCCCTGTCGCCTTTCCTGGAATACAGTCTGCCCAATTCGATATAGGCGGCACCGTCCAGCGGATGGGCCCGGATCCATTCCCGATACACCGACTCCTCCCGCCGCTCGTCCCGTTTATCACGATACATCTTGGCCCAAGCCACATAGACCGACTTGTTTTGAGGGGCCGCCTTCACCCATTCGCGATAGACCTTCTCCGCCTTATCCGTCTCCCCTTTTCGGGAATAAAGCGCGCCCAATTCCATGTAACCGATCCCCTCGACCGGGTCGGCCCGGATCGATTCCCGGTAGACCGCCTCCGCCTGAAGATCCTCTCCTTGCTCGCGATAGAAATTCCCCAACGCCACAAAACCCAACTGGTTGCCGGGATCGGCCGCAAGCCAATCCCGATAGACCTGTCCCTCTTTCGAAGGATCTCCTCTTTTTCGATAAAGACTCCCCAACCCGATATAGGGACGCCGATTCCGCGGATCGGCTTCCATCGCCTTCCGATAGAATTCCTCCGCCTTGTCATACAGGGCCGAATTCCGATAGAGGGCCGCCAACTCGACATACCCGCCGACATCGCGGGGGTTCAGACGGATGCACGTCTCAAACATCGCTTTGGCGTTCGCGAAGTCATCCCGGTCGGAATAGAGCGCGCCCAGCGCCGCATAGCCCGCCACTTCTTCAGGATGTTCCCGGATCATCGCCTTGAATAACTTCTCCGCCTCGTCATCCCATCCCTGGACGCGATAATAATCACCCAACTCCATATAAGCCCGATCGTTTGCCGTCGACGCCTTGATCCCGGCTCGATACATCTGCTCCGCCTTCTCCCCCTCTCCCTGGTCCCGATAGAGATTCCCCAACCCGACATATCCCCGTTCGTCGCCGGGCGCCGCCTCAATGCCGGCCCGATAAAAATCCTCCGCTTTGCGGTCATCTCCCCGTTCGGAATAGAGGCCGCCCAACAACACATACGCCTCACAATCCTTGGGATCCGCCTGGACCGCCGCCCGATACGCCTGTTCCGCCTTTTGATCGTCACCCGACTCCAAATACAAGTTCCCTAATTCCACATGCCCCTTCTGTTGATCGGGAGCCATCTTGATCAGAGCTGAAAAAACATTCTCCGCCTCGCCGAGCCGGCCCTGCCGGCGATACAACCGGCCGAGCCGGACATAGGGCCTCACATCCTTTGGACCGACGGCCATCGCCGCCCGATACGCCTGCTCCGCCTTCCGGAATTCTCCCCGGCTCAACTGATCGTTCCCCAACACGATATAACCCTTCACATCGAGCGGCCCGATTTCGGATCGAGCCACGTTCGCGGCCGCGGCCCCGTCGGACTCCGTCGCCGGGGCCGCCATCCGGTCGGAATAGCGTTCACGGACCCCGACGCTCATCTCGGAGGCCGACCCATCGGAACGACCCGTCCTCATATCCCGATACCGTTTCGCAAAGAGTCTCGCGGCCTTGACCAACTTGATCTTTCCCGCATATTCCCGCAGGGTCTCCCTCCAAGAGGGCTCCTCGTTCCGGACCCGTTTCCAGAGCTGCCCCTCCATTCCGCCCATCATCACGATCACCATGTCCGGCTTGTATTTGTTGAGGTTTGATTCCAGGTCCATCGCGATCTGCGCGGAAGACACTCCGGGGATCCCCTCATCAATCACCTTGAACCTGATCCCGATATCCTGTCGATTCAATTCCACTTCAAGCGGGCCGGGCCACTCCCCGCGCGTCATCGAATCCCCCACGCACAGGATCCTATAATCCGCCTTCTGGAACAGGGCGTGTTTGTTCCTGACGCCCTGGACGACGCGATACATCCCGCCGATCACCCAGAGTCCCATCTCCAGGGTGACCAGCGAGAGGACGACCATCAAGACCACCAACACGCTGATTTTATGCACCTTACCGATCAATGTTTTCCCCCGCATGTTCCTCCGATAGCATGATGTGTATTATATCCCATCCGGGATAGACCTGATACTCCTGCCGATCTCCGGCACCGGCCGATCCCGCAAGCCCCCGATTCTCAACCGGCGGCCCATCGCCCCCAAACGTGCTAAAATAGAAACGTTCATTGAGAACGGCGACGACGAACGGATAAGCATTCGAAAAATCGCTGTTCGTTTTTTGATAAGGAGAGGCGCATGGCAGTTTTCATGATGGTGGAAGCCACAGAAGTGTTCAACAAGGAGAAATACGGCGAATACATCCGCCAGGTGCCGAAGATCGTCGAACAATACGGCGGGAAATATCTGGCTCGCGGCGGAAACGTGGCCGTCATCTCGGGGGACTGGCATCCGGAACGGATCGTCCTCATCGAATTCGGTTCAATGGAGAAGTTCCAGTCCTGGTGGCGTTCGCCCGAATATCAAGCGGTGGCCCCGTTGCGCGAACAAGGGGCCAAAGTCAATGCGGTGGTCGTGGAAGGTGTCTGAGACATGCTCCGAACGACCGCATTTTTCAATCCGATCTATCAGACACGGACCAGCGCACTCCCCCTTGGGCTAAACAATGACCGTCCTTAACGCCGCCGCAGACCGATCGTTCGACAACCAGGTGTTTGAGGGCGTCGCCCCCTCGGCAACGGATTTTGCGGGATACAAATTCACCAAATGCGTGTTCAAGGGATGCGATCTTAGCAATATCAAGCTGACCGGTTCGTTGTTCATGGACTGCGAGTTCTTGGATTGTAATTTTTCGAACGTCAAGATCGGCGGATGCAGTTTTCGCGGGGTCACCTTCACCGGATGCAAATTCATCGGCGTCATATTCGACGCGGTCAACCCGTTCATCCTGGATTGGTGCTTCCGCAAATGCAAACTGGACATGTGCAGTTTCAGCACGCTCAAGATGAAGGGGAGCCGATTCATCGAATGTGTGGTCCACAAGACCGATTTCCTCAACGTCGACCTGACGGAATCCGACTTTTCCGGATCCGACCTCAACGGCAGTCAATTCGACAACGCCATCCTCGAAAAATCAAATTTCACGGGAGCGCGCCGTTATTACATCGACCCCACGAAGAACAGACTGAAACACGCGCGATTTTCACACCCGGACGTCCTATCCCTCCTCGCCCCCTTTGAGATCAAGATCGGGGATTAAGAACCACCCCGCATTTCCGAAACAATTACCCACTATCAACTCATTATCGGCTTCACAATCGACACCCGCATTATCAAAAACAAGAACGCGGAATATGACAGCGCTGAGAATAAAGCGAAACATGGTAATAACCGAATCATCTCGAAAACAATATTTGCTATGATTTGAACAATTTTCTCATAGACTGTATTAATTAAAGGACGCATCATTAGAATATATCCGAGAAACGGCCGGCTAATGGAGTAGTGTCAGTTCATGCTATTTAACTCATTACAATTCATCATTTTTTATCCGATAATTGTTTTCATCTATTTTCTCATTCCCTTTCGATATAGATGGATTCTCCTTCTGGCCGGAAGTTATTATTTTTACATGGTCTGGAAGCCCATATATGTAATTTTGTTATTGATCTCAACCTTATTAGATTATTTCGCGGCAATCCAAATGAGCAAGCATCAGACAAGGGAAAAGCGCCGCATATATCTTTTGCTAAGTTTATTTGGGAATTTGGGTTTGTTGTTTTTCTACAAGTATTTTAATTTTATTGCTGAAGCACTCAACAATACGCTTCTATTTCTCCCATTCGAACTTAAAATTCCCTTTCATAATCTTCTTTTGCCTGTTGGAATATCATTTTATACATTTCAAACTTTAGCCTATACAATTGATGTTTATCGTGGAAAAATCGCGGCCGAAAGGCATCTGGGATATTTTGCATTATATGTATCCTATTTCCCCCAATTGGTTGCGGGCCCAATAGAAAGATCAGAATCATTGCTACCTCAACTCCATCAACATTTTTTCTTCGACCGAAAGCGAACATCATACGGACTTAAACTCATGATATGGGGATTCTTTAAAAAAATCGTCATCGCGGACAATCTCGCGATTATGGTGGAGCAAGTATATAGCACCCCCAACGCATACTCCGCCATATTTTTTATTATTGCTACTGTGTTTTTTGCTTATCAAATCTATTGTGACTTTTCAGGATACTCGGATATTGCCAAAGGAGCTGCATTAATAATGGGGATTGAGTTGATGGATAATTTTCATAGTCCCTATGGAGCAACTTCGATTGGCGATTTCTGGGGGAAGTGGCACATTTCACTATCGACATGGTTCAGAGATTATTTGTATATCCCCTTGGGAGGGAACCGTGTTAATGAAGTTCGGCACTTATTTAATATCTTTATCGTATTTCTTGTAAGTGGTATTTGGCATGGCGCAAACTGGACATTTTTTGTTTGGGGCCTTTATCACGGGGCGTGTATAATTACTTCTCACCTTATCAGCGCTATTGGCAATAAAATCACCCTGCTTCCCAAAAACATGCAATCTCATCCAATTTATAAGATATGGCAGATGTTCTTGACATTCATTTTGGTCTGCATCGGATGGGTGTTTTTTAGAGCGAATACCATATCAGATGCATTCTATATTTTAAAATCAGTATTTCTTAATAACTCACTCTCACATACGCCGTTCACGACTATTTGGGCGCAACTCCCTTTGCCCACATATATTCTCAGCCCCCTATGTGTCATTATTATTGTTTTACATATAATTCATATGCGCGCGAAGAGCGATAATATCGTCGAAATACTCCATGGTCGCCCAGCATGGATCAGATGGCCAGTCTACTATATGATCATGTTTTTTATTCTATTTTTAGGACAATACGATCAGGCAAATTTTATCTATTTCCAATTCTGACATTACCACAATGACAAGCCCAGCCAAAAACAGTTTTTTCTTTTTCATCTTTCTCCTTCTCCTATACGCATTAACACACCTCTATCTAATATTCAGAGTTCAAAACAGGGATAACTTCCATGTGCAAATAAGCGACTTTAAAAATAATGGCGGGAACCCATGTGTGCTCATCCTTGGCGACTCCCAGCCCGCCATGGGGCTCCTTCGCAGTTTTGATAATGGTCGCTACTATAATCTATCCTATCCGGCCGAAGGATGGTACGAAATATATTTAAAGATCAAATTGGCTATTCAAGAAATGAAACCCATTAGATACATTATTGTGTCCATTGGAAGCCACACACTCATACCCAAAAGGTTTAATTCATTTGATTTTTCTAATTACCTTTCAATATTCTCTATGGCTGATATATCAGAATCACACCCACTTCCAACAACGAGAAAAGTAAAAGAGTATATAAAGTATATATTCCCGCCTTTTCAAAAAAAATACCGGTCAATATTTGCAAAGGTTTTATGGGATGATTTGTTTTCTTTGTTCGGGGGAACAGACACAGAAAAAGATCTTTATTTTGACAACAAGTATGGAATTGTCAGTAAAAAATCAATCGCCTGGAATACACTTGAAATATCCGATCGCGAGAAGGGCGCCAGCAATTTCATCAATGAAACATTCGGACATGGGCTTATTGACCATCGTTCCAATGACATCATCGATAATATTTTCATATTGACTCAAAAATACAACATCAAAGTCATCGGCGTATATTTTCCAAACACAAATGAGCTAAATAAACTGCTCGAAAACACAGACGTTCGTGGAGTTGATAGTTTATTTTTTACAAAACCTTTCCATAGAATCCTCGATTACCGGCATATTTTTTCGGATAGGCAAGAACTATTCCAGGATAGTTCACACCTAAATAGAAATGGGGCTGAAATATTCACGCAGGTGATAATGAATGATATTAATCCGATAATTAATAATATAGAAAATAAAACTCATTTATTCTTATTATCAGGACAATCAAATATGGTGAGATTAGACCCCAACGTATCTTTTATTCCGATTATTAAAAACGAATTTACCAACGACAAAATTATAGTCATCAAGGAAGCAGAAAACGCGCAACCGATTCTCAGGTGGTATAAAAAGTGGAAGCCCGAAGGAGAGGGCACGGCGAAAGCATCTCCTGAATTATATTCGTCGCTCATCAAGAAGGCCAGACACGCCCTTAAAATATGGCCCCCAACTACATCCACTTTCATATGGATGCAAGGTGAAAGCGACGCTCACCCGTATTACTATAAGGTTTATGGAAAAAGCCTTCAGGGACTCGTAGATCAGTTCAGAGATGACCTTTTCGTTAAGGATATGAATGTTCTAATCGGAAGAATAAGCAATGCACGATGCGGCACTGTTGAATGGGATGTTATTCGTCAAGAACAAAAGGAAATAGCCGAACAACACTCCAATTGGGATTGGGTTAACACCGATGATATTCCTAGAATTCAGGGCGATGTTCACTATAATCAGGAAGGATACAGACTCCTTGGTGAACGATTTGCGGAGAAAGCCATATCACTCATCAGAAAAAATCAATTCGATTAATCCGTTCCTCCGAATTAGTTGAGCAATGCCGATTATATTCTGATTGATATCATAAAATCCGAATATAATCCCATTATTTGATAATATAATCCCGTCTAAATTCGGGCACCCCAATCACATTTGGTAGTAGGGGTCGCCCACACGTTACAAACAGCTTCACTTTGTAAGCGGGCACCCCAATCACATTTGCTAGTAGGGGTCGCCCACACGTTACAAACAGCTTCACTTTGTAAGCGGGCACCCCAATCAC
>Ga0116153_10000234_pt1 | contig 82136 bp, 72 predicted proteins | sample AD_UKC028_MetaG_FD_89896 | JGI IMG/M metagenome (GOLD analysis project Ga0116153, IMG submission 89896) | Active sludge microbial communities of municipal wastewater-treating anaerobic digesters from USA - AD_UKC028_MetaG | ecosystem: Engineered > Bioreactor > Anaerobic > Digestate | place: USA...
CAGAATCTGACGGCACTGGGATTGAACCTCAATATCATGAAGGCAAGACTTACCGGCAAGGAACCGGAGGCCCTGGAGAGCCGTATCAGCGATTCCTTGTCACTCGTCGAGGAAACGACCGTAAACATCCGTGATGTAATGGCACGGCTGCGCCCGCCGGTCCTTGACGATTATGGCCTTTTTGCTGCAGTGAACTGGTTTTCGGAGCAGTTCAGGGAGCGAACCGGCGTAAATGTCGATGTCGTGGGAGAAGAGCTTATACCTCGTCTGGATATGCATGTCGAGACGGCCCTTTTCAGGATAGTCCAGGAGGCCCTCAATAACGTGGTCAAACACTCCGGCGCGACGATCGTTACCATTGTTCTGAAACACAATGGAAAGGGGACCATGCTTACGATTGAGGACAACGGTATCGGATTTGACAAGGAAAAAGTGGCCAGGTCCAAAAGATCGGGAAAGTGGGGACTAACGAATATATCCGAGCGTGCCATATCGGTGGGCGGCAATTGCAGGATCGAGAGCGTTCCCGGAAGCGGGACCCGTATTATAGTGGAGGTTTTTGCATGAGCATAAGCGTGTTGCTTGCGGACGACCATGCCATCGTCCGCGACGGACTGAAACTCCTGCTCGAGGCCCGGCCCGGGATAAAGGTTGCAGGAGAGGCGACGAACGGAAGGGACGCGGTCAAACTGGCCGCGAGGTTGCGGCCGGATATCGTCATCATGGACATTGCGATGCCGGAACTGAACGGTATCGAAGCCGCAAAGCAGATACGTGACAACTGCCCGTCATCCAGGGTGATCATGCTTTCCATGCATTCTTCGACGGAGCACATTTACCGTTCCTTGAAAGCGGGCGCCCGCGGTTATCTTTTGAAAGAGTCTGCCGGTGTGGAAGTTGTCAATGCAGTGAAAACAGTTTTCAACGGCGGACGGTACCTTAGCGAGAAGATCTCCGAAAAGGTCATCGAGGATTACCTGGAGAGATACGATGATAAAGAGAAGGCCAATCCCATTGAGCTTCTCTCGCCACGTGAGCTCGAGATACTTCAGTTGGTCGTGGAAGGCAGATCGAGCGCCGATATTGCCGACGCCATCTTTCTGTCGCCAAAGACAGTCGAAACATACAGAAGCAGGCTTATGCAGAAACTGAACGTCACCGACCTGCCAGGGCTCGTAAAATTCGCCATCAAGCATGGTCTGACGCCGCTGGAGTGAAGCGGGTCAATTATACATCGTTTTTTTCAAACTTTCCTTCATGAGATATCAAACTCTCCCGACATACAAGAACGGGTCGGGGTTAGTATAATCACTTTTAAATGGGAGAAGAAATGACCGTAGTCATCGTCGATGATCATGTCAATATACGAAGGCTCCTCCATGAGTGGCTCCAGAGTGCCTTTCCCCAGTGTTCCTTTCTGGAAATGGCGACAGCCAAAGAGGTAATCGCCTATTGCGGGCAGGGACATCCCCGGGCCGTCATAATGGACATCAATATGCCGGGCATAAACGGGATTGACGCAACAACCAGGCTGAAGGCGCTAAGGCCGGACACGAAGGTGATAATCCTTACCGTACACGAGAATGGTGTGTACAAGGATGCGGCGATAAAGGCGGGCGCCAATGCATATATAACAAAAAGGAATCTTTATGACGAACTTGTGCCTGTCTTATCGGGTTTACTTGAATGTCCCGGGAGGGCACAATGATCTGCAGCGGACCATACAATGGCCCCCACCAGCATGGCGTATCGTCACCGGTCCCCATAATAACCCCCCAAAATACCCCTAAGCTTTTCAAGAGCCGGTCGAATTTGATGCGCCATGCTTTCCTTATACCTCCCGTCCGATACCTTGTGCGATAGCATGGTCTGACCGGGAGAGCGCCATGGTCTGCCCGGACCTCAAACAGGCTCCGGGCAGACCAGTATGTTATTCAATGGCAAAATCGAAATAAGTATCGGGATAAGGTTCGTTGATTAACGTGAAATGCCACCACTCCATCTCATAATTGTTGAAACCATGCTTTTCCATAAGTGTTTTCAATAAAAGCCTGGCAGCGCGCTGTTTTTCGCCTATGTCTCTGTTAGCCGTGTGCGAAAGGGCATGGAAACAGTCAAACCCTGTTCCCATGTCGATGGAATTATCGCCAAAGCGTTTACCCTCCGGCAGAAAACAGGCGAAAAGCTCCTGGCCGGGCCGATATTCTTCCTGCACGGGAACCGGCACGGGGACGATTGTGAGGTCCACGGTGCTTCCGCGTGAATGGCCGGATTTTGCAGCAATGTAGCCGTCCCTGAAAAGGTTTTTTTTGTCGACGGTCGGGTAGAATTCATTTTTTGTACTGGTGTCGCCGATGTCCTTTGCCCACCGGACAAAGTGGTCCACCGCCCGCTGGGGCCTGTAACAATCGTAGATCTTCAGGGAAAAGGAAAATTTCTCAAGATCAGCCTGTGCCTTTGCGAGGGCCTGCGCGGCCTTTATGGTGAGAAGGCATTTGGGGGCGTTATAGCCGTCGACGCGCCTGCCGATAAAATTGTGCGGACCGTAGTACCGCATATCGATGACAATGGATGGTATGTGTTTTTTCACATCGACAAAACCATGGGCGGCGGCATCACGGCAGGCGGCTGTGCCGGGGAAAAATGCCGCGAGGAGAAAGAAGATGCAAAGCAGGTTTATATTGCACCTTAAAAAAAACCGTTCATTCATTCGGACCAGACCTCCTTTTCCGTTTTCATTACACGCTACCAGAGAAGGAAGCTCTTTGCAATAACAACCGCCGGATTATCCTGTCATGGATATCGCAGGACCATCGGCCCTTCCTTTGCTGTTGCGTGTTTTTATACCAGCACCGGCATCGATACGGCGGCCGCCCCTTCCGAGTGCCGCGAGATCTTTTTCGGGAGCGCCCGCGGCTTGCCCGTCAAGCAACCGGGGCTTCTTGCACGTCCGGTCTTTGTCATCGATGCATCAGATGCTGTACGTTATGCGCAAATCGTTTCTTATATTATGAATGAACCTGATTATGGCAAGGCGCTTGAAGAGGTGAAAAAACTTCTTTTGCAGCGTGGTAAGGTCAAGGCGTCCATGGACGGACCAAAACCGTTTAAGCGGCCTCTGTGGAGAAAGACCGTTCGGCAGGCAAAGCCCCTGATAGTTCCTGCATGAGCTCGCTGACCGTCATGACCCTGTCGACAAGGTAGCCATTGGCGCCTACCGTATAGAGAGGCTCCTCGACATCCGTATTGTAACCGCCGGAGCTGAGAAGGCCGTTGCAGATGCAAAAGTAGTTCGAGTTATCTTTTTTTGCCCCGCAATTGGTGTAATTGCCTTCCCTGTCTTTTGTCATTATATAACCTTTATCGCAACGGGGGCTTCTTTTGTTGGCAAGCGCGGAAACAAACATCGGCGAGTCTTTGATCACCATAAAAGGAAGACCGCAGGGTGACCCTGGCGCAGAAGTGACAATGATATCATCCTTTCCTGCATCTATTACGGCCTGCTTGTATGCGTCGGTAGCGCTGCATTCTGTTGTCGCGAGAAAGCGTGTTCCCATCTGGACACCATCGGCGCCCATATTCAAAAACCTTGCTATATCTTCGTGGCTGTAGATCCCTCCGGCGACGATGACCGGGACATCGCCATGTTTGGATACGAAGTCCTTGATAGGAGGCAGAAGGTTCTCAAGCTTGTTCGATTCGAGGTCCAGCTCTTCGATCTTGAAGCCCAGATGGCCGCCGGCCAGCGGGCCTTCAAGAACAATTCCGTCAGGCCGGTAACCGAGACGTTCCCATTTTTTGTAGATGACCTCAAGGGCCCGGATTGACGATACTATGGGGATGAGGGCCGTATCATTCGGTTTTGCTATCCCCGGGAGTCCAAGCGGCAGTCCGCCACCCGAGATGATCATATCCGCTTTTGCGTCAATAGCTGCCTTTACGGTGATTTCATAATCCCTTGCGATGGCTACCATTATATTGATACCCGCAACCCCGCCTTTTTCTTTTGCAAGGGATATCTCTTCGTAAACGGCATCGTAGGTGTTATAAGGCTTGCTGTTCCGTTTTGTCAGAAGCCTGTCCAGACAAGCGCTTGAAACGATGCCGACGCCTCCTTCCGAGGCAACGGCGCTCGCAAGCGGAGAAAGGGAAACGCCTATACCCATGCCGCCCTGTATGATGGGCGATCTGATCGTTTTCCCTTTTATGCTCAATGAAGGAAGTATCAATATCGGTCCTTTGTGCCGTGAATCAATTTACATCGGGTAATTTTTAGAAAAGAGATATGAATAAAATGAAAACACGACTTGGCAAGTATACCATTAAATGTCCCTGATTACAAAACATTCCTGAATGTATCAACTGGCGCAAGGCCGCAGACCAGGTTTTATCCGATCAATACGGTGGTGGTCGCCGGAAATGTTGCGCAGTTTTAAGCCGGGGTAATACCGCCGGATCATGAATAGGGTGAAAATATGATATAATGAGAACCGGGTTCAAACGAACATGCATACCAGAACGGTTAAGAAGGCAAGACAGTCATTGACGGGGCAAAGAAAAACAGAGAAGGCGCTTTTGAACGCCTTGAAACGTGCCGACCGCAAGATCCTGCAGCTGACCGAACTGGACAAACAGCACAAAATGTCCCGGAAAGAGTTTGAAAAAAGAACGTATGAACTCAATGAACGCGTAAAAGAGCTCAATTGTCTCTACACCATATCGAGCATCGTTGAAAAAGAAGGCGCCACCCTCGAAGAGATATTACAGAAGACCGTCGATATCATCCCTGATGCCTGGCAGTATCCTGCGATAACGAGGGGTCGCATTGTTCTCGGGGAACGCACCTTCTTGAGTGAAGATTTCGTCGAAACCAGGTGGAAACAGTCGCAGAAGATCGTTGTGCATGGAAGGAGTGCGGGGCAATTGGAGGTCTTCTATGCGGAAAAAAGACCCCATGCCGATGAGGGGCCATTTCTCAAGGAAGAGAGGAGCCTCATAAACGTCATTGCCGAACGCATCGGAGAGATAGTAGAGCGCAAGTCCGCGCAGGAGGCCCTTCTGGAAAGTGAGTCGAAGAACCGTGCCCTCCTGGAGGCTATTCCGGACCTTATGTTCCAGATTGACGACGCCGGTAAGATACTCGGCTTGCATACAGGCAGTTTTATCCAGCTGAAGAACCTGGATGAGGAATTCGTCGGGAGGAGCGTCTATTTTTTGTCCGATGAAAAGAGGTTTTTACCGAAGAGGGTCCTTGACCAGGTGATGACCTGCGCCAGGCAGTCCATAATTTCGGGGAAACCGCAGATATTTGAACGCCATATGTCACTGGGGGGTGAAACGCGCGCCTTTGAGGTCCGCATGGTTTCATCAGGGGCGAATAAGGTGCTCGGGATCGTGCGTGATATTACGAGACGAAAAAGGCTTGAAAGGGAAATCCTCGAAATTAGCGGCAGGGAACAACGCAGGATCGGCCAGGACCTTCACGACAGTCTTTGCCAGCATCTTGCCGGTATCGGTTTTATGGGAAAGGTGCTGGAAAGAAAGGTTTCTACCAGCCAGCCTGTTGAACCGGTCGATGTGAGTGAGATCGTGGAGCTCATCGATCAGGCGATCACATTGACGAGGGGGTTCGCGCGCGGTCTCAATCCCGTGAGGCTCGAGGCCGACGGGCTCATGCTGGCCCTTACGGAACTGGCTTCGAACGTGGAAAAGCTGTTCGGGATCACCTGCGGTCTTGAATATAAGGACCCCGTCCTTATCGGGGACAACGCAGTAGCGACACATCTTTACAGGATAGCGCAGGAAGCCTTGAATAATGCCATAAAACATGGTAAGGCAGATAAAGTGACCATCGCCATGAAACAGGAAGGTGAAGCATGCTTGCTGACGGTGGAAGATGACGGGCTCGGGATAGGCAATACGTTGAGCCATGGAAAGGGCATGGGGCTCAACATCATGCAGTACAGGGCCTCCATGATCGGTGCCGTTCTGGATATAAGGAACCGTGAAAGCGGCGGAACCGTCATAAGCTGCGCATTTGCCAACAGGGTCACACCTTATTAACGGTCCATGGAACATGACGATTGTTTTTAAAGAATAAACGGAGGATGACAGTGTCAAAAAGAAAGGTATTGATCGTGGACGATCACCCGATACTCCGTAAAGGATTGACGCTCCTTATCAATCAGGAGCCGGACCTTATCGTCTGCGCAGAAGCGGAGCATGCCCAGATGGCACTGGATGTCATCGACAGCGTGTCGCCTGATATGGCCATCGTTGATATCTCGCTCCCGGGTATAGACGGCATCGAGCTTATCAAGATGCTCAGGCTTCGTCATAAGGACCTGCCGGTCCTTGTCGTTTCCATGCATGATGAGGCCCTCTACGCCGAGCGTTCATTGCGGGCCGGCGCGCGGGGCTACATAATGAAACAGGAGGCCCTGGAGAAGGTGCTTGTGGCGATCAGGAAGGTCCTAGATGGTGAGATCTTTGTTAGCGAACGGGTCACCACCAAGATGCTCGAGAAGTTTGTTTCCACCGAGGGCATCAGGGAAACCACCTCCCCCATTGATCTTTTGAGCAACCGCGAGCTTACGGTTTTCAGACTCATCGGTCAGGGTCACAAGACGCGTCAGATAGCGGAAAAGCTTCACCTCAGCATAAAGACCGTTGAATCGTACCGGGCCCATATCAAGGACAAACTGAAGCTTACAGACGGTACGGACCTTTTGAAATATGCCATCCAGTGGACCCAGACCAGTCCGTGAGCCCCGGCAAAGATAGTGCTATCCCCGAGTCGTTACATACCGCACCGTAAATCGTAAGAGCTTTTTAGAATCTTTTATATTCCGGGCAAGAACAGCCGCAAGTTGTAAGTGCGCTCCCATGAAGGGGAAGAACCACTATCGGGAAAAACACTATACTCATAATAGGGTAATACCCTATACCAAAAACATCCCAACCCTGATTGTAAATTTTGTTTTTATCGGGTTTCATATAGTAGCTTTTTCTCATAACAAAAAGGAGAAAAGAGAAAATCATGGAAAAGAGGCTTGTTCTTATTCAACGCGGAAAGTCGGACGATACCGGGCCGCTTCGGGAAGCCCTAAGTAATTTCGGCTGGAGTCTTGAAACTATTGAGTTGTCTGATGGTGAGCCGTTGCCGAGGAGCCTGGAGAACATTGACGGGCTGATCATCACCGGCAGCGATATCAATGTCTACGAGCAGAGTTCGGCGCCGCTGACAGTCTACTGATGATCCAGGCTGTTGAGGACCGGATTGATTCGGTGACCTGAAACCACACTGCTGTACCAAGACAGGCATTGAAGATGGAAAAACAGGGAGACGGTTCGTAACAAAAGGACCGCTTCCATGGAGAAGAATGCATCAAGAAGATCGGAAAGGATCTTTAGAATAAAAAATAAACAGTAAGCGGAGGGTGTCCATATGTCAGTGATAAGCGATGTAATAGAAAAGATCAAAAAACAGGATCCTCACGAATTTGAGTTCCATCAAGCCACAGAAGAAGTCCTGGATAGTCTGGAGGCGACGGTAAAAAAACATCCGGAATTCGTGAAGGCAAAGATATATGAGCGGATCGTTGAGCCCGACAGGGTCATAATGTTCCGAGTCCCGTGGGTTGATGACAAGGGAGAAGTGAACGTCAACAGGGGTTTTCGCATACAGTATAACAACGCGATAGGGCCTTACAAGGGCGGTACCCGCTTTCACCCTTCAGTGAACCTGGGCATACTCAAATTCCTCGGATTCGAACAGATATTCAAGAATTCGTTGACGACCCTTCCGATGGGGGGCGCAAAAGGCGGCAGCGATTTTGACCCGAAGGGAAAATCAGACACAGAGGTCATGCGTTTCTGTCATGCCTATATGCTGGAGCTTTTCAGGCATATAGGTCCAGACTGTGATGTGCCTGCCGGTGATATCGGTGTCGGCGGTCGTGAGATCGGGTATATGTATGGAATGTATAAGAAGATCATGAACGACCATACGGGTGTTCTCACGGGCAAGGGTCTTTCATTCGGCGGCAGCCTCATCAGGCCTGAAGCGACGGGTTATGGCTGTGTGTATTTCGCGGCCGAGATGCTCGCAACACGCGGGCTCGATTTCAAGGGCAAGACAGTAGCCATAAGCGGTTCCGGTAATGTTGCCCAGTTTGCTGTTGAAAAGGTGAACCAGCTCGGCGGGAAGGTCGTCACCCTGTGCGATTCAAGCTCGACGATCATCGATGACCAGGGCATATCGGGTGAAAAATGCGGCTACGTTATGGACCTCAAGAACGTCCAGAGGGGAAGGATAAGCGAGTATGCCGACCGTTTCAATGGTGCTGTGTGCTATATCGGAGAGAGCGTATGGGATGTTATAAAGAGCCAGGGGCTGAAAATTGACATCGCTCTGCCCTGTGCGACACAGAACGAGATCGACGGAAGCCACGCCGAGGCATTGGTAAAAGGCGGATGCATTTGTGTGGCCGAAGGCTCGAATATGCCGTCAACACCGGAGGCCGTAAAAGTGTTCCAGGACAATAATCTGTTGTTCGGCCCCGGGAAGGCTGCAAATGCCGGAGGCGTTGCGACATCCGGTCTGGAAATGTCACAGAACAGCATGAGATTGTTGTGGTCGCGGGAAGAAGTGGACGCCAGGCTCCTCGGGATCATGAAGAGTATCCACAAGTCATGCCTTGATGCCAGTGAGGCATACGGCAAAAAAGGAGATTACGTTGCAGGCGCGAACATCGCCGGTTTTATGAAGGTTGCAAACGCGATGATGGCCTATGGTGTCCTTTAAAATTGTAAAGGGTCCGGTGATACAGGGAATGGTTTTTATAATATGTTGTTTTTCAACGGAGGGGACGGTACATGAATAAAATCATGTTTGCCGTTCTCTCCGTTCTCGATAAGGCCGGTGCACCTCTTGGTTCCTGTGACATTGCCTTGCATCTTGGCCGGCAGGGGACCGATCTTTCCGAGAGGACCATCAGGTATTATCTTAAGCAGCTCGACGACAAGGGCTATACCGTGACGGACGGCAAAAAAGGCAGAAAGATCACCGTCCAGGGACGTCAGGAACTGAAACAGGGGTATGTTTCGGAAAGGGTGGGTTTTATTATCAACAAGATAAACAATCTCTCTTTTCTTTCAGATTTCGGGCCTGACAATGTGAGAGGAAAAGTGATCCTTAACGTCACGTTCATTCCAGAAGAAAAACTGCAGCACGCCATAGAGATCCTGGGTGTGGTGCTCCGTTCACCTTATTCGATGAGTGACCGTGCGATAATTGCGAAGACAGGCCAGAGGCTGGGGAGTATTGTCGTGCCTGACCGCATGGTTGCCGTCGGAACGATGTGCAGCATCACCCTGAATGGCATGTTCCTTAAGCGCGGCATCCCTGTATCCACAAAACTGGGAGGCCTCGTCGAGGTGATAGACGGAAAACCGGCCCGCTTCACCCAGGTGATCAGTTATGAAGGTTCTTCCGTTCCCCCGCTCGAGATCCTCATCAGGAGCAGGATGACTGATGTTCTGGGGGCGCTGGAGAACGGGTCAGGGCTCATCCTTGGAAGCTACCGCGAGATACCGGAAAACAGTATTGCGGACGCGAAAGATGTCCTTGCCAGGATGGCCCGGCACGGTTTCGGCGGTATTGTGCTTTTCGGCCGCTCCGGTGAATCATTTCTCGGCATTCCGGTCACGGACGGCAAGGCCGGCCTTGTGGTGCTTGGCGGTCTCAATGTGAACGCCGCTCTGGAAGAGGCAGGTGTCAGTAATTCGAGCCAGGCAATGGCAACACTCTGCGAGTATCCAATGTTGAGTTCCGTAGAGTCGTTGGAGAAGGCCTATCTTTCGGAGAAGGCCCCGGCACCGCTTTTTATCACGAAATATTTTTCGAGAACGCGGGAAGATGGTGATGACGGTTACTGGTCGGTCTTAAGGGCGCTGAAGCAGACAACCATCTGAGTTACGATATCGGCGAACAACCTCATTTCATCTTTTTCCGTGTCAACAACCGTTACGATCCCTTCATACCGGGCGCTTTCAGGAACAAGGATGGATAGCAGGTTGTATTTTCTGTCGAGGATCGCCCGATTGAATTGGGAACCTTTATTATCGGGGAAGATGGCCACATAGAAGATCCCCGTTTCGACAAGGTCCTGGAAAAAATGTGTTCCGAAGGAGAGTTCGGGCATCACATTGCCCATGCTGTGGGCCAGTTCGACCAGGACCGCGATATTATTTATTTCAGAGAAACGAACGGGGACACCCAGTGATGGAGTGGTGGTTCCCCATCTGCCGGGACCTATGAGTATCGTCGGAAGCTTTTCCTGACCCGGTATCTGCCTGTTCACCCGGCCGATGAGGCGGGCTATATCATATTTCTCAGACAACGACAATGCTCCGTAGCCTTCAGGATCGACAAAGATGATCCGCTTGATCTGCTCCGTGATATTGCTGCCCATGAAATTACCTGATGACTGGAAAAGGACCTTCCTTGCAGGTATGTTCCGGGGTATCCTTACCCTTTTTTCCTTACCTTTTGTCTGGAGCGGTCTGCACTGCACGAGGTTGATCTGAAAGGTGTCCCTGCCGGTGAAATTGATCGTGAATTCGATATCAACAGGATAATTGTAGTGGGATTCGAGGGTCTTGAGCATTTTATTCATGATCCCGGGAAGAGGTGTGTCGGACATTAGCCTGTCAAATGTCAGGGTCCATGTTTCCTTCACACCAAGCCCCCTCTCCTGCATGAATTGCCTTGCTTCATGGTCCTCCACGGCTATCAGCCCCCTGTCGGCCTTCATCCCGCTGGTTATGATATCGTTCACGGGAACCGTTTCAAGGGTGTTTTTTTCAATGTTGAGGACATCGGCATTATGCTGTGAATATTTTTTTTTGTCGCCTGGCCCGGAATGGGGCCTCATGAGCGGGGCATCAAGGGCGACAATGCGTGGATAATCATGTTCTACGCGATTAACGGCCCTTGTGCCCAGGCCGGCCACAAGCCGGAGCATGCCTGCCCTGGGGTCCATGTCGCGTCTCCAGACAAAGGTATTGTATGAGATTCCCACTCCGGCAAGATCGGGATAAAAGAACCGGTCACGATAGGACCCGGACACCCTTTGCACCAGCAGGGCCATCTGTTCGTCCTGTTGATCGAGCCCTCTCTGGAGTCGATAAGCCAGGGCATCTTCGTTCATGGTGCTGGCGAAAATGTGACGGACATATTCGATAAACTGTTTGTAACGCTGCTCGGGCGCGCCCTGGTTGACGCAGAATATGCTTTCATATTTACCCGCGAAGGCGTTCCCGAAGGCATCTTCCAGGAGACTGCTTGACCGGAGTATTATGGGTGATTGTCCGAAATACTCAATGAGGCGCCAGAACTGTTCTTCGATCTCATCGGGAAATGATCCTTCCAGCATATTCTCGCGCAATGTGCGGGCCACCGCGAAATATCCCTCTTTTGTTTTTTGTTCCATGCGCAGCTTCCACCATCCGTTTTCCACGAGATAGGTGTAGAAGACGTCGGAGCCGATGAAAAACGAATCATGGGGCTCCAGATAGTTTTGCCAGTCAACAGATGCGTCCGATGAGAGTATCTTGCGCGCCAGAAGCATACCCACTGTTTTTCCGCCGATGTAGCCGGTCCCGATCAGACGTGTCTTTATGGCGATAAGATCTTCAAGGGCTAAGTGTTTTTTGGCAAGGGTCAGTATCCTTTCCTCGCGGCCGATCATGATCTTGCAGAGGTGGTCGAGTACGGCCTCTTTTTCTTCCCTGCCGACGTCCCGGCCCATGAGCTCTTCGACGCGGATAAAAAGCCTGTCCCAGTGATCAAGGTTCCTTTTTGCGAGCTCCATCCCTTTTCCGGAGATCCGCGTGAGAAGGCGGCCCGTATCGGCGCTGCTTGTGACAGGGACAAACCTGTCTTCTTTCCGGAGGTGCGGCAGGAACATTGTCGGTGAATGCCTTCCACGGACCTTCAGGGGGTGGACAAAGATGTTCTTATCGACGTTGTAAACATCGATAAGAACCTGGGTGGTCTCCCGGATGCGCGCAACGGTCTTGAAAGAATGGTTGTCTCGCAGAAGCGCGAAATATGCAATAGTGTTGAGCTGATACAGATATGGACAGGATATCACGAAGAAATTGCCGATCATCAGGTCGGTTGCCCAGGCCGACAGGAGATCGGAAAGGGAATCGAAAACGTAATAAACGTCAACCCCTTCTTCGGTTATGATGTTGTATACCTGTGAAGTGAAAGACTCGAAACCGCTTCGTGCGTCAAGGACATGTACCCGGACGTTGCTGTTGCCTTCTATAATGGGTTGATGGCCGGCGAAACGCATATATACGATCTTTCTGCGTTCCTTGATCGCCCGTTCGATAAAAGGCCTCGCGAAGAACAGGTAGTCGTTAATGGAATCCACCTGCCAGACGACATTGTCACCACTTCTCAGACCATCGATGATGTCGTCGATGCCTTTGAGTCCCGTGCTCTCCCGTGTAAGTATCCTCGCCATTGCAGTTGTTTTTTAAGTGTTTATTTTTTTTCCTTTGTAAAAGCTTCCCATTCGCCCCGGCCTTTGAGGACCTCCCTGAAGACCTCAAGCGCTTTATTGACAAGCGGCATTCCCCCGTACGGCGCGAGCTGGAAGAAGACCTCGGCGAGTTTTTTCGGATCGCAGCCGACATTCAGGGCGGCATTGACATGAAGCTTCAATTCGTCGGCTGCGCCGAGGGCTGCAAGCATGGCGCAGGCAGCCATCTGGCGTTCGGGCAGAGTGAGCACCGTCCGTGAATAAAGATTGCCCGTGATGAACATGGAGAGGTCATTCGCCAGGTCCCTGTCGAAGGCTTTCCAGGTGAGGTACGGAGGGTCCATTTTGATGCCGCCGGTCCAGAGTTTTTTCGCTGTTTCCTGGGTTCTTTTTTTTATTTCGTCATCCACTGTGGTCCTCCATTTTTTTCAAGGTTTTATCACGCATCTTTCAGTTGCGTCAAGGGACTGATGGCTTTATTTCGTATCGGAAAGATGGTAGAATGGATGCGATAATGTTAAAAAACAAGGAGGACCTGATGAAACGATCCCTTCTGTACGGGATGATCGCAGTGATGTTGATGATGCTCACCGGCTGCGGCTACAACGAGATCCAGAAGAACGAAGAAACTGTAAAGGCCGCCTGGGGTGATGTGGAAGCCACATATCAGCGCCGCATGGACCTCATACCAAATCTTGTGGAAACCGTGAAAGCCTATGCGAAGCACGAGAGCGAGACCCTTCAGGCTGTGACTGAGGCCAGGTCCAAGGTTGGCAGTGTCCAGGTCTCGAAAGACATGATCGGCAACCCGCAGGCGATGGCACAGTTCCAGCAGGCCCAGGCATCAATGAGCGGTGCCCTCTCAAGGCTCCTTCTTGTTGCAGAGCGCTACCCTGACCTCAAGGCCAGTCAGAATTTCCGCGACCTTCAGAACCAGCTCGAAGGAACGGAGAACAGGATAAATGTGGCCCGTACCCGTTATAATAAAGCTGTGCAGGTATTTAACACGTCGATCAGGGTATTTCCCAACAATCTGACCAACAATTTCATTTTAAAGCTGCAGCCCAAGGAGGCATTCAAGGCTGAGGCGGGTGCCGACAAGGCGCCGAAGGTGAAGTTCTGACGGGAAAGATGCTAAAAAACCAGGGGAAGGCAACTGAAACGGTAAAACCCATGGGATACTTTGTGCTGTTTTGCGTGTTCTGCGCCATTGCTCTTGCACATAGTGCCGCGTTTGCCCTCGATGTGCCTCCCCTTAAGGGCCGGGTGAACGATTACGCGAACATGATGTCTCCCGGAATTCGCACGCAGCTCGAGACGGTGCTCAGGGACTTTGAAAAGTCCGACTCGACACAGGTTGTTATTCTTACCATCGATTCCCTTGAGGGGGATACTATCGACCAGTTCGGGATCAGGGTGGGGGAAGCCTGGAAGATCGGCCAGAAGGGAAAAGATAATGGCGTTATCTTTCTTGTGGCAAAAAATGACAGGAAGACCCGAATAGAGGTGGGCCGGGGCCTTGAAGGTAAGCTCACCGACCTGACGGCCGGGCGCATTATTCAGCTTGTCATCAATCCGCAATTCAAGAAAGGTGATTTTGATGCCGGGTTCTCTTCCGGTGTCAAGGCCATCATCGATGCCACGCGAGGCGAGTTCAAGGCTGAAGGCCGCGGCAGGGGCGCAGGTTCCAAAGTGAAGGGCCGCGGAGGCATAATGACCGCCCTGCCATTTCTCATCATCGGGATCATTGTTATCATCTTTATCGGCAGGATGTCCCGTTATGCTGGAGGTGCTGTCGGGCTGGCAGGATTTCCACTGATAGGGTTCTTTGCCGGGTTTTCCTTGCTGGTGATTGTCATAATGGGAATTATCGGTGCCGTTCTGGGTCTGTTCATCCCCCTTCTTTTTGGCCGGTCTTCCGGCGGCGGTACACATAGCGATGGGGGATGGGGCCCCGGCGGCGGCTTCATCGGCAGTTCCGGCGGCGGAGATTTCGGCGGGGGGGACGATTTCGGCGGCGGCGGCGGAGATTTCGGCGGCGGCGGGTCTTCAGACGACTGGTAATGGTTCGCTAAGGCCGCTTTCTTTTTATTCACGTTGCATTCCTTTCCCGTTTACACCTCGCATTTTACCATTCATTGAATTATATTATTTCATGCTTTTCGTGACGGAATGTTTTTAATTTGAGCGGAGAGAGATACAAAACAGTGGAAAAAGACAGAGGGCTTTACCTGAGGCCTACCGAAACCATAGACAGTGGCAGCGATGCGGTCCGCACGGCGGCAGGGAAGCTCACAGGGGGTCTCCATACTGAAGGCGAAAAGGCCCGGGCGCTTTTCTATTTTGTCAGGGACGAGATCCATTACAATGTCTATATGCTTTCGACCTTCATCGAGGATTTCAGGGCAAGTGTTGTTCTGGGTCGAGGGAAGGGATATTGTGTTCAGAAGGCGGTCCTGCTGGCTGCCATGGCGAGGGCGGCGGGCATTCCATCGCGCCTGATCTTCGCGAAGATACGCAACCACAAAGTACCGGTCGAACTGCTGAAACAGACCGGCGTCGACCATTTCCCGAGCCACGGCTATACCCAGCTTTTTATGAACGGAAAATGGATAAGCGTCACACCTGCGTTCGACAAAGCCCTGTGTGAAAAGACAGGTGTGCCCGCATGTGATTTTGACGGCAAACACGATGCGTCGCTGAGCCCCGTTGACCTTGCCGGAAACCCCTACGTGGAATACCTCGAAAAGTATGAACCTCAGGCGGACCTGCCCTTTGACTGGCTCTATGGAAAGATCTCGCCGATATGGGGGCACAAGCGGCCCTGGATGAGTGAAAGGGATTCGAAAGGGCACATAATGCCCCTGTCGGGATACCGCTTTCCGTAAAGGAGTTGTCTATCAAACCAAAGAGCGGTTATTGCATCAACTGTGACAATAAACATGGTTGCAAGTCGAGAACACCCCCCTGTATCGAGGAGATGGCATCTCACAACATCGATGCCCCGTCGGGCAAGCAATACCTTATTGAGAGACACAAGACAGGTCTTTGCAGGGACTGTCCTTTCCTGCGTTCCTGCTGGAAGATGGAAGAGTATAAGAAGATGGCAGGATAAAAACGGCTTGAACGTTAACGGCAAAGGCATCATAAGCCATTATTGCTCCCCGGTCCGGATGGACCATGCTGAAAAGCGCTTCCGGGGAACCAGAAATCCCTGGAAGCGCTTTGTTGTTCCTTAAATGAAGGATCAAAAAATTACAGGTGTGTTCTCTGCCGCTCTTTATGCCTGTCTCGGTATTACGCGGACCTCGACACGCCTGTTCTGCTGCCGGCCGCCTTCGTTATTATTGCTCGCAATCGGCTTGCTTTCGCCGTAGCCGATTGTGGTCAGGCGTGACGGGCTTACCCCCATACCGACAAGAGCATTTTTGACGGCTTCCGCGCGGCGTTCGGAGAGCTTCTGATTGTAACTGTCGGACCCGGTGCTATCGGTGTGACCTGCGATCTGGATATTTGTTTCTGGGTACTGCCTGAGGACGTTTGCGACACGCTGGACTTCATCGTAGGCGCCGGGGAGCAGAGTGGAGGAATTCGTTGCGAAAAGGTAATCCGATTTGAAGGTAACCGTGAGCACATCAACGGATTGTTGCCTGGCTCCAGCGATTATCTCTTGTTCCCGTTTCATCGTCGCGGCCTCGGAATTTGCTATGGCCTGGCGCATGGACTGTTCCTGTTTGTCCATGTAGTGGCCGATGGCAGCGCCTGCAAGTCCTCCCACAACTGTCCCGATGCCTGCGCCGAGAAGGGTCGATTGGGTATCACGTCCGATTGCCTGTCCGACGCCTGCTCCCACTGCGGCGCCAACACCTGCCCCGACGAGCGTTCCTGTCTGTGTATGCGTTGCACAACCGGCAAATCCGACGGCAATAATGGCCATCAAAATAATGAATTTTTTCATTTCTGTATCTCCTCTTTAATTGGTTGTATGTTTTACAGTGTATATAATTATGCAAAACCTTGTCAAGAGTCACTTCTTCTGGCAGTAAAGAGGGACGGTTTTTAGTTATACTTGAGGGACACTTCGTGGTAGATCGACTCGATCGTTGCCGCGTCGAGGCGGTCGAAATCCCGTTCCATGGGGGTGACGATTACGCCGGCCATTTCCATGACTGCGGGACTGACGACGATCCGTTCCTCACCTTCCTTGAAAAAGGCTGCCGGTCGATGGGCCCGGCGGGGAAAAACAAGAAGGCGCCAGCTTTCCCCGTTGAAATGCCCCATAATGTTGACCATGGGTTCTTCTTCCGAAGGAAAAGCCTTTTTTTTCAGTACTTCCAGGTGTTCGCAGAGTGCGTCCCGGACGGTATGGGCCGCTTCGCCTTCGATGATAATAACATCACGCCCAAGACCGATGCCGAGATATTGACGGATCCCGTGGTCGCGGTTTACGGGAAGGAGGTTTTTTTTATCGTTGATCTCGTTTTCGATAGGCATCAGTCCTGACGGCACCGCCTGGAAATGAAGATGGTCCGGTGCGGAGGCGCCGCATCTGGGGCCATTGTAAAGCGTTGTCCAACGGGCGCCAAGCTCCGCTGCGATTTGAAGAAAGTCGTCTGCATGTTCAACGATTCCCTGCGGGCGGTGTTCGAGGCTGGCCAGGGTCAGGTGGGAAGGCACTGCGGGCCTTGGGTTTCCCAGTATGAGATATTTATTGCGGTAGAGGATACCCTTTTGTTGTTCCGGCAAATTTGAGGAGCATAAAAAGCAGGGCCGCTCTCGGATGTCCTGCGGGCCCACAGAAGCAGTTGTGTTTACGGCCCTTCCGGGATTGAAAATAAGGCGGACCGAGAAACCCCTGCAGTGGACATTTCGAAGCCTGACACCTCTCAAGGCCCTGTAGGCATTTCCAAGCTCCAGCCAGGAAACGGTTTGCTGTGCGAGAAGTTCATTGCATAATACAGACAGGCTTTGCACATTGCCGGCGTCGTCGAAGGTTCTGTATATCCGGTCCGCGATCTTTTCCCTGTTCACTTGCCCGGCCCCTTGAGCATCTCCTGTCTCCTCAGGATCTCTTCGGTTCTAATGGAATCCTTGAATGCATCGTTTTTGTTTGCCGCCTCGATGGAGAGCGCCGCGTCGGTGTTGCCCGTCCAGCGCCTGCACAGGTACAGACTTTCGTAGATCCTCCCGATGCGGTATTGCCGGCAAATGTTCAGTGCCGCGGCGTAATCTTCTCCGTAGCTGACGTTGAGAAAGCCGATGGTGCGCATGACGGCCGTGTCGAAGGCACGGGGGGCACCGAGGCCGTTGATTCGCAGCGCATTGTTGTGGCCATTGTCGTCAGTCCATTCGCGGTGGTCTATGAGTCCCGGAGGTATCTGTTCCAGTTTTTCGTTGACTATCGTATAGGAACCTACCACCATGGCGTAGCTGCCTTCCCGGAGGGTATCTACTATCGTACCCAGGACGAGGGGGTTTTCGTAGAGGTCGTCTGAATCAAGCTGTATTGCATAGCGACCGCAGAGATCGCTGAAAAGGGCCTCGTTCCAGCACCCGCCGATACCAAGGTCCTGTCTTGCCGGGATGATGTGTTTAAGTTTCTTTTCCCTGGCTGCGAGGCTGGCAATGATGCGGGATGTTCCGTCCGTGGAATGATTGTCGACAACAATAACGTTGAACGAGAATTCAGTATCCTGCGTAAGTGCGCTTTGCACGGCATCCGCGACCGTTCCCTTCCTGTTCTTGACGGGGATTATGACGGATGCCTCAACGGGAAAGGACTGTCGCCCTGTTTCCCCGGTTTTTTTAAGTCTTTCAGGCGGCAGCCAGGCCCCGATCCTTTTGAGGTGACCGGTAAAGACAGTTTCCATCTCTCTCTGCAGTACCTGGTTGCGAGGGTCGACATAGGCGAAGTGCGGTTCACCATCAAGGCCCTCTTTTTGCGTGATGATGCTGTAGAGTGGTTTTTTTATATGATGGACAATATTTTCAATGGACATCTTGAGGCGAAGATCATACAGCGCTGAGTGCCGGACTGCCGGAGCAGGGCCATATTTTTCCAGCACGCTCCTGACGATCCGGGTATTGAGAAGTATAAGACTGCCAAAGTTAAAGTCGTCTCGAACGCTCCCGGGCTGATAATCATTCAGGGGGTGAAGCGTCTTTTCATTTCCCGTTTCGTCGTAGAAATCAGAGTATGTAAGGCTTGAGCCTGTAGACCTGGCGGCTTCTAAAATCTTCTCCAATGTCTTCGGTCCGATCGATACAGGGTGGGAGGGAGGGATTATGAGGAGATATTCCGTTTGTATCCGGGCCAGGATCACCCTGAGCGTTTCACGGGAAGCAAAGGAACCGGTACTGAGGACGCTGCATCTGGGGATGGTGTCGGGGATAGGTTCATGACCGACAACAAGGACCTCTTCAACCAGTTCCGATCCGGAAAGAAACTTAAGGGCAGGCAGGAAGAACGGCCCTGCTGTGTGTGTGCAAACAACGGCAAGAGGTCTCATGGGCCATATCCTAACATGCTTTTCCCCTAAAGTTCCATTGCCATCCGGCATTCCGTAATAAGGCCTTGAAGCGATGAAAGTGCTGGAACATGGGAGGCGGCGAGACGAAGGTTTTCAAGCCCTGCGGGGACATTGCCGAGAAAGTCTTCGAGTCCTTTCACTTTCCCTAAAAAACCGTACGCACCGAGGGCCTGCATGAGGCGCTGAACAGAGGCTTCCCAGAAGGAGCCCTGAAACGCATCCCAGTCAAGCTCCTGGGAGGAAAGGACATAATAGAACGAGAGAAGGTCTTCCCGCTCATCTTCCGAAAGGGAAACGTAGGGATCGCACAGGAGCGAACCAAGGTCATAGAACGGGCTCCCGAAACGCATTCCCTGGAAATCGATAAGGTAGGTTTCACCGTCCCGGACCATGACATTCCGGGATTGGAGATCGCGATGGATAAGTGAACGCTCCCGGGCGTCCAGTCTCTCTCCAAGCGCGGCAAGCTCTGCTTCCAGCTTTTCCGTGAAGTCAGGGTCGGGGTTGATGTTGCAGAGGCCTTTTACGAAATGGTCAAGGAAATATATTCGTTCAAAGCGATAGAGGTTCGGCCCGAAGCCTTCCATGAGCCTTATCCGCTCCGAAGGGAAATTGTTTTCGGAGATGGAATGGAGTCTTTTGGCGGTGCTCAAGGTCTTTTGGTAAAGCGGCCGTCTTTCGTCCCACGGACGCTCCCTGAACGACCAGAGGTCGTCATTTCCCATGTCTTCCATGATCATAATATGGCGCTCAGGGTCGTGACCGATCAAACGGGGCACAGGTATGCGGCTGCTGCCGAGAAAGGCGGCGATGTCGGCGTAGTACGTGTTCTCCGTTCTACGTGGATCATAGTCGATAACGATGGCAGTTTTATCACCCGACCACGTGAAACGGTAAAAGGTCCTGTCTGACCCCCGCGCAGGAAGCGGTCGCAGCGTGGTTTCAGGGGAAGGTCCGATACCCAGCGCTTCGCGGGCATAGTCTGCCAGATAGGTGAGCTCGGTCATTGATATTCTCCGGTCCTATTAAGATTTGCGTTTAGTTTATTGTATACTTCAATGGAGCCAATATCATGCCACTGTCCTTCGTCGATTACGGTTCCCCGGATGGAGCCGGGGCTGTCGACGATCCTTCTTAAGAAAAGATCGACAACAGATTCGATTCTGCCTGCCTCCATGTGTCCGAGGATCGAGGTTTCGACAGCGTATATACCGGTGAACAGGCAGGTCATGGCCCCCTTTTTTTCAAGAGTGCCGCGCATATCACATATATTTCCTTTTTCGTCAATGTCCACGTTGAGGAGCGGTCCGCTGCTTCTCAGGGCAAGGGTCGCCTCAGGGCGGTTTTGCTCATGCCCTTCGGTCAATCTCTGCAGGGGGATGTCTGAGAGGATATCGCCGTTGTAGCACAGGATGGTTTCGTCCTCCGTGAGGAGGTCTTCGATGTTCTTCAACCCTCCCGCCGTATCGAGCAGTACCGGCTCGTATCTGAAATGGATCGGGGCGCCTTTCCATCGACCGTCCGGGAACGTTTTACTGTATTTATCCGGACTGTGATGCGTATTGATGATGAACCGGTCGACGCCTGCCTGCGCAAGGTGGTCCATGGCGTATGTGATAATGGGACGCCCCCCCACGGACAGAAGGGGTTTGGGACATCTTTCTGTGAGCGGCCGCAGGCGTGTGCCCAATCCCGCGCCCAGGATAAAAGCTGTCTTGTACCGGCGTTTTTTCACAGTTGTTTGATTTCCATGGTCATGATCTGACGTTCACTTTCAGTATATCTTCTTAAGTTCGGCCCCGCTGAAATAGTGTTCCAGGATCTGCCGGGCATTGAATCCCTTCGTTGCCATGACGGCGGCGCCTATCTGGCACAATCCCACCCCGTGCCCCCAGCCTGCGCCATCTATTATGAACCTTTCTATATTGCCGCTGGCTGCACGCTCGGCCGAAACGATAAATGCGCTGCTGTAAAGGTGGCTTCGGGAGAGCCATTTTCGTATCTCGAGCTCCTTGCCGACGACGACACTTCGTTTTGAACCGGTTATTTTAAGACGGAAGATCCGTCCAGACGGACCGCGTTGAAGGGGTATGATCTCTTCGAGCTCTCCAAAGTCCATACCGGAGCGTTCTTTGAGGATGTCTTCGAGCTCTTTGCGGGAATACTCGACCCTCCAGCGGAAAAACGCTGCTGTTTCCCGGTCGAAACCGGGAAGAATGGTGGCGAGAAGTGCGTCGTCCTGTGTGTTGCAATAGGCATCAGGAGAGGATAGTACCCAAAGGGCGGCCTTTTTCTCATCCGTTATCGGTTCATGAGGGATCGGAGAATCGGAGACACTGGTCAGGTAAGGTATTTTCGTGTCTTCCCAGGCTGTTTCATAATTGTCCGTGAGGCCTCCACAGGCTTTATAATACCTGGCATCGCAGACCTTCCCCTTATAGGTGATGACCGTGCCGGCTGTTTCCGCCACCGCTTCTTCAGCATTTTTTGATATGATCTTTGTGATGCCCTGGTAACGCTGGCAGTGATCGTCTGCGCAGACGTCGAAAATATCGTGATCTTCCCTGTTATACCATCGTGTGAATTCCCCTTCTTTTTCGGTGATCTTTGTCTGTCCGGGAAGGACCGTTTTTTGATCGAGCGCGGCAAGAAGCCAACTGCGTGACATGATGGCATGGGCCTTCAAGAATTCTTTTGGTGCCTCGGCGCTCATTTCTGACGATATGACGCTTGAAAGGTAATCTTCGAGAGAGATCTCGTTAATGGCGGCGAGAGTGCCGTCCTCCCTGGCACGAAGGATGAGGTTGCCCATGAAGGCTTGATCTTCTTTTCGCTCCCAGTGGAACTGGATGCCGATGGTCACGCCTGAGAGCCGGAAGGTCGAACCCTGGTCCGAGACGAGCCTTATCGGTGAGCCGCTGATAATGCGCCGGTGGCCTTCGTCAAAAAGTGTTACCGAAGAGCTTTCGATCTTCGCGTGGAAAGGTCCGGACAGAAGACCCGTCCCTTCGATGAGGAAATGGCCGTTGAGGCGACCCGCCACCTCGCTTTGACGGTCTATGATCCCGACGTTGATCACCGGTCCCTGCGGTGTTTTCACATTCATAGCTCCTTTCGTATATTCAGGATTTGTTAACCTTATTACTTTTTTAAGGACATTGTCAATGAATCCCAATTATCGACGATATTGTCGTTCGTACAGATATCTTTCGACACATCTTGCCTTGCCGTTTTATGTCCTGTCATGAAATAATAATTTATATGCTATTAATATCAATATGTTACAGATGATGCTTCTTTTGGTATTGTTCTTGCTGAATATTCATGAATAAAAAATGGATGAAAATAAAGGAATAGTGGAGGGGTTTATGAAAAAGGGAATCTTGATAATACTCGCTTTTGCAATATTGTTTGTGACGTTGTTGCCGGCGATGAGTTACGCGAGAGGTCCGGGTTACCATCATGGATGGGGGCCAAGGCACCACTATCGGGGTCCTGGTCCTGGTTATGGTTGGGGCATTGCCGGAGCGGCCGTTGGCGGACTTGTTCTTGGTACGATAATAGGGAGTACCATATCCGGGCCGGCATACGTGGAACCCCGGCGTGTGTATGTGGCGCCGCCTCCTCCCCCTCCACCTCCGAGGGTATACTATTATTATCCACCGCCCAAAAGGGTATACGTATACCCGTACTGATCAAGAAGGGGCTCAGGGTTTAGAGGTCAGAAAAATCTTTCTGAACCCTTGGTTCCTGAGCCCTGTTTTTATCTTTTGTAATCCCAATCCGCGTCGATCCAGGTTATTGTCGGGGGGCTGTCGATGCGTTTCAATATGCTGCCGTCAAAATATAGATAGTCCTTTATGTAACGCCTGCACCTGGATTCTTCCTTATACCTGGCGGGAGGGACGAAGATAGCCTTGTCCCCTTTTTGTTTTTTCTTTTGATACTCTTCCCATTCGTCTTCGTATTGGCGCCTGAATTCATACTCATCCTTGAGCACCTGGAATTTTTTGCAGTCGTAACCGGGGTATGTCCACTGGCTGCCTCCCCTGTAATAAGGTTCTCCCCAGGCAATATAGACCTGTGTTTGAGTGAAGCCCGTTCTTATCTGTCCGTTCTTTATCAGGGCCTGGACGTCCGGGGGATAGGAATCGAACTCGGCCTGGCGTTCACGGATCCTGTTATCGACAGCTGAACAACCCGAAAGAAGAACAGACAGGAGAAGCAGGACGAAAAGTGCGAAAAAGGGTAAAAACAAGCGCCCCGGTTTCGCCGGGAAAGAACTATTGCAGACCCCTTTTTGGGATCTTCTTCGGTTCGATGCGCAGGACATAAAACCTCCAGAACGTGGATAATTTTTTGCGATATGATCATACGATACCCCTTTTTCGTAATGCGCGCAACAAAAAGAGGGGAAGAAGGCCAACGGCTCGTGTAGCCTGCTTTACCGACAGGACTCTGAAAACGGTGTAAAAAAGCAACTCTCAATAGAAAAATAACGATACAAGGGGGCATGATGAAGAAGCACTGGATAGTTCTTGCTGCGCTCATGATATCTTTTGTTGCGGTATCGTCCGCCCGAGGACTCTGTGTGAAGTCATCCAGGGCCAATCTGCGAACGGGTCCCGGAATGAAGCACAAAGTGGCCTGGCAGGTTTACATGTACATGCCGCTGGAAAGGATCGGACGTTCAACCAACAAATACTGGTATGCTGTCAGGGATGCCGACGGGGATACATTCTGGGTTCACAAGGGTCTGGTAACAGATTCTTACAGGTGTGCCGTTGTCAACGTTGAAAAAGCAAATGTACGGAAGGGGCCCGGAAAAAAGTACTCAACCGTGGAGGACAGTCCCGCTCAGAAGTATTATTCATATAAGGTCATATCAAGGAAAAAGAACTGGATCAAGGTGAGGGATGAATGGGGTGCCGTTGGGTGGATCAGGAAAGATCTGCTCTGGATAAGGTAATAAAGGCAGGTCATAGGTCATGGGCGATGGGTAATAGGTAGCAAGAGGAAAAGCTTTTGTGTTTTTCCAATTACCTATTACCCATCGCCAATTACCTGTCTTTGGTTTACTTTTCCACAATCTTCATGATGTGGATATTCGTCGGTCCGCCGGATGCCTTGGCGGTGATCTGGATGTTCCTCATGTCACCCTTCTTGCCCGTCATGAACATTGCCATCTTCTGGTCACTTGAGGTCTGATCCATGGACTGCTGAACATCCTTCAGATTGGATTTGTAAAACGAGACCACCTTGTCGAAGCTGTCATTGGTGGTCATCATATAGGCGGCCGCCAGACCAGAGGCGGCACCTTTCTTTGACTCGCTGAACTGCCCTGAGGAAACGACCTGCGCGCCGGGATAGACCGGAGCTCCCAGTTCGGCCTCGCTGACCGCCTGAGGTCCTGTTTTGACGGTCACGGACCCTTCTTTCCCTTCGATCTTGACCACTCCTTCTCCCGGGCCCCCTGGTTTTGCAGTTACTGTTACCTTTCCGTCAGGGGTGGAGAAGGTTTTTGTTTCCTCTCTGCCGCACCCCGCCACACATAAAGCGGCCAGGATCACTATCAATGCGCCAAGAACGACACCCTTGCTTTTCATGTTTTCCTCCTTCTTTTCGGTTGTGGACCGGTTTTGTCGTATGCAGCACATTATAAAGCAAGACGGGGGCAAATACAACACACCTTGACGGTGCTTCCCGGGACCTATCTGGCCCTTCCTTTGAGCGGTATGATCTGGCCCACGTCCATGATGAGAAAACGCGACGGATCGAGCTTCTTTTCAACGATCTTCCGTTTCAGTTCCAGTGCCGGATACCCGGGAGGTTCGTCGCCGAGGTGGAAGGTCCCCCACTGGGTGGGTATGAAATACCCGGCATTCAGATCGTGGAAGGCATCTATGGCCTCATCGATGTCCATATGGGCATAGTGCATGAACCATCTCGGCTGGAACGCCGTCGTGGGCATGAGGACGTAGTCGATGCCGGGATAGCGCACGCCTATTTCTCGATACCCTATGAAGTACCCGCTGTCGCCGGCAAAATAGATCTTCAGTTCAGGTGTGGTGATCATAAAGCTTGCCCAGAGCGTTGTGTTCACGTCCTGCCCGATCCTTCTTGACCAATGCTGCATTGGGAGGCAGGCGATCTCTGTGCCGTTTCCGGCATCGGCGGTCTGCCACCAGTCCATCTCAACGACATTGTCTTTGCCGAGACCTTTTATGAATTGTTTCAGTCCGAGGGGTACAAAGAAGCGTGTATCATCAGGCAGGGACTTGATGGTCTCGCTGTCAAGATGATCATAGTGATTGTGGGATATGATCACGTTGAGCCTTTTTGCGCCGAGGTTCTTCAAATCCTGTGTGGTGATCGCGGGCGGGACCTTTCTTTTGGGAAAAAGGGCCCTGTCGGAGAATATGGGGTCTGTAAGCCACAGATCGCCTCTGAGCCTGATCAGAAAGGTGGCGTGGCCCACCCACATGATGAGATCACCATCCGGCATTGATTTAATGCGCCCCGGAGCGTCGGGGACCACGGAAGGCTTGAAATTTTTCTCTTCGTCGGTGTAGTGTTCTTTCCGTGAGAGCTTCCACTTCAGCAATCGCATGAAGCCTTTTTCCTCCCCGGGCATCCAGGGGTTGAAGAAAAGGCCGTCTTTGAAATGAGGCGCGTAAAGATCGGATGACTTTGCAGAGTCTACCTTTTTTCGCCATGCGGTCTCATCAAAACTTTGAGGGCCACTGACACAGCCTGCCGCGACAAAGAATGTAAGTAAAAAGACAACGTGAACCTTAATGGCTATCTTGCGCCAGTCGATTCTTTTTGCCTTTGGTCTCAGGTTGCCCTCCTTCCGATGATCTCGGTGAACAGACGTAAATAGCTGCCGATCTCATCTCCCCTCCGACAGTCGTCGAGGACACGCTGCCTGCCGCGAGCGGCGATCTTCTCGCACAGGTCCGTGCTTCCAAGAAGACGCAGGGCGTTTTGAACAAAGGAGGACCCGTCATGGAAAAAGAAGGCTTCGACTCCGTCTGTTGCCATGCTGCGATGGCCATCGTTTTGAGACAGGAGACAAGGCGTGCCGGCGAGCATGGCCTCACGGACCCCATGCGGCATTCCTTCCGCGATGCTGGCCGATGCGAAAATGGTCCCTGCGCGCAGGAATGAGGTGACCTCATCATGGGGTATGGCCCCGACATGGATGATCCATGGGTTCATGCGGCAGGTATCGAGAAACGATTCCCCGCTTTGCTTATCTATGATCGACCCGGCATGCACATATAGAAGATCGGGGACATGTCTTTTGAGCTCCGACAGGTGGTCTATCAGTGTGGTTATCCCCTTTATCGGACGGATGCCTGCAAGGCCCACAACAACAGGGGCCTTCCGGGGCAGGCCAAGCTTCGCCCTGTAATCTCCGTCTGGTGGAGGCAGGGAGAGGCCGTTGGGAATGATGCGGACCTTTCGGGGGAGAGAAAGCTTGTTTTGCGTGAGTATGCTGCCCATGGAACTATTGAATACAGTTATACGATTGGCAAGCCGGAGGATATCTGCGATCACGGGTGCCCTTTCGGCGTCATTTATCATCTCGTTAATATCGGTTCCCCGCAATGAGACAACGATCGGTATTTTGTCAAGGGAGGTAATTCCGAAAAATGCTTCGCTGCAGCGCCAGCCATGCATGACTAGGGACACGTCGGGGCCAAAAAGCGCGGTCTCTTCCCTGGCCTCGTTCCTGGATATGTTCGAACAGTCTTCAATGAGGCGCACATCGTGGCCATACCGGATGAACCCGTCACGCAGCCGGGCCGCTGCGATGCTGTTGCCGCAAAGCGTTTCGAGGCAATATGGCGTACAGATGAGAATCTTCATTGATGGTTTCTCCACCATGCGGCGACGCTTTTCGCCATTGGACCGGCAAGATCAAGTCCGGCAAGGGCTTCGTAATATAACCGCGGCGCAGAATTGACCTCGAGTACCAGGCATGAGCCTCTGCTCTCGATGATATCCACGCTGCCCGCGGCGAGACCCAGGGTTTCAAGGGCCCGTGTAGCCATAACGGCCATATCTGGCCGGCATTCCACCAGGACCGGAGGCGCCCCTTCAGAGCAGTTGAAGATAAAATCGCTTCCCTGTGAATCGGTCCTCAGTGCCGCGATGACCATACCACCGGCTGCGGCGACGGTGAAGGTCCTGTCATGTGTGATACAGGGCTGGACGATGTAGAGGGCCCGGTTTTCTCTCGGGATGTCTTCCGTGTTCTCAATGAGCCTTATGCCACGGCCCCCCCAGCCGATTCGAGGCTTGACGACAACGGGCCGGTCACCCGGCGGCAAATTGTCTAGCATGAAGGAGTCGACCGTGGCAACACCGGCGTATCGAAGGGCCGAAAATGTTTCCCATTTGTCCTCTGCCAGGACTATCGATTGGGAAGAAGGAAAGACATGATGCCCCTTTTTTTCGAGGGATGCGGCAAGACCGTGCACAAAGTCCAGGTCTTCACGGCAGCGCAGGTCATAGCGGAGCCACACAAAAGGAAAGTGATCGTGGGAGGCCATGTTTTTCGCGAGCTCTACCAGGGCAACGCGGAAACCAAGTCTTTCAGCGCCCGCGCGAATGAGGGCGTCACTCATGGCGTCTATCTCGTTTCCGTATACACTGTAGTCCGCGATTTCCATATTCATAGCGGTATTTCCACTCCAAAAAAGGCTTCGCGGAAATTTGTGAGCCTCAATCCCGCCAGAAGTTCTTTGGTCCTTCCGGAAAGAAGGGCCTTGCGTTCAGTATCGCGCTGCGCGACATACCTTAAACCTTCGATGGGCCCCGTTTTCCTGCCTGGATGGCACATCATTTCCGTTATCCCCGGTAAAAGGCCCGAAAGCTCGTCTGCTATCCGGTCTTCCGTCCAGTAAGGGGCTGGGTCGACAGCGCCGATAAAATGGTCGGCCGTGGCTACGCCGGCTCGACGGCAATGATGTTTCATCATGTCGGTAGGGCACCTCAATGGTATACCCAGTTCCCCGGCTGCCTCCAGCATGATCGTAAAAATGGCCCCGTCTCTGCGGTGGAGGTGCTTGTGGGCATCGAGATGGCTCGGCCTCGCCCCTGCAATATCGATGAATCTCGCGAGCTGGGCCCCCAGTTCTTTGTGAACGTCGCGTTCGTTAAAACTTTCAAGCCGTTCGTGGCCGTCACAGAAAAAGGCCCCGTTCTTATCCACGAGACTGGCCGGAACCGGATCAGAACAGGGATGTCCCTGCGTCAGGTTGAAATGAAGGCCCAGTGAGACGCCTGCGTCCAGAAAAGGTATGATATCAGGGACGTACGGTCCGTTCACGAAAAGGCTTATCGATGTCACTGTTCCTGCCGTGACGGCATCGAGTATCCCGGCATCGATATCGGGATGGAGCCCGGCATCATCGGCGTTGATAATAAGGAAACTGTTGCTCATCGAAGAGTTCCTTTCCAGAGACGGGCCATGAAGTATGGGCCCTTTTCATCTTCGAAGAATTCCGACATCCCTTTTTCTCTCAATCTCACGATATATTCGAACATTCCCTCCGTAAGGGAGTTGAATTCTTCACGTGTGAAATAGCGTTTTTTTTCGGAGATCATCTGTGTCTCAAAACCTTCACGGAAAATTGTAAGCACTTTTTTCGGGTTTGCAATACTATTGAGATAAAGATACAGGGTGCCGCCCGGTGCAAGCTTCGCACGCGCCGAAAGGATCAAAGGGACAAGGTGTTCCGTTCCGTCCTCTCCCCCGTAATAGCGGTGATCGAAGGGGTGCGGCGCCGGTTTATGCGGAAGGAGGGCGGCGATAAGATCGACGGGTCCATTCACAGGTTCAAGCAGGCTGCCTTCAAGAAATTCAACGTTGCCCGTGTTGTTGATGGTGGAATTGTACCTGGCTGCTTCAAGTGATTCCTTGTCTATATCGGTCCCTGATACCCGAGAAGCACCTGCGAGGGCCATGTAGATCCCCAGAACACCCGTCCCGCAACCCGCGTCAACGGCACGGGCTCCCCGTGGAACATCCATGTGGAGCATCATGAACGCCGTTGCGTGATCAGACAGCTTGGCGCGGGGCCCCCATTCGCGTATGATGCCCGCCGGTGTGTCCAGGATGGCCTCCTGCCAGTCGTCAGGTTTCTTGAGCTTCATTGTCAGTTCAGTTTAACATTCGGGCAATCCCCGCGCAACTGGTCCCGGTATACAGATCACAAGAGATTCTCTGATTTTCATGATCTTTTCACGGTCTTTTCAAAATTATTTCACTGCAGCCGTGTAATCTGAAGGCGTGTTGACAGACCACATGACAATTGGCGCGCAGGGTGATACAATGTGCATCGAAACCGCAACGGGGGGTGGAACAGATATCATGAGAACAAGGATACTGATCGTTGATGATGAACCTGCCATAGTGGATACCATACAGTATGCCCTTGAGACGGACGGTTTTGAGACCGTGTGCCTTTTCTCCGGGGAATCGCTGATGGATGTCATTGCACAGCAGCGGATCGACCTCGTTGTCCTCGATATCGGGCTTCCCGATATAAGCGGGCTCGAGCTGTGCAAGGAGATAAGAAAGACGCGTGATGTCCCCGTCATTTTCCTCACGGCAAGGACCGATGAGATCGACCGTGTCGTGGGTCTTGAGATAGGGGCGGATGATTACATCACAAAGCCCTTCAGTCCAAGAGAGCTCGCGGCAAGGGTAAAAGCGGTTCTCAGGAGGACGAACAGCAACTATAATAAGACCTCCTTCACGGAGGCTTTCAGAGTGAACGAATCAAAAAAACAGATCACCTATTACGGTGAGGCCCTTGATCTGTCCAGGTATGAATACGAGATCCTGAAAACGTTCATCCGCCGCCCGGGCCATGTTTTTTCACGTGACCACCTTATGGACCTTGTGTGGGAACAGCCGGACACCAGCCTTGACCGGACGGTCGATGCCCACATCAAGAACATAAGGGCAAAGCTGAAGGCCGTAAAACCTGAACTGGAAGCGATCGTAACACACCGCGGCATGGGCTATTCGCTGAGGGACGACCTATGAGGCTGGGCACCCGCGTCTTTATCGCCTACCTGGTTATTTCTGTGATCTGCTTCTACTATCCTGTCCGGTACATCGTCAAGGAACTTCGTACTTTTTTCAGTGAAAGCGTGGAAGATTCCCTTGCCGACCAGGCAAATATCCTCGCATCCATTGTCGGCACACAGATGGAGGCGGGCCGTTTTAAACCGGATGACCTCTATAGGGCCTTCGAAACCGTTTACAAACGGTCGTTGAAGGCGAAGATACATGATTTTATGAAGACCAGTGTGGACCAGAGGGTCTACATCACGGACACAAACGGCAAGGTTGTCTTCGATTCGGAAGACAGGGCAAATATCGGTGCCGATTACTCCCGATGGAGAGATGTGGCGCAGACCCTGGGCGGCGAGTATGGCGCGCGCGCTTCCAGGAAGAACCTGAAAGACCCGACAACATCCGTTTTCTTTGTTGCCGCGCCGATAGTAGTCCACGGAAAGACGGCCGGTGTCCTGACGGTGGCAAAACCGACCACGAACATCAACGCCTTTTTCGAAAAGGAAAAGCCGAAGATCCTTGGCTTGTGGTCCATCTTTGGTGCTCTTGCCATTGTGCTCGCTTTTTTACTGTCCCTGTGGATCGCCCGGCCCATCAAACGTCTCACGGAATACGCCAACGATGTGCGCGAAGGCAAGAGGGTTTCGCTGCCCGAGCTTCCCCGCAGCGAGCTTCGAGATATGGGGCGGGCCCTCGAGAACATGCGGGAGTCACTGGAGGGCAAGAAGTATGTCGAGGAATATATCAACACGATGACTCATGAGATCAAAAGCCCTCTTTCCGCCATCAGGGGAGCGGCTGAATTGATGGAAGAGCAGATGCCGGACGAGCAGCGCGCACGGTTCCTTGCAAACATACGCAGTGAGACGAACCGTATCCAGGCGATCGTTGACCGTATGCTCGAACTGTCGGAACTGGAGAACCGCAAGACCCTTCAGACGGCCGAACCGGTATCTCTCGGTGCCACCCTCAAGACTGTCATAGAGGGCAAGGAACCTCTTTTGTCCAGGAAAGGCTTGTCCCAAAGGATTGATATCGCAGAGGATGTGATAGTGAAGGGGGACGCCTTCCTCCTGTACCAGGCGGTATCTAACCTGATACAGAACGCCATAGATTTCAGTCCTCCCGGCGGCCGCATCACACTTACTGCCTGTGTCCGGGACAGGAATGTTCTTTGCACGATCGAAGATGAGGGTCCCGGGATACCGGATTACGCGAAGGGCAAGGTCTTTGAAAAGTTCTATTCACTCCAAAGGCCCGATACGGGTAAAAAGAGCACCGGTCTGGGACTGAACTTCGTTAAAGAAGCGGCTGCATTGCACGGCGGGGAAGTGAAACTCGAGAACCTCTCCGAAGGGGGATTGCGGGCGACATTTACCTTGCCTCTCTGACAGGAGAGACAGTGAATGCGTCACTAAATGTGAAGATAAGTCCCTGCCGTCGAAACGAAAGTTTTTTGATAGTTTTATTAAAATACCATTCTTGCCACTGCATTGACGCTATGGGCGATGTAGCTGCTCTCGCCTAACTGGGCATCGTAACCGATCTGGAATGACAGGCCGTTGTTCATGAACATTGATACGCCTGCACCGCAGAGAAGGAAATTCCTGTCGGGGGAGGGGGTTTCTATGCTGAACGGAGAGCTCCCTTGGGCCAGCCTCGAAATGATATTGCGGCTGTCCCTCAGGAACTCACGTCCATATGACGCGCGTATACCCGGCATAATAACGCCCTTGCCGGTTTCCCATGTGTAATAAAGCTTTCCCCCGATGTTTCCCTGGAGGGACTCGGCTTTCTGCCTGTCCACGTTGAGGCTCAGCGCGCCCGCTCCTGATTCGGTGTAGCCGTCTATATCGAGCTTGATATACTGGAGCGAGAGCGTCGGTACTATCATCCACTTGTTTATGTTCAGTTCGTAACCCGTGCCTCCATAAAGGGTGAACTGGCGCCCTGTTGGACTGGAGGATGCGCTGCGGTCAAGACCGGGGAAGACTATGCGGCGGGTGTTCTTGTAGTCCGACCAGCCGTAGCCCGCCTGGCCGTCCACGAAAAATCCCTTTGTGTACCAGGTCCCGTATACGCCCAGCGTGTAGCCGTCCATCTTCACCTTGCTGCCGAAATCGTCAATGTCCGCCCGTGAGCCGGTGTACCCTAAAAGAAGACCGGCCGCCAGATTGTTTGTGAACCGATAATCAATGCCGACGGTCATCCCCGCGCTGGTGAAGCCGTATCCCACCTGATCGGAAGTGTCTCTCTGGTCGCCGGAGATGGCGTTGCCTTTCACGAAAATACCCCATTTCTCATCTTCGACCCCGGGAAGCATACCGGTAAGGTCAGAGCCTGTGCTGGCGATCAGCAGGGGTTTGTCTTTTCCGTCACGTATGAAGCCATTGTTCCGGAAGACGGCCCCGCCGGGGTTTGTCCCCCGGACACCGCGTCTTATGTCGCTCAATCGCTCGGAGATGTTGCCCGATTGAAATATGATGCCGCTGATACCCATGCTGAAGGCCGCTTCGCTTTCCTTCGGTGCTATCTGGTCATAGGCGTGGGCGACCTGGCCGTATGTGGGTATGGCGTCGATGGCGTCAAGGACCGTGTCGAGGTCACCCGTCGCCGACGGGGCAACGGAGTTGAGCATGGTGCCCACCGACCTCTGGTTGGCATTGAGGTATGCAATGAGGACCTGGTTCATGTAGTCGCGTTCCACCACCAGGTAAACCTGGTTTGCGACATCGTATTTTGGTTTAAAGACAACGGTTGGCATGATGTTGGTGAGCAGGCTTGTGAACTGTCCTGTCACACCTGTGGCGGCGGTCAGAAATGTCCCGAAGACGGTCCCGATGGCCGGGGTTGCACCGCCCAGCCATGAGGTCTGAAGGACACCGTTCAAGGATGCGCTTCCGGTGATCGCGAGAAGGTCATTGCTTGTCGGTGAGGCAACCTCTATGAGAAGTTTGCCTGCCGCTGCCTGGGTGTAACTGCCGGCCAGGGTGAGGGTGCCGATGGAATTGCCGGGGCTTACGGTGCCGCCTGTGTTGTAGAGGCCCCTTGATGCATGAATTGTACCTGTGCCGCCCACTGTTCCCGAATAAAGCCTGAACAGGTTGCCGAACGACCCCGCAGCCTCGGTGAGCTGACCGTTGACTATGAGCGTGCCCCCGTCGACAATAACATTTCTGCTCACCTGGAAGGTCCTGCCCGCCGGGATCAGATATGTGGTGGCGGAATTCATAACGGTCAGGGACAGCGCGTTGATGTCGACGCCCTGTATCATGGTACCCGGTGTGAGCATGACCATCTCACCCATGAGGAAGGTCACGTTGTAGCCAAGCCATGTGCCGGTGTTTCCCGCGTCGATGTCAGCCACATTGAGCGTCCAGGTGCCCGTGCCATTCTCTCCCCAGAAGGCATTGGTGAGGAAGGTCCAGCTTTTGTTGGTGAAAGAGGTTGTGTCCTGCTGAGCAGGGTCAAGGTGTGATGTCGAGTAGAGTATCTTGCTGGCCATCGTCGAAGGTGAGGTGATGGTTGCAGTGAGATCGCCCGCCTTGGCGTGTGTCAATGTGAGCCCCACCTCGACGCCTTCAAGGTGCTGGTTCGCCTCTGCCGCGGTGAGGTTGAATGTCTGGCTAACACCGGCGGGGTCATCATCGGGGATCGCAAGGCTGAATGCCGCGCTCTTTGTCACCGAGGTCTGTTCGGTCACGTAGGCAACGTTATGGACCTTTTGAACGAAGGCGCCGGCGTTGATGTTTCCGAAACCGTAGTTGGGATTGAACCGGTTACCCGCCCCGTTTTTGCGCCAGCCGCCGAAGCTGCTGTCGGAGGTGTCGGACGCGTCTACGACCGTGCTGGTCTTGACGAGGGCGTGCTTGGCCATTCGTATCTCCATCTCCGGGTTGGCTTCTTTCCCCAGGGCCATGATGCCCGAGACAAGCGGGGTCGACGATGATGTGCCCCCGAAACCGCTGGCGTAGCTCGTATCCGGGAAGAGATCGTCCCTGTCGCCCGAAGTGTTTGTTGCCGAATAAGCGTTGTAGCCAAGGCCGGCCCCGGTGCGGTCCGTCGTCGTGATGCCGAACCCTGTGTAGTCGCTGCGGTTCGAAGGCGCCGTGACGAAGATGCTCGAACCGAAGTTGCTGTAGTTGGTGTACTTGCCGTCGCTCCCCAGGGCAGCTACAGTGATTACGCTGGAATTGTCATGGTCGGCATCCCTGTTCGCGTCTTCTGTTTTTGTACCGCGTTCGTTCCCTGCGGCAAACACGTGTATGACACCGTTGGCGGCGGTGCGCTTCAAGGCGAGGGTCACGGCAGCGCTCTGGCCGGCGAAAGGCACTTCGCTGCTGTAACTGTGGTTCTTCACCTGGATCTCCGAAACTCCTTCTATTGTCCCTGTGGTCGGGTTGACGCCGCTCTTCCAGTAATAAGCATCAAGGACGTTTTGTTCAGATGATACCGGATCACCTGCTGTCGCAGTCTCGTTCAAACGCAGACCGGCGATCTGGGCGTACGGAGCGGCGCCGGTTCCGCCTATGCCGTTGCCGCCGCGGGCGGCGGCCACACCGGCGACGGATGTACCGTGGTTGTCGCCTATTTTCTGCGGGCCCTGGGGGGAGTTTGCGATGGATGCGTTGTCGCTGAAGTTCCTGCTCAGGTCGGCCCGATAATTTGGGGCGATGTCGTAATTGCCGCCGTCGACACCGTCGTCGACGATGCCTATGACCACCCCCTTTCCTGTGTAACCGAGGCTCCAGGCCCCCAACAGCCCGGCATCGATGCCGGAATTGACCATCAGGGTAGTGGTGCCGGACTGGACAGAGCGAAAACTTATGCTTGAAGGTGCCTGGTTAACGAGGTGCCACTGACCGGGGAAATATGGTCTCGCCGTGGCGTTGTAAAAGAAATAAGGATCGTTGGGGTAGAATGGGTCAAGGTCCTCGCGGCCGGATGCGACAAATGGGGCCAGAACGATGAGCAGGGCGGCAAGGAGGGTTTTTAAATTGAACCTGTTCATTTCATGATCTCCGGCGTGCCGCTTTCATAGATTGACGTGAAATGCATGTTATTAACAGAACTGAAGGAAGAACTGCAGAAAGTGCTGCAAGACAATCGCTACAGTTCTTTCTTCGTGATGCAAACCAGATGATGTGCTATTACAATGTAATAAATACCGGGACATAAATCAAGAAAAGAGATGGGGTGGTTTTAGGGTTTAGGTGGACCCGCGGGCTTGTTGGCAGATTCCCTGGCCTTGTGGGCAAGGTCGATGGATTGGCCGAGAATATTAAGCGTCTGCGAGGGATTATGGAACCCCATGCTGTTCTCGGCGGCAACGAAGTCCCAGTACCACTGCGCCTTCCTGAGATTTTCCTTTGCCTTTTCAAGTTCATCCTTGTTTGCTCCGGGGGCGGCCAGTGCCTTCCCGATGGCCTCGTGGGCCCTTGCGATGAGTGTTCCCGCCATATGCTGGAGTCCCCAGACATTTTTCTGGGTTGTCTTGACGCGGTCAAGAAGCCATTTTTCCTCTTCGGGATGACACCGCCTGCAGGAGGCGTCTATGTGTTTCATGGGACTTGTGACCCAGTGAGAAGTGTATTTTTTACCCTTCTCACGCATGTATGGCATATGGCAATCGGCGCAGGAGATGCCGGCCTTCGCGTGCGTGCTTCCGGCCCATGTCTCAAATTCAGGGTGCTGCGCCTTGAGCATCATTGCCTGCGAGTCGGGATGGAGCCAGTCGCCCTCAAAGCCTTTTGGTTTTTCCGTGTAGTAGGTGTAGACCTGCTCGGGATGGAACCCCTTGTCCCAGGGCAGGATGACCTTTGTTGTTTCAGGTTCAAAATAGTACTCCGTGTGGCACTGGCCGCAGACGTAACTTCGCATCTCCTCCCTGGTTGCTTTCGTAACATCCACGCCCTTTCGCTGCATGGCCTCGATAAATGCGGGATTTACTACGCGCAGCTCCATGTTTGACGGGTTGTGGCAATTAGCGCATGTGATGGAGTGTTTCATTTTGGCGAAAAGCTGTCCAAGAGGCGTTTTCGCATAGGACCATCCCATGCTTTTATATATGTCGATGAGATGGGCTGATTTGCACGTCATGCAGGCACCGGGGCTCTGCAGGGTGATCCGTTTTGTTTCCTTGAGATCCGTAAGGGCGTAAGGGTGTCCCCTGTCCTCCATGTAGTCCTTGCTGAAGGCCATTCCCTTGAAGTTCGTCAGTATTTCCGGCTGTCTGAGGGAGTGCTGGAACTTGACGGAGCCCCCGAAATCGGTGGCAGACGCGGACATTTGGAGGTTCTTCTGAAAGCTCCCGTATTGGAGGGGGTAATAGCGGCCCCACACGGCAGGGTCGTATTCACCCTCGGGGATGGCTGATATCCGTGTTTTGTCCGAGGGTTTTAGAAAAAAAGATCGCACTGTGGCTATGAGTGCAAAGACGCATACGATGGCGATCACGGCAATCAATACGGTTCTTTTATTCAATGCTGAGCCCTCCCTGCCCTGCGGGACGTCCGTGGACGAGAAATTTATGGCATTTCATACAATCCCCGCCGTCTTTTGCCATCGGCGTGTCCTCGACGGTCGAGAAATGACACCGGAAACAGTTCACATTTGCTATGCTGCGGGCCTGTTTCGTAAGCCTGATCGTGTACGGGTATGAACGGGTCGTTTCGCCCGCGATGTCACGGATGCCGGCGTAGGTCTTATAAACGAAGGTGTGTGCGATATTGCCGTGCGGAAGATGGCACTCTATGCAGGCAAACTGCTTGTGCCTCGATACCCGCCAGGAAAAAAAATTGTTCTCCATGCTGTGACAGGAGCCGCAAAAAAGCGAGATGCCGCCGAAATGGTAACCAGAGAAAACAAGGACCGTGATGACAAAGCCGCAGGCCGCTCCAATACCGATGAGCCTCCAGACATGTTTTTTTATCACCACGTCGAAATCAGTTCTTCCTTCGTCCTCTTTCGGGGCCATCTTCATTTCTTTCCTGGAATGGGGTCTTTAAGAGAGTTTAGTACGGCAGGGGGCTGACGTCAACGAAAAATCAGGACGTGCTCAGGGCGTACATGATCCTGTCCGGCGCCGTGTATCATTTTAGTACAGGCAGGGCGCCGGCGGCTGGAACCATATTTATGATGACGCGCATGCCTTTGCCAGGCGGCATGTTAACGCTCACGGGCTGGAGGGCCGCTTCATTCTTTTCATTTACCCCTTTTACGCGGTACCTTCCGATGAGCATCTCCATGACGCCGGCCATGTAAGATATTTCAACGGTGTCGCCGGGCTTGAGCTTCAGGGGTTCACCGGCGCGGACCGTCAGGTCCCCGGAGGCGGCGATGCCGGATATCTCGCCCGTGGCAGCGTGCAGCGGGCATGCATAAAAGATCATGGCCGACAAAAGCACAAGGTAAAATGGCAATAACTTTTTGAATGATGCCGTTCCCTTCATGTTGCACCTCTCTGGCTTGCGGCAGCCGTCCCTGCCGGTGCGTTGCCGCTGCCGCGGGGACGGCCATATCTTCTTCATATCACCGCAGTCATGTTCCTGTCAATCCATCACGGCGGTTTTTATTTTCGCTGCCTCTCCATGACGCGCCGTCCATTTTTTTTATGCTGAACCAATCGATGCGCCTGGTGAGGTACATGACCAGCGAGAGGATTATAAAGAGTCCGACGCTTCCCATGAGCAGCGCATAGTCCTCAAGCTGGAGTGTCACAAAGAGAAAGAGGTACATGGAGGTGAGCACGCAGCCGATGACAGCGGCGGCCTTTTTAGTTTTCAGGACGCTTTTGGCATACATTGAGACAAGCAGTGTGGTGCTTGTGCTTGAAATGGCGTAAGCGGTGTTAAAGGGCATGTGTTCTGAAAGCGACAGGAGGATGACGTAATAAAGGACGATGGCGAGACCCGTCAAAGTGTATTGGATCGGATGGACGGCCGCCGCCGAGAAAAGCTCCGTGAGGAAAAAGGCAAGGAAGGTAAGCGTGATGAACATCAGGGCGTACTTTACCGCCCGCGTCACTTTCTGGTATTCATCGACAGGCAGATGGAGTTTGACGCCAAGATTGGAATTGCCGAAATTATGCGTATTGCCTGTCCAGGCCTGAGGGAAATTTCTGTTGAAATGCCGTGTCTTCCAGAGGGCCTTAAAACCGTCGGGTCCGATCCGGCGTTGTTCGGGGAGGGAGCTTCCGATAAAACTGGGGCACGTCCATGTTGATGATATGTCTGTAATGGTTTCTTTTCCGACCGGCGTAATGTTTAATGCGCCGCTGCCGTTGAGATCGATCTCTGTTGAAAAGGCAAGATTGGCTTTAACAGATGTGATAGCGGGCAATACGGTCAATCCGGTCTGTATGATACCCGTCGTTTTAGCTCCGGGATCTACGGGAAGCCTGGCGCCGTTCAGGTCGAACATAACGGCGTTTCTGATCCCGTGGAGATCCGTTATGCCCATTGTGATAAAAGCCTCATTGAGCAAAAGATGTTCCGGTGCGATGCGGTGCTCATCGAGTTTTGGAAGGGTGAAGTTTCCTTCGAGTTTAACAGATGCACTGTAAAGGACGACCTCGTATATCCCCCGCCGGCGTACCTCCGGTTTCATGCGGGCAAGCACATGGAGGGTGTCGGGCAGGATATGGAGATGGTCGATCGAAAAAGAGATCTCGTTTTTGTCGTTTTTTTCCGGTTTCTTGAACGGAATGGTCAGGATGGGTCCTGTAAGCGTCTGGACCCCGCCCCATTTCTGGCTTACTTCCTGGGCGGCCGCATTCCGGCGGCCCTCACGTTCGGAGATCAGGGACCGGATGAAAGTTGCGGGGATGAGAAGCAGGAGCGCCATAAACATTGTCACGAACAGCCTGAGCATAACCGAAGACCTGAGCTTACCGTCAGCCATTTTTGTCCTCCTTGTTGAACAGTACGTGAAATGAGAGCAAATTATTTAGCGTGCCGCAAAAGGCCATGATCATAATTCCAAAAAATGCAAGCCTCCTCCATATCCTGCGCATCGTTCCTCCTCCCGATGATGCTTCGGTTTGTTGAACGTATTTCAAAGGATGCCATAGCCGTGTGAATCGGCTGTGAAATGAGTATGAATAATTAATGAAAAATGGTCCGCGTTGACAATACCCGTCAGGGAACGTTACGTTGTGAAAGCGGACATGATTGCAAAATTCCGGATCTTATTGACGGTTCTTATCATGTGGGCTGGTCCGGCGGAATGGGGCGGTTTTATCGGTTTTGGGACCGACATCTTCGTGGAGCTGATCATGGCGTCGGTCAAGTCAGGTGTTTTTATCCGGCAGCCGTAAGAAGGCTATGACCCGGATCCCGTTCCCTTCACCACCGGCAGGCCTTCAGATTTCCACCGTACAATGTCGCCGGCGAAGCGCAGGATGTTCGTGAAACCGATTCTCACCATAACGCTTACCGTATCGGCACTGCGCCTGCCTGTCCTGCAATAGACCAGGTATTGCCTGTTTTTATCAAGCTTGTCAAGGCTTGCAACGAAGTCCTCGGAATGATAGTTGATGTTGACCGCTCCTTCTATATGCCCGCTTTCGAACTCTTCGGGGGTGCGAACGTCAAGTATGACAAACCCTGCGCTGCCCTTGTTTTTCTGTATCAACGCCTGCGCTTCTTTCGGTTCAAGTATATTGATCGTGACGGTCCTGCCTGCTGTTGAGACTGTCTGCTGCCCCGGCACGCTCTGCGAACAGGCTGCGGCAAAGAAGGCAAGAAGCAGACATGAAATAATGGCCCCCGATGTCTTCATATACTCCTCCTGGGTGGATTTGATCGGCATATGAGGTTTATAGGTCATCTGGCCCGATAAGTCAACCCATGGTCTCCTTGCCGGTGTTGCTGCATGAACAGCTAATTGCTTGACGAACTGTGTATTCGCACTATAATTGAATTATGGAGTTCCCTTTGAGGCTTTCATTCCGCGGATATTATGACGGCCATTTTTAACGGGTTAAATAATATATCGATTAGTCAAGGGGGTGTTGCATGACAACAAAGAAGGCGGTGAAGGGCAAAAGCAAGACAGTCCGGAAAAGCCCCGGGAAAGCAGCCATCGACAAAAGTTTTGTACTGGCATTAAAAAACATTGAAGACATGGCCAGGGAGCAGATCAGCAGCGCGAGCGACCCGTTCAAGGTGGGTATAAAGATAGTGGATGCGATTAAGAAGATGACCACGCGCCTCGAAAATGAAATAGAGTATGATTCAAGGGATCTGACAGAGGCGTTCGGTTCCGATCCCGGCGTGGTTGGTGTGGGCATAGGTGTTTTTTAGATAATATCGATTTACCCATAAAGAGGTGTAATAAGGCCTTTGATCACCGCGGAGCCCCCGGGTTTCGAGTTGTTCGTGAACTCCTCGAAGGCCTGGCGGGATGCCCGGCGATCACAAAACGGCCGAAAATAATCCAGGGGGAGCAGCTGATGATACGGATTGCGGCAAAAGGGGCGCATGGATCCATTCTTTTTTTGTTTTTTCTTATCTGCTGGCCCTGTTTTTCGTACGGAGCAGGACAGGCAGTCCGCTTTCCCGTGACAATAGACTATACTTTTATCAAACAGGCCTTTATCAAACAGGCCTTCAATCAGCCCGGTGAACGGGCAGTTCCCGTCAATACAGCCGATGGGTGTACACGGATGGACCTCTGGGATCCGGAACTGCAGCCGGGTGAGTCCGCCTTAAAGCTGATCAGCAACATCAAGCTCCAGACCGGGCTCCCCGTGGGCAAGACATGCTTAAAACTGGGTGAATGGCAGGGGAAGATCGATGTGCTTCAGCAGCTTGTGGCCGATCCGAAGACTATGAAACTCGGCATGCGGCCCGCAGGTTATAACACGTATAGCCCCGGCAAAACCACGACTTCCCTTGACATGGTTTTCACCAATCTTATCCAGACATACCTCACCCCCTATCTTGGCAAAGTAAGCCTTGATTTTAGCGGTGCCGTGAAGGGGGTTCAGGGTTTTCTCCCGGGTTTTTTTGAACCGGGGGCAAAGACGCAGGTCAATTCATGGCTTTCGACGCTTCGCATAGACAACATCAGGACCGGTCCCCAGGGTGTGATACTTGATATGGTCATGAATGTCGACGCAGCGCCGAAGACTCCAGACAAAGGACCGCAATCACCCGATGCCATAGGGCGCCTTACGAAGAACTGGGAGGATTGGGATTCTTTCCTGGTTTACCAGATACAGGCATTGACGGGGCAAACCGTACCTGAGAACGAACGTTCGAGCATCCTGGAGAACCTCCTCGACAGCCGCTATGGTTTTGTGCAGGCGCTCGAAGAGGGGACACTGAACCAGGATCTGATCTTTAACCAGTTTGTCACTACATGGCAGGACCTGGGTTCTGTGTTCAAAAAGCAGTTTGCCGGGAAATTCACGGGTTCCCCCACGGATTACCTTGCCCTCATCGCCACATCCGATGCGCTGGCGGCCCTGAGCGCCGTCGGTCTTTCGGCACGGCCGGAGATTAACGGCGGCGCCCTGCTTCAACTCGCGAAGCTCATGAGCCCGGCGGGCGTCACGCCGACACTTGCTTACACCCCCTCTGTGAATAATGACCTGAGGAAGTTCTTTGGTTTCACCGAAACCATCGACGACTCGGGACCTTCATTCCCTGTGATGGAGATCGACGATCCCGAAGGCCGGGAGAGCGGGAGGATTCCCTCGCAGCTCATGTCTTTTGTACCCTTTGTTGCCATCCCCGCCAATGCGGCCCAGACAACGCCGTCCGTCAGCGCGATAAAGCTCTGGCTTGTTTCAAAGAGCAACATCGAACCTTATCTGGAACGTGTGAAGAAAGGACTCGATCAGGGCGCCGGTGAGATCTTTGCCAGGAAGGTCCTGGCGGAACGTTATCATAATGTTTTTCAGAAAATGGTCTACGCGACTGCGTGGCAGGAGAGCTGCTGGCGGCAGTTCGTCAGCTCCAAAGGAAAAGTGCGGCCCCTTATGTCATACAACCAGAGTTCCGTGGGGATGATGCAGATCAACGAAAGGGTATGGCGCGGCATATACAAGGTGGACAGCCTGCGATGGAACGTGAGCTATAACATACGCGTGGGATGCGAGATCCTCGATCTCTACCTGCGCAGGTACGCTCTCAAGAAACCGGAGGCAAAGACCCTCGACGACGACACCCTTGCGAGGGCCCTGTATGCTATGTACAACGGAGGGCCGGGTCAGTTCAAAAAGTTCCTGGCGAGGAATAAAAGCAAAAGCTTCTGGAAGATAGACAGGCTTTTCTGGGAGAAATACTCGATGGTCAAAGCGGGGGAGATGGGAAAGGTTTCCGTCTGTCTCATCGGCAGATAGCAGAACCGTCCGATGTGAACGTATGAGGAACAGCGGGATCATATTGACACCAGAGGAATTGGAAAATGCCCTTAGCCTGCCCTTGCCTGGGCATGACGCCCAGCAGCGCATGGCCCCTTCGCACAGGGAATTCATGCCTCCCCCGGGGGCGGCACAGCCCGGGGTGGGCGGGGTGCTCCTTCTGCTTTACCCGGGCAACGAATCACAAGAGCTCTTTCTCGTTCTCACGGTCCGAACCGATACGGTGGCGGTCCATAAGGGACAGGTCAGCCTTCCCGGCGGCGCCCGCGAGCCCGGTGATATATCGATCGCGCACACTGCAATTCGCGAAACCTGTGAGGAGATAGGTGTGTGCGGTACGGATATAAGGATCATCGGCGGCCTGACGCCCCTTTATATCGGACCGAGCAATTTCTGCGTTCACCCCTATGTTGCCCATATCCCCTACAGGCCGTCCTTTGTCCTGCAGACATCAGAGGTGTCAAAGGCGCTCGAGGTGCCGGTCTTGCATTTCCTTGACGGGAAGAACGTTGTCGTTGAGGACTGGCAGATGGAGGACGCGCTGCGGCGAGTGCCTTACTTCGATGTTTACGGCCATAAAGTATGGGGCGCGACGGCGATCATCATCAGTGAATTTGTCGCTGTCCTCGAAGGACTTGATTCCCAGGGGAAAAAATGGGAGTGATATAGCTGACATGCCTGTCAGGGTGAACGAAAAGGAGTTCGACCGGATCGTGGCGCGGGCCGTGGACCGGATCCCCCCCGAGATCAGGGAGCACCTCGACAATATCGTGATCTCGGTGAAGAAACGCCCTTCACCGCAGATGATGCACGAACTGGGAGCACACCCCGACGATCCGCCGCTCGGCCTTTTCGAAGGTGTCCCGCTCATAGAGCGCTCCGCGACTATGCCCCCGCTCTACCCCGACATGATCTACCTTTTTCAGGAACCTCTTGAAGAGTTCTGTGAAACGAAGGAAGAACTGGAAGAGGAGATAGAGATTACCCTGGTGCACGAGGTGGCGCACTATATCGGGATGACGGAAGAACGGCTCGCCGAGCTGGGGTATGATTGACGAAAGAACAGCTTGAACCGCTTGAATGCTTGAGCGGCTTGAACGAAAAAACAATCAAAAGGTATTTAATTACGAGGTGACCTGAATAAAATGGCTTTTTGAGAAGGCCTTGCCCATGCTATAATTGATCTGTATGTCATACAGCTCAGGCCGACACGAAAACATCCGGGTATTTCACGACATTGCCCGGGTGGCAGTTTCTCTTCCGGGGGATCATGAAAAAATCAATTGCCCCTGAACAAAATACTCTTGCTGCACGTCAGAAACGGGCCGAGGTTACTATTTACCCTGCGGTAGCAGACAGCGTTGATCTGCCCGATCTCTTATTCCTTAGGAACAAAGGCGAAGATGTATTTATTCTGCTCACAGAAGCGGAGCAGCAGCCGCTTCTCAAGAAAAATGCGGCGGTTGCCGACAGGGTGAGGGTGTTGGACGATATGCGGTTAAAGACACTGTTTGCACCTGTCCTGTCCGGGTGCGCAGGTTCAACCGTCACCATCAAAATAGTCGGCCGGCGTTCGGCACTATTAAAGGTCACTCTGAATGGGATGAATGTTATCGTTGAAGCACACTGGAGTCTATTCATCCCGTATTTTTATCACATAAAACCGATTCCTTTCGTCCATCCGGAGATACTGGACATTTTTGCCACTGCGGTCTTGAGCTACGCGGCCCTTGCCATGGATCAGCCGAAGACCGCCAGGAACGAATCATGGAAGCGCGTGATCGACTCGTACGGGGCCAGGCCCGAGCTTTTACTGGCTTCGCTGGATATTTTCAATAAACCCAATGTTTACCACATCCGTCCGACAAGGATCTGGCTCAACAGGATCTTTGCAGCCAATGACGAGCATCGTCTGGAGATCGACGTTTCCGCAGACGCCCCGCCTGTAAACCCGGGGTTCCTGAACGAGCTTGCAGGTTTTGTTCACCGTGTCGTGAAAAATTATGCTTTCCGTTACGGGGATTACCTGTGGACGCAACGATACAGAATAAACTTCAGCGACCGCTGCGGGCAGGGCATGATAGAGTGTGAAGGGAAAAATATTGTCATCAATATTCATCCTTTGCTTAATAAGACCGATTGGAAGCCCGCCGTCTATTTAGGCCTGGGGTATGCGATCATGTTTGCCATGCTCCAGTCATCAGGGAGAGGCGATAAAGAAAAAAACATGCATCTGGCCATGATGAAAACATGGAATCGTTATTTAAGCTTTGACGAATCCATGGAGCAACAGGGTGTGCGTGAGCTTTATGAGTTTCCCCGATCAACCGCAGAACAACAGTGCCGCTGCCTGTCGGAATCCATGATCGGCAAAGAAGGCCAGGAGCGCGTTGATGATTTTATCATGCTCGTGAACTATTCCTTCAAAGAGACGTTCATGGAAAGGCTGGAAGCTTTGAACGAGCGTTATGGAGGGAAAACAGTCGTTTATTTTGAACAGCTATCGAATGCGGTCCGGAGCCTGAACACCACCTTGATGAGAAATAACATTAATCACGGCAAATTGATCGAGGCCTTGCGCAGTGACGGCTTCGATCATATGCAGCTGGCGGATTTTCTGCGTACAGGCAGCCTGGACAACAGGTGTGTTGTGGATGTGAGCGAATGGCTTTTGTTGAGGACGCTCCTGTATGACCTGATCAACGCCCCGAAGGTCTTCAAGAACGATTACAAAATGCTTTTGAAGGTCCTGACAAAAGTGAACAAGAGCCTTCTCGTTTATATTTGGACGCTGGGCCTTGAGAACGACGCGCGCTATGAAATCGTCAATGCATACATATCAAAAGTGATGAACGATATTTTCGTGTTCGACCGCGTGAAGATATACGAGATCGTGTCAGATCCCGTCGAGTGCCTGGAGGCCGAGGCCGTGACTGGATACCTTTTGAACTGGGCAGGCTTTTCACCTGAAACACGGCGTTCGATCATTGAAAGGATCCTGTCGGACCTGCCGCGCAACGTGGTTGCTCAATTAAAGGTCCAGACAACGGGCGATGTGGACGGAATGATCCGGGTGATGGGAACACGTGCCAGCGGGCTCATCGGTTTTTGTCTGCATCAGGCATACCGTTGGGGAAGTACGCAGGATGAACTTACCAATAGAATCCGTTCCTATTTCCCAAAACTGCTTAAACAGGCCCAGCTGGCCATGCTTCCCACAGAGACGATCAGGGGAGGGACGATGCTCCTTTTGCTTTTGGCCCAGATAGTTTCTGACGAGCGCGACGGGTTTGTCGGAAATATTGTCATATCGGAAGGAGAAAGACAGACCGTCCGCGACCTTATCAAACAATGCGTCGATTGGGACCAGAGGCATTTTGTAATGATGGTCGCGGGCATAGCGGCCGGTTATATGGGCAGTATCGACGGATGGGCACTTCAGCAATTTGACAAGCTGCTGGCGCGTTATGATGGCGGGGACCGCGTGATGCTGCGCAGTGTTGTTCAGTTTGATGTCGAGAGAATGATAGAGCGCACCCTGTTAACGGCAAAGGACGGAGAGGAGAGCGCATTGCTGAAGAAGGTCCAGCTTCTCCGTTTCAGGGTTGACCCCGTTGTCAGCGATGAGGCGAACAGATTCCTCAGGGCTTTGGCTATCCACTGTGGTGTCGAACCGCCGGAAGTCGACCCGAAGAGAAGAGATATCAGTGAGCTTGTGCTTGCCTTGTCACGGTGCATGAAATCACAAAATATGCAGACGTAAAAAGCGCTGCCTTTAGTGACAGCGAAGCGCCAGGCACGAAATCCAACCGCGGCCCTGCAAGCGCTTTCATTGATTCGCAATATCGATTGGCTTCAGGACCCGATTCAATTCAGTTCCTGCAACCAGCATGATCAGCGGTCTTCTGAATGTCCCAGGCTCCATAGAGCAATGCCTGACGCTTGGTATTTCTTCAACTTGTGTTGTATAATCAACTATCAGCAGGGTTGGTGAGGGAAAAGCAGGAACGAAGTTAAGCTGTGCCAAGAACCGTCTTTAATGTATGGAAAACAGATTGCCCCTTCTGGAAAGTGAGCGATACTCACTGGAGAACCTTGTGGACCTTAACAGAAAACAGATCGGGAGATTACTTAAATTGTCCGAGGAACATGTTGTCATCGATAGGGCGGTGTATGACCCGGTTTACCCAAACGATCTTAAGATCCATAAATTGTTGGCAAAAGACGATATTGATTTTTCAAGCCATATCCCGGGCTATCAAATTTATCCGAATTATGCCATCGTGAAAATATTGAACCAGGGGATAAGGCTCCTGGTCCGTCTTCTATACCCGGACCTTAGGGATATTCCAGTTGGCATGATAGAACATACCAAATTGAGAGGGCAGCTCTACCCGGATGACGAGATGAATGTGTTGATTAAAAAGTGGCAGGATAGAAGCAAGACAGCAAAGTTTGAAATTGCCATCGAGAACCAAAAGGGGGTATTGGTATACGAATCGACAGTCTATGGCACCATAATCAAGAAAAAAAGAAATTGATACGTGCCGATGAATACCTGCTTTCCCTCGTAGTATCTGTTGGTTGCGCAATATTGTTCTTTCCCATATTTTTGGGTTGTTCAGGATCATCCATGCCAGTGTTCTTCGTCCGGCAAGCGTTTTTCCACTTGTAATCTTGTCGTAATTGCAGGAAAATGAATCGGCTGGCGGAGAACGATAAGCCAATCAGCGCCAGAATGGCAAGACGCGCGATCGGATGTCCAATGCAAAATGAACGTATATCATCGGAGAAGCAAGAATGTTCAAGAAGCCTGTTTTGCCGGTTGTTGCGGCCGTTTTTCTCGCGGCAGGCGGCACGGCCAGAAGCCTATCGTAAAGTGAAGAAAGGTGGCAGCTATTAAAGGCAGCACGATGACCGTTCTGCGGCGGGCATCAAAATAGAGCGGAACGAGTGGCGTGAAGAAGGCCGCGGCAAGGGATTAAGAACAAGAGACAGGAGAACAAAGGTGAAGGGTTATAAGGTGACTGCTCTTAACAAGCAAGTGAAACGCCCGCACACGAGTGGATGAAAAGTATATTCTATTTCAAATAATAAAACATAAGGGGAATGATAATGAAAATCACTATTCGTATCCTGGCAAGCGTTGTGTGTCTGTTGCTTCTGGCTGTCGGAGTTGCCTTCAGCCAGGAGAAAGATGTTAAAGGTTGCAAGGACCATCCTTTGATTTCAAGAATGAACAATTACTATATCAGCAGCTGCAAGAAAGACTTCAACTCCTTCGATTTTTATGTGAAAGAGGGTAACAAAACCATAGAAGGAGAGATGACAAAGATCTCATATTCTCTGCGAGAGGGATCGACCCAGCCGAGTTTCCTGCAGGTCCGCCGCAATTACGGCAATGCTGTAAAAAATATCGGAGGGATGGTTGTTTTTGATGAAGACCGACGGAGCACATTCAGGGTGACCAGGGGAGGAAAGGAGGCCTGGATTGCGCTTGAGGTCTTCAACGAGGGGCGCAACTATGATCTGGTCGTGCTTGAAATAGCACCCATGGCTCAGGAAGTGACAGCGGATGCCATGTACAGCGCGCTGAAGAAAGACGGCTTCATGGCCCTTTATATCAATTTCGACACGGGCAAGTCCGTTATCAAACCCGAGTCCATGCCGATCATCGGACAGATAGCAGCACTTCTCAAAGCTCATCCGGAGCTCAAGGTAAGCATCGAGGGTCACACCGACAATGTGGGAACACCTCAGAGCAACAAAACCCTCTCCACGCAGCGCGCCAAATCGGTCATGAGCGCTGTTGTCCAAAAGGGGATTGCCGCGACCAGGCTGACAGCTCTTGGTTGGGGGCAGGAGAAGCCGGTTGCGGATAATCGCTCCGAAGATGGCAGGGCCAAGAACCGGCGCGTCGAGATCGTCAAGAAATAAGCGATCAGTAGTTGGGCCAATTGTCGAAGGGCAAAGGCAGGGTAAGAATGACCCTGCCTTTGCCCTTCGACACATCAACCTGCAACAGGTACAGCCGTCGCTCGAGAGAGATTGCCACCAAATAATACCGGGATTTGCATTGTTTATAAGTTTTTGCCTTTGGCATTAAAGCGACTCAAGCCTTCAAGCGGTTAAAACTATTTTTTCTGGTATGGTTCCCCGAATGCATCGAGGAACACGATCTCTGAAAGCGGTTTGCGGGGGGTTTCCCTTGGTGTTTCGTCGAAATAGCCAACGGGGGTCATCTCGGTGATACTGTAACCTTCCGGTATCTTCAGTGCTTCCTCGGCTTTTTTTGCGTCAAAGCTTCCCACGTGAACGGTGCCGAGCCCGAAATTCCAGGCGGCCAGCACTATATGTTCCATCGCGATGCCCGAGTCGAACATGAACCAGTCGCCCTTGTCCGTTGCAGGAGTGCCTTTATGACAGCCCGAAACCCCTCTTTTCGCGGCGACGCAAATGACGACAGGGGCATCGACAATGGCTGCCCTGGCCGGGTTTGTGGGACTGAGTGCGTCGCGCAGATCTTCCTTGACCTTCTGGTCTTTAACGACTATGAATCGCCACACCTGGGTGTTTGCCCACGAAGGCGAGCGCCGTGCCGCCTCGAGGATCTCGCCCAGTATTTCGTCGGGGATATTGTCAGACCTGTACTTTCTGACGCTCCTTCTTTCGTTGATTGCCTTTAAAAGATCCACGTTATCATTATGCGATGCGGGAGGAAACTTTGTCAATCATTAATCATTATCTTCCCGGTTCTTCAGTTTTCATTGCAGCGGGCCATTTATTGCATCAGGTCCATTTATAGACCCGGTTGCGCGGAACATACCGGGCGGGTACTGACACTTTCTATTATGACATTATATAAATAGAAAATAATATAACTAAGAAATATACAATGTGGTATTTAAATAGAACATATAATGCTATTAATAATATCTTGGATTTATTTGTTTACAGTTTTACAAGTCCGTTGTTTTCCCGAACACAGGTCTTAAAAAGGCGTGACGAAAACCAATTGAGGCGCGATATATAGTTAAATAACAGACTAATTAATATCTAAAATGGTTATATAAATGAAATGTAATATAAGTATATAAATAATCGTTGTTGTCCCCGACTATTTCCCGTTGACAGTCACTGCCATGTTATATAGGATTCACTATGTATTTTTATGCTTGATAAGGGGCTGTCAATGAATATAAGCGATAGGCTGGAAAGGGCCGGGAAGATCATTGGAGCCGGTATTGATGAAAAGGGCACTGCCGAGATACTGGGTTTCATGGGGGTTAGTAATTTTCCTGTTGAGACCCTTGGAGAGCTCGCACTATACAGCGAGCTTCTTCCGAAAGTTGTCGATTACGGTTACACGAACAGCCAGCGCCTGCTGCATTTCCTCTGGGATGCGCTGGACAGGAGCCCTATCTGCCTGAACGTCAGTTTTTCCATCCCCATGCGGCGCATTATTGCCGGGGCCCTTTTCAAAAGGTGCGGCAGGAACCTTATCGCCGAAGAGGGCGTTCGTTTCAATTTCGGTCAGGGCATCGAGCTGGGCGATGATGTCTTTTTCAATCGCGGTGTCTATCTCGACTCAAAAGGAGGCATAGAGATCGGCAGCTGTTCGGGTTTTGCCGAAAACGTGCAGGTGTTCACCCATACACACTCCGAGTCGGACCACACCAGGCGTACCTATGGGAAGGTGACCGTGGGGAATTACGTCGTAGTTTATGCCGGATCGGTAATATTGTCCGGCGTGACGATCGGCGATGAGGCCCTCGTTGCAGCGAGATCACTCGTTGCCCGGGACGTCGAACCCGGTATGATGGTAAGCGGCGTGCCCGCCCTGCCGGTGCGCCAGCGGCGCAGTGAAGGCAGGCGCGGACGGGGGCTGAACCATCTGTGGCTGAAGGACGGCGCCTACCAGGACAAATAGTTCCAACTTCAGATCAAAGGCCATACCTTTGCTGTTTTTCCTCGCTGCCTCCCTATATATTTCCAACCGCCTTGCTAAAGCTGGCCAGGACTTAAGAAAAGCCTGCGTCAGGCTCTCATCTGCGCCACGGCATTGTCTTTGATATGGAAACGTAAATGGGCATCGCCATTCTTTACTTTGACGGGGGTCTCTGTTAGAATTAGCTTCAATTGCGCCCATGGTGAATAAAAAGGTCTTTATCTGTTTCATCTGTCTCTTTCTTTTCCTCTCCTGCGGCAAGAAAAGGGACGCCGCCTTCTACGAAGATCCCGGGAAGCCTGCACACGGTGACATGATCATCACGGGTTCCATCGGGGAACCGTCGAACCTTATCCCCATCCTGTCCAGTGATTCCTCATCTCACGAGATCGCATCCTATATCTATAACGGCCTCGTCAAGTACGACAAGGACCTCAACATCGTGGGCGACCTTGCCGAATCATGGGAGGTGTCGAAAGACAGCTTGACTATCACCTTCCGGTTGCGCAAGGGCGTCAAATGGCACGACGGAGAGCCGTTTTCCGCCAGGGATGTCATGTACACATATAAGGTCACCATCGACCCTAAAACTCCGACACCATATTCAGGCGATTTCAAGCTTGTCAAGAAGGCGGAGATGCCCGACGATCACACATTCAAGGTCACCTACGACAAACCATTCGCCCCGGCGCTCATCAGCTGGTCAGTCGCGGTCCTGCCCCGCCATCTCCTCGAAGGGAAGGACATCACGAATTCCCCGCTCAAGAGGAGACCCGTCGGTACCGGGCCTTTCATCTTCAGCGAATGGGTCCCCGGAGACCGGGTCATCCTCACGGCGAACCCTGATTATTTCGAGGGCAAACCTTACATTGACCGGTACATGATGAAGATCATTCCTGACAGCGCCACCATGTTCCTGGAGTTGAAGAACAATTCCATCGACATGATGGGTCTGACGCCGCTGCAGTATGTTAAACAGACCGATTACCCGGCGTTCAGACGGGAGTTCAACAGGTACAAATACCTTGCCGCCGCTTATACCTACATCGGGTACAACCTCCGACACGGTTTTTTCAAGGATAAAAAAGTTCGCCAGGCAATGGCCTGCGCGATCAACAAACAGGAGATCATAGATGGAATACTGCTTGGTCAGGGGGTGGAGGCGACGGGTCCTTTCAAGCCCGACATGTGGGCGCATAACGGTAACGTGAAAAGATACGAATACAATCCGGAGAGGGCGCTGGCTCTTTTGAAAGAGGCCGGATTCGAACGGGGCACCGACGGTGTTTTACGCAAGAACGGGGCGCCTTTTGAGTTCACCATCCTTGTCAATCAGGGCAACACGGTGCGCATCCAGAGCGCGGAACTCATCCAGCGCAGACTTTCCGCTGTCGGTATTACGATGAAGATACGTGTCCTTGAATGGGCGACCCTTGTCAACGATTTTATCGACAAAAGGAATTTCGAGGCTGTCCTGCTCGGCTGGACGATACCCAACGACCCGGACCCCTTCGATGTCTGGCACTCATCAAAACAGGGCCCAAAGGAACTTAATTTCACTTCCTTCGAGAACAGGGAAGTGGATGAAGTGCTTGTGAAGGCCCGCCATACCCTTGACAGACCGGAAAGGAAGAAGTGCCTGGACCGCTTCCAGGAGATACTGGCCGAAGAGCAGCCGTACACCTTTCTTTTTGTCCCCTATAGCACAGTGGCGCTGCATAAACGTTTCAAGGCCGTCGAACCTGCGCCCGCCGGCATCATGTACAATTTTATCAAATGGTATGTACCCGAGAACCAGGTGAGGTATAAGTCGAATGCTGCGATATCTCGTTAAGCGCCTTTTTTTCATGATCCCCATGGTCTTCGGGATCACCCTGATCTCTTTCGCGGTGATACACCTTGTGCCGGGTGAGCCGGGGATGCTCGAGGCGGAGATGAACCCGAAGGTCACAAAAGAGGCCAGGGAACGCATCCGCGCCATTTACGGCCTGGACAAACCTCTGCACGTCCAGTACTGGACCTGGCTCAAAAGGATCGTCAGGCTCGATTTCGGCACCTCTTTCGCGACCGACAGGCGCCCCGTGATGGATAAGATAAAGGAGCGCCTGCCCATCACGATCGTTATCAACCTGCTCGCCATGGGCCTTATCTTCATCTTCGGCATACCCATAGGGATATATTGCGCACGCTACAAGGATACGATCATGGACAAGCTCCTCACATCCTTCGTTTTCGCGGGGTATGCCGCGCCCACTTTCTGGGTGGCGCTCCTTGCCATGATCTTTTTCGGGGTCTACCTGGAGCTTTTTCCCGTGTCGGGGATCAAATCATATGACTACGGTGAAATGAACGTGTTTGAAAAGATCTTTGATATATCGAGGCACCTTGTGCTTCCTGTTTGTATCTCTGCCGTGGGAAGCCTTGCTGGTATCTCGCGGTATATGAAGAACAGCCTCCTCGAGGTCCTGAGGCAGGAATACATTACGACGGCGTACGCGAAGGGCCTCCCGGAAAGCATGGTCCTCAAGAAACATGCCCTGCGCAATGCGCTGTTGCCCGTTATAACGATCCTGGGCCTCTCGGTCCCGGGCCTCATCGGAGGCAGCGTCATCTTCGAGAGCATCTTTTCCATACCCGGCATGGGACAGCTTTTCTATTCCAGCGTCATGGCCCGCGATTACCCAACCATCATGGGCATTCTCGTCATCGGGGCGTTCCTGACGCTCATCGGCAACCTCGTTGCGGACGTCTCCTACGCGGTGGCAGACCCGAGGATAAGGATAGGGTGAAAGATAGTTTCAATGTTTGAAAGTTTTTGAAGCGTCTTAAAAAAGAAACCTTTCTTTTCCCTGAAACGGTTCATAAACATTCAAACTCTGAAAAAGTTTGGTCTTACGCTTCACGGTTTCAGTTGAGCGGGCGTGAGGCATGCTTTTTGTTTTTCCAGATAATTCTTTGATTTGAAATGGGAATGGGATAATCTGGTCTGAACAGTTTATTATGGTTAAGACGGTAATAGAAAAGATGGCCGGGGGCCGCATCAGCATGAAGGGATTCACCGGCCTGACGAAGAAGCTTTTTAAAAAATACCAGGCGGACCACGCCAATATTATCGTATCGTCAATCTCTTTTTATATACTGCTCACATTTATACCCTTCACGCTCTTTTCATTCTTTATCCTCAGCTACGTCATCGATCTGGGCCACCCGGCGGGGAACCTGGAAAGGTACATTGCCAATGTCATTCCGGCGCCCTATAATGCGGTCATCGTCAAGAAGCTGCTCAGGGAGCTCAATGTCATATCGTTGTCAAAAAGACTTTCAGGGCCCCTGGGTCTTATCTTCCTTTTTATCTTCACGTCCCGGCTGTTCGCCGTGCTTCGCCCTTCTTTCCAGTTGATGTTCGGCAAAAGCCCCAAGGGATTCATAAAGAGCAAACAGGAGGAATTCCTGCTCACCCTGGCATTTGCCTTCATTCAGACCCTCATTTTTTTCAGCTTCATCTTCTCCGTCATCATCCAGGGGAGATTGGTGAAGGCCTTTGGCGGGATCATCACAAGGGCTTCGGTGGTGCAGTTCTTTTCCGTTTTGGATCTTTTTCTGGTCGCCGGCATGTTCTTTTTTCTGTATTATTTCCTGACGCCGGTGAGGCAGGGCAGGAAGCTTGTTTTCGTGTCCCTGGCCGGCGCGGTCCTCTGGCACCTGGGAAAGTATTTTTTCCAGTATTTTGTTCTCTACATAGGCAGGTTCACGGCCTTTTTCGGTACCTATGGAGTGTTCATAGCCTTTCTCTTCTGGGTTTATTTCTCAGTCTTTGTTTTTGTGACCTGCGCAGAACTGCTCGCTGTTGTTTCCGATTATCCTAAGAGTGGGCCTCGGCCCAACTATGCCCCGTTCCGATGGAAACAGTGAGGGGTACGTCAAGGGAGATCACGTTTTCCATCTCGTCCCTGACCAGCTTTTCCATGATGTCGGTTTCATCCCGGACGACTTCGAAGAGAAGTTCGTCATGAATCTGCAGGATGAGTTTTGAAGAGAGCCCGCGCTGTCTTAAAGCATGATGGATGTTTATCATCGCCAGCTTGATGATGTCCGCCGCGGTGCCCTGGATGGGGGTATTCATGGCCGCCCGTTCACCGAGCTGGCGTACGGCCTGATCGTTGTTGTTTATCTCCGGTATGAAGCGTGTTCTTCCGAAAAGCGTTTTCACGTATCCCTGCCGGCGGGCCTGATCGATGATGTCGTTCATGAAGGCCCTCACTGCCGAGTGCCTTTCGAAGTACCCGTCAATGTAATGCTGGGCCTCTCTCTGGGTCACGCCGAGCTCTTTCGCAAGGCCGAAAGCGCTCATGCCGTAGATGATGCCGAAGTTGATGACCTTGGCGACTCGCCGCATGTCCTGCGTGACGCCGTCAATGCCGACCCCGAAGACTCCCTGGGCTACGGTGGAATGGATGTCCTCATTCCCGTGGAAGGTCTTGATGAGTTCGGGGTCTTTGGAAAGGTGCGCCAGGACGCGAAGCTCTATCTGGGAATAGTCTGAAGAGAGCAGCGTACAGCCTTCACCTGGCACAAAGGATTGGCGTATCTTGGGGCCTTCTTCCCCGCGTATGGGAATGTTCTGAAGATTGGGGTCGCTGCTGGAGAGCCTGCCAGTTGCCACCACCATCTGGTTGAAGGTGGTGTGGATCCTTCCCGTGTGAGGATTTATGAGTTCAGGAAGCACATCGATATAAGTGTTCTTGAGCTTCGTGAGCGTCCGGTATTCCAGGACTTTGCCCGGCAGAGGATGATTTACGGAAAGTGTTTCCAGGACTTCCGTGTCCGTCGAAAAACCTGTTTTTGTTTTCTTGACAGGGATCAACCCAAGGGTATCAAAAAGGACGCGGGAGAGCTGCTGCGGCGAATTGATATTGAAGGGTTCCCCGGAATGGCTGTATATCTCCTTCACGATACCCGTGAGGCGCCCGTCGAATTCTCTCGACAGCTCTCCGAGTTTTTTTCTGTCCACCCTGACCCCGGCCAGTTCCATATCGGCGAGGACCTCGACCAGGGGCATCTCCGTCCTGAAAAAAAGACCGGTGAGCGCCAGCGGCTCCATCTTTAAAAGGAGGGTATCGGCAAGGCCGCAGATATAAGGTGCCGTGTCGCGAAGAGACGGCACCATACCGTCCGCCGTGATGCCGGAGTCGGAATACTCCTCCAGGATGGTCGCGAGCGAGTAATCTTTGCGCATGGGGTTCACGAGATATGCCGCAAGCATGGTGTCAAAGATCTTTTTTCCGCGAAGCGATTCACCGGCTATGATAAAAAAAGGCTTCGCGTTGTGCACGATAACTTCCCGGGCGGCGGAAAGGACGGCAGACAGATCATCCATTCCGGCTGAGAGAAAAACGCCCTCTCCGTCGGAGGCGGCAAAGGCCTCGAGGCAGAGGTTGCCTGCATTTTTCCCCTGGAATGATGCCGCGACGGCAACACGGCCCATGTTCAACTCCGCAAGAGTTTTCTCTCTCACTTCTTTTCGGGCGGCCCCTTCGATCCTGATCTCTCTGTAGAGAGCGGTGAATTCGAGCTCACGATATATGCCGCGCAGCGCCTCGGGGTTTTCGGCACGCTGCGAAAGGTTTTCAACGCCTGTATCGATGGGAACGTCGTACCTGAGCGTGGCAAGTTTTTTACTAAGCTCGGCTTTGTCTTTGCCGGCGATCAGTTTTTCTTTGACAGATTTTCTGCTGACGGCATCGAGGTTGCCGTATATGTCCTCGACCGATCCCATGGTGCTGACAAGTTCGCGGGCGGTTTTTCCGCCGATCCCGGGTACGCCGGGAATGTTGTCGGAGCTGTCACCGCAGAGCGAGAGGTAATCGACGATGTTGACCGGAGAGACACCGAACTTTTCTATGACCTCAGCCTCGCCTATGAGAAGGTTCTTCATGGAATCGAGGATGCGCACCCTGTTCCCGACAAGCTGCATCATGTCTTTATCGCTCGTTACGATGGAGATTGTCACGTCATCGTGTGTTTTGAAATGTTCCGTGATGGTCGCAATGATATCGTCCGCCTCGAAACCCTCCTTCTCGATGACCGGCAGCCCCATGGCATCGATGATCCTTTTCACGTAAGGTATCTGAAGGGACAGGTTGTCCGGCATGGGGGGACGCTGGGCTTTATATTCCTTTGAGATCTCCTCCCTGAACGACGGCCCCCTGGAGTCGAACACGATGATAAGCGTGTCCGGGCTCTCACTGCTTCGAAGCTTTTTTATCATGCTCACAAACGCGTATATGGCGTTCGTGGGTGTCCCTTTCGAGTTGGAAAGATGGGGGGTGGCGTAGAATGCCCGGTACAGATAAGAATTGCCGTCCACGAGGTAGACGCTTTTATTTGTTTCCTTCTCAGTGCTTTCGGTCATTGCCCTTTCCGTTCTATTCCCGGCTGTCATTTCAGGATAAAGTGTGTCTTTATCTTAAAGGTCCGCTTTTCGGGGAACCGGTATATTTTAATAGAATATGTTTTTTCGAGGTCCGCAATAAATCTGTTGATGTCATTTTTCGCCTTCATCGTGACGGTGAACCACAGATTCAGCTCGCCGTCGCGTTCGTAATTGTGGGTGACCGAGCTCTCGGCGCTCACTGCCAGGGCGATTTCTTCAAGGTGTTCAGGCGGGATCGCGGCAGCGCACAGCAGGCTTGTATAACCCATTTTTTTCGGGTCCAGCACGGGGCCGATCCTGCGGATGATACCATCCTGTTTCAGCCTCAGCACTCTTTCCATGGTCTGCATGCCGGTCAGACCCACTTTTTTCCCGATCTCTTCGAAGGGTTTTTCGACGAATGGCAGCTGTTCCTGAAGCATATTCAGGATCTTTTTATCAATATTGTCCATGGATACCCGGGTCTTTTTATTCACGGCTTACCTTGACCGTCAAAGAAAGCGCTCAAAACGCTCTTTTGAGGCTTTGCAGATAGGGCAAGTTCCCGGGGGTTCCTCGCGGCCGCAGAGGTATCCGCAGACCCTGCATCTCCATACGGGAAGCGGGGGTTTTATTGTTGCGCCCGTCGCCTCGCCGGTTCTTTTACGATAATTCTTGTCGGGTCTGCGTTCCGGTATTGAAGAAAGGCCCTTGTCGCCCTTCAGTACGGCTTCCGTCACATAGAGAGCGCAGAAGCAGCATCCGTATTCACCAAGGTCTGCGTCGCGGTAATCGCATGGACAGATGATATCGATGTCCTCTTCCTTTTTTCCGGAGGCCAGTCTGCAGGGACAGCAGGCATAGCCGTAGCGGTTCAGATTGGTCAAAAGGCCTGTGACGAGGGCCTTGGAGAAACCGGTATCGGGATTGAGGTGATATCCCGATCTTTCCGCTTCTTCGAAGAGCTTTTCGTAATAGAGATCGATGTTCTTTGAATCGCCGTTTCCGTTGCCGCTCATAGCTTCAACGCTTCCTTTACATTGTTTTCGTTGAAACCTATGACGCATTTTTCACCGTTCACAACGAGCGACGGGAAGGAGCATTTCGGGTTCCAGTACCTCAGGTCGCTGAGCGCCTTTGCCTTGTCTTCATCACCAAGGATATCGACGTCAACATAATCATATCCGATACCGGTTTTAGCGAGAAAGTCCTTCATCATCCTGCACCAGATGCATGTGCTCAGGGTATAAAGAACGAGGCTGCCGTGGTCCTTTCCGTCAACGTGGTTCATCGTCATTTCCGGGTCCTCCTTCAAACATAATAGTACCACAGCGGGGGCGCACAAAAATAGAAATTTCTTTTCAGCCTTGCATGAAAGTTGTATCTTTAAAAATACCGGTTTCAGGGCCCTTCACAAAGGGGACGCTCATTGACCGGCTGAGATGGAAAGAAGCAAAAAAGGAGGCATACCATGAAGATCATCAGGGTTATTTCCATCGTTTTCGTGCTCGCCGCTTTTTTCTGTTCGCCGGCGGCCATGGCGCAGACGGTTATCTCAACAAACACAACAGTTACACCCGGCACAGGCGATGCCGCAGTTGATAGAAGATTGTCTGCAATAAACGAGCAGGCGAAGGGCGATCTCAAGAGTTTTGTGACCAGGACCTCAAGTCATTTCGGGGTCCCCTCCGAAATCGTAGAGGGTCTGCTTAACAGAAAGATGCCCCCCGCAGATGCGTACATGACCATCCTCCTTTCGCACATAACAAAAAAACCTGTTGATAATGTCGTTGAGGTTTACGATGCCAACAAAGGAAAGGGCTGGGGTGTCATAGCGAAACAGATGGGCATCAAGCCCGGCTCAGCCGGGTTCCACGCCCTTAAAAAGGACAATTTTGCGTTGAAAGATAAAGGAAAAGGAAAGGGCAAAGAAAAGGCAAAGGGCAAAGGCAAAAGTAAGGGAAAGTGGGCAGACGGTGATGATTAAAGAAGGATCCCAGGTCAAGCGGCGGGATCATTTATATCCATCGGATACAAATTTGAAAGTATAAGGAGCTTATGATGAGAAGAACGTTTATCTTGACGGCTGCTTTCTTTATTTGTTTCGGGACCGCTGCTGCAGGGTTCGCAGGGGAAACGGGCAAACCCCAGCAGCAGAGCCCGACTTTTTCGTGTCCCCGCAGCATTGCCGTGGATGTTACCATAAAGACCTCCGCGGCCGTCGCCGGTTGGGACTCGATACCCGCCCAGAGCAAGTTCTCTCTTTCAATAAAAGAGAATGCGGTGCGCGGCAATGCCATGTTCTGCCATTACAGCAACGGTACCGTCGACTACAATATCCACAGGGTTTTTCCAAAGGGCAGGACATGCTATATAGCCCCCAACCAGTCATTCATATGCCAGTGAGAAGACGGCCTGAATGCTTGAACCGCTTGAGCGGGAAAAAAGGAAAGACATAAAGATCATAGTTGCAGCCGTTTGAATCGTTTCACGGCCTGTTGATAAACTCCTTTTGCCGTCATCCCGGCGAAGGCCGGGATCTAGGTTTTTTTTCGATGCGGTTGTCCTGGGATAAAAAAGGTTTCTTCAGTTTCTTTGGTTATTAACCAGACAAACCGAACAAACCATACAAACCGGATAAACCGTATTTGTTTCCCGGACCCGTTCCTTTCGCTTCCTTGGCTTCAGACCACACCCGCCTAAGCGCTCCGGCTCGCATCGAAGCTTATTACGTACACAGGTCAGCCACGGTTTTTCTTGTTTCTCTGGTTTATTCAGTTTGTTTGGTTTCTAAGGTCAAAATTGCAAACCTGATTGTAAAACCCTGGTCTGGGGGCAGACCGTTTCCATCTTTTTTGTTTTTGGCGTTCAAACGGCTCAAGCATTCGAGCTGTTCAAACCGCCTTAAGCGATTAAGCCGTTTTTGTGTCCACTCAAGGGACGGGTCCATGAGACCGGAGGTTGTGTACACCTACTATTCAAACATTCGATCTGTCATTAAAATTGCGAATTATCGTTTACAATGTAGTATTGATATAAAATATTGCCGTCAAATCTACGAGATTGGCTGTAAGGTTTTTTAGGGTAGTTCTTATCTTCACATTTCAGCATTATCCCTTTTTTTACTTGCTAGAAGAAATGGGACTTACCAATCCTCGCTGTCCATCGATTCGCACCTTATCTCCATTCTGTAGAATGGACAGGGCGCCCCGGACAAACATTACTGCCGGAATACCCAATTCACGGGCCGTTACCGCCCCATGTGAAAGAGGACCTCCTGATTCGGTAATGAGGCCTTTGCATTTGTAAAAAAGAGGTGTCCATGAAGGGTTTGTTGTCCGCGCTACCAGAATCGCATCCTGAGGAACATTAGGAAAATCATCCACACCCCGCACTAAATAGACACTTCCCTCTGTAGTGCCTGGGCTTCCTGGTACCCCCTTCAATTCATTACCGCCAGGCTCAGACTGGCCGCCAGCGAGTGTTGACAGATCCCATTTTGGTTCAGTTACCGTTGCCTCCTGATATGCCTTTTTTCGACTGTTTATAGCTACCCTCATTTCTTCGGGAAGATCGAAGGTGGTTAAAGATTCGAGCTCGTTTTTCGTAAGAAAGAAGAGATCATATTCATCATCGAGGTGGAAACGTCTTCCAAATGCGGCAATTACTCTCCGTACAAGAAGATTTATCCTTGTTGTTTCAAAATGCTCCAGGTCGTCAAGCCATGTAAAAGTACCCGCGAGACGGATCAATTCATGGACAAAAACATGCAGGTCCGGTGGTGAGGCAGACATGACGGATTGTATGGCTTCAACACGGCGCTTCCTGTTCTGTATCTCTTTATCGATCGGCCTGTCCTGATTCGATTCGGCAATAACCAGGATCAGCGAAAGCACTACTTCAGGCGCTTCCGCCCATGTAGGCTTGTAATAATCAAAAGTGGTTTCGCGATGACCGTAGTGAGCTACAAATCCTCTAAATTGCCTGGAAAACTCAGGAAACATATCCATACACCTCAGAACCTGTCTGGCATCCTTTTCGATAAGTGCCCGAAGCTCGCCATTTTTCCTAACCTCCTGGGCCAATTTGTACAATTCTCTGTTGATCTGGCCGGTTTTTGTGCCGTTGTCCGTGAGTATGCTTTTCACCAGGGTTTGAGCGCGGAACATATCGCCCGTCACGAGAATGAGATACTCGAAGAGCGTTCTGGTGAGAAAGGATTGGGTCATGGAGATGGCGATGTTGGGTTTAAAGTAGTCGCAGGACACCTTAAAAAGACTTTGAAAATATTTCTGAAAATCCTCGATATCAAATTTATCAAATATGACAGAGGATAACCGTCCCATTTCAAGAAGGTATCGATCCAGGTCGCGCAACCATTGGTGAGGCAGATCTATGACCCACTGGAATCTTTCCCTGATCTCAGCTATATGTTTCCTGATCGCTTCCATACTCGACATATCAACCGGCCGATAAAGACCAAGAAGCTGGACCGCATTCTGATTACCGTACACATATCCATCGGAACAGTAAAACCACGGTCTTGTGGGAAGGCTGATTCCCATGAGCTTGAGTGAATGATCCAGGGAAATATTGAAGGCCTCATCCACATAGGACCATGTAAGAGGAGTGAGAGGTTCGGGAAATCTTTCAGCCGATTCGTCGCGGGTAAATCGTGGTGGAATGCTGGTTTGAGGCCTTGCTTGGAGAATATGAAGGTCGTTGCCGGTATAGGCCCACTCCACATCCTGCGGAGCGCCGAATGTCGATTCAATCTTCTTAACCATCTCAGCTATGGAGAATATTTTAGCATCATCCAATGAAGGGCTTTCCTGTTTGTCTGATGAAAGGGCTTCGACTTGTGTTCCGCCGGTATTAGCGAGGGTTACCTTTGTTTCTTTTCTTCCAATCCTTCGTTCGAGTATTTCCTTCTTCTGCATGTCTACTATCCACGAATCAGTGAGAGATTCCCCCGATACGACAGACTCTCCAACACCAAAATTGCTTTCTATGAGGACGTGTCCCAGGTTGCCTCCCACAGGATCGACAGAAAAGGCGACACCCGAAATGTCAGAATCGACCATAACCTGCACGACCACCGCCATGGACGCGCTTTCCTGATCAAAGCCGTTATGATGCCGATAGAGTACGGCATGTTTGAGCCAGAGCGAGGCAAAACACTCCCTTGCCTTTCCGGGAACGTCATTCAAATCGACGTTCAGAAACGTATCGTGCTGACCGGCAAAGGCGGCCGACGAGAGGTCTTCGAAGGGCGAGGACGACCGGACCGCAAAACGTTTTCCCTCACCGAACCGTTTCAACTCTTCGAGAATGAGCTTCTTGGCGGATTGATCGAATTCCCGGGCCAGTACACTATTGCGCATCTCTCGGCATTGTTTCTCGAGAAGGGTATCGTTATCGAAATCGAATGCAGGGTAGACAGGGTAGTTATCCCTGTAGAAGGAAGCCCTGATCACGATTCCGTCTGGAACATTGTAGCCTTTGGATATGAGGCGCTTCAGATTGTACCCTTTGCCACCATCTTCGTGAATGCTGCCATCCTCACTTAGCCGGCTGAAAATCATAATCTTCCTCCCTTGAAATACTGTGGTCTTCCGTAAACCCGATGCGTTTTGCAAATACGACACTTCCCCAATAGCAAAGGGCACCGAGAGGTGCACCGCACAGAATATCCGTCACGTAGTGATAGCGAAGATAGACCGTGGAAATGGTAAGCAGAATAAATGGGACCAGATATGCATGATATAGAGACCTGCTCCAACGGCGGAAAAAGAGAAGCAGATATAACCCAACCCCCACATGGAGACTGGGAAAAACATCGAACCGCGACGATCCCAGTTTAACCATAAGGGCGTTCAATGACGTAAATAAATATCCTTCGATAGGCTTTGAATACAACTCGGCGAAATGCACATAAGGCCCCTCCGCCGGGACGATTGTATAGCCTGAAATCCCAATCCCGTATAGGGAAAAAATCCCCACACAAAAAACGGTAAGCCTTCTTATGTCACCCGATCCGTAGTAGAGGAATGCGAAGGAAAGGAAGACGATAAAGAGCATGTATCCCAGGCTCATGATCTCTGTCAATGGTTTTGAGTAAACCGTCTGGGCTAATATGCTCAAGTCCTGGCCGATAATGAAAACATCTATATTTGCGAGCGCGCTGTCACTAATTGGTGCGCCAATTAGCGGGACAATCGATTTGATACTGGTGAAAGCAAAATTCATGGCAATCACGTTCCATAATAAACGTATTCGGTAAAAGACCGGATTCTTATTTGCCTTCCCAAATCTGATCAATAGACCATAAACGAGAATGCAAAAAAAATAAGCCATGGCCCATTCGAACCTTCCAGAATGAAAGATCAACCTTATCGCGATCTGGAGACACATCGCACACATCAAGACTTCGTGGATCATGATGGAAGTCAAAGAAATATTTTCTGCTATGTTAGCTGGCTTAGCCATATCTTTATCCTGCGGTTGAGAATAAGAGCATCTTTTCTTCGGGCTGAACACATGGTGAGAAATTGCCTCGCCCCATCCTTCCATTGCCGATATATTTTCATGGCCAGAAGCGAGAGGCCGGCATAGATCGCTGCCATTAAAAAGGATGACAGCGAAGGCAATATCAACAACAAAAGTAAACACGCAATTATCTGAAAAACCAGTAACGAGCCTCCTGCAATAATTCGCCAAAGGGAAATTGTATTATCATCATCGGCAAAACGACGGGCGGCCAGAAACGCTCCGAACAAAGGAACGGTATTTAGGGCGAAACCGGCAGCAACGAGAGGTGTCAGGATCAAAAGCAACACAACCTGCAGCGCCATAGAATGCTGAAATGCTGCCGGTGGACGGGGATGTCTTGCAGAGCCTGTTAGTCTGGATATTTCCGATAGTAGTTCCGGGGGGATTCCCCCCTTCGTATATTGGATACAAATGTTACGATGAGACATTGATGGTGATATATGAAGGACCGTATCTGCAAATAGCTCTCCAAGTTTCTGATTCGCTTCATCGGGAAAGGTTACCGCAACCTCTTTTAGTAGCGATTCGACAAGCGCCTTCAGCTCGTCCAGATTTTTGTATTGTTTGCGAGTGATCGTTCTGGCTGGACCAAAGTATATCTCCACATCGCTCCGAAACTCATATCCGCGTGAGTAATGAAGTCCGACAGGAATAACTCTAAGGCTGGCTTCCGGTAAGATTTTCAGGGTAAGGGCGATGAGGTGCGCAACACCAACTTGGACCGGCAAAAGAGTGGGCCCGAGCTTACTTGTGCCTTCTGGAAAAATAACTATTTTCTCACCCTTTTCGATCAGTTCCGCGGTATATTTCAATTGCATCAGATTTTCTTTTTGTTGCGCGATTGAGCGTGGGTGACGGTATACGTCTATGTTATTGTTAAAAAGAAGTTTAACTATGGGGGACTTTGAAATATTCTTCCCTATTATTAAGCGGGCATCCTTTATTGCTTTTGATAGTACAAATCCATCAACAGCGCCGTTGCGATGGATTGCCACAAACAATACTGGATCATTAAGAGGAATATTCCCCTTTCCGGTTATGACGACCTTATTAAAATACGTCCACGCGATAGCCTTGCTGATAAGACCACTTACAAACCCTGAACCAGGTTTCATTCGCCCCCATTTTTTACAACTCCGTCTTTGCTGCCGTTATAGAAATGCGACCAGCAACACAATATACGATGGTCTTTTTTTCGAATTTACTGGTTATCATACAGGGCATATTATGAAATAGCAAGTAATAATAAATAATGATTACCATGTGTAAACTATAATATCTTTAAAAGTAACAATTTTCTTTCTGCACAGGAAGAAGCAAATGAGATCCCTTATCCATCTTTTCCAAATCCATGCCGGTGCTAAAAAACTTCCAGTTCCACCTTCAAATCAAGAGTATGGCCTTTTTGTAAAAAGCACAGGTTACGGGATATAACATAATAGTTTCCATAACGATGCTATTTTAATCGCTATAATTGCGGGAAACAGTGATCAGTAGAAAGTCAAAAAGGAGTATGTCGAGAACTCTTAATTTTTGTTAACATCTTTTCTCTCCCATAAGAACGTATCCGGTGATTCGGGAAAGATCTTCATTGAATAGTTGTTTGTATCCTTTTCAGTCTTCAATCTGTAGTGAATTTCCCGGGTGTTATAAATACCGGAAAAATGATACTTCTTTCCATCGGTACAGGAAATCCTTAAAAACGAACCATAAAGGGTATTGATAACAAACACCTTTTCAATTGTGTCGAGGGGAACGTCTTGCGTGAGCGGATTGAATACGTTTTTCCAGATGCAAATACGCTTGTCTACGATCGCCGCTCCTGCCAGCAGGCGTTTGCGTATGAAGAGCAAGATAAACAAAATGTCGATCAAAAGCAGCGATATCACCATAAACCCCACTTCGAATCTTTGGATAGTACCTTTAACGATAGACATATACAAAAAGAAACAGAAGAGGGTAAAGAAAAAAGAGTGCCCTATCATCCGCATGTAAGGCAATATATGAAAAGGCAGGCAAAGATGTTCTCTTTCCTGAACGGAAGGATAATATGCAACTAAAAAGCCATCGATGTTCTTTCGCCGAAGGTGTATCAGATACAGGAAAAATATAATAACCAGGGCTATCGATCCTAAGAAGGCTGCCGCATTTAAAGGATTTACCCCCGAAGTGCAGATGATGATGACAAAAAGACTCAAGAAACTGAAAAGTGCAAAAAAAGCGATTGCAATTTTATCTGTCATTTAGAGATCACCCTGTTTACCTGTAGCAGTCTATGGATGTCCTCCACTATTTTGCCGATAACCCCCATCTAATATGTCAACTCTATCACGAAGTGGACGAACACAAAAGTTGGCTGGGTTATTGGGGAGGTCAACACAATTTTTTCTCATCAAGCAATATCCTACTGTTCCTTTTTTTGAACCAACGCTTGGAAAACTGGCGATATCGATCAAGCCCGTTCCATCGCTGTTGTGATCTGCCGCCGACCTCCGGTCAAATTGGTCCTTGTTTTGGGGGATTTGTTTTGTGATATCGTGTTGTTGGTTGCCCGCCCGTAACTGCTTATCCATTTTCTCTAAATCTTCACCGTTATGCAATAGAAAAACTGTTCATTACCGCATAAAAGCTTGTATAGTGCGAAGTTTGTCAGATTTGTGGATTTCAGGAAGTAATGGAGCGCGGGGCCTCATCCCTTTAAGAGGACGCAAGCGCTCGGCCGGGTGTGGTCAGAAGCGTGGGAGCAAAAGGGATGAGGCCCCGCGGATGCGGGACATTGGATCCGTGCGCGGGGAGCGACGAACAAATATACCATCTCCGGGCTCTTCGTTACGCATGACCTGTCTTTTTTCATATCTTTGCATCTCAAGCACTCAAGCTATTCTTTCAATGATTTTTTACGCTCAAGCGGTTCAAGCTATTCAAGCGGTTCAAGCCATCTTTTTAGTGGAATCCCGACCAGTTTGCCCGAAGGCTGTTGATGTCCTTGTAAACCGTGGTGTGCCTTTTTTTGTCGTATTCAAGGACGTAATCGACGAATGTGGGGAGATATCCCTGAATCTTCAAGGTACCGATGATGTTGCCTATATAGGTTTCAAGTATCTCCCGGGGATTGTCGGGCACAAGATTAAAGGTGCCCGTCCTGAAACGTTTGATGAGCCCTTCGATAACAGCCACGAAAATGATGACAACCTTGCTGGGTATGAGGATGTGGCTGCCATGCAGTTCAAGCTCCTTGAGCAGGTTGTCGAGGAACTTGACGATCGTCTCGTTGTCCGCCGTTCTGAGAAGGGTTTCGATGAAGAATATAAAGGTATTGATGTACTTGTCGATATCGTCGACATGGGATTTGAGCATTTCTTCAAAATACATGGTGTCGACTATTTGCCTGAGAGATCCTTCCTTTGGCAGCAGGAGAAGCTTCTTATCTTCATATCCCCGTTTTGGCAGGTATTCCACGTATTCAACATAATCGATATTTTTTCTCAGGGCGGCGCATTCCTTTCCGGGATCGAAAAAGATGTCATCAAGGACAATCCCGGAAATGTTCAGCGTTGATTCGAGTTTGTAGGCCTTGAGGTAACCCTCGCCGAGGAAGGGAAGTATGATCCTGTTCTCGTTGATGACCCCCGAGAAATCGAGACCGGTTACGTCGCCGCGGGCAATGCCCCCCCGCAGCCAGAAGTCGTTGAGGATGCCCCATGTGTAAATGGAGCGTGTCGTTTCCCTTACCTTCTTGAACGATTCAGAGACAACCACGATACTGTCGGAAAAAAGGAAATAGGTGACGTCCCTGTCGTTCAATTCATCGATGGCAGCTATGAGCTTTTCATAGCGGTGCATGAGATCGCCGGAAATGAACCGCGAAGTGAATCCGAGGACATCGAAGTACGAAACATATGCATTCTTGATCGTGTCTGTTTCCATGGCTGTAACCGCCTACACATTATAAAGAGTGCCTGCGCTGAAATCAACCTCCTCTTTTTTCACGCCGTTCGGTTATACGATGGATCAGTTTTTCAGCCTCAACCGCAAAGAACACCAGCGATGAAATACCGATACACAGCAGGAGCTCGGCGATGCTCAGGGGCTGGGTCCTAAAAATGGCGTTCAATGGTACAATGTAAATAACTGCAAGCTGCATGAGGATAGACAGTAAAACGGCGCCAAGGAGTGCCTTGTTCGAAAAAAGTCCTTGTTTGAAGAGGGATTTTCTGTCGGACCGGATCGCGAGGGCGTTGGCAAGCTGGGTAAAACAAAGCACTGTAAAGACCATCGTCTGCCATTCCCCGGTATTTGTTTTAATGGATACGTACTGAACGGCAAGGACAAGGAAGGCCATGAACGCGCCCGCCCAGACCGTCTGTATGCCAAGCCCGTGGGAAAAGATACTCTCTTTCGGATTTCTTGGAGGGCGGCGCATAACATCATCCTCGGCAGGCTCCACTGAAAGGGCAAGGGCGGGCAGACTGTCGGTGACGAGGTTGATCCAGAGGATGTGTATCGGCAGAAGAGGAATAGGGAAACCAAGAAGCTGCGCGAAAAAGATGGTCATGATCTCGCCGGTGTTGGTTGTCAGGAGGTATCTGATGAACTTTCGAATGTTGTCGTATATCTTCCTTCCTTCCTTCACCGCCTGGACGATCGTTGAAAAATTGTCATCCAGGAGTATCATGTGGGCGGCCTCCTTGGAAACATCCGTGCCGGTAATTCCCATGGCGACACCGATATCGGAGCGTTTAAGGGCGGGGGCGTCGTTTACTCCGTCACCGGTCATGGCGACAAACTGGTGTCTTTCCTGGAGCGCCTTGACGATCTTCAGCTTTTGCTCGGGCGCGACCCTTGCGTATGCGCGGATATGCTCAACCTTTGTAGCAAATTCTTCATCGCTTAGCCCGGCCAGGGCCGCACCGGTTATGATACCGTCGTTTTCGCCGAGTATCCCGATCCGTTTTGCGATGGCCGAGGCTGTGACCGGATGGTCTCCGGTGATCATCACGGGTTTGATCCCGGCGCTCTTGCAGAGTGCGACGGCTTCCCTTGCTTCATCCCGAGGCGGGTCCATCATTCCGACAAGGCCAAGGATGATGAGATCGTTCTCGACAACATCCACCCGGCACACGTCGGGCATAAAGTCCCATTTCTTCATGGCTATGCAGAGGACGCGAAGGCCCCTGGCGGCCATCTCTTCGTTGGCCGCAAGCAGGTCCGGCCTTCGTATTTCCGCCGGTTTTCCATCTGACCATACCGAGGATGCCTTTTCAATGAGTATGTCGGGTGCCCCTTTTGTGAAGGACAGGTAGCTCCCGTCGCTTTGCCGGTGAATTGTGGTCATTGATTTGCGGTCGGAGTCGAAGGGCACCTCTCCTACCCTGGGGAATTCCGTCTCCAGTTTGCCCCTGTGGTATCCGTGCTCCATCGCGACACGGCAGAGGGCCACCTCCGTCGGATCGCCGATGAAGGCCCCTTCCGCGTTCTCCTGCGAATCGTTGTTAAGTGCGATGCCCGTCATGAAATAGGTGAGACCTCGCGCCGCCTTGTCGCCAGCCTTTATCAACCTGCCGTCTGTGTACAGTTCCTCAACGGTCATGCGGTTGTACGTTAGCGTGCCGGTCTTGTCGGAACATATGTAGGTCACCGAGCCCAGCGTTTCAACGGCGGGAAGCTTTCTTATTAAGGCGTTCTTTTTGACCATTTTCTTGGCGCCCAGGGCCAGCGAGATGGTGATCACTGCGGGCAGCGCCTCGGGAATGGCTGCAACGGCAAGAGAGATGGAGGTGAGGAGCATGAGCAGGGGCTTCTCGCCTCTGAGCAGGCCTATGCCGAAAACGATGGCGCAGATGAAAAGGATGGCAATGGCAAGGTTCTTGCCGAAGACGGTCAGCCTTTTCTGCAGGGGCGTTCTTACCTCCGCCTCGTCCTGCAGCATGGAGGCGATCTTGCCGAGCTCTGTTTGCATTCCCGTTGCGACAGCAATGCCCGATCCTCTGCCGTACGTTACGATTGTTCCTTTGTAGACCATATTGGTCCTGTCACCGATGGAGAGCCCCGGGTCGGACAGTTCACAGACCGCTTTCTCGACGGGGACCGATTCTCCGGTAAGCGCCGCCTCGTCTATCCTCAGCTGGGCGGATTCAATTATCCTCATATCCACAGGCACTATGGTTCCGGCTTCGAGTAGAACTATATCGCCGGGCACGATCACCTTCGAGTTGACGGAGTGCACGGACCCGTCCCGTATGACGTTTGCCATGGGAGCTGCCATCTGCTTCAATGCCTCAATTGCCCTCTCGGCGCGGTATTCCTGAATGAACCCGATCACTGCGTTGGCAATGACAATGGCAATGATGACAAGCGTATCGGTGAGTTCTCCGATGATGCCCGCCACAACTGCTGCCCCGATGAGGATAAGGATCATGAAATCCTTGAACTGGTCAAGGAACATGAAAAAGGGTGTTTTTTTCTTTTTTGCCTTTAGTTCGTTCGGGCCGTACTTTGCGAGTCTTTTTTCCGCTTCCGCAGCGCTCAGGCCGTCTGCCGTTGTATCAAGGTGTTCATAGATCGACTCCATCCGCTGCTGGTGATAACATTGATCGTTCATCGTTTTCTCCTTTCCGGTGATGCAGCGAGCCGGCGCCTCAAAGGCTTACCGGATCGTGGTCCTGGTAAAGGTCTCGCTCGTTAGCATATCTAACCGGCATACCGGTCGGTGTGACGCCGACGTATTGACGATGGTGCCGATAAAAGCTACTCCCCTTTATACTGGCCAACTCACACTTATATTATTCCATTTCCAAAGGAACTGCAAAACCTTGAGTTTGGTTCCAGTTCTTTTCCCTGAAGACCATAATAAAAAAGCGAAACGCTTCGGCATCATGCCAAAGGTCTCGCTTATCGGCATCTTCAGTCCCGGGCCGATGCTTGTTCTCTTTGGGGGCCCGGGTCAGTCGCCAACGATAAGGCCAGGAGTTACACTCCGAACTGTTGACCCTATCTTTATCAGCTACTCCCCTTCAGGGTTGTCGTTATTATAAATCAAGAGCAGTAAAAATTCAACCCGGTGGGTTGGAAAGAACCATATCGATGACCTTCCGGAGTTGTTCCAGAGAATACGGCTTCGCCACAACGCCGGAAAACCCAAATCTTTTGTAATCATCAACAATGGGATCATTGACATAACCGCTTGAAACGACAGCTTTTATATTGGGGTTGATAGCGAGGAGGTTCTGCATCGCCTCGCGGCCTCCCATACCGCCCGGCACGGTGAGATCGAGTATGACAAGATCGAATGCGCCTCCCGAAGAGAACTCTTTTTTAAAGAGCGCGATAGCTTCGGCGCCGTCGCGTGCAAACTCCACCTCATACCCTATGTGTTTGAGGATCTGTCCGGCCATGTCCCGGACCTGTTCCTCGTCATCCATATAAAGGATCTTTTTTCTTTTTTTGGTATATACAGGGGCCTGATTGGGCTCTATGTCCTCCAGCAGGACCCGTGCCGGAAGATAGACGTAAACTGTCGTACCAATACCTTTTTTGGATTTGACAGTTATATATCCGTGATGGTTCTTGACTATGGAGTAGCAGATCGCCAGGCCCAGGCCCATGCCCTTTTCGCTCCCCATTTCCTTGGTGGTAAAATAGGGGTCGAAGATGCGTTCGAGTGATTTCTCATCGATACCGGTACCCGTGTCTTCAACGGATATACAGATGTAATTGCCGGGAGGCAGAGGTATCCCGTTCGGACGCGCAAGATCGATGTTCTCCGCCCGTATGGTAATGTTTCCCCCCTCGGGCATGGCTTCCCGTGCATTCATGACAAGATTATGGATGACCTGCCGTACCTGTCCTTCATCGACTTCGGCCTTGTAAAGATCGTCGGGGATTTCGAAGACACATCGCGTTGTTGAGCCGGCCAGGGTGATATCCACTGCGTCATAGATAAGTTCATCGAGAACAGTGAGTTTCTTGACCGGTGTGCCTCCCCTGGCAAATGTGAGCAGTTTATATGAAAGGTCTTTGCCCCTGACGGTAGCCCTCTCTGCTTCGTCAAGTCTTTTCATGGCTTTTTCGTCGGCATTGAGGAGCATTTTCGCGAAGGATATATTGCCGAGGATGACAGCGAGAAGGTTGTTAAAGTCATGGGCGATGCCGCCCGCAAGAGTGCCGATGGATTCGAGCTTGCGTATCTTCAGGAGTTCATCCTCCATCCTGCGCTGTTCAGTGATATCGCGGAACACGATGACGACACCTATGAGAGTGGCGTCTTCGCTTCGGATCGGCGAAGCGCTTCTCGATATGAAATGCTCCGTCCCGTAACGGCTTACGAGCGTGCCCGATATGGAAAGCGAGAGGGCCTGTCCGGTTTCGAGGATAGTCCGGACAGGGTCATTGCCAGCGGCTGTTTCCTGGTCTTTCATCGTGAAAATATCGCCCAGGGGTTTACCGCGAGCCTCTTCCTGTGAGAATCCGGTGAGCTGTTCGGCCGCCTTGTTGATAAGGATGACCCTGCCGTTCGTATCAATCGTAATGACACCGTCACCGATTGACCTGAGTGTTACCGCAAGCCGCTCCTTTTCCGTGGCGAGGGCTTTTTCCGCCAGAGATCGTATGGCGATCTCGTTTCTTAAGTCCCCATTGGCCTCGACAAGCCTCTTTTCGCTCTCTTGGAGCAGTTCTTTTGAAACCGTGGTTTCTTTCAGACGGCCCACCATGCTGTTGAAATCTTCCATCAGTTTTCTGATCTCTCCTGACAGCACCGGTTTCACGGATACATTGAAATCGCCGTCATTGATCTTTTTTGTTGCATCACTTAAACGTGAGATCCCGCGCGAAAAGTACATGCCGATGGCAAGGGCGATAAAGGAGACCAGGAGGATGCCCATTCCCATAAAGATGAAACCTCTGTCGCGAAAAGAACCGAAAAGGCTCCCGGCAGTGCCGGTCAGGTTCGTGGCAGTTCTTTTCTGGATAGCCTTTGCTTCGCGGGTGGGACTGGTAAATTCATCAAGGTGGGCAGTGACAAAAACGCTCAGACGTACCCCGTCGGAGGTCGACTGCGAAAGGGGCACGATGTACATATATTTTTTAGAAACCGTCCCGTTTTCTTCGATCCAATCAAAATAACCACCCGCAGGTTTGCCGCTTCGGTTTGTCTTGATGATCTCCCAGTATGCAGGGAGAGATTGTTCATATTTTTCTGTACCGGTATTCTCCAGCTTGCGCTCTTTATGGAAACGTATGACTCCTGTTTTTGTTTCCTGCAGGCCGGTGTACCCCGTTTTGCCTATGCGCTGGACAGCCAGGTTGCGGAATTTTTTATCACGGCGAAGATCGTTCAGGGTCATGTAGGAATGTGACTGGAGCGTGAGGTCGAGCTGTGCGGCTATATCATATGCCTTCTGGCGTATCGATGTTTCGCTTATCCTTGTGAGGAGCGTGGAACTTCTGGCCCAGCCATCCTCATATCCTTCCTGTATGGCCTGCTGTACCTCGTCCTGAAATTTGGTTCCGTATGTTTCGATGAGAATGCTGAAGATCGCGATGGGAATGAGCCCAGCAATGAGCGTCATGATAAAGAGGCGTGACCCAAAACTTTTCGGGAAAATGCCAGGCAGCTTCATAATCTCAATACATCCCCCTTAACCATAGTATATAACATTAATACTCATTGCGGGTAAAGTCGATGATTAATGTCACAAGGGACGGGGAAGGCCGTTTTTGTCGGTATTATAGGAAGAGGGTTTCTTTGTTGTCGGGGGAGTCGACAAAGAAACGTATGATAAGTCCCTTTTCACCTACTGCTTCATATGCCAGCGGTTGCTGGGAATATATGCCGTCGAAGACATATGTGTCGTAAAAAAGGTCATAAAAATGAGCGGCATATACAGAACCTGAAGGATCGGGCGTTCCTATCATGTCAAATGCCTTGATGTCACTTTGGAAATGTGTCTGTTGATAAAGATCGTCGCTGAACGACCGGGCATTTTCGTAATTTGAAAATATCCCGAACACACCGCGTCCAAGGATTGATCTGTCCATCACCACGAAAAATTCCATAACTGTCATCTTTCCTTTCTTTGCCGGATAAATATAATATTCAATTAATGCAAATGGAAGGAGAAATCAAGTGTTTTGACATCTTCTTGTAACCACCCCATAATATGCGGTAGAATAACGACGTTTTTACGGGGAAATTGTTTAAGAGACAGGTTGAAGGAGCTGTTTTATGAGTCTAAGGGGTAAAACTGCATTGATAACCGGAGCCGGGCAGGGTATCGGAAGGGCCTGCGCAGAGGTTTTTGCCGATAAAGGGGCCACGCTCATTCTTCTCGATAAGAACAAAAATACATTGCCCCGCGTCGCGCATGAGCTCGAAGCAGGGGGGGCTGGCGTGGTTTTCAGGGTCATAGACCTGACTCTCACGCAACCCCTCCTGAAGGTCATTCACGACCTTCTCGCCCTTTCAAGGATCGATATCCTTATCAATAATGCCGGTTTCGACAAGCCCGGTGTGACATCGAAGATCGACAAGTATGATTATAATGCAGTTCTCTCCATTCATCTCGGTGTGCCCTTCCTGCTTTCAAAACTTCTGCTTCCACACATGCGTGCCAACGGATGGGGCCGAATAGTAAATGTCAGTTCCATCTACGGGCTCATGGGCGCCAAGGGCGAGGTTGCGTATTCAGCCGCAAAGGCCGGCGTGCTTGGACTGACCAAGACGCTCGCGAGAGAGGGCGGAAGAGATGGCGTGACGGTGAACGCCGTTGTACCCGGGATGATCCGTACCCCGCCCATCATCAGGATGCCTGACAAATATAAAGACCCCATTATCGCCGAGAGTATGCTCGGCAGGATAGGCGAACCCGAAGAGGTGGCCCGCGCAGTTGCCTTTCTGGCCTCCGACGACGCTTCGTATATAACCGGTACGGAGATCAGGGTGTCAGGAGGGTGGGGTGTTTAAATAACAGTTTCAGCATTTCAGCCGTTTAAAAACCGTTTCAAAGGTATAAAAAAACTGTCAAACTTTAAACTTTGAAACTTTTGAACGGTTTTTAGAGGTTTTGCAGTATCTCGTCGAGCATCTTCCCCAGTTTTGTTTCTTCCGTTTCATTGGCGTATTTCGGGCGTTCTATATCAGGGAAAAGGCCGAAGATCCCATTCATGATCACCTCGGCGTGAGGAGGGCAGCCGGGCAGGTGCTTTCCCGATGAGGCGTTATGCTGTTGGCATATGCCCAGGAAGATGTTTGTTTCCAGGGGATCGATCCCCTTCTTTGTCGAAGGGCCCAGGAAGATATTGACCTTTTTTTCGAAAGGCCGGTCAATCACAGACCTGTTCGGGTCAGAAGGATCGGGTCTTCGAAGCTTGGAGAGGACAAAATGGAGGTACCCCCTGCAGCCCGGACAGGCATCATCTGCGTGGATATCAATGTACTTGCCGCCGGAGATGTCGATGAGGGGCTGTTTGAAATTTTTTGCCACATCACCGATGGCGCTGCCGACAACATTGATCTTTTTTTCTTCGATGGGCCCCAGGCCTTGCATCCATGCGAGAAAAACGGGCGGAGATATCTTTGGTTCAAGCCCCATTGCCCGCATTGCCACTGCGTCTACGGCGACCGGATTGGTACCCCCGATAAGGATGTCCATTTTTTTTGGAGTTCCCGATATGGGACCGAAATCCTCAAGCCCGGTAAGACCGTCGACGATGATCAGTTTCGGTTTTACGAGATGGTGGATATTGACAAGGTTCTGCCAGAGGCCGAAGAAATGTGTCATGTATTTCTCCAGGGGAGGCATGGCGCCCTGGAGGTTTTTGATGCTAAGAGATACCGCGGCCGCAAAATGGATCTTCATGACAGGCATGTTTATGATGACGTCAACCTTTTCAAGAATTGCCGGGACCTTGCGTGACGTCATGCGTTTGCCGCCGGGGACCTGTTTTTCCACGAGCATGCCGGTGTTAAGATCAACAAGGCTTACGCGGTCCGGGTCAAGGGCAACTATCTCATCGTAGCCGTAATGCTGAAACATTTTTGTCGTTTCACTGCGGTTGATCGAAGACCCTTCAGTGATGAAGACACGGGATGCCAGGGGGAGCAAAAGATCCACCAGCGCTTTGACGAGGCGGGTATCCGTGACTATGCCGCCGACGGTCTCCCCATCTTTGAGGCCATGATCGCTCACGATGTTCGGCTTGATCGCAACTGATTGTCCGGGCTTCACGAACTTTTTAAGTCCGCCGAGCCGGTCAATAAGATTGGTGAGCCCGTCCTTTATCTCTTCATAAGTTTGTGTTCCGGGTATTTTTTCTATTGCAACCCGTTCCGTTTTCCGCCAGGCGTGGAAAGGTTTCTTCTTGATCGTTTTTTTCAGGAGCACCGATGCGCTCAGGTCCATCGTTATCATGTCGAAGCCGTCCTGTTTGAATGCGCGGGTGGGACGAAAGCCGTAGTCAAGAAAGAAGCGGTATTTTTCGGTATCTTTCTTGACAAGCGAAACGGCAATAAGACTTTCACGGCTGATGAACGCGTCCATCATGGCGGCTGAGGGATTTTTGCCTTTCCAGAGGTTCCCGGCGAGCATTTCCTCTACGGTGCTGGTAGTTTTGTCATAAAAGATCCAGCCGACGACCCTGTTGTTTCTCACGGCCCTGAACACTTCGATAGATGGTCTTTTTCCCCATTCCTGCCATTTGAAGGTGATGTACCGGTCATCAATGCCCTTTTGCCGGTAATGGTTTTCAAGAAGCTTTAAAAGAGTGGAGGTGCGCCTGCCTTTCCTGAATGTTACCGATTGTGCCATCCCTGTGGTCTCCTCTTTAGGCTGAAGGATGATGCCTGTGCCGGTTCGCTGTCACGGAACATGAAGATTATATCAGTTTATCAGGCGGGTGAAAAGCAGGATTAATGGAACGGAAACAGCAGGCAGGGAGTAGAAATAGCCGCTCTGCTGCGTATTGATCATTGCCCTGATCACGGGTATCAAACATAGATATCGATGTTTGATCCCAGAAAAGAGGGGCCGGATGTGCTTTGCATGATCTGTTCGATGTTCTGCGCGGCTTCCATGATGGCCTGTGCCACCGCCGCCTCCGCCTCCATCCTGTTTTTGGCAATGGACATGGCGGCATCTGAACGGGCCACAACATAACTGAATATTGATGAAACAGGGTCGATCATAGCTCTCTCTGAAAGTGTTATCGACGGGTATGTAAGAAACTTAATAAAAATTACCCCGTTGACAAGGAACGCAGAACATCGTATACATATAAACAGTTCATATCTAAACAATAAGAGGTGATCATGGGGCTTACGGAGGAACTGGGTCTCGACCGTCAAATAGATACCGTGGAGCATGAAAGCCTGCTCAATATCGTTTACACCGGAACAATGATAGCCAGGGCGTCATTCAGGTATTTCCAGGGTCACAAGTTGACCGACGCACAATTCAACGTGCTCATGCAGCTCAGGTATGCCGGTGAGAAGACCCTTTCACAGGCTGTATTGGGCCGGCGGCTTGTCGTCAACAAGGCGGACATGACAGGGATAATAGACAGGCTTGAAAGGCAGGGGCTTGTCAGGCGACAGGCCCATCCAGAGGACAGAAGAGTTAACATGATCGAAATTACAGAGAAGGGCGCGCAGGTGGCAGAAGAATTGGAGCCGGGATATTTCGAGGGTGTCAGGCAGTTGATGTCGGGGATACCTCCTGCGGAGCTGAAAAACCTGAATGGTATTCTTGAGAGAGTGCGCGGCAATATAAGGGGAATACTGGTATCCCGGCCGGAAAAAGGATGAGGTGGAGGGTGAACAAAAAACGCGGGTTATTGAGGGCCATATTCGAAGAAGGGGTCAGGACAATATTCAAATTGTACTTCACTCTTTTGCACAGGATCAGGGTTGAGGGACACGAAAGACTTCCCCGCGATGTCGACAAGCTTATCGTCATATCGAACCATGCGAGTCTTCTCGACGGGATCATTCTCTGGACTTATATAGACATAGATCTCAAAATACTTGTCAACCGTGTCAGGGCCAGGGAATTGCTGCTTCGGCCATTTATGCAAAACCGCTATACCGTTCAGATCGACACCATGAACCCCTATTCGCTCAAGGGGATCATCGAAGAAGTGAACCGCGGCATCGCCCTTCTGGTATTTCCCGAGGGCCGCATCACCGGGACCGGGAATCTCATGAAGATTTATGAGGGTACTGGTTTTGTGGCATACAAAACCGGGGCAAGGATACTTCCTGTTCACCTTGGAAACACGTACGAGACGATCTACTCTAAAAAGCGAAAGGGAAGGAAGGTGTTTGCGCCCATCACGCTGACCATAGGGGAGGTTCGCGCTCCTATTGATGTCGAGCGTTTCCAGCCCCGGGACAGGAAACGCGAAGCTGCCAGGGCGATTTACGAGATGCTCTGTGAGATGTTCTATGAGGCACACTACCGCCCGTCGACGCTCGGCCGAGAATTCATGCGCATCTGTAAAGAACAGGGTAAAAAAACACTTTTCAAAGATGCCACCGGCGCGCAAGTGAGCTATAGAAAAGGCCTCATGGGGGCCCTTGTTCTGGGAAGAAAGTTTTCCGCATTTCCCGTTTCGAACATCGGTGTTTTCCTGCCGAACCTTGTAGCCACAGCGTTGCTTATTTTCGGGCTCGAGATATACCGGAAGGTGCCGGTACTTCTCAATTATTCCAGCGGCCCCGGCGCGCTTAAGCACGCGATGGATCTCGCGGATCTGGAGGTGATCGTAACGTCCAGAACGTTTTTGGAACGCATAAAGGTGCAGCCGTCACTTTTTGAAGGAAAACAGGTCGTTTATGTCGAGGATCTCAGGCGGACTATAGGCGTTGCAGACAGGATCGGCGGGATTCTCAAAGCCGTATTCCCCGGTACGCTCACGCGGATAGACCCCGGGCAGCACAGGGAAACGGCAGTTATCCTGTTCACATCAGGGTCTGAAGGGGTACCCAAGGGTGTCTGCCTGTCACATGACAACATAATCGCGAACATCTGGCAGTCTCTTTCCCGTATTGATGTGGGAGGCGGCGATTATTTTCTCAATGCCCTCCCCATGTTCCACAGTTTCGGACTCACCGTCGGCACCATACTCCCCGTATTCGCGGGGGCCCGCTCTTTCCTGTACGTCAGTCCCCTCCACTACAGGATCGTACCGGAGATCGCCTATGACGAGGGGTGCACCATATTGATGGGTACCAATACGTTCCTGAGCGGTTACGGCAGGAAGGCCCACCCTTACGATTTCCACGGGATGCGCTACATATTCTGCGGCGCCGAGGCGCTCAGCGATACCGTCTTTGAACGCTACGCGAAGGTTTTCGGCATTCGTGTCATGTCCGGATACGGCGTGACCGAGTGCGCCCCCGTTGTCTGCATGAACAGCGCTCTCGAACATGAATACGGGACTGTAGGCAAGGTGCTCCCCGGTATTGAATACAAGCTGATGCCCGTAGCGGGGATCGACAACAAGGAAGGCCGCTCCGGCCGTCTGTTTGTAAAAGGCCGCAACATCATGAAGGGGTACCTCAAGAACGAAGCGGCGAACAGGAAGTATCTTGTCGAGGATGAAGGCTGGTATGATACGGGCGATATAGTCGAGGTCGATGAGAGCGGTTTCGTGAAGATAGTGGGGAGGCTGAAGAGGTTTTCCAAGATAAGCGGCGAGATGATATCTCTGACGGCCGTGGAAGAGGCACTCTCCGGCCTTTTCGGCGAGCGCAAGGAAACGGCAATAATGGCCGTCTCCGATGAAAGAAAAGGTGAAAAGCTCGTCCTCGTCACGAACAGCAAGGAAGCCGATCTTAAAAAGGCCCGTGAAAGGCTGCGCGAGCGCGGCCTGCCCGACCTTGCCTCACCGCGCGAAATTGCCTACATGAGGGAGATCCCCAAGCTTGGTACCGGCAAGGTGGATTACGTGAAGCTCGGGGAATTCCTGCTTAAAGAAAATGGTCGATGACCAGATCTCAATAACCGAACATAGAGATAATGACCAATGACCGGATAAACCAAATGAACAAGGCTGCCATGATACCGGGAGATGCCGCTCTTTAATTGGTAATTGTCATTTTTTTCCCATGCAGACGAAATAGACCTCTGAACTGACGCTTCGTGATGCGGCCGGTTTGTACGTGGAAACCTTCTCGAATCGCCTTTTTAATTCATCGGTTATGTTTTTCTGAACGGTGGTGAAGAATGATTTGATGATGAAATGGCCGCCCGGTTTCAGCCCGCCCTCAACAGTCTTGACAACCGACCCGAAAAGCTCTTCAATGCGTGCGTCGTCCACCTCCCGGATACCCGAAAGGTTCGGAGCGATGTCGCACGTGATCACATCAAAGGAGGTGAACGGGAGTCCCGAAAGAATTGCGCTGATATCTGTTTCCCTGATATCTCCCTGGATGGCGGTGATGTTTTTTGCCGGCAGGGGGGGTGTTGGCAGTATGTCGATGCCCACCACGGTCCCTTTTTCACCGACCATCTCCGAGAGTACCTGGAGGAAGCTCCCCGGAGAGCAGCCGAGGTCAAGGACGGCGCCGCCTTTTCTCACAATATGGAACTTTGTTTCTATCTCCTTGAGCTTGTAGGCGCTCCTCGCCCTGAAGCCTTCTTGTTTCGCCTTTTTATAAAATGTATCTTTGAGTACGAACCTACCCATAGGGATTGATTATGAGGCCGTTTTCGACCGGTTTATCCTCCGCCGCTTCAAGGGTCTTTCTGAGGAAATGGGCGAGGACATCTGTGAAGGTCCTGCTGCCTTTGATCAACGCGATGGTCTCAAGATAAAGTGCATAGTTTCCCATGGCATGAAAGAAATAGGCATAATCTTCAAGCATGCGTTTGAGGAAGGGCTCCTGGGACCTGATGTCGCTGCGTTCTGAAAGGTTCGCGATAAAGGCCGATCTCTTTTCTTCTATTATATGCCCGGGCAGGACGATGGTTGTTCCCGACTCGCTGCTGTACTTTTTTTTGTCTTCCCCGGCTTTTTCCCAGTTGAGGAAAAACGGTTTGAACATGGGGTGATTCAGTACGTCTTCCATGGAAACATGCTCATCCTGGTCTGGTACCTTCAGATGGTATATGTCTTCAGGTCTGTGTACGGTGTCTTTCAGGTGGGCCGCAAAGGATTTAAGGGGCTTTATTCCGTCAGTGAAACGGCCCGAACGGTTTGCTCCCTCCTCGACTATGAAGGCGGCGTAGGCGGGTGATATCTCCGTCAGGAACATGGGCTCCCTGGTATCGGCCTTGTAAGAGGCTATGATCTTTTCCAGGTCCTTGCGGTGAACGGGCGCGCTCATGAGTTCACGCAGCCCTTCGCTGAAATGTATCTCGCCGTTCAAGAAAACGAAGGTGTTCTTCTTGATCTCGTACGCGGCCATGACAAGCCTTGATTGCGAGATGTCGAAATTGGTCATGAAGCCCCGGTTTTCACGTGCTTCATCTACCTTTTTAAGGCTCGTCCCTCCTGTCGACCTCGGTTCTTCCACCTTCACTCCCGACGACCTCAGTAGGAAGATGAGCTTACGGATCAGTTTTTGTATATCCTTATCATGTTCTTCAGGATAGATGGCATTCAGAAAAAGACCGATGTCCCCGCTTTTTTCCTTCTTTAGGCCTTCGAGGAGCGAGCGTTTTTCATCATCGGGCATGGTGAAGTAGTATTCAACCTTTTTTTCGAGATCAGCGGCGCTGTCTATCACTTTGATTATATCGACCATAGATGCCTTTCGACGAAAGGATTTTAAGATTTTACGGTAAAACCGGCTTTTTCTACGGCGCTCTTAAAATCTTTTTCCGTTGCCTTAGACTCGTCGTACACCACGAGCGCGCTCCCTATTTCCACATCACTTGATGTGACCCCGGAGATGCCGCCCAGGGCTTTTTTAACGGCCATCACGCAATGCTGGCAGCTCATTCCCTCTATCTTCATTTTCATCTCGGCCATGGGAACCTCCTTTTTTTTGATCATTATAACACACAGAAAAAGTAGTTCCAGCCGTTTCAACGGTTTCAGCCGTTTAAGCCGCTAAAAGCCTCAGATCCTTTTTTTAGTTTTTCCGTTCAAACGGTTCAAGCGGTTGAAACGGCTGAAACCATTCTTTTAATCATCCTCCAGCCCGTCGACGAGCTGTGCGATGAGGCGGCAATGGTCCGATATCCTTTCGAGATTGACGAGCATGTCCACGTAGATCGGGCCGGATTCTGCTATGCAGAGTTTTTTATAGAACCTTTCGAGGTGTCGTTCAATGGCGTTCTTTATCTTGATATCGATCCTGCGCTCCCGTTCAAAAACGACCCGTATGCGCATGATGTCTTTCTGCTCTATGAGAAATGCGGCGTCTGACAGGTTCTCCATAACCAGCGTGCCTATGTCGAGGAACTCTTCTTTGGCGGCCTGCGTGAAATGGGCCTTGCGCTTGTGTTTTTGCTCGGCCAGTTCGGCGAGGTTGACGGACCTGTCGCCCATGCGTTCGATGTCATAGGCGAAAGCGGAAAAGGCAAATAGCCTTTTCGTAAGCGGCTGGGAGAGTTCACCGCAGGAAATCCCCCAGAGATATTTGGTGATCTCTGCCTGCAGGTTGTCCATGACGAGTTCCATGTACATGATACTGCGCTGCCGGCTCTCTCTGTAATTATGGGC